>OCVV011352910.1_pt1 | contig 82099 bp, 62 predicted proteins | sample 1539721 | NCBI WGS metagenome assembly OCVV01 (sample SAMN02144230, study PRJEB22623) | gut metagenome | biome: sheep rumen | host: Ovis aries | place: New Zealand
CTCCCGGTCGCCGAACTTCTTCCCGGTGATCTCCTCCATCTTCGCGATGCCGCCTTTGATCTGCTCCATGATGTCGTCACCGATCTGGCGCCCGTCATCATAGTAGCGCGTGCAGGCTTCCGTCGTGATCGTGAAGCCCTGCGGCACCGGCAGTCCGAGCCCTGTCATCTCCGCGAGCCCGGCTCCCTTGCCTCCGAGAAGGTTCCGCATCCCTGCGTTGCCTTCCGAGAACATGTAAACATACTTCTTCACTTTTATTTTCCTCCTCTCCCGATGACACCTGTCCCGGGGATGTGAATCATCATTCTTTTCCATGCATCAAAAAGGCCGCTTTCTGTATCCGCGGCCTTATGCTTCTTTCAGGTTATCCTCACAGCTTGTTCACTACGTTCGTGGGATTCCCATTCAGGAACGATCTTACATTTTCGACTGTCGTATCCATGATTCGCTGTCTAGCAGCCTTTGCCGCCCATGAGATGTGCGGTGTGATGACACAGTTCTTTGCCTTCAGAAGCGGATTGTCTTCCCTGATCGGTTCTGTTGAGACAACATCCAGTCCAGCCGCATATACTTTCCCGCTATTGAGCGCATCAGCCAGATCCTGCTCCACAATAAGCTGGCCGCGGCTGTTATTGATGAGGATCACGCCATCCTTCATCTTTGCGATGGTATCTTTATTGATCAGTCCCTCTGTATCCGGGAACAGCGGGCAATGCAGGAAGATGACATCGGATTCTCTGAACAGTGTCTCGCGATCTGTATATTCAGCGACAGCCTTTCCGGCATCACTCTCAAACTTATCGTTTGCGAGGACTTTCATGCCCATTGCTCCCAGAATCCTGGCTGTCTGCTGTCCGATCCTTCCGAGACCGATGACACCTGCAGTCTTCCCGTACAGCTCGATCATCGGGTAATCCCAGAAACACCAGTCTGCATTGCGCTCCCACTCTCCGTCATGGACCTTCTCGCTGTGCGCCCAGTAATGAGAGCAGATTTCCAGAAGGAGACCGACCGCGTACTGCCCGACAATCTGCGTTCCGTAGGTCGGAACATTCATGACTGGAATTCCCTTCTCTCGCGCATAGTTGTAGTCCACAACATTGTACCCTGTAGCAAGAAGGGCAATTGCCTTCAGATTCGGACAGCTGTCGATCGTCTCCTTTGAAACCGGAGTCTTGTTGGTGATGACTATGTCTGCATCGCCAATCTTCTCAGAGATAACCGGGGATTCCTCATAGGAAACCCTGTCATACACCTTCAATTCCCCCAGCTTTTCCAGTTCTCCCCAGGACAGATCTCCCGGATTCTCCGTATAGCCATCAAGAACAACGATTTTCATCTGTGTTATCCTCCTACATTCATTACACTCGCTCTATCACTGCCTGCCTCAGATCATTGTGACACCGGTCAGGTTCCAAATACAAGCGCCACTGGTGCCTCTATGATCTGCGGGAAAAGAATAAAGATGCACAGTGAAACTGCAATCAGCAATATCCACGGAATCGATGCCTTGATAATTCTTTCCAGCGGCAGCCCTGTTACATTCTCAGCCGCATACAGGCATACCCCAACCGGAGGTGTAATCAGACCAAAGGACAGTGTAATGACCAGAAATACGGTAAAGAACAGCGGTGACACTCCTACAGCCTGGCAGGCCGGAAGAAGAATTGGCACCAGGATAAAAATAGCAGCTGTTGCATCCATAAACATTCCGACAACAATCAGGAATGCATACAGGACAAACAGAATGACGATACGATTATCAGAGATTCCGGCGATTCCCTGTGCAACTCTGGACGGCAGTCCGTCAATTTCGAACAATACCGATGCCGGCTTTGCCGCAATGGCAACAAACAGGATCGTTCCTGTAGACCGTGCATTCTTGATGATGATGCGCGGCATATCTGTCCACTTCAGGGTCTTGAAAACATAGACAGACACAATCATCGTATAGACAACTGCAATTGCAGCACCTTCGGTTGGCGTGTAGACTCCGGTATAAACGCCGCCGAGCAGGATGATCGGTGTGAGAAGCGCCGGGATTGCTCTGACGAATGCCTTACCGAGCTTCTTTCCGCTGAACTTGACCCGGTCGCCGATCCCATGGCGCCTGCAATAGAAGTAGTTGTACACCATGAAAATGATGCCGATGATGATGCCGGGAATCAGTCCTGCAAGCAGTGCCTGCCCGATGGATACATTTCCAGTCGCCGCCGCATTGATCATCAGAATGGATGGCGGGATGACCGAAGCAAGCATGGAGCCGGAAAGGTTGATCGCTGTTGCGTAATCCTTCGGATAGCCCTTTTTTTCCAGCGCGTTAATGCTCATCTTTCCGATCGAAGCAATTGCCGCAACGGAGGAACCGCTCATTCCCGCAAACAGCATGTTCACCACAACCGAGACATGCCCCAGCCCGCCGTAGATCCAGCCTACCAGCGCCTCTGCAAGGTCGTAGATCCGGTCTGCAATTCCGCCTTCATCCATCAGAGATCCGCAGAGAATAAACAGCGGGACTGCAACCATGATAAAAGAGTTCATGGCAGTAAACATCGACTGAGCTGCCATATTCAGCGGAAGCGTCGATTTCGTCGCCATGACAATGACAGAAGCCAGTCCCAGCGAGGTTGCAATCGGCACTCCCAGAAACATCAGAATCAGAAATAACAGGATAATTGCTGCACTCATACTCGTACCCTCTTAGCTGTTCTCAAGCGCCTTCTTTTTCTCCGCTTCCTTGTCCAGAATTGCCACCTTTCCATGGTACTCCATGAAATTTTGAAGGGTTCCGATCAATCCAAGGACTCCTCCAATCGGCTGGCATATCCCGATCAGGGACATCGGAATTCGAAGCGCGGTTCCCATCTCGTGCATCATGATCTGCTGCTGGACAACCTGTGCCCCATATATGACCATAAAGACGAAGAATGCCTCAACTGCCACGAAATACAGGATTTCACTGGCTTTCTTCAGCCATTTAGGTCCGATCTGCAGAAGCAGCGTTACGCGGGCTGATTCACATCTGTTAAACCCTGCCGCCAGTGCAATAAACATCATCCAAAGGAACAGGTAGCGGCTCATCTCCTCTGTCCATGGGAACGGGTGACCAATCACACGTCCGACAATCTGAATCAGAATGACAATGATCATACCGATCACCGTCAATGCCAGGATGAAATCCTCTATCTTGTCAATTACGTTGAAAAACCCGGAAAGTTTTGTTTTCTTCCGTTCCATTCTCAATAACCTCCGCACGTCCTGACAGGTTATCCGTGATACAGGATGGGCTGCCGCATAATTATGCAGCAGCCCGTTCTCTGCCTGACTCTTCTGATAACCTAAAGGCCTGTTTGCTTAGCTTCTTCCAGTAAACTTCGCCGTCGCATCAAAGAGCTCATCGTCATCGATCAGTTCCTTGAACGTGTCATAGCAGGACTTTGAAATCTCGATGAACTGCTCTTTTGCCTCATCCGAGATGTCGTTTGCTTCCATTCCATTATCGATCAATGTCTGCAGAGCAACCTTGTCCTGAGAGGCCATGTAGTTGACATTCCACTGCTGAACTTCCTCTCCTGCTTTCTGAATGGCTTCCTTCTGCTCATCGGTCAGAGAATCAAAGAACTTGGAGTTTACGCCGACAACCCATGCATCCGCCATATGATTCGTGAAGGAAATGTACTTCTGTACCTCATAGAACTTATTCGAATACGGAACGTCGACCGGATTCTCCTGCCCGTCCAGCGTGTTCAGCTGAAGTGCATTGTAAACCTCAGAGAAATTCATCGGTGTTGTGACTGCTCCACACGCCTTGAAGAATTCGACATACAGGGAGTTATTCGGCACCCTGAGAACAAGTCCTTTCAGATCATCCGGGCTGTTGATCGGCTTTTTGGAGTTTGTAATCTCGCGGAAAGACCTGGTCCACTTTCCGACTGTTGTGATTCCGATGTCATCAACGCTCTTCATCAGTGCGTCACCTGTCTCACTGTTCAGATAATCCAGAAGCTGCGCCTGGTCATCGAACATGTATGGAACAGAAATGACATTGAATCCCGGCTTGAAACTTGCATATACGGAAGATGCAAGAATCAGCATCTGAAGGGATCCTGCTGAAAGCTGCTTGATACCCGCTGCCGTGTCTCCTCCATACAGAGAACCATTTCCAGAGATGGTGATATTCAATGTTCCATCTGCATACTTCATCGCACGGTTCGCAAATTCCTTTGCGGCAACTCCGATATAGGACTCTTCCGGATCCGGAATTGCAATCGTAATCTTTGTCGCATCGTCATTCGGGGTCTGATCCTCGGTGAAGGTAACCTCACTCGCTGCCTCAGTAGAAGCCTCCGTCGACGCTTCCGTGGAAGCATCTGATGCGAATGCGGACATACTGACCGTGGTAAGCGCTGCTGCCAGAAGGGCTGCAACCAGTCTTTTTGCTTTCATAGCGTTCTCCTTTTGCGTTGTCGCATGTGTAATTGCTTGACGTCTGTTCAGACGTTCAACAGTTCAAATTTTTTTGGAAGATTTCCTTCAGTGCCGGATACAGGCTGACGTATGTCTGATATCTTGTCTCATAGACACTGTCGTGCGAATGATCCGGTTTGATAACCTTATAGACGCTTCGGTCTACCTTTTCTGCTGCTTCATAAACATCTCGGAAAACACCCGCTCCGACTCCAGCCAGAAGGGCTGCCCCGACCGGTGCCATATCCGTTACATCCAGGATCTGGATTTCTTTCCCCGTGATATCTGCCTTGATCTGCGCCCAGGTATCGCTCTTTGCACCCCCGCCGATGGATGTGAAGCGTTTAATCTTCATCCCTGTTATCCGCTCTGCAATTTCAGACAACTGTCGGAGACCATAACCACAGCCTTCCAGGACTGCCCGGTTCATCTCACGACGCGTTGTCTGAAGCGAAATGCCAAAGAAAACACCTCTGGCGTAGGGATCCCAGATCGGGCTGCGTTCACCGAGCATGTAAGGGAGGAACACAACTCCGTCGCAGCCTGGCTGGGCTTTGTCAGCTTCAACATTCATCAAATGGTAGGCATTCCCGATATCTCTTGCCTCGTCAATCAAGTCACAGCAGAATTGTTTCAGAAACCACTCGTTGGCAGCTCCTGCAAACGACATCGCTCCCTGGTAGATCCAGGTTCCCGGAACAACATGGCAGCGATTGATGAATCCCCGGTCAAATACCGGCTTGTCAACACATACCGTCAGGACATCTGTTGTGCCAACGGACTCACATACATCTCCTGCTTTTGTCACACCCGAAGCAAGCGTTGCGCATGGAGTGTCTGCTCCACCCATTGTCACCGGAGTTCCCTCCGGAATTCCCGTTTCAATCAGGTCACGGTGAATCAAACCGCCAATCACATCCGTAGATTCATGGAGCGGCGGAAGCTTTTCGCGATCGATTCCGATTGCCTCACATAGGTCCTGCGACCATCTCTTCCCGCCTGTTGTCTCAAACAGATTCGTGTAGGAAGCGTTCGAATAGTCGACTCCAAACTTCCCCGTCATCCGGCTTACAAGAAAGGTGTTCAGGTGTCCGAAATACTTCGTCCTCCTGTACTCATCAGGCATATGGCGTTTTATCCAGAGCATCGAAGAGCCCGAGAATGCTCCTGCCATGGAGCTGTTCGCTGTAATTTCGAACAGCCTTTCTCTACCAACCTTCTCTAATATCAGGTCTGCCTCTTCTGTACTCCTGCGGTCGGAGTAGATAATGGCATCTACCAGAACGTTGCCATTTTCATCCATCGCAACAAGCCCCGGGCACAGAGATGAAATGCTGATCCCTCTGACTTTCGTCATGTCGATCCCTTTTCCATCCTTCAAAAGCCTGATGCACGTCAGAACAGCCTGCCACATACTCTCCGTTTCAATCTGCACCGAACAGGATGTTGGTGTAAGCAGTTTATACTTGCTGCTGGCAATTCCGAGAATTTTTGCATTCTCGTCGATCACAGCCACTTTCAGACTGGTTGTCCCGACATCAATACCCAGAAGATACTTCGCCATGTCTGACCTACCCCTCATCTGTCTCCGGCTTTCAACCCTTGTTGAGATCCCAGTAGTCTGCGTAATTCTTGTCGTGCTCAACGGTATCAAGAAGTTCTCTTGTCTCCTTCGGTGTATACCCCTTGTGGATCAGTCTTCTCAGTGCGATGACCAGCGCTGTGACATCCTTGTAATCCCAGACCCAGCGGCCCATCGTGACACCGCCGCAGCCAGCATCCAGTGCATCCCTGGTCATCTGCATGTAGTAATCAATGAGCTGATCCTGCGTAAGCCCCTTCGGTGAATCTCCACCCTGGATCACAACACGGAAAGTTGACGGAACACAGGAAATAACCTTCGCCATGCTGTCCGGATCACCTGTATATGTTGTCTTTACAACGTCCAGCCCCAGCTCAGCAGCGCTGCGTGCACAGTATGCAATGTTTTCCCACGCCGTCCTTTTGTCTACCGGAACACTTTCACCCTTCGGATAGATATGCCCGATCAACGGCATCCCGATCTCATCGCAGTACTCAGACACTTCTCCGATACGCTCAAACTGCTCATTCTGGAAATCTCCCAGTGTCATGCATCCGAGAGAAACCGCATCTGCGCCGGAACGGACTGCCGCATCCACAGAACCAAAGATCATATCATTGGTCGGAGAGGTCGGTGCATAGTTGGAAATCTTATGAAGAACAGAGATTCCTGAACCAACATGTGGTCCCCAGCATCTTTTCTGGATTCCCCATGTCATCGTCATTGCATCCGGATGTCCGGCCACAATCTTGTCAATGGCACCCTGAATATCCTGAATGCCGGTCATTGGGGCAATTCCTCTGGACGTTGCGTGGTCAACCGTGATCGCCATCATCTTGTTGCTGACCGGGTTGACCATCCGTGAAAGACGAACTGCCTTGCCCATTGCATACATTGGTGCTGCTGACGGTGTTACTGCCATGTTTTTATCCTCCTGTCTGTTGCTGTAAAATAGTGTTCTTAGGTGATGCATTCCTTGTTATTTGATAGCCGGATTGTCATTTTTTGTTACTGATTGACAATCACAACCTTCAAAGCTTTCCCGGACATGTGAAGATCAAGCGCTTCTCTGAATTCGTCCAGCGTGAACTTAGCGGATACAATCGCATCCAGATCGATCTTATGTGCCTTGACCATGTCTGCGGCCTGAAGATAATCGATTCTCTTATAAGCAGTGGATCCTGTCACATTCAATTCGTTGTAGTGAATGATGGACGGGTCGATCTCCGCCGTCTTTCCCTTCGGGAATCCCGCAAACAAGCATACCGTTCCGCCTTTTTTTGCAAGCTGCAGCGTACTGTTCACAAGTCCCGTGATACCGATCGCCATGACAATCCGGTCCACACCTGTTCCATTCGTTTCCTCAGCAACAATTGCTGCGAGATCTTCTTTCGCAGAATCCACAACTCTTGTTGCTCCAAGCTTCTTTGCGATTTCCCGCTTCTCTGCATCCAGCTCACTGACAATGACTTTCTTAGCGCCTGCAATCAGCGACAGCTGCAGATGCATCAGTCCGATCGGGCCGGCGCCGATAATCAGAACCGTGTCATTGAATCCAGTTCCTGTATTCCGAAGTCCGCGGATGCAGCATGCAAGCGGTTCGATCAGTGCTCCAGCCTCGAAGCTGACATCCTCCGGAAGCTTGACAACATTGCCACTCTCGATGCAGATCTTCGGAATCAATACATACTCCTCAAATCCACCGTTGAACTCATATCCGATCGCCTTGCGGTTCATGCAGGCATTCTCTCTCCCGGAAAGGCAGGCCGGGCAGTGTCCACAAGGGATGACATTTGCGATTGAAACATGTTCGCCGACGGAGAAGCCCTGGACGTTTTTTCCAACTTCCGCAATCTCACCGCAGATTTCGTGCCCGACAACCGAATCCTTCCGTACGCCCTTTGTCTTGGCTCCTGTAAAGATTCTCTTATCCGTTCCACACAGTGCTGCCGCTCTCATATGAAGCAGGATCTCTTCATCTCCGCAAACAGGCTTTGGGATATCCATGACTTCATAGTTGTTCGGGTAATTATCTGGTCCATGTAGAATAACTGCTTTCATATTTCCTCCTGACCTTTATAGAATATGAAATGTAATTTCTATCAATGCTGAAACATATATAGCATAACTGAAATAGTATTTCAATAGCATATTTTATTTTTGTAATATTATTACAGTTTATGACATTATTATTTGTACAATATTTTCATGAAGTAAAAAGAAAAAGACCTCTGGATGAACTCCAAAGATCTTCTTCGCCGATGTCGCACCGGTTTCGTATATATCTGTATAAAATCAATGAATTTCCTAAGGTTTAATACTTTCCGACAGAAGTGGCTTCCCTTGTATTGAGGATAGACTGATAGGCCTGATCATAATCCAGAACAGCTACTGAACTCACAAGACAGTCGCAGATTGCCAGCTGTGCAATGCGAGTACTTACAGATTCAGACTGAAATATTGTTTCTTCATAAGCTGAATAAAACACCACGTCGACCAGTTTGCTCAGTGGAGATTTTCCCTGGCTGATAATCCCAGCAGTAAACGCCCCGTTACTCTTCGCATTCTTGATGCATTCCTGCACATTTGTATTGCAGCCCGAAAAAGAGATGCAAATTGCAACATCCTGTTCATTCATCAGTGATGACTCCATGAGCTGCATATCAATATCCGACTGTGCAATTGTCTCAATCCCGACCTTCAGGAACTTATGCTGGACATCATTGCAGACTGCCTGGCTTCCTCCGGTTCCAAATAATACAATTTTTCTCGCATGACGGATTTTCATTGCAAGCCTGTGGAGATCCTCAATATTCAACCCGAGAAGTGTTCGATTCAGGACGTTTTCCTCGGAAAGAAAAATCTTCCTGCATATTTCCTCTGTTGTATCCCCACGCCCCAGAATGGGATTGAGCTGCCTGTCTGGCGGAAGAATATCACGGGCAAGGTTCATCTTGAAATCCTGAAAGCCCCGATATCCAATACTCCTGCAGAACCTTACAACAGAAGCATCAGATACCCCGGAATGTGCAGCCAGTTCAGAAACATTACACTGAAGAACTGTTTCATAATTCTCCAGAACAAATTTTCCAATTTTTTTCTCTGTTTCTGTCAGTTGAGGCATCTTTGCCTTGATTCGTTCCTTGCAGCTTCCTGTAATCATGCTTATCTCCCCGGGCGTCTGACTTCTTGATATCAATCTAGTTCTTCGTCCTTTATGGTCTATCATAGCATGAAATTCTTTCTAATCATCAATTATTTATCAGTCTGAACACCTGTTCAGCTGTATCTGCCATGTTTCTCTTCGCATTTTCAGAATTCATTGCCTCGCTTAGCGAACAGACACCCCTGACGATCGGGAAGAACGCATCTATCCCTGCCCGATTGCAGGCCACTGCATCCTGCGTTACACTTCCTGCGAACGCTACAACTCTCGCCCCATACTTTTTCGCCAGTTTCGCTACACCGATTGGAGCTTTCCCCATGGCGGTCTGATGATCGAGACGGCCTTCCCCTGTCACAACCACATCCGCGTCTTTCACATAGTCTTTCAGATGTGTTTCATCCAGCACCAGCTGAATGCCTGATTTCAGCTCTCCTCCCAGATAAGCAAGGAAGGCAAATCCAAGTCCGCCTGCAGCACCTGCTCCCGGGAACGCCGGATCCCCATCCGGATTGTGTTTTTTTGTAATTTCGGCATAAGTACCGAGCCACTTATCCATCTCCCTGATCATGATCTCATCTGCGCCCTTCTGCGGTCCATAGATTGCACTGCATCCATCGGGTCCGCAGAGCGGGTTTGTCACGTCGCAGGCAATCAGAAATCTGCAGTCTGCGAGTTCAGGAAGCGCGCGCTCAGATCTGACTTCCACCAGATCCCTAAGTCCAATTGCCCCACGCTGAATCTGTTTCCCCGCCGAATCCAGAAGCTCAAACCCCAATGCCTGCAGCATTCCGGCTCCGCCATCATTGGTGGCGCTTCCGCCAATTCCGATGATGAACTTCCTGCATCCTGCATGGATTGCGTCCCGAATCACCTCGCCCAGCCCATAGGTTGTCGTCAGGAGTGGATTTCGGTCATCCGGCTTCACCAGCGTAATCCCGGATGCTCCTGCCATCTCGATAACAGCCGTTTCCGAGTCCGGTATCACGCCATATGTACAGTCCACCGGAACGCCAAGCGGACCTGTCACATATGCTTTCCGATATTCTCCGCCCATCCCCTGGACAAGTGCATCCACTGTTCCTTCTCCGCCATCCGCCAGAGGCCGGACAACAATCTCCGCTTCCGGATTCGCCCTTCGGACACCTTCCGCTGCTGCATTTCCCGCTTCCAGGGATGTCAGACTGCCCTTCAATGAATCAATTGCAATTACAACTTTCACAGTGCCACCTCCATGTCTGTTTTTCGTCTCAATCTGACCTGTCTTAATATATAGCATTCATGAAATCACATTGCAACTAATTTCATATATTTATGAAATATAATTTCATGTTATGGTGGCAACACTTTCCCTTCTGAAGCAGACATGAATGCTTTTTCTATTTCATCAATACCCCAGCTCCTCATCCACAAGGATCAAATGAATTCTGTCCTTGTGCAGCGAGTACCTGGTGATCAGGAACTGGCAGCAGATCGTATCAGGCGACTTGCAGTCCATACAGGTGCCCGTCTTTGTGCAGGGTGCCTTCAAGCCAAAGCGCTGGACATTGATGACGGCTGCTTCATTCCTGGCGCGCTTGAGCGCTGCATCAAAATCCGGCGCAACCTTGTTCATTCCCGCGATCAGAACAAGCTTCTTCGGTCCGTAGGCATAGGCCGAAACACGGTTCGCATTGCCGTCGATGTTGACCAGAACACCGTCGGCCGTGACCGCGTTCACGCTTCCAATAAACACATCTGCACTGTAGGCAAACTCCTCCGCTGCACGCTTCTCCGCCCCCGTTTTCTTTCTGCGGTTCACAAACTCGTAGTCGCCCTTCTCCAGCGCCTCCTCCAGCCCGATCTGCTGAACCGTTAGCGAACCGCCGCCCGTCACCTTACTCTTCTCCGGAATCAGCTCAAGCGCCAGCTTCAGCGCCTCTTCCTTCGTGTGCGCATGGTATCCTGTCATGTTGCGTGACGAAAGTCCCTTGATGACAGCCTGCGCCAGGACATCATTCCGCTTCTGTCTGAATTCTTCCATTGTCAAATCCTCCCGTATTTTCATGGACTCTGATAGCTGCATCTTCTCACAATCATCTTGTCTTTGTAAAGGAAGAGATGCCGATGATTTTTGTTTGACTTTCCTGTATGATTTACCGACAATATCAATTAGATCATGTAGCAACAAGAGGACAAACATATGCAAAAAACGTACCTGAATGATGGCTGGTCTCTGACCATCCTTGGTGACAATGTCTATTCTATCCCCTCTCAACCGATTGAAACGAAAGTCCCTTCGACAGTCTACTCCACGCTCCTGGATCATCATCTGATCCCGGATCCCTACTACCGGGACAATGAGCTTACAGCGACAAAGCTAATGGAGAACGACTTTGTCTATGAAACCGACTTTTCATTGACAGAGCAGCAGCGCCGTGCTGACCGTATCTTTCTTCGGTTTGACGGAATCGATACGATTGCTGACGTGAGACTGAACGGGCGTCTGCTCGGTCATACGGATAACATGAACCGCGCATGGGAATTTGATATCAGTGCGGATGTTCTGGATGCCGAGCCCGGTACCGTTTTTCATCTCAGCGTCACGCTTCATTCTCCCATCCGTTACATCTCCGCTGAGAATAAAAAGAACCCGCTGGAGGGATCCTGCCATGCGATGCCCGGTTTTCCGCACATTCGGAAAGCAGCCTGCATGTTCGGATGGGACTGGGGTCCCCGCCTTCCCGATGCCGGCCTGTTCCGTTCCGTATCATTGGAAGCGGTAAATACCGCACGGATTAGTCAAGTCTACCTCAGACAGCAGCATCTCGCAGCTGCGCAGCCGCAGCCGGAACACTCACGCACACCCCAGTCTGTCTCTGCTGTTCGTCTCACGGCTGATGTGGAGATTCAGTGGCTTCCGGAAGCAGCTCCAGATAAAATGCTGAAAGCCATCCTCCTCGTCACCTCGCCTGACGGTGAGCAGTTTTTCTCTGCTGAAAGTTCTGCAGCAGACTGCCGGAATGCGGCTCCAGCTGACCTGCTGACCGGTCTTCAGTGTGATATGACCTGCAGTCATGTTCAGGCTACCCTGATGATCGATCATCCGCAGCTGTGGTGGCCGAATGGCTATGGCAGCCAACCGCTCTATTCTGTCCAGGTTCTTCTGGTCCCGGAGGATGAGACCTTCCTTCATCAGAAGCATCCGGGAGCAGCTTCGGATGTTCCTCCAACAGTTGGAAACGTTCAAGATGATGAAGAATTCCCTTCTATCCTCGATACATGGGAGGGCAGAATCGGACTACGCACTGTGGCGGTGAACACAGATCCGATCCCGGATGAGACAAGAGATCCCCATATGAAAGACCAGTCGCCTGACCTTGACGATGGAGCCAACTATATGCTGGCGGAAGGAAACCATACGAAAATCATCGCTGACCGGCAGGCTGCCAGCATCCCCGGTCGCAATTTCGCACTGGAGGTCAATGGTGTCCAGATTTTTGCCATGGGAGCAGACTACATCCCGGAGGACAATCTGCTGACCAGACAAAACCGCAGACGCACGAACCTGCTTCTGTCAACTGCGCAGGAATCCAACATGAACTGTATCCGGATCTGGGGCGGCGGTTATTTCCCGGATGATGATTTTTATGATCTGTGCGATGAGAAGGGACTTCTTATCTGGCAGGACAACATGTTTGCCTGTGCCTGCTATGAACTGACCGAGGCCTTTGAGCGCAATGTTGCTGCAGAGATCCGTCAGAATATGAGACGGCTTCGTCACCACGCCTGCATCGCCCTGTGGTGCGGCAACAATGAGATGGAGGCAGAATATATCACGCTTGAGCAGCCAAGGACCCGGAAGCAGTATTACGACTATATCCGGCTGTATGAGTACATTATTCCGAAGATTACGGCGGAGGAAGATCCTGCTGCCTTCTACTGGCCGTCTTCCCCCTCCTCAGGTGGAAACTTTGAAAACAGCAATGCGGAGAACGTCGGTGACACTCATTACTGGGGTGTCTGGCACGGAAGCGAGCCTTTTTCAGCATACAGGAAACATCACTATCGTTTCCTGTCCGAATTCGGTTTCCAGTCTTTCCCTGCGCTTCAGACCATCCGCCGCTTTACCGTTCCTGAGGATCGCAACGTCTTCTCAAGAGTCATGGAAATGCACCAGCGGAATACTGCTGCGAATGGGAAGATTATGAATTATATCTCCCAGACCTATCTATACCCGAGAAATTTTGATGAGCTGATCTACTGCTCTCAGCTCCTTCAGGCAAATGCCATCCGGTATGGCGTCGAACATTTCCGGCGCTTCCGCGGCACCTGCATGGGAACGATTGTCTGGCAGTTGAATGATATCTGGCCGGTAGCCTCCTGGGCAAGCGTCGATTACTATGGCAACTGGAAGGCGCTGCAGTACGCTGAAAAAAGAATGTTTGCGCCAGTCCTTCTGTCATGCGAGGAACACGGGGAAATCGATCAGAAGCCCTATCCGAACACCCTCCCGGTATCGGTTGACGTCAGCGCAGATCTTCATGTTTCCAATGAAACGCTTCATCCGTTCGATGGAACTGTGCACTGGGCTCTGAGACTTCCGGACTCGACCCTTGTCAGAAGCGGCCTGTTTCATGTATCCGTTCCGCCACTGTCCGGTGTCTGGCTCCCTCACCTGGACTTCAACGATCAGGATCGTCTTTCCATCCATCTGGAATACTGGCTGACGAAGGATACCCGGGAATCTGAGGAAATGCCAGAATCAGAAACCCGCATATCAGAAGGAACCGTTCTGTTCTGCGCGCCGAAGCACTATCACTTCCTCGATCCGAAGCTGTCGGTGACTATAGAAGGAGACACCATCACTGTTTCTGCTGAAAACTATGCTCAGGGTGTCAGTGTTGAGACAAAGGATGGGGTTCTCCGTCTCGATGACAACTTCTTCGATATGGAAGCCGGCACGAGGACGATCCGGATTGTCCCCGACAGGGACTTTAGTCTGATGGACCTTTCTGAAGAGGAGCACCCTGCACGGAAAGCCCTGCGCGCGGGAGAAATCCGTGTCCGTAGCGTCTATGAGACGGCCGACCGGGAATCGGAATAAATAATACCTCAGGCAAGGCGCCGCCTGGTCTGAAGCCGCCTGAAAACAAATGGAACCTTTTCATAAAATAAGGCAGAATCCTTCCCATCAAGGATTCTGCCTTCGCAACCCGTTCGATTCTCTGCTATGCGGATGCCCGCCTGTCCTGCTTCAAGTCTTTACGAAATCTTGCAGTAATCCAGAACCAGCTCGCAAAACATTGAATTCGCCCATGAAAACCATGGTCTCGTAAACCTGGACGGGTCATCCACATCGATACTCTCATGCATCAGGCCCGTTCCGCCATCATTGTCTGCCATCAGTTCAATCAATCTTCTTTTCTCGACTGAATCCTGACTCACCAGCCCTTGAATACTCAGTGCAATATCCCATACATACCCTGCCGGTGTATGCGGCGAGCCGATTCCCTGCAGCCTGTCTCCAGCGTAATAATATGGATTCTCATCGCTCAAAAGGACCTTTTTCGTCGCAAGATAAGACGGATCATCCGGCTTGCAATACCCGAAGTACGGCATAGCCAGCAGACTGGGAACATTCGCATCATCCATCACAAGGTATTGCCCGAATCCGTCAACCTCATATGCATATACCCGGTCCTTTCGTCCCGGGAGAATGGCATATGTCTCAATAGCTTCCCTGATCTCTTTTGAAAAAGCACCTGCTTCCTCTGACAGGGTCTGATCCCGGTATACCTCCGAAGCAATCTCTGACAGATAGCCCAGGCAGACAGTTGCAAACATGTTTGACGGGATCAGATAGCCATAGACACAGGCATCATCACTGGGCCGGAACCCTGAAAAAATCAGACCCGTTCCGCTCTTCACAAGAGCGCCTTTTCCGCCTCTGGACAGAGTGTCTGTAAAGATGCAGTTTTCCCTGATAAACGAATAGGGCGACTGCTCCTCATGGTACTGCTCCGTCCGGAATGTCCGGATAATCATCTCCGCTGCCTTCTTCCACCGGTCTGTAAAGCAGGTGGTTTTTCCCGTTTTCCTGTAATACAGATAGGAAAGCTGGATCGGATAACATAACGAATCAATCTCATACTTTCTTTCCCAAAGCTCCGGTCTCATATCCGTGATGTCTCTTGCCCAGCACTTTCCATCCGCATCCCGATTAAATGCATTGGCATACGGATCAATCAGAATACAGTCCATCTGCCTTTTGATCACACCTTCAATGATCCACTGAAGCTCCGGTTCCTGCCTTGCAAACTCTGTAAACAGGTGAAGCTGGCAGGCAGAATCTCTGAGCCACATCGCAGGGATATCTCCTGTGATGACATATACATCTCCCTTCTCTGTCACCTCTATTGTTTTTTTCAGAGTGTCTGCAATGCAGTTATGAAAAATCTCAGGGACGCGGCTGTCCGGAAAATACGCCCGGACCTTTTTCTCGGCTTCTGCAATCAAAGCATACTCTCCGCTGATGATTCTGCCTTTATCCACGATGCACTCCCTTCATACCCTTTCCTTCCCGTGCTGCCTCCCCAAAGTTTCGCCTTTCCTGATAACTTCAGAAGCATTGGTTCGGACTCTGCACGGCTCTATCCAGCTTTTCTTTACAAGATTTTGATCGAAAAAGGAAGGCTTTTTTCAGCCTTCCCTTTTCAAACCGTTCTGTACAATGCTCGCTTTTTCTCAACCCAGTCTGATCTTGAGCGTGACGATCTGGTAAGGCCGAATCTGGAAATGAATCTGTCTTCCATCCACCTCAGCCGTCTGATCATCCTCCTCCATAATGTTGCAGAAGGAAGCCGACTGAATTCTCGCGCCTGCTGTCAGGGTAACATCGCTTCTCCGGTTCCAGCACTCATACATTCTCACGATGACCGCATCCGAATCCTCCGCCTTCTTGACGGCTTCTATGACGACATTCTCCTGATCGACAGAGAACAGAGAGAATGTATCCGGAAGGCTTCCGCCCCCGGCTTCTCCGGTCAGCGCTTTCATCGGGTTATTCAGCTCATATGCCTGCGCCACCGTCCCTGCTTCTCTCCAGTCTCCCTGATGCGGGAAGATCGAGTAGGTAAAGGTATGATGTTCCTTATCTGCATCCGGATTCGGATACAGCGGAGACTTCAGCATCGTCAGTCCGACATCCGTCCCGCGGACAGAAACACCGAATTTGCAGTCATTCAGGAAACTGACACCGTATCCATCTTCCCCGACATCCAGCCACTTGTGGTGGCAGACCTCAAACTTTGACCAATCCCAGGAGGTATTGTCCGTCGTACTGCGCGTCACATTTCCATACTGAATGTCGAAGGTTGCAGTCGATGTGTGAACATCGACTGGGAAATGATCCTTCAGCATGATCAGATGCTGCTTCCAGTCAATCTCATTGCGGATGTCAATCCGGTCCAGATCGCGGTAGATACTGACATACTGAACGATTGTGGATTCCAGATACTTCCGCTCAATCCGCACTGTCGCCCTGACCGGTCCTGTCTCCACAACCCGAAGACTCTCCAACTGATCGACCTCCCATGACTTTTCAGTATAGTAGTTGTTGATATCCCAGGCGTCAAAATTATGCGGCCTGTCCTCATAGCTGACGATGACATTCCCCGGCTTTCCATCCTTCAGAATCTCGCGCTTCGCCCGCTTGTCGTAGAGATGTGCAAACTGTCCCTTTTCGTTGAACTCAATCCAGAAGAAATCGTTCTCCATGCAGGTTGTGTCTGCATGCAGAGAAGTCTTCTCCCCGGCCTGCCCGCCTTCTTTTTGTCCTGTCCGGACCATCCGGAAGGTCTCATATCCCTTCTGTGGAACATGGTTCACATATGACAGCCAGCCGTCTTCCGTCTTCTGAACCGTAAAAAGACGCCCATCCTGTGCCTCGAGCCTGAAGCCTGTCCCTTCTGCATCGCCAGCCATGCCGTTATCCGGCATCTGGAATGCCACAAGTCCAGCCTTCGACACCGAATTCGGGTTAAAAACCACTACACTTCCGCCGGCGCCCTTCACTTGAGAGGCGATATCTCCCAGCGACCTGTCCTGAAGCGTTTGATTCAGCGCGAAGATCTTCTCATACTCCGCCTTCGAATCCTCATAAACCTCCTTGATCGCTGAGCCTGGGAGAATGTCATGGAACTGGTTTCTCAGAATCACGATCCAGGCTTCATGGAGCTCCTTGTCAGGAGAATCCGCCCCTGTCAGCAGGCTGTCAAGGACAGCATACGTCTCCTCATTCTGATAGGCAAGCTCCGCCTTCCGGTTGAAGCGCTTGTTTCGTGCCATCGTCGTGTAGGTTCCGCGATGATACTCCAGATACAGCTCACCTACCCAGGACGGAAGATACCTGCTGTCCTTCGTATCCGCCTCCAGCTTTTTAAAGAAGTCAAGCGCCGTCGAAGGCCTGGTCACAGGAAGTCCCGGAATCCCACGGCTCATGCGTCTTTGATTCTCCAGCTGCTCGCTGGTCGGTCCGCCGCCTCCATCTCCGAAGCCATAGCTGCAGAGAACCTCGCGGTTCAGATCCTTGTTCGAATAGCGCGCCCACGCCCCCTTCATCTGGCTCGGGTTCAGGTATCCGTTATATGTCGTAAAGTGCTCGGTCTCAGTTCCATTCTCCACGGCAGCCTTATGGTAGTCTCTTGTCGGAACAAAGTGCGTCAGCGTCCTTGTTCCATCAATTCCTTCCCACAGGAAGGTATCATAAGGCATCTTGTTGGTCTCGTTCCAGCTGATCTTCGTTGTCATGAAGTAACGGATACCGCTCAGCTTCATGATCTGCGGCAGTGCTGCGGAATAGCCGAAGACATCCGGGAGCCACAGAATCTGGTTGTCCTTTCCGAATTCGTTCCTGAAGAACCGTTTTCCATACAAAAACTGTCTGGATAGTGCCTCCCCGGAAGCCAGATTACAGTCTGCCTCAACCCACATGCCGCCTTCTACTTCCCAGCGGCCTTCCTTCACACGCTGCCTGATCCCTTCATAGACATCCGGCGCATTTTCCTTCACATACTCGTACAGCTGAGGCTGACTGGACATAAAGATGTATTCCGGATACCGACGCATCAATTCCAGCACGGTTGAAAAACTCCGGACTGCCTTGTCCCTTGTCACACTCAGTGTCCAGAGCCATGCGCAGTCAATGTGCGTGTGGCCGACACAGCAGACAAGCGAAGCGTCTTCCTTCCCGCAGTATTTGTCATAGAATTCTTCCGTTATATTCGTCTGCGCTCTCTCCAGACTTGCATAGTAGGCCTCCGATCCCTCCTCTCGCATATCCAGGAGATTCAGAGAATCGTTCAATGCCTGGATGATCCGGATGTAATCACTGTTCTCCGGATCCAGAAGCCTTGCTGTATCATAGGGCACTGCCAGATCGTAGTAGTACTTCTCGGTCGCCCGGTCGAGCACCTTCATCGCGGTATCCAGTAACAGATGGAAATTTCCGTCCCCGGTATATGCGGACAGAATCACCCTGTAAGATCTTCCCGCCTCCGCCTTCTCTGTCAGGACAATTTCTCTGTGATTGACGTCCAAACCCTGAATCCGCTTTCCGTCCACGAAAATGGAAAACTGCGGGTTTGTCGCATCCCATCCCCCTTCCGCACCGGTCTTCACCTCATAGACAACGCACTTCCCGTCAAATTCCTCCGGAATTGTCAGGATCGTTTCAAACCAGTAGTACTCCCGGTCGCCGCCCCAGATCTCTCCTCTGTGAAACGGCTTCCAGGCAGATGTATCAAGGTGTTCAATATCTGTAAATCGCTCAGAACTTCTGATCATCCGGAAGTCCGATACCGGCACACACTCCGGATAGATTCTGTCCTGAAGATACTCCAGCATCTTGCCGATGCGTTCCTTGATAAAATGCATGACACTCCTCCTTTTCTGCTGTTCTTTGTTGTAAACAGAGTGTATGTTGGTCTTCAGCCTTTATCTGCTCCACCCATTGTAAAGCCCTTGGACATGTAATTCTGTGAAAAGATATACAGAAGAATCGATGGCAGTGCATATAATACGGAATAAGCTGCCAGCGGTCCGTACGCAATGGCTCCATGCTGTCCAAAGTACTGATACAAAATCACCGATGCCGGTTGTTTATCCGCACTTGAAAGCAGAATATACGGGATGAAGAAATTCCCCCATGAGCCAGAAAACGTATATATAAACACTACACATATTCCTGATAACATCAAGGGTGATACAATTTTCCGGATAGACTGCATCGTGGTAGCACCGTCAACCCAGGCAGCCTCCTCAAGACTGATCGGAATGGTGTCCATGAAGTTTTTCATCAGCCAGATTCCGTAAGGAATTCCGGACGCTGACAGGTACAGAATGACACCTGGAACACTGTCCAGAAGCCCGATACTCAGGAACATCTTATATACTGGCACTATCACAGCAATCATTGGAAGCGAAGTCATGAACAGAATCACATACATAAACTGCTTTTTATACCAGAGGTTATATCTGGACAGCGGATATGCAGCCAGAAGGGAAACCAGTGTCACAATCAGCGACTGTACGAGAGAAATAACAAGCCCTACTCCGAATCCCTTCAGATTCTTAGAATTTGTCAGAACACTTGTATAATTTCCAAATGTCCACGCTGTCGGCCACTTCAATGCCTGCGATGCATTCGTATCAAAGGACGCCACGAACAGCCAGATCAAGGGAAGAACGAAGATAATTCCAATCAAAACAAGAAAAACGCTGTGCCATATCCTGACTTTTTGTTTATCCATGGTTCACTCCTCCTTAATCCTTTGTCCGAAGCAATTTGCTATAGATAATACTGCAAACTGCGCCGACCAGCAGGATCAGCATACCGACAGCAGTGCCCTGTCCAAGCTGGAAGTTTTTCATTCCTGCATTGTACATGTATATTGGGAGTGTTGTTGTCTTATTTCCCGGGCCGCCTCCAGTCATCGCCCAGATCAGTCCGAATACACCCAGCGTAGACAGCGTGTTCAGCATCGTGTTGGTTCCAATTGTATCTTTAATACAGGGCATGATCACACGGAATAATGTCTGAATCCGGCTCGCCCCATCGACACGCGCTGCCTCCTCAATATCCCCTGGAACCGCATCCAGTGCGGACTGGAAATTCATCATGGAGAATGCCGTACCATGCCATATGTTGGCAAGAATGATCGTCAGCATCGGATTTCCATATATCCAGGATACAGCGGGGATATGGAAGAATCCAAGAATCGTATTTGCAGTTCCACTCATGTCAAAATATGCAAGCATACACAGGGAAACAACTACTTCCGGCATAACCCATCCGGCCAGAATGCAGGGTCCGATCACCCTTCTGAGTCCCGAAGGAGCATCTTTCATAAAATACGCAATCAGAAAACCAATCAACTGCTGGCCGATTAACGAACCAACCAGAAAGATTAGTGTATTGATGATTGCTGTTCGTGCAGTCCGGTCTGTAAAAAGCCTTTTATAGTTTGAAAGCCCAACAAATTGGAAGTTTTTCGCTGCCGCTCCCGTCAGTGCCATGTTTGTGAAAGAATAATAGACTGTCAGTATTACCGGCACAATGAAAAACAGAAGAAGCAGGATAACAGCAGGAAGAAGCAGGACAGACTTCCTGGCTTGGTCTGCATGGTACTTTCGCCACATTGCCTTATCTTTCATCTCTTCTCTCCTGATTTGCCTTTGAGAAAAGCGGGGTGCAGCCTGACCGGCTGCACCCCGCTGTCATGCCCCTGGGAAAACCTGTCCATCCTATCTCACCAGAAGCTGCTCTGGTTACGGATTCTCACTGCTTCACACAGTTGTCATCACCAACAATTGCCGCTGTGTCAGCCCCATACTGTGCGACCGCATCGTCAATCGAAACACCAGAGACAACACTCTCAACCATGGACTGGATTCCGGTCGAAACGGAAGAATACTGATCGTTCTGTGGTCTGTATCCTGCTGTATCAAGAAGTTTTGTCGCGAACTCGAAGAACGGCTGTTTTGTGTACTCATCCATCTCTCCGACATCTTTTCTTGTCGCGATATTACCCTGCCACAAAATTCCCTTGATATAGTTTTCCGGTTTCATCAGTTCCTGGATAAACTCAAATGTGAGATCCTTGTTATCGGAATTTTCAGGAATCGAAAGAGCCCAGCCACCCGAAAGGGTAATCGTTCCCGGATCCTGGCCTTCGCTCGTCGGCATTGCTGCAAGTCCGCATTCCTTCTCATAGTTCTTCCACGGAGCCGCCCCGTCTTCCTTCCAGGGTCCGGTGATCCAGATTCCGTCAAGGAGAATACCAAGCTTGCCCTGCGGCAGATACTGCTGCTCAGATGTGATGCCTGCCTGCCCGGAAAGAACAAGATCAAGGGACGGACCATATCCGTTTGTATAAATATCCTGAAGGAACTGAAGCGAGTCCCGGATACCCTTGGAATCAACGATCCACTTCCCATCGTCTGTCATCAGGCGTTCTCCGGTTCCATACAGAAGCATCTCATAAGTCTGCATGGACGTTGCCTCGCCGGTTGCCTTTCCGGAATTGCACCAGAACGGAATCACATCCGGCTCCGCTTCCTTGATCTTTGCGCATGCATCCAGAATATCCTTCCAACTCTTTGGCTGCCAGTCTTCTCCCTCTGCAATTACGCCTGCCTTTTCCAGGACAGAACGGTTATAGAACAGACCTCTTGTATCCGTGCAGTATGGAACACCGTAGTTGACTCCATCAACAGCAGTGATATTCTGCATGGATTCATAAAACTGACCCCAGTCAGAATAATTTTTGATGTAATCACTCAGATCAGTCAGGTATCCGGCTGCTGCGTCATTCGGAAGCTGGAATGTATCCTCAGAGACCAGATCCGGGCAGGTCTTCGGATCGCCAAGCTGAAGGGCAATCTTCGTAAAATAGTCCCCCTCCGATGCCGTGATCGGGGCAATGTCCAGCTCTACCTGATCCTTTTTATCCCAGTTATCATAGGTGTACTGAACCCACTTTCTTAATGCATTGTTGTCAGGATCGGATCCATCATCACGATACGTATAAGTAATCTTACTCGTATCATCAGCCATGGCAGGCATTGCGAAAGCTGTCAACCCCATTCCTGCTGCCGCTGCCCAGACAATTGCGTTCATCGTTGTTCTCTTCATTCATAGCCTCCTTTGGTGTTCCCCTGGTCGGTTCCTCCCGGCCCTCCGTCTCTTGTATATACAACATATTAGCCATTGGATTTTGATATGTCAATTGTGAAATGTTTATAATGTATCTAGCATCTTTTTATACAAATTGATATATATAAATCAAACAAATAAATTGCATAAATTACAAATATGCTCTTGCAACTATTGGGAATATCAACGAATAGTACTATGTTCATACGCTACTTTTCAATTATAAACTGCCGCATTGCACAAAAAAGCAACCTTTCATCATATTGATCGAGGCTGCTTTTCTGATATGCGATTATTATTTATTTTGATATATCATTTATTGACATCCATCGGTTCTGTACAACCGACGATCTCAAATCCTGTCAGAATCTGCTTCGGAACCTTCTCACCCTTTATTCTCTTCAGCAAATAATGTACCCCTTTATATCCCATTTCCTTTTCATTCTGAATCACCCGGGCAAAATACGGCTTCGGATAATAGCATTCCTGAGGTCCGTCAAAAAACACTACATCAATTTTTTCCTGGTTTCCAAGTGCAGCAGATGCGTCAAGCACACATCTGCCAATACCTGCCTGTCCGGCAAAATACGCTGTTACTTCTGGATGTTCTTCCATAAACTTCATGATCAGCCGAATATCATGTATACAGATGTCCTCATTCACGCCTTCCATCTCCGAGGGTGTACACGTTTCAATTCCCCTGAGGAAGAACCGGTCATCATACACCAACCCTCTCTCTGAAAAGGCCGCCCTCATTCCACGAACGCGTTCACTAATTGTCGTAGTGAAATAACCATGTGTCAAGAACGCGATATTTCTATGCCCTTTCTCAAGAAGCTTCTCGGTAATCTCCTTCCCCGCTGAATAGTTATCAGTTGTCACACATGGAATCCCCACATTCGACATATCCCTGTCCAGCAGAACAACCGGAAAATCATCCACCACAAGGCGCAGAATATTTTTATCATAAGTGTCATTGTGAACACACATGATCAGGATTCCGTCAACACCCAGATCAATAAATTCATTAATATACGTATGCTCCAGGTTTATATCCTCATAGGAGCATCTGAAATACATATGAATTCCCAGTTTCTCGCATTCCCAGGTAAGACTCCGGAGCAGTCTGCAGCCAAACGCAAAGTCAAAATTATCAAATAATATGCCAATTGTCATTCCGCTGTATTTTCTGGAGTCTTTCTCTGGCAAACCTTTCTTTTTTCCATGTTCCTCACTTGAAATCACTGGATTTCTTTCAGAACCCTTCGCATCGGTTTCTTTTCTTCCAATTCCTGCCTTATCCTCAGACAGATGATCTCCAACCGCTGGTCTTTTCTCGTTACGTCCGGTAAAGTCCGTAACAAATGAACCTGCCCCGGGACGACGGATGACTTTCCCTTCCCCCACCAGCATTTCCACTGCCTGCTTAGCCGTAATTCTACTGACATGATAGGCCTCGGTGATTTCCTTTTCTGTCATGATACGATCTCCAGGCTCGTATCCTCCAGAAGCGATCCGATCTGATAAATCCATATAAATTTGTTTGTATATCGGAACTTCCTTTTCTGCCATGCCCCACCCTCCAGGTCTACTATGATGTCCATTACTCTTATATATCATTTTTATATATCATTTATTACATATTCGCAAGACTTAGGCCAACCATCCTATATAATGCGGTCTCCTATAAGGAAGTCTGACACAAAGACAGAAAAAACCGTTGTTATTCTCTCACCCCCACGGGTTCCAGAACCTGCTGCCGTCCCTGAAAGTAAACCATAATGCCCACACGCAGAATGCGCCGCTTATGATCAGTACGATATAGTCCGCCGCCTGGAACTTCCGGTATGCATACCAGGATCTCTTTTTCTTCTTGCCAAATCCGCGCAGTTCCATGGCATTGGAGACGATGTTAATCTTCTCCATTGCGGAAAACAGCAGCGGAAAGATGATGCTCGATGTTCGCTTGATCCGCTCGGAGAGCTTTGCCTTCTTGCTCATCTCGATACCGCGCGCCTGCTGCGCGTTGCGGATGCGCCGGTAGTCTCCCTGAACATCCGGAATGTACCGCAGCGCAATTGCGACGGAGTACGCAACGGTATAGGGAATGCCGATCGTATTCATCGATGCGGCAAACTCACTCGGATCAGTCGTGACCAGGAAGATGAAGATCGCCGGTGTAACCGTGAAATACTTGATTACAACATTAAACAGGTAGAACAGCTCCTCGCGCGTAACCGCGTGTCCAGGCAGAAAGGGTGTCAGGATCGTCTTTGATCCGTAGATCGAGCATCCCTGGTAAGGGGAAATGATAAAAATAGCCACAACATTCAGAATCATGAAGAACATGACGATTTTAAAGACAGCGCTGATCTGCCGCCATTCCGTCTTGGACAATGCAAAGAGGATAACTGTCACGGCGATCATGATCAGAAGAATTCTTGTGTCATACGTCATCGCGCTTGTCACGCACCAGAGCAGGAAAAAGATCAGCTTGGTGCTGCCCGACAGCCGGTGGATCCATGTACCTTTGTCTGTGTAGCTGAGCAGCTTTGTCATCTTTCTGCCTCCCTCTGCATTCTCTCATATCCGATGAACCGGTTGACAAACTCATCCGGCTCAGGGATTCCGCACTTGCCTGCCAGATCATAGAGGGACGTTTTCTTGAGACAGGCTTTGTCCGCCGTCACTTCGTCCGTGAGGATCCTTGCCGGCGTATCGTCAGCAAGAAGTCTGCCCTCGGCAAGCACGACAGCACGGTCCGTATACTCCAGCATTAGGTGCATATCGTGCGTGATCATAAGAATCGTCAGTCCCATATCCGTGTTGAGCTTCTTCAAAAACTCCATGATTTCTGTATAATGGCGGAAGTCCTGCCCGGCAGTCGGCTCATCGAGGATCAGGATCTCCGGATCCATAACCAGGATCGATGCGATCGAGACGCGTTTCTTCTGCCCGAAGCTGAGCGCAGAGACCGGCCAGTTCCGCATCGGGTAGAGGCCGCAGATCGTCAGAACACGGTTGACCCGCTCTGTGATCTCCTCCTGCGATACGCCGCGCACTGCCAGTCCCAGTCCGACTTCCTCTGAAATCATCGGTTTTGAGATCATCTGATTTGGTGACTGCATCACCATTCCGATCTTCTCGCCCCTCTCCTTGATGGAGAGCGGCGCGATATTCTCTCCATTCAGAAGGATCCTGCCCTTATCAGGAGTGAGAAATCCGCAAACAAGCGAGGAAAGCGTGGACTTACCCGCTCCATTTTTGCCGACGACTGCCATCATCTCCCCCTTCCGGACATGAAAGCTGATGTCTGAAAGAACCGGCTCGCCCTGCTGATAGGAATAGGAGACATGCTCGATCTGCAACGCATACGGATTGCTGTTTTCTTTTTTCGGAATCTTCGTTTCCTCAAACCAGCGCCGGACCTTCTGTCTGTACGGTTCGATATTCATTGATTCAATGTGCTGGGGATGATCCTCCGGGCGAATCCTGCAGCCGGCATGCTTGATCGCCGTCACATAGAGCGGCTCACGGACACCTGTCTCTGCGAGAATATCGCTGCAAAGAAGTTCATCCGGCGTCTCGTCCGCGATTATTTTCCCCTCATTCATGACCACGATCCGGTCCACATCCCGATAAAGCACATCCTCCAGACGGTGCTCGATGATGATCACCGTCTTATCCTGCTCTCTGCAGATGCGGTCGATCAGGTCAACGGTTGTCTTCCCGGTTGCCGGATCGAGATTCGCGAGCGGCTCATCAAACAGAAGAATTTCCACATCGTCAACCAGAACACCACCCATCGAGACGCGCTGCTTCTGTCCGCCTGACAGCTCAGACGGAGCGTGCTTTAAAAAATGCTCCATTCCGACGATATGCGCTACCTCGTCCACCTTCCGAAACAGCTCCTCCTGCGGCTGGTTGTCATTCTCAAGGGAAAATGCAAGGTCCTCCGCGACTGTCAGTCCGATGAACTGGCCATCCGTATCCTGTAGAACCGTCCCGACATGCCTTGACATGCCGAAAATGCCTGCATCCTCCGGAGACAGGCCGCATACGGAAAGCTTCCCGGACATCTCGCCAGGCAGGGCTTCCGGTATCAGGCCGTTGATACAGTGTACTATGGTGGATTTCCCGCAGCCGGAAGGTCCTGTGATAAGAATCTTCTCCCCTTTTCTGACCTTCAGATTGATGTGCTGCAGGGTCGGTTCCTGCTGCGCACGGTATTTGAATGAAAAATCCGAGAATTCAATGATGGGTAAACCGGTATCAGATTGCGAATTTTGCATTGATGTTATTCCTGCTTTCTCCTGTTTCGATCCTCAAGCATACGGCAAAATCGCTGCCGCAATCTGGATTATACCAGATACTGAGTATTCGTGTTTGAAGATGTATCAGGTTAATGGTATAGTACAAGCTGTCAGTTTTGTTTCAGTTTCATCACAGATACTGGGAGGAGGAGATTGAGTATGGCAGACAAAAAGAAAAATAAGATCAGCATCAAGAATGTGGTCGCCTGCGGCATTGGAACGGCTTTGTTCGTGGTTCTGACAGAGGTGCAGATTCCGATCGGAATTCCGAACACTTCCCTGCAGCCAAGAATGGCGGTTCTTGCATTCCTGTCCGCGATCTTCGGACCGGCGACAGGCGCCGTTATCGGCCTGCTGGGACATGCACTGGGTGACGCGCTCTACTACGGATCGGTCTGGTGGAGCTGGGTATTCCCGGAAGCCGTAGTCGGAATCGCAATCGGCGCATTTGCCAGAAAGTTCGCTGTAAGCGATGGCGGCTTCACGAAGGGAAAGATGGTTCTGTTCAATATCGTGCAGGTGATTGCCAATGCCGTTGCATGGATCATTGTCGCACCGGTGCTCGACATCGCCGTGTATGCTGAACCGGCGACAAAGGTATTCCTGCAGGGTGCATTTGCATTCCTTGGGAACATCATCATCATCGGTGTTCTCGGGACGCTGCTTCTGGCGACCTACTCAAAGATTGCCGGAAAGTCCTCCAGCCTGAAGAAAGAAGACTGATCCCAGGCTGAGAGCAGAATTTCATTCTTCAAAAAACAAAGAGCCGGAGCCATCTGTATTGACAGAAGGCCCCGGCTCTGTTTTGATATTCTCATGACAACAATCAAACAGCATAGACAGAATAAAGACAGCATAAAGACATGAACCTTGATGAAATCACAAGCCAGATCATGGCTGATGAGCGAAACCGCTCTTACACAGAACGAGGCATCCCTCCAATCTTCCAGATTCATGAGAAGGCAAGGATTCTTCTCATCGGGCAGGCGCCCGGGAAAAAGGTGGAACAGAGCCTCATTCCATTTCACGACCAGTCGGGAAACACACTGATGCAATGGATGGGCATCGATCCGGAGACCTTCTACTCAGATCAGATTGCGATCATGCCCATGGATTTTTACTATCCGGGAAAGGGAAAAACAGGTGATCTGCCGCCCAGAGCTTTCATGGCACAGGAGTATCACGAAAAGCTGCTCCGGCTGATGCCAGACATACAGGTCACCATTCTGATCGGAAGCTATTCCATCCGGTATTATCTGGGAAAGTGTGCGAAGCGAAACCTGACAGAGACTGTGCGGAACTATGCAGAATATCTGCCGGACTTCTTTCCGATTGTGCATCCGAGTCCTCTGAACGTCCGCTGGCAGAAAAACAATCCCTGGTTCTACGCGGAAGTGGTCCCGGAGCTTCAGAAAATTGTGAGTAAAATATTATGAACGAAACACTTCATTTCATGCTGATTTGCAATCCGAGACGACTGATTGCATAACAATCTGCCGGTTGACAGACCATTGGAAATACCGAAAAGCCTTACACCAGCATCTGCACGATCAGGACAGCGATGGAAGCGACGGCTGCCGACAGAAAAAGGTTCGAGGAAAACCACGCAGTCAGTCCGGCAAGAATGAGTGCGGCAATTCCGGCGAGTGGGTTCGACGTAACGGAGAATATCGCCGGCACTGTCATGACCGACAGGGTTGCATACGGAATATAATACAGAAATGAGCGCACAAACCGGTTTTGAATCGGTTTCCGAATCAGTGTCAGCGGCAGTACCCGGAGCGCATAGCTCACTGCCGCCAGTACAAAGATGCATTCCCAGATCCTGATTGAATTCGCTTTCATATTCTGCCTCACATATCTGCTTATACAAAGCCTGCTTCAACTGCTCCCGCTATCAACGCACAGGCAGCAGCCGCCACACGACGGTTGCCTGCTTATGCCGCTCCCGCAGTCTTTCTGGCTGTAAGCGGTTCCCGTACTGGCTTCTTCTGTTCGGACTTCTCCTGCTCGATCTCTGCTTCTGCTGTCTCCTCCTGAACCGGTCTTATGACAGCCGCGGCTGCGGAGATCACCAGTGTCAGCAGAATGACGCGCATATTTCCGGATATCTGATTCAGGGCAGGCGCTGCGGCAAAAAGACTGCTCAGCCCAAACCCGCTCAGAATTACCATCAGCGTTGCCCTGTCCTTTCGCCCGCGCGGCAGAATCACAGCCAGGAACATGCCGAAGATCGAGGCGCTCAGAGCAGAGACAACAGCCGGCGGAAAAACATTTCCGGCAATGACACCTCCCACAGTGCCAGCCGCCCAGCAGCTTAGGGCAGTGACATCTGCGCCATACAAATATGAGGGCTGTACATATCCCTTACGGGAGACACCCAGTCCGAAAAGCTCATCCGTGACCCCCCACGCCAGGACCAGCCGCTGCAGAATGCCGACATCAGGACTCAGCTTCTGGCTGAGCGCGCAGCTCATCAGCAGATAGCGCGCATTCGTGATGAGAATCAGAACTGCCAGCGCCGCAAGCGATGTCCCTTCAGCAATCGCCGAGATCCCTGCATATTCTCCGGCGGACGCATTGTTCAGAAAACTGAGGAAGAATCCCTGAACCGGTGTCATGCCGATCAGGTGAGCGGCAATTCCAAGCGAAAATGAAACAGCGAAATATCCCAGCGCAATCGGGACGGCATCGCGCACGCCTTCCGAAAACTCCCTGCGCCATCCATCCCGCCTTAAACTCTCTTGTTTCCTTCCCATGTACGCTCCTATCCTTTTTCTGCCATCCCGCACATCCCTGATTCGATGGACGTCTGTCCATTCAGACTCCATTGAAACTCCGCCCCGGTGCTTCTTCGATCCGGTCCCCTGCTTTCCATCTTCAGCTGAAATTGTAGTACAGGAATTGTGATTTGAAAAATTGATGATTATAATAGATATATCGTTTATTTCGATACTATATCGTCAGAACAGGAGTGAGAATATGCTGTCGAAATATGGCATTCTCTGCGAGGTCATCGCGGAAGGCAGCTTCACAAAGGTGGCGGAGCACTTCGGCTACGCGCAGAGTTCCATCAGCGCTTCGGTCAAATCGGTGGAGGAAGAACTTTCCACCAGCCTGATTGACCGTCGCCGCCATAACATCACATGGACGGAGGACGGCAAGGCATACGCACCGTATATCACAGCCATCTACGCGGCTGAGCAGGCGCTCACCCGCAAAAACAAAGAGATGCAGGGGCTGAGCGGCCAGGTGATCCGGATCGGAACCTTCACCAGCGTGAGCCGCGACTTTCTGCCGCCGCTCATGCAGACCTTCCGGAATGCCTATCCCGGCGTATCCTTTGAGCTCCACCAGGGAGACTATGACGAGATCCATGACTGGCTGGAATCCGGACAGATCGACCTCGGTTTTATGGCAGAGGTGATGGCCGGAAAACTGCCGCACGACTATCTCTATGAAGACCGAATGCTGGCAGTGCTCCCGCCTCAGCATCCGCTCGCCGCAAGGGAAATGTTATCGCTCCGCGATCTGGAACAGGAACCTTTCATTCTGCTTGATGAAGGCCGCTACAGCACCATCCTGACCGCCTTCCATGACGAAGGTCTGAGTCCGCAGATCGCCTACCGAGTCTATGACGACTACTCCATCCTGTCGATGGTGCGCAGTCAGCTTGGCGTTGCGCTGCTGTTCCACAACGTCATCCGCGGATTCGACAAGGCTGTCGCTGTCCGGCCGCTGAAGGAACCGGTTCTGCGGCGCACCTGTCTCGCCTACCGCGATGAGTCCACGCTGCCCTATGCGGCAGCCAGGTTCCGGAAGTTTATCCGGACAAGTCCCGCCGTCTCCCGGCAGGAAATCCCTCGCGGCTGACATCTGCCTGCCTGTTCCTGTACGCTAATAATTGATGATAGATGATGAGGTTTCTGTATGAGTCACGAAATCACTTCCAACCGCCGCCACATCGTCCTTGGCATTCTTGCCCATGTTGATGCCGGAAAGACGACGCTTTCAGAGAGTCTGCTCTATCTGTCCGGCGCCATACGCAGGCAGGGACGTGTCGACCATGGTGATGCTTATCTCGACACCGACAGCATGGAGAGACAGCGCGGCATCACCATTTTCTCGAAGCAGGCACAGCTCTCCCTTCCGGACTTCGGCGGTCTGGACATCACGCTGCTCGATACGCCGGGGCACGCAGATTTTTCTCCGGAAATGGAGCGCACGCTTTCTGTCCTGGACTATGCGGTTCTGGTCATCAGTGCCCCGGATGGCGTGACCGGCCAGGTACGCACGCTCTGGAGACTTCTTGCGCATTACCATATCCCGGTTTTCCTCTTCGTCAACAAAATGGATCAGCCGGGAATGGAGCCGGACTCTGTCCTGAAGGAGCTGACCGGCTCGCTGGATGCAGCCTGTATTCCGCTTCCGGATACAGATCCTGGGCGCTTCGATGCTGAGACAGCCGAGGCGCTGGCTGTCTGCGATGACAGGCTGCTTGAGCAGTATCTGGAGCAGGGGCAGGCCCCCTCCGCCGGCGAGATTGCTGCGCTCATCGCTGCCCGGAAGCTGTTTCCCGTCTATTTCGGCTCCGCGCTGAAAAACACCGGTGTGGATGCGCTCCTGAGAGGGCTTTCCCGCTATACCGCAGAACCGATGCTTCCAGATACCTTTTCGGCAAAGGTTTTCAAGATATCAAGAGACACAGCCGGAACCAGGCTGGCCTGGATGCGGGTGCTCGGCGGCACGCTGCGCGCGAAGATGGAAGTCACCGTTTCCGGGACACAGCGTTCTCAAGACGCGCCGTCTGGCCTTGATGCTTCAGCTCCTCCCACGCTCAAGGTTGATCAGCTTCGTCAGTATTCCGGAGACAGCTTCAGTGTCCTGCGTGAGGCTCCGGCCGGGCAGATCGTCTGCGCCACAGGCCTCGACACTGTATCCACCGGTCAGATTCTGAGAAACGGCGCAAAAACCGGACAGCCAGGCAGCTCCCCGGAAGCCGATACAGCAGCCGGACATCCAGGCAGCTCTCCGGAAGATCCGGAGACCGCCGTGATGCTGTCTAAATCCCTGCAGCGCCGCTCCGTATCGGAACAGCTGATCCTGCCGGTCTTTCGAAGCGCCATCCTCCTCACCGATGACACGGATCCTGTGACAGCCTTGCATAACCTGAAACTTCTTCAGGAAGAGGAGCCGATGCTTGGAATCGAATATGATCCGCGCACAAAACAGATATCCGCCGAGATCATGGGAGAGGTCGAGACTGAGATCATCCGGAATCTCTCTGAAAAACGCTTCGGCATGTCCATCTCTTTCGGACCGCCTTCCGTCGTCTACCGCGAAACAATCGCTTCCCCAGTCGAGGGTGTCGGCCACTATGAACCACTCAGGCACTACGCGGAAGTGCATTTGCTGCTGGAGCCGGCGGAGCGAGGAAGCGGCATCACGTTTGATACGAACCTGAGCACCGACACACTCCCGCTGAACTGGCAGCGGCTTGTGCTGTCCGCCCTCATGAGTGTCCATTTCCGGGGCGTCCTGACCGGGTCAGAGATCACCGACCTGCGCATCACGCTGATTGGAGGAAGGGCATCCGAGAAGCACACAGAGGGCGGCGATTTCCGGCAGGCCTCCATCCGTGCGCTCCGGCAGGGTCTGATGTCGGCTGAGAGTATCCTCCTCGAGCCATGGTACAGATTTGAGACAGAGATTCCGCAGGATGCCATCGGACGGCTGATGAGCGACATCCAGCGGATGGATGGCCGTCTGGACCCGGTCGGCGGGGATGGTGTGCGGGCACAGGTAACCGGCTTTGTCCCGGCTGCAGAAACAGGTGATTATGCTGCCGAAGTACGTGCCTACACACACGGGACCGGTCAGATTTCTTTCTCTCTGTCAGGGTACGAGCCCTGCAGAAATCCAGGGGATGTCATTCTCAAGACTGCATATGATCCCGCTTCCGACCTGGAGCAGCCGGCTGATTCGGTCTTCTGCTCGCATGGCGCTGGCGTGACCATTCCGTGGAATGAGGTGCGAAGCTACATGCATGTCGACACCGGCTGGCACCCGGATACGCAGCAGACCCCAGGCGGCAGTCTTCCGATGGACGGCAGACAGGAAGATGGCAGGCAGACCTTTTCATCCCAGTGGCGCAAGGCGCAGACAGCAGAAAAGAAGTCCTGGCAACAGCAGCAGCATGACATCAGCGCCGGGGAGGAGGAGCTGCGCCGGATCTTCGAGCAGACATACAAGGGTTCCTCCTGGAACACACCGCTTCACGATTCTGCCAATGACTTTCCGGATGATTCAGCGGGGCTCTGGAGCCGTGACGGCTCTCTTGAGCGCAGCGCCGGGCTGCCTGCCGGCAGCAGCAAGGACAGTCCCGATGGCCCGGATCGCCCGCACGCTTCACAGAACCGGAGCACTGGATCCGTGCCCCCAGGATCTGCCAATTCTGCCCGTGAGGATTATCTCCTGGTGGATGGCTACAACATCATCTTCAACTGGCCGGAACTTCGCGAGCTGGCAGCAGTCAACCTCGATTCCGCAGCGGGCAGGCTGACAGAAATCCTGTCTGATTTCCAGGGCACGCAGAGCGGCAGGCTGATCATTGTATTTGACGCCTACAAGGTTCACGGCGGCAAGCGGCACATCCTCCATCAGGGCGATGTCGACATCATCTACACAAAGGAAGCAGAAACCGCGGATTCCTACATCATGGAGCTGACACATTCTCTCGCAAAGAAAGGGAACGTGACGGTTGCCACCGGAGACGGAATCGTCCAGATGATCATCTTCAGTGCAGGTGCACGGCGGATGTCCGCCGGTGAGCTGAAGGACCGTGTAAACGAGGCTAAAAAGAGGATTCGCGACAGGTACCATGTCTGAACATACTGTAAGAGGTAAGATTTCATCCTGCAAACTCTGTTCTGTCTCTGCTGCAATGGCCCTGATCTTCGATACCGTGTTTCTGTGTGTGTTCTTTCTGTGAACTTGTTTGAGCATCCTGTCAAAATGAGATATACTGCAGATAGGCTTTCATCATTCGGCATAGACCATCTCTTTCGGGTGGTCGGAAAGAAGGTATCTGATATGTGCACTGCAGCAACGTACAATACAAGATGTCACTATTTTGGGCGGAACCTGGACCTGGAATACTCCTACCATGAGCAGGTCGCGGTGACACCCCGCAACTATCCCTTCCAGTTCAGGAATGTGGAATCTGTCATGAAGCACCCGGCGATCATCGGCATGGCCTTTGTCGTGGACGGCTTCCCGCTCTACTACGATGCCATGAATGAAAAAGGGCTCGGAATGGCCGGTCTGAACTTCCCGGACAACTGCGACTTCAAAGATCCGCAGGAAGGAAAGGACAACATCGCTTCATTTGAACTGATCCCCTATGTTCTCTCACTCTGCAGCACAACCGAGGAGGCGAAGGCCCTTCTATCGCACGTCAACATCACGAACGAACCCTTCAGCGACAAGCTCCCCACCAATCCGCTGCACTGGATGGTCGCTGACGGCAAGGATGTCATCGTCGTCGAGCAGACAGCGGCCGGCCTTCATGTCTATGACGATCCGGTCGGTGTCATGACAAACAATCCGACTTTTGACATGCAGATGAACCGCCTGGCAGACTACCGGAACCTGTCTGTAGAATCGGCTGGACCCTGCGCCTTCGCAAAAGGGCTCGATCTTCATCCGTACAGCCGCGGCATGGGCGGCATGGGTCTTCCGGGCGATCTTTCCTCCGCCTCGAGATTCGTGAAGGTCGCCTTCACACGGATGAACTCCCTGTCGGACGATTCTGAGTCCGCAAGTATCAGTCAGTTCTTCCACATCCTCGGCAGCGTTGAACAGCAGCGCGGACTCTGCAAGCTCGGCGAGGACAAGTATGAGATCACAATCTACTCAAGCTGCTGCAACCTGGATCTCGGCATCTACTATTACACAACCTATGAGAACAGCCAGATCAGTGCCGTCGACATGCACCACGAGAATCTGGACGGCGACACGGTCGTCCCCTATGATCTGATCAAGGGCCAGCAAGTCCATTACCAGAACTGAGAATCTTCGCTTGTACCTACACAAAAAGCGGGAGCTAACCGTTCAGCTCCCGCTTTTTTTCTCCTGATCTGCCACCTTATGACACACCATCCACACCAGCTCAAAGATCTGCTGAATGAATCTTTTCCATCGAATCATCTGCGAGCAGTCAGATCATACAACCGCCGCATCCCGCACGGCTCCGTCACACTTGTCCGGATATCACTCGCCCGGCGTAGTCAGACGCTGCCCTTGTCGCCTCCTGAACCGTACTCCCGCTGGAGAGGGCATGAATGAATGCACCGTCGAAGGCATCACCGGCTCCCAGAGTCGATACAGGCTTCACCGGCCTGACCGGCATCCAGGTTTCCTTCTGCTGCCCGGAGGAGGACAACACAAGGATCGGATCAGCTCCATCCCTTGCAATCACCGTTTTCTGCCGCCCGCTGCTGCTGTCTTTTCCGCACATCCTGTCCAGGAGCACCTCTGCTGCTGCCATCTGGCCTGCATGGCCCGTCACCTGACTGAACTCGTCACCGCCTGATCCAAGCACCAGGTCGCTCATGGCAATCATTTGCTCCATGGAAGCCTTCCGCTCCCCCGCATATCCATAGGACTCGGCGCGCACATTCAAGTCAAAGATCACGGTCGCGCCGTGTTCTTTCTGCTCTTTGAAAAAGGCCAGAACGGCTGCGTTGTTTGCAGCATCATCCAGAAATGCCATTCCGCTCGTAAAGACGATATCTCCTCTCTCCGCCTTCGGCGCATTCCGGAAGCTGTCTGCTGTAAAATGCGGGTAATCCGCCCACGGCGGCACAAAGCAGAACATCGTCCGCTCGCCGCTCTCGTCCAGAACAGCAATGCAGTACATGTTTGATCTGCCGCACGGCACAGCGCCGCTCATGTCCACGCCTGCCTTCTCCATCTCTCCTTCCAGATACAGTCCAAGTCCATCCAGCTTCAACGGCGTGATGAACATAGGGCGGCTCTCTGGGTCTGACAGTTTTCCGATGTTCCGGGCGACATTCGCGACTGATCCTCCGCACTGCATCCGGACCAGCATGGAATCAGCGGTTTTCTTTGAGAAATCTCCTCTTGCAAGGGCTGCACGCATCCCGCCGTATGGCACGATCAGGTCACAGCACAGATCCCCCACGCATATCACGCTCACAGTCCCACCTCACTCGAAGGAATGCGCGATCCGGCAGAACTCCCGGACCTTTCCGATGTTCTTCCGAACCAGTTCTCCGTTCTCCTTGTCAGAAGTCTTGGTCAGAGAATCGACCGCGTACGGATGCACAGCTCTGATCGCATCCGCCACATTGTCCGGTCCGAGACCGCCTGCAAGGATCACCGGAACATTCACCTTCTCCACAATTTCCCGATCGATGTTCCAGTCATTCACCTCGCCGGCTGCTCCGACACCCGGAACCGTCTTTGACACCGTATCCAGAATCAGGACATCCGCAAATGTCGCCTTATACTCTGCTTCCCTGACACTTTCCGGTCCCGTGATACCGACTGCTTCCATCAGCTGAACGCCCGGAATCTCTCGGCGCAGGCGAGCCGCAAACGCCGGGTCCCCGTCATAGTTTGCGCACAGGTGAAGAACATCCGGCATCAGTCTTTTTGTCTGAGCCAGTACCTCATCCGCCGTCTCTCCGACAGAGATCAGAATGCGGACAGCCTTTCCCTTGATGGCATCAAAGATTTCCTTCGCCTTCTCCTCCGTAATTGCGCAGGGAAACTTTCCGCCATGCACCCCAACCAGAAGACCGATCCGGTCTGCCCCGGCATCGATGCAGGCAAGCGCTTCCTCTGTTGTCTGAATGGAATAAATCTGAGTATACATATCAATAACCCCTTTCCTCTGAACGGCCTCCGGAATGGTTCCGGCATCCTGTCTTCTGATCAATTCTCCGGGTATTATACCATTCCTGCCTGTTGTCCGGTTGACACCGCTCATTTATAATAAAGAATACGGTGTATCGTTTTTTAGATCCCTTTACTACATAAGTCCAGGAGAAAATGCAATGGATTCACAGCTACACAAGCAGTTCAAGATCATCTTTTTCGGGACTCTCCACGTCCTGGCGCTGGCGGCCATGGCGATGGCCTGCGGGATTGTCTGCGGCGTTGTCGGCGGCTTGTTTGCAAGAGGCGTGACGGCAGTCACCGGCATCCGCTTCCGACATCCAGCCATGATGCTCCTGCTCCCGATCGGAAGTGTCCTCATCTTTCTGTTTTATCATGTGCTGCGCTACGATAAGGCAAAGGGAACCAACATGGTCATCCTCTCAATCCGATGCGGAGAAAAGATTCCATTCCGAATGGCACCCGCCATCTTTGTCTCAAGCATCTTCTCACACCTGTGCGGCGCATCGGTCGGAAGGGAAGGCGCTGCTCTGCAGCTTGGCGGAAGCATCGGTCATGCGATGGGGCATCTTTTCCATCTTGATCATAAAGAACGGCGAACGATGGTCACCTGCGGAATGGCTGCCGCCTTCTCCGCAGTATTCGGGACACCGGCAACTGCCATATTTTTCTCCATGGAGATGGTCGATGTCGGCATGATGAACTATGGCTCCATTGTTCCGGTTACCTTCGCGGCTTTCACGGCAAGAGCGGCTGCCTCGCACTGGTGCGGTGTTCCCAGTGAGTCCTATCTGATCAGCGCACCTCCTGCATTCAGCGTGCTGACCGTCTCAAAACTCGCCTTTCTGGCAATCTGCACCGGTTTTGTCAGCATCCTGTATTGTCTGGCAATCCAGAGATTTTCCAGATACAGCCAGTCTCTGATGAAGAACCGCTATCTGCGGGCACTGGTACTGGGGTCCATTCTGTTTCTCCTGACCTGGCTGACAGGCGGACATACATACAATGGCACCGGCATCCATATCATCGAGGCAGCGCTCTCAGGCCAGGCGGGAGATATTCAGTGGTATACCTTTCTGATGAAGATTCTCTTCACCGCGCTTTCCCTGGCTGCAGGCTACAAGGGCGGTGAGATCGTCCCTGCTCTCTACATCGGTGCTTCCTTCGGCAGCTTTTTCGGAGGACTGATGGGCCTTCCCTCCTCTTTCTGCGCGGCAATCGGTATGGGCGCCCTGTTCTGTGGTGTCACAAACTCACCTGTTGCCTCGCTCTTTATCTGTCTGGAAATGTTCGGGATCGGGGGACTTCCTTACTACATGATGGCGGTCGCGCTCTCCTATGTCTCCTCGGGCTATTACGGTCTGTATTCTGCTCAGCAGATTCTCCACTCGAAGTACGATTCACAGCTGATCGACAGTGATGCACAATGATCTGTCAGCAGATCGGACATACTTGCATTTTTGCATGTCAGGATACTGCCGACGGCAGCAGGAAGTTGATTCGCCCCTGCATCCAGATGTCCGCCTTCAGCCGCATGCCTGGAAGGGGAAGCCCCTCCAGGTCCTGATCTGTGATGCATGCATCAAACAGCAGACCGCCGCAGTTCAGAAGCATCTTCCAGACAACCTCTCCCGTGACACTGCTGTGTTCTTCTCTCACACGGTCTATGTTCGCCAGAATATGGTACTGATCGGACTCCATCCCGTAAGGGATGAAATACGTATCCACAACCGACAGAATATCCTCGCCATCCTTGATCCGGTCCTGAGCCTTTCCATACAGCTCCAGATTCTGTACCGTCAGCTCCTTCATGGCCTCATCGTCGCCCATTTTCGCACGCTGGATTGTCTCAACCCGATCCTCCGCCCAACCGGAGGAAGTCTCCATAAGACGGTGTTCCAGGTTTCTTGTCGGCAGAAGAATCCGGCCCCACTTTGCAAGCGCTGAAAATGAGGTTGTCACACGGCTTTCGTGCTGCGGGTCTTCCTTCAGACCTCTGAGATAGCATCCCGGATTCTGAAGCGTAAAGATCAGCGGGGCACCGACATGTCCGTCATTGCAGACGCCGATGAAGGCATCTCCCATCAGCTTCTTCTGAATTCCAACGCTTCCGTCACTGCCCTCACCGGAACTCACAACATATGGATAGTAGGAAGTGCGGTGGAAGCCAAAGCTGTCCTGCATGCCCAGCACCTTCAGACCGAATCCCTTTCCAAGCTCCTTGGAAAACTCGAGGAAGGTTGCCTTTGTATCCTCATCCCTGACCGATTCCATATGGTCATATTTCTCATAGACCCTGTCACAGAGCTTCTCGATGTCCTTTTCTGTTATGCGATCATCTGTCAGACCGATCGATCTCAGGTAAGCATGCATAGGATTTCTTCACCACACTCCTTCATATATACGGATCCTCCGCCGGCTCTTCCGCCAGACGGTTCCGTATATATCAGCTGCTCTTATGGAACGAGAACCTTCTTTCCGCCCATGTATGGCTGCAGCGCCTCCGGAATCGTAACACTTCCGTCTGCCTGCAGATGATTCTCCAGGAACGCGATCAGCATTCTCGGCGGTGCCACACAGGTATTGTTCAGCGTGTTCGCCAGATGCTTCTTTCCGTCCGCCCCCTTGATCTTGATGTTCAGGCGCCTTGCCTGCGCATCTCCCAGATTCGAGCAGGATCCAACCTCGAAATACTTCTTCTGTCTCGGAGACCATGCCTCGACATCGAGGGACTTCACCTTCAGATCAGCCAGGTCGCCGGAGCAGCATTCCAACGTGCGGACCGGAATCTCAAGGCTTCTGAAATAATCCACCGTGTTCTGCCACAGCTTGTCGTACCACTTGTTCGCATCCTCAGGCTCGCAGATGACAATCATTTCCTGCTTCTCAAACTGGTGGATTCTGTAGACACCTCTCTCCTCAATGCCATGTGCGCCCTTCTCCTTGCGGAAGCACGGGGAGTAACTGGTCAGTGTCAGCGGAAGCTTATCCGCATCGATCGTCTCACCTATGAACCGGCCGATCATTGAGTGCTCTGAAGTTCCGATCAGATACAGATCCTCTCCCTCAATCTTGTACATCATCGCGTCCATCTCATCGAATGACATCACACCATCCACGACAGCCCTTCTGATCATGTACGGCGGAATGACATAGGTGAATCCCCTGTCAATCATGAAGTCTCTTGCGTAGGAAAGGCAGGCAGAATGGAGTCTTGCGATATCGCCGAGCAGATAGTAGAAGCCATTGCCGGCAACGCGGCCTGCCGCATCCATGTCGATTCCATGAAGCTTTTCCATGATCTCTGTATGATACGGAATCGGATAATCCGGGACAACCGGATCCCCGAACCGCTGAAGCTCGACATTCTCCGAGTCATCCTTGCCGATCGGGACTGACGGATCAATGATGTTCGGGATGACCATCATCCTCTTCTTCAGCTCCTCCTCGACTGTTTTCTCCTTCTCGGACAATTCTGCAACTCTGGCCTGGTTTTTTGTTACCTCTTCCTTTGCAGCCATTGCTTCATCTTTTTTGCCCTCGTGCATCAGCTTTCCAATTTCCTTGGAAATGCGGTTGCGGTCGGCCTGAAGTGCCTGCAGCTCCTGCTTGATTTCACGGTTCTGTCTGTCAAGATCAATCACTTCATCTACAAGCGGCAGCTTCTGATCTTCAAACTTCTTCCGAATGTTCTCCTTGACAATATCCGGATTTTCCCTGACGAATTTAATATCCAGCATCTCTCAATTTCCTCCCGATGTCTCTCTCAAAGGTCCTGATCACACGCTTGTCAACCAGGGCGATCTTCTTTTTATTTATTTACTGACTGCTTCTCTGCCCTAAGACTGTATCCCAATTCAGGTGATTCGTCCAGTCTCATCTCGGTCTTACGCACGGCTTATGTTGTTTGAATAAGTTGTGACAGCCTGCCTGAGCGCTTCCTTCTCTTCTTCGCCCAGAACGATATAAGACTCACCTTTGACAATTTCCTTGATGTAGGTGTAACACCCTTCCTTGCTGTGAATCGCATTCAGAACAAAACCTGTATTGTCCTGATCCAGGAGGGCCAGTGCGAAGCTCATCCTTCCGCCGACATCCGGAAATGCGTCATATTTCACAATTCCGGTCTTCATCGGCGTCCTTCTCATGATATCCTTGATGTGCTGAATCTCAGCTGCCTGATTTTTGCACTGCTCGCCGATCCGCTCAACCTCGATGAATTCACTCTCCATTGCCTTTTCCAGAGAGCCACCATCTTTTCCTCTCATAAAGAGCTTATACCGTTTCAGGAAACGGCTCATCTTCATCGACACGTGTGCCAGATAAAACAAGACAAGTGCCATGATCAGAAGAAGCACAATCATCAGAATTCCGGGATCAAACCCCAGGCTGTTCAGAAAACTGCTCTGCATCCAATTACCCCCATCCCCTCACTCAGCTTTCATCACTGTTTAATATGGCGTGATATACACGTTCAAGCTCATCACTTGAAAAATACTCTATCTCAATTCTGCCCTTCTCCGGATTTTTCGACTGAATGCTGACCTTCGTCCCAAGAGAAGTCCGCATCTTCTCCTCCATATCCTGGTAGATGATCTGAAGCTGCTGGCTGATCACCGGTTTTTTCTCCGGAACCGGTTTTTTCTGAAGTTTCCGGACAAAATTTTCTGTCTCACGGACACTCCATTTTTCATCGAACGCCTTCTGGGCAGTCTGATACTGGAGTTCTCCGTCCTCAATGGCAAGCAGTGCCCGAACATGTCCGGTTGACAGCATCTCGCTGATCAGCATATTCTGAACTCGTTCATCCAGCTTCAAAAGACGCAGGGAGTTCGTCACAGAGGCTCTGCTTCTGGAAACACGCTCGGCTACTTCGTCCTGTGTCAGCTGATATTCATCAATCAGCCTCCTGTAGGCCGCTGCCTCCTCGATTGGGTTCAGATCCTGCCGCTGAATGTTTTCAATCAGGGAAAGCTCCATGATATCCCTGTCGGAGTAATCACGAACAAGGACAGGGACTGTTTTAAGACCTGCAAGTCTTGCCGCCCGCCATCTTCTCTCACCGGCAATAATTTCATAGTATCCGTCTCTCATCTGAACAATGAGAGGCTGTATCACACCATGCACTTTGATGGAGTCTGAAAGTTCCTGGAGGGCATCCTCATCAAACTTTTTGCGTGGCTGATCCCTGTTCGGCTCGACCAGGTTGATGTCAACCTCAAGCTGGCCGCTCCTGATTGAATTCCCTTTCTCCGCCGTATCTGACTTTTCATTTTGTGATACAGAGGCACCATTGCGTTCTGTTTCTTCGTCTATATCGGAATCTGCTGCAATGACATCTTTCCCGGCATTCTCAAGAATCTCAGCAGCTTCTGACTCTTCAGTATCCTTTGCAGCTTCGGCTGATACTGTATCGTTCGTATTCTCTTCAGCTTCTGTGTCCTCTGCTGCCCCATCTTTTTCGCTCACCGGCACTGCTCTGGATTTCTTCACCCTCTTGTTTTTTACAGCAGCGTCTTTTTTCTTTCCGCCGGCGTTCTTTTCCGGAATCAGAATATCCAGGCCTCTCTGGCCCAATCCACTTCTTCTAGCCATCAAGTCCTCCTGTAATGAATCACTTTGGATGCAAGTTTTTCATAGGCCTTTGCTCCGGAAGACTTCGGATCATACTCTGTGATCGGCATTCCGTAGCTTGGAGCCTCCGCCAGCCGGACATTTCTTGGAATAATACACTTATAGATCTTCTTATCCGTATTTTGCGTCACATTCTCCACAACCTGAGTTGCCAGATTTGTTCGGCCATCATACATGGTAAAGACGATTCCTTCGATCCTCAGTCGGTCATTCTCTCGTTCCTGTATCAGTGAAACCGTCTGCATCAGCTGTGCCAGTCCCTCCAGCGCGTAATATTCACACTGAAGCGGCACAATGACCGAATCAGCCGCGCACATTGCATTGATCGTCAGAATATTCAGGGACGGAGGGCAATCCATGATAATGTAATCGTATTTATCCCTGATTTTTCCAAGTTCCTTCTTCAATATATGATTCTTATCCGGAGTATCTGATAGCTGGATTTCAGCTGCCGCCAGATTTACATCAGAGGGAACAATTGAAAGCTTTGGCCTGACATTACTAATGATTGCGTCCTCAATTGATGCTTCTCCAAGCATGACATCATATACCGTCTTCGTGACAGATGACGGATCAATGTCGAATCCACCTGAAGCATTTCCCTGTGGATCCATATCAATCAGAAGGACTCTCTTCTTTTTAATCGCAATATAAGCTGACAGATTGATCGCAGTCGTCGTTTTACCGACTCCACCTTTTTGATTTGCGATGACGATTATTCTCCCCATATTCCACCTCGTATTCGGGTTTTATTTTAACACACATCAATTTTCATGGCTATAATGTTTCACGTGAAACATACGATCCACGTTCAACCTCCACGTTCAACACTTCATATTCTTTCTGTATTCGCGTTCTATTTCTTCGTTCTATATTCGCGTTCTGTATTTTCGTTCTATATGTTTCACGTGAAACATACTTTACATATCTTACGAAGTATACGAATGAAGTATAATCTTCCACGTTCAACGGAGTTTGATGTTTCACGTGAAACACCATATTTTGCCAATAAGGGCCAATAAGGGTTTAATTGCGGTAGCGGATCAATTGAAAACATACTATAATGATTACAGTGTCAAAAGTCGGACATCTCTCAAGCTTGCATGCGATTGCTGGCTGTACTTATAGACACCCCACTTGTGACATGAAGCGGCGTGCAGGCGACACGAGCATGCCGAATGTAACAGCGCGATGAGAGCTGCGAAGCAGCAAAGCCTCGCGTAATCATAATTGAGTGGCAAAAAATATTTTATATGAATTTGCACACATCAGGCTGACAGCCTGCATCCCAGGCCAGGCATACATGTATGAGGTGAATTTATGGTTAGTTTGAAGGAACATATCAAGACTCTGTTAAAGCTTGACTTTCTGGCACTCTGCACCATGCATACAGCAAATCGGGTCATCACTTCATTTTCCACATCAAAGAATATGCTGAAACCGGGTGTTGGGAAATACTATAAGTGGAAGTACGGAGATATTTTCTATCAGAAAATTGGAGAAGGCACCCCAATCGTGCTACTTCATGATGTAAATCCTGCAGAGAGCGGATATGTTTGGTTTGATGTGATTGAATCTCTGAGCAGAAACCACACCCTTTATATTGTGGACCTTCCAGGATGCGGGCGTTCTGCGAAACCGAATACAACCTATACCAACTATTTTTACGTATTGTTTTTGAGCAGCTTTATCAAAAAGGTGGTTAAGAGAAAAACAGATGTGATTGCAGACGGATATTCCTCTTCTATTGCACTGATGGTTTCCGTTCTGGATGCTTCCCTGATTCATCAGATCACGGCAATTAATCCCCAGAGTCTTGGAAATCTCGGGAGAACAGAATCCAGACGTTCGAGAATTGGAAAACTTCTTCTCTCACTTCCTGTGCTTGGAACGAGTCTGTACAATATTGAGATGTCCCGCAGGAATCTGGATTACCGCTTTACGGAAGACTATCTCTACAATCCGTTCAGAAGCAACAATCGGTTTATAGATGCATTCTATGAAGGTGCTCATTACCATGAATGTTCAGGAAAGTATCTGCTGGCCTCCATGAAGGGCATCTATCTGACAGTCAATATTCAGAGAGCATTGAAGAAAACGCAGGCAGGATTTACAATTCTCTATGGAGAAGGTGTTGAGCATTCTTCCGATATTGTCAGGGAATACACAACCCTTAACAACAGCATTCGGACTTACCCGATTTCAAAGACAAAGTATCTTCCTATGATGGAATTTCCAAAGGCATTCCTGCATGCTGCTGAAAAGGCTGGCATTGTCTGATTACTGTGTCAAAAGGTACTTTTGCCACTCATATCATGATATTCTCTACATCAGCAGATTGGTTCTTTCCCCGGCATTCCTGCTTTTCGCGGGAATTTTGCCGGGGTTTTCTGATTCTTTTGAATGATCACAAAACTTCTTTCAAGGGCTGTTCCAGGAATGGTATCCTTCTCCACCCTGCTTTGTAAACCGCCCAACAGACGAATGGCCTTCTGTGCAGTTTTCAATTCTTCTTCGATTTCCGCTGATTTATAGGAGACAAAGAGTCCTTCCTCTCTCACAAGCGGCAGACAATATTCACTGAGCGTTGATAAATTTGCCACAGCTCTGGATACAACCAGATCGTACTGTTCACGGTAATTATTGTTTCTGCCAAGATCCTCTGCTCTTCCATGAACGGTATCAATCCCGGTTAATCCGCATGCATCGATCACCTCATCCAGAAAAAGAATTCTCTTGTTGAGAGAATCTGCCAGTGTCACATGAAGATGGGGGAATACGATTTTCAGTGGAATGCCAGGAAATCCTGCGCCGGTTCCCATATCCAGAACGCTGATCGCACGACTCAAGTCAACGTGGCGTACCACCAGCAGACTGTCAAGATAGTGTTTTTCCACGACCTCCATTGGCTGCGTAATGGCCGTCAGATTCATGACCTTGTTCTTTTCAACCATGCAGTTGTAATAGATTTCAAACTGTCTGGTCTGCTCCTCTGTCAGAACAATTCCAAGATCCTTACAGCGCATCCTCAGTACAGAAAAACATTCATTGATCGTTTTATCAGTCATCCCTCACTGTTCCTCTCTCCGCGCATTTTCTTCAGATAAATCAAAAGAACCGAAAGATCTGCCGGATTCACACCCATGATTCTGGACGCCTGTCCGATCGAGGATGGCCTGACCTTCATCAGCTTCTGCCGCGCCTCAGTCCTGAGACTTGGCACCTGAGCGTAATCAAGCTCATCAGGAATCAGCGTCCTTTCTGCCTTCTCAAACTGTGCAACCTGCTTCTCCTGCCTTCTGATATACCCTTCATACTTGATTTCGATATTGACCTCTTCCTGAACCTGAACCGGAAGATCCGGGCGGTTCGGATCAATCTCTGACAGGCAGAAGTAATCAAGCTCCGGCCGTCGAATCAGTTCCGCAAGGGATGCGGACGTTGAGAGTGGATCACTTCCGCATCGCTTCAGGCAGTCCTGCACCTTTTCGCATGCTCCGATCATGACATGGCGGACTCGCGCCGTCTCCTCTTCAATCTGTCCTTTCTTTTTTAGAAAACTCTGGTATCTCTCCTCTGAAATCAGCCCTGCCTGAAAACCCTTTTCTGTCAGTCTCAGATCTGCATTATCCTGACGCAGAAGCAGTCTGTACTCTGCCCTGGAGGTCATCATCCGGTATGGCTCGGTGCTTTCCTTCGTGATGAGATCATCCACCAGAACACCGATATACCCCTCCGATCGTTCGATCAGAAGGGAGGCCTTCCCCATGATCTTCAGTGCCGCATTGATGCCGGCATAAAGTCCCTGCGCCGCAGCCTCCTCATACCCGGAACTTCCATTCATCTGTCCGGCGGCATAAAGCCCTGGAATCGCCCTGAATTCAAGTGTTCGGTTCAGCTGCCGGGCATCAATGCAGTCATATTCGATTGCATATGCATTTCTGACAATATTGGCATGTTCGAGCCCCGGTACTGATCGATACATTTCGATCTGTACATCTTCCGGCATACTGGAGGACATTCCATCGATGTACATTTCATTCGTGTTCCGTCCCTGCGGCTCGACGAACACCTGATGGCTCTTTCGCTCCGCAAACCGGACTACCTTGTCCTCGATCGAAGGACAATAGCGGGGTCCCACTCCACTGATTTTCCCGGAATACAGCGGGGATCTGTCCAGATTCCGGCGGATGATGTCATGTGTTTCCTCCGTCGTATGCGTCAGCCAGACAACTGCCTGATCAATCTGTACGTCCTTCGGATCGGTCTCAAAGGAAAAAGGAACAACCGGTACATCCCCTGTCTGTGGAATCATCTTCGAATAGTCGATGGTTTTCCCATCCATTCTGCAGGGAGTTCCTGTCTTAAACCGCTTCATCCCGATGCCGTGACGCATGAGGGAATCTGTCAGGTGTGTCGCCGACTGAAGTCCGTTCGGACCGGTATAGGTCACCATATCTCCGCAGATGCACCGTGCGTTCAGATACGTTCCTGTACAGAGAATCGCAGCCTTGCAGTGCCAGATCGCGCCGGAGTCGGTCTTCACACCCGTCAGTTTTCCTGACGCATCCGTCAGAATTTCATCGACCTCCATCTGCCTGATTGTCAGATGTTCCTGATTCTGAAGGGTCTGTCTCATCCGCATGCTGTAGGCATCCTTGTCAGCCTGCGCCCTGAGTGAGTGGACGGCAGGACCCTTTGATCGGTTCAGCATCTTTGACTGCAGAAATGTATGATCGATACACTTTCCCATCTCTCCGCCAAGCGCATCTATTTCTCGTACCAGGTGTCCCTTGGAACTTCCACCGATGTGTGGATTGCAGGGCATCATGGCAATCGAATCCGCCGACACTGTAAAGATCACTGTGGAAAGTCCGAGTCTGGCGCAGGAAAGCGCAGCTTCACAGCCTGCATGTCCTGCACCGACGACAATCACATCTGTCCATTCTTCAACCCTTGCCATGTCTCCTCACTTTCCCATACAGAATCTGCTGAAAATCTCATTCACCAGATCCTCACCGGCCTCCTGTCCGGTTATCTCACCGAGTGCTTCATAGGCACTCATCAGGTCTATGGTATAGAAATCCTCCGGCATCTGACTCTCGATGCTTTTTGAAAGCTGCCTCAGACTCTCCAGTGCACGCTTCAGCAGCTCCTTGTGACGCGCATTCGTAATGACAATCTCGTCATTGAATGACAGTTTTCCATCAAAGAACAGGGTACGAATCGCGGATATCAGCTCATCCAGCCCGGTCTTCTCTGTTGCGGAAAATGGAATAACCGGTATATCGTCTCCAAGTCCTGCCTCTGAGGCCATCCTGCGAATCTGCTGTTCATCGGTCAGTGTATGCAAGTCCGACTTATTCTGGAGGATGATGATCTTCTTTTCCTGAATCAGGTTGAGAATCTCCCGGTCTTCAATATCGATGCATGTCGATGAGTCGATCAGATAGAGAACAAGATCAGCCCGCTCAATCGCACCCTTTGCGCGCTGCACCCCGATCTTCTCAACCAGATCATCTGTTTCCCGGATTCCGGCAGTATCCGTCACAACGAGTGTCATGCCGCCGACGGTGATCGTCTCTGTCAGAACATCTCTTGTTGTTCCAGCTACAGGCGTGACAATGGCTCGGTCTTCTCCCAGAAGCAGATTCATCAGCGAGGATTTTCCCGCATTGGGTTTTCCGACGATGGCTGCCTTGATTCCTTCCTGTATCAGTCTCCCGGAATCTGCTGTAGCAAGCAAAGCAGATAGTTCTTTTGTCCATTGCTGCACTTCACTGGAAAATTCCGGCAGATACGCCTCATATGACAGCGCTTCCGGATCGTCCAGACAGGCTTCGATGTGAGCAGACTGATAGAGCATCTCCTTCCGGACTTCCTCAATCTTCCGGTACAGAGTTCCCTGAACCTGGCTGACCGCATTCTGGAGCGCAAACCGGTTCTTCGACTCAATGACGTCCATAACGGCTTCCGCCTCCGTCAGGTCGATTCTTCCGTTCAGATATGCACGCTTCGTAAACTCTCCCGGCTGTGCGGCTCTCGCCCCAGCCTTCAGAACCGCATCCAGAACACGGGTCACAGCCAGAACGCCTCCATGACAGCTGATCTCCACCACGTCCTCCGCCGTATAGGTTCTCGGTGCACGCATGACAGACACCAGGACCTCATCGATCACATCGGCAGATTTTCCAGAAGCACCCGATATCCCACTCTGCAGGGGGTTTCCGTCTCCTTCCGGCTCTACAATAAACCCATAGTGAATGGTATGAGTGTCCACTTCCGCAAGTCTTTTTTTCCCGCCCGGTGATCGGTAAACCCGGTCTGCTATCTCAACAGCATCTGGTCCGCTGATCCGGATCACTCCGATTCCAGACTCCGACACAGCAGTTGATATGGCTGCAATCGTATCTGTGTCCTCTATCTTCCACATCTCACTCTCCACTTTCTTCTGATCTATTATTCATATTACACGACCGGCAGGCAGAACACAAGAAGGCATACGGAAGCTCCTGCCTGATCTGAAACCGACATGCTGAAGCCACCGTACAAGCCACCATATTGAAACCGCTGTACTGAAGCCACCATGATGAAGGCGGCATAAAAAATCCACCGCACAGCTTGCTTTCAAACTATGCGGTGGACGTTCGATACAGTTATTCTGTTGAATTCTCCCGAATATCTTTGGAATCCTTTTACTCTTCCTTCATATCCTCACGGTCGCTGTACCTGGTGGAACGTCCGCCCCGGCTGTAGCCGCTCTTCGATCCGCGGCCGTAGCCATGCCCGTTCCGATATCCGCCTCTGTGACCTCTGTCTCCATACTTCCGATCCAGAAGCTCGAGGTCCGCATCCTTTTTCAGGGTGACAACAACCTTTCTGTCCGGCTCTTCACCCTCGCTGTGTGTGGTGACAAATGGATCTCCCTGCAGAGCTGAATGGATGATCCGTCTCTCATACGGGTTCATCGGTTCCAGATAGACGGGCTGTCTGGTCTTCTTGACTTTCATGGCAATGTTCTTCGCCAGATTCTCAAGCGTTGCCTTCCTTCTTTCTCTGTAGTTCTCGGTATCCAGCTTGACCCGGACATAGTATGGCTTTCCCTTATTGACAACCAGAGAAGTCAGGTACTGCAGAGAATCCAGTGTCTGTCCTCTCTTCCCGATCAGAAGTCCCATCTCGTCTCCTTCCATCGAGACGTTCAGGCACTCTCCGTCATAGGAAGAGCTCAGATTCACTGTCATCCCCATCGAGGAGAACACATTCTTCAGAAATGTCTCAGCCCGTTCAATGGCTTCACTTGGGTCGTCCAGCACCTTGATGTCACTGTTTCTTCTCTCACGTCTGGACTCGTAGCTTTCCTCGTTCTCCGGCATGGATACTGCTTTGGATGCCGCCGCAGCCCCAGTGCTCTCGTCCTGGCCAAGGCTGTCCGGCTTCGATGCCATACCCGTCATCTGAGCTTCATTTTCTCCGCCGGCAGTCCCAGAAATCTGCTCTGACTGTTCTGCCTTCGGTACGCTCTTTTCTTCAGCCCTTTCAACTGCATCCTTTTCTGACTGCCGAGCTTCTGATGCAGACGCTTCAGGGCTCTGAGGTTTCTCACCCTCCCTGCGGACCGATGCCTCAATCACGGCATCCTTTGCCCCGATCCCGAGGAAGCCTCTCGATTCGTGCTCAATCACCGTGTACTCAATATTGTCGCTTGTTGTATTCAGCTCAATGGCAGCATTCAGGATGGCGTCATTGACTGTCTTTCCGCTGACTCTGATAGACTTGCTCATGATATTGCCTCACTTCTTCTGATGCTCTCTGTTGTACTCTGACACCATGTTTGCCCGCTCTGCAAGTGATCCATGCCGGACATTCTTCTTCTCGCTGCCGAGATCCTCTGACAGATTTTTGGCCTTGCTCTGCATCGTACGGACTTTGGACAGCCTCGGATTTTCCGGCGTCTCAATCTGTCTGGTGTTGATCGTGGCATTCTTCGCGATCGACTGCCCGGACACACCGCCCTTCTTCTCCATCTTTTCCTTCTGCTTTTCAAGGTTCTTCTGAAGGAGCTCGTTTACATCTTCCTTCTCAAGCCTGCGGTTGATAAAAATCTGCTGGATGGTACGGATCACAGCGGACGCAATCCAGTAGATACCCATACCAACCGGAAGCGTGAGCGTGAAAAACGCGGACATCAGCGGCATGACGGTGTTCATCGTCTTCATCGTTGCTGCTGTCTGATCCGTCCCTCCGGATGCTCCCTGGGACATCTCCATGGAAAGCTTTGCAGAAATCCACTGAGAAGCCGCTGCCAGCACCGGAATCAGCACCGCACCGATCACCAGCCAGATGGATGCATGTGTACGAATGATATTCATCGGCGTATCCGCGATATTCAGACCGAGGAAAAAGTTCATGCGGTTGATCGTGTTCTTGCAGGTATCAATCGTACCGGAAAGATCCGGAAACTGCTTTGCAAGATCCGCCCAGGTCGACGGATGAAACTTGTAGAGCGTGTCGATGATTGTATTCTCGGTAAAATTCTTCGTGATGGTCGTCGCTGAAATCGAGGAAGCAATCCCTGTCAGATACTTCTCAGCGCCCGGTGCCTTCAGAAGAGCGGATGCCAGAGGCTCAAAGACCCTCTTGACAGCCGGCACATACGCCGGAACGTTCATGATGACATTGTACAGCGGGAACAGAACGAGCATCGAGATCGCCATCTGAACACAGGAGCCGGCAGGATTGACGCCGTACTTCGCGTAAACCATCTTTGTCTCGTCGTTCATCTTCTGCATCGAGACCTGATCTGTCTTTCCCTTGTACTTCTTCTGGATTGCATTCAGCTCCGGCTGCATCAGAGGCGTCATTCTGGAAAACTTCTGCTGACGGTATGTGAGCGGAAGCATTGCCATGAGAATCACGAAGGTGAACAGGATGATAGCCAGGCCGATGTTGCTGATCCCGATCAGAGACATCAGCCAGAACAGACCAGCCATGATCCACCCCAGTCCAACTGCAACAGGACCGATCAGAAATTTGTTGCTCTGAGTAAGTAAGCTCATGATTATCCTTTCTCCTTACGGAACCGGGTCATATCCTCCGTGCGAAAATGGATTGCACCTCAGAATTCTCCAGCCTGCAAGTATCCCGCCCTTCAGCGCGCCGTACTTTTCGATTGCCTGCAGGGCATAGTTGCTGCAGGTCGGAATATACGGGCAACGGGTGGTCTTGAGTGGAGACAGATACTTCTGATACCAGCGGATTGCTCTGATCATCATATGTTTCATCTGCTCTCCCCGATTGTATTCTTCTTTTCTGCTCCGTCTCTTTTCTGAAGCACCCCGAGCTTTCGGGATACATGGAGCAGCGCGCGGTCAATATCAGAGAACGGCAGTTCTCTCGCGCCCGGCCTGACGATCACGACAAGATCGAGGCCCCTGTCGAATTTGTCTTCATTCAAACGATAGCTTTCTCTCACAAGTCTGCACAGATGATGTCTCACGACACTGTTTCCCACTTTTTTGCTTACCGATATGCCGACACGGTTCTTCGTATATCCCGCCATCTTCCAGGAAGAAGGCATCTGATCAAGCTGTTTCATCTTCTCAGCCCGCGGGTACACATACAGAACGAGTGTCCGGTTTGCAGCAGACTTTCCATACTGGTACACCTTCTGGAAATCCCGATTGTCTTTCAGACTTTCTGATGTATTCGAGTATTTCATAAATCTCTGCCAAATCGCCCGCCTCTCAGACAGGACTTCATACTGCATAAACTGTATAACTGTATAATATGAAGAAAGAGCTTCGAAGCATCTCCGAAACTCTCTCATCATAAATCCCTGCTAAGTTCAAAATCCGCATCAGACGGTAAGAGCTTTTCTTCCCTTTGCTCTTCTTGCAGCCAGAACCTTTCTTCCGCCCTTTGTCGCCATTCTGGCGCGGAACCCGTGGACTCTGTGATACTGCTTCTTATGCGGCTGAAATGTCATCTTTGCCATGGTTCAAACACCCCCTTTGCTCCCGATTCCCGGCTGCCTCAACAGCTGCCAGTCTATTCTCTCATATTCTTTTCTGCTATAGGGAAACAGTCCGTACACAGTTAATCGAGAAAACATCGCTATAATTATATGCAGAAGCGAATGCTCCGTCAAGCGAAAAACTTATCCACCTTTTTATGTGGATATCTTCAAAAAGCACGGTGGACAACTGTGTGTTCACAGGTGCATTTTTCTTGATTTCCGACCAGAAGTCCCATAAAATGCGTATTTCTGTGTCCACATCCCCAAAATGAAGTTATCCACACCTCCCTCCTTCATGCTGTTGAAAAAAACACCGCTTTCAAGTAAACTTTACCTATTCGTGTCAAATTTTGACATTTTTCCGCATCGTATGAAAAGTGCAGGTTATTTCTTATGGAAGTTGTTGAAGAAAAATGGGCGGACATTCTGGAGAATGTCCATCAGGAATATGAAGTCTCTGACGTCGCGTTCAAGGCATGGCTGAAGCCGCTGACCATCTTTCAGATTGAGGGAAACACGATCAGCATCCTTGTCCCGAACGGACAGATGGCAATCGAGTATATTCAGAAGAAGTATACCATCCAGCTGAAGGTCGCGATTGCGGAGATGACAGGTGTTGAGTACGAGCTGGAATTTCTCACGCCCGAGCAGGCGCGTGAGAACCGGCTGCGGACAGCCAACCAGGCAAAGAAGAAGGAAACGGAGGAGGAGATTCCGCCGAAAGCCAGACTTGCGCTTGAGGAGGCGGGACTCAACCCGCGCTATACCTTCGATACCTTTGTCGTAGGCGAAAACAACCGTTTTGCCTACGCAGCCGCTGTCGCAATCGCCGAAGCTCCGGGGAAGGTGTACAATCCTTTCTTTATATATGGAGGTTCCGGTCTTGGAAAGACACACCTGATGCACTCAATCGCGCATCACATCATCACGACACAGCCGGACAAGATCGTGCGCTATGTCTCCTCCGAGGTCTTTACCAATGAGCTGATTTCCGCACTCAAGAATTCCAACAATGTAAGCATGCTCAATGCGTTCCGCCACAAGTACCGCAACATCGATGTTCTTCTGATCGATGACATTCAGTTCATCATCGGAAAGGACGCAACACAGAATGAATTTTTCCATACGTTCAACGATCTGTTCGACCAGAGTAAGCAGATTATCATCTCCTCGGACAGACCTCCAAAGGAATTTGACGCGCTGGATGACCGTCTGAAAAACCGTCTTGCCTGGGGACTTCAGGCAGATGTCAAAAAACCGGATTACGAGACCCGGATGGCCATTCTTCAGAAGAAAGCGGAGACAGAAGGGTACCAGGTGGATAATGAGGTCCTGCAGTACATTGCAACCAACATCAAGTCCAACATTCGTGAGCTGGAAGGGGCGCTGATCAAGCTGATTGCTTTCAGTCGACTTGACCACGGGCGGCCGATCGATATCCAGCTGGCAAAGGATGCCCTGCGAGACCTCATATCCCCGGAGGAGGGGCAGCCGATCACAGCCGATACAATCATCGATATCGTCTCGGAGCACTTCGGGATCACGAGAGCCGATATTCTGTCAAAAAAGCGCAATGCCGAGATCGCGCAGCCGCGACAGATTGTGATGTACCTCTGCAGGGAGATGCTGGATCTTCCGTATAAATCCATCGGAAAGGTGCTGGCAAGGGACCATTCGACCGTTATGCATGGCATCACAGCTGTCGAGGACGAGATGTCTCAGTATCCTGACATGCAGAGAACAATCGATGTCCTGAAGCGTAAAATCAATCCGGGTGGATAAAATCAGGATCATCCGTACGCATTGTGGATGACTGAAGACAGTTTTTCACACAGATTTGTCTCCTGAAATCCGCGAGAATGAAGCATTTTCAGGAGTTTTCCACATATCCACAGCGCTATAATAAGGGTACTGATGATTTTTCTTTTTACTGCTTCCTTTGAATCCGGCATCCGACCGTGCAGGACAGAGATAATGCAGATACAGTCAACAGATATCATCATAAGGGAGATGCCGATATGATAATCAGAGCACAGAAGACAGAGCTTCAAAGAGCAATCCGGACCGTTATGAGTGCGATCCCCGGGAAGACAACGATGGACATACTGACCTGCATCCTGATCGATGCGACGGTTGATCAGATCAAGTTTACGGCAACCGATACGGAGCTAGGCATTGAGACCGTCGTTTCCGGGGAGATTGATGAGAGAGGTTTGATCTGCATTGATGCGAAGCTGTTTTCAGACATTGTCTCCAAGCTTCCAAGCAGCGAGGTGACAATCGCGACGGACAGCAATCTTCAGATCCGGATTACATGCGAGAATACCGAGCTTCGGATTGTCGGAAAGGACGGGACCGAGTTTGCTTCGCTTCCGTCTATTGACCGGGAAAATCCGGTTGTCATGAGCCAGTTCGCACTCCGGGAGATGATCGAGCAGACGATTTTTTCAATTGCGGTCAACGATGCCAACAAGCTGATGACCGGCGCTCTGCTTGAGACCAACGAGAATGAGATCCGTATGGTCTGCCTGGACGGGCACCGCATCGCGATCAGGCGGATGAAGCTGGATGAGGTGGTTCCGACCTTCAAGGTCATTATCCCGGGAAAGACCTTGTCCGATCTTCAGAAGATCATGAGCGGCGAGGAGGAGGACAAGGTCCATATTTATTTTACAAAGAATGAGGTCTTGTTCGATCTGGAAGGTACCATTGTCGTATCGAGATTGATCGAAGGAACTTATTTCCGGATTGACCAGATGCTGTCCAATGACTTCGACACAAAGATCACAGTCCGGAAGGCGGATCTTTCGGCATCCGTCAGCCGTGCAATGCTGTTTACGAGTGAATCAGAGAAGCGTCCGCTGGTTGTCTCCATCACAGACAATGACATGAATCTGAAGATCAACTCTCCGGCAAGAGGATCGATGAGTGACGACATCCAGATCACAAAGGAGGGAAAGGATCTGATGATCGGCTTCAATCCGAAATTTGTCGCAGATGCCCTGAATGTCATCCGGGACGATGAGGTTACGATCTATTTCCTCAACTCGAAGTCTCCCTGCTTCATCCGGGATGAGCAGCAGTCGTATGTTTACCTGATCCTTCCGGTCAACTTTGTGGCATAAGTCGGCGGCTGGGTCTGTCAGAATCTGCCAGTTGGCGGAATAGAGTCAGCGTGCTGAAAGCGGCGCAGGAGGTGCCATATGAGAGAGTTTCAACTGCACGGCGAGGAAGATTTCATCAAGCTTGGCCAGCTTCTGAAGGCGGAAGGCCTGGTGGATTCCGGCGTGGAAGCGAAATATGCCATCGAGGAAGGAAAGGCTTCCGTGAATGGGGAAGTCTGTACGATGAGAGGAAAGAAGATTCACGCAGGAGATGTTGTTGCCTTCGGCGGTGAGGAGATCAGGGTCCGCTGATGAAGATTGATTCTCTGAAGCTGCAGAATTTCAGAAATTATGAGGAGCTTTCTCTGGAATTTTCTCCAGGGACGAATTTGTTTTACGGTGAGAATGCGCAGGGGAAGACCAATATCCTGGAGGCGGTCTATGTCTGCGGAACGACGAAGTCCCACCGGACATCCAAAGACCGGGAGATGATCCGGTTCGGGGAGAATGAATCCCATCTTCAGATGATAATGCGGAAGGGGGATGTCTCCTGGCGCATCGATCTGCTCCTCAGGGCTGGCAGGGCGAAGGGAATCGCCGTCAACATGGTTCCTGTCAGACGGGCAGCTGAACTCATCGGGCTCGGACATTTCATTCTCTTTTCTCCCGAGGATCTGTCGATTATCAAGGATGGACCGGCCGGTCGGCGCCGTTTTCTGGATATGGAGCTCTGCCAGCTTGACAAGGTATATGTCTCTGCCCTCACGTCCTACAACAAGGTACTGGAACAGCGCGGAAAGCTTCTGAAGACGCTTTCAACGGACAGGCGGGACATGGAGACACTGGATGTGTGGGATGAGCAGCTGGTTCGGTACGGCAGTATGATCATCCGCATCAGAGAATCCTTCGTACAGATGCTCAATGAGATTATCCGGCCGATTCACGAAAAGCTCAGCGGAGGAAGGGAGCATCTGAACGTCCGCTATGAGAAGAATGTGGAGGCGGATGCATATGCGTCGGCGCTTGAGGACGGCAGACAGAGGGATCTTTATCTCTGCAGCACGATGACAGGTCCTCACAGGGATGATCTTGTATTTTCGTCTGACGGGGTGGATCTGAGACATTACGGATCCCAGGGACAGCAGAGGAGTGCGGCGCTCTCCCTGAAGCTGGCTGAAATTGAGCTGGTGAAGAAAAAGGCAGGGGATTCTCCTGTCCTTCTTCTGGATGATGTTCTGTCGGAGCTCGATGCAGGAAGGCAGCAGGCGCTTCTGGAGTCGATTGGCGACATACAGACCTTCATCACATGTACCGGAATCGAGGAGTATGTTCGTTCCGGCTTTCACATCGACAGGCGATTCCACGTCCAGGGCGGGCATGTGCAGCCGGAACCGTCAAATATTCCCGATCCTGTGTTATAATAGCTCATAAAAGGCTTTAGACGCCGCTGCACAGGTCTGGCATAAAACGGTTCTTTTCAGCTGTGTTGCCGGCTGGTATCAGAATAATTGTCTGTCCGTCTCATACGGACAGGTTTCGTACGTACGGAGGATGGAATGGGAACAGAAGATACGGAAGTGACCGGTGAGTACGGGGCGGACCAGATCCAGATTCTGGAAGGACTTGAGGCAGTCAGGAAGAGACCTGGCATGTACATCGGTTCGACTTCGGCGAGAGGCCTGCACCACCTTGTCTATGAGATTGTGGACAATTCGGTCGATGAGGCGCTTGCCGGCTACTGCACGCATATCCGCGTCATCATCCATCCGGACAATTCGGTTACGGTGACGGATGACGGGCGCGGCATCCCGGTCGGGATCAATTCAAAGACAGGAAAGCCGGCTGTGGAGGTTGTCTTCACAGTGCTTCATGCCGGCGGGAAGTTCGGTGGAGGCGGATACAAGGTATCTGGCGGTCTCCACGGGGTCGGAGCATCTGTTGTGAATGCACTTTCTACTTATCTGGAGGTGGAGGTCTGCCATGAAGGCAAGATCTATTTTCAGCGATATGAGAGGGGCAGGGCTGTCAGTGGCCTGAAGGTTGTGGGCGAGTGTGAGTCAGACAAGAGAGGGACGAAGGTTACCTTTCTTCCGGACAAGGAGGTCTTCGAGACAACGGTCTTTGATTTTGACACGCTCAAGCAGAGACTTCGAGAGGTTGCATTCCTGACAAAGGGGCTTCGCATTACGCTCACGGACGAGCGAGAGAATCCGCCGAAGGAGCGGTCTTTCCATTATGAGGGCGGAATCCGGGAGTTTGTTCAGTACCTGAATAAGGGAAAGACACCGCTTTACCCGGATGTCATCGACTGCGAGGGCATGAAGGATGGCGTCTATGTCGAGGTTGCCTTCCAGCACAACGACGGGTACAACGAATCGGTCTATTCATTTGTCAACAATATCATCACGCCGGAAGGCGGTACACACATGACAGGTTTCCGGAACGCGCTGACCAAGACGTTCAACGATTATGCGCGCTCCATGAAGCTGCTCAAGGACAATGCGGAGAATCTGACCGGAGATGATATCCGGGAAGGGCTGACGGCGGTCATCTCCATCAAGATTTCAGAGCCGCAGTTTGAAGGGCAGACCAAGCAGAAGCTTGGCAATTCCGAGGCAAGAGGGGCGGTTGAGAGTCTTCTTTCAGAGAAGCTTTCCATCTATCTGGAGCAGCATCCGCAGGTCGGAAAGCTGATTGTCGAAAAGTCTGTGATGGCGCAGAGAGCCAGGGACGCGGCCAGGAAGGCAAGAGACCTGACGAGGAGAAAGTCTGCGCTTGACGGGATGTCTCTCCCGGGGAAGCTTGCAGACTGTACAGATAAGGATCCGAAGAACTGTGAGATCTTTCTGGTCGAGGGAGATTCTGCAGGAGGCTCCGCAAAGACGGCGCGTGCGCGTGCAACGCAGGCCATCCTTCCGCTCAGAGGAAAGATCCTCAATGTTGAAAAGGCAAGGCTGGACCGTGTCCTGGGCAATGCCGAGATCAAGGCGATGATCACGGCATTTGGCTGCGGGATCCATGAGGATTTTGATATCACGAAGCTTCGATATGACCGGATTATCATCATGACCGATGCCGATGTCGACGGAGCCCATATTGCGACGCTTCTGCTGACCTTCTTCTATCGCTTCATGCCGGAGCTGATCAAGCAGGGACATGTCTATCTGGCGACTCCTCCGCTGTACAAGCTCGAGAAAAACCAGAAGGTCTGGTATGCCTACACGGACGAGGAGCTGGCGGACATTATCAGTCAGGTCGGACGCGACCAGAACAACAAGATTCAGCGTTACAAGGGGCTGGGAGAGATGGATCCGGAGCAGCTGTGGGAGACCACAATGGATCCGTCAAAGCGCATTCTCAAGCAGGTATCAATGGACGATGACGATGAGTCTTCTGTGGATGTGACATTTACAACCCTGATGGGCGACCAGGTCGAACCCAGGCGGGAGTTTATCGAGGAAAATGCAAAGCGCGTCGGTAATCTGGACGTATAAGAGATAGAAGCAGGGAGATAGCATGGACGAGAAAGTATTCGACCAGATCAGGGAAGTGGATCTTCAGAAGACGATGGAGGAGTCCTACATCATGTATTCGATGTCGGTCATTGCCTCCAGGGCGCTTCCGGACGTGAGGGACGGTCTGAAACCTGTGCAGCGGCGTATCCTGTATGCGATGATTGAGCTGAACAACGGACCCGACAAGCCGCACAGAAAGTGCGCGCGTATCGTCGGAGATACAATGGGTAAGTTCCATCCGCATGGGGATTCCTCGATCTACGGGGCCCTGGTCAACATGGCACAGGAGTGGTCCATGCGGTATCCGCTGGTAGACGGCCACGGAAACTTCGGATCTGTGGACGGAGACGGTGCGGCAGCCATGCGGTATACAGAGGCAAGGCTCTCGAAGATCTCGATGCAGATGCTGGCTGATATCAACAAGGATACGGTCGACTTTGTGCCGAACTTCGATGAGACGGAGAAGGAGCCGACGATTCTGCCTGCCCGTTTTCCGAATCTTCTGGTGAATGGCACCACCGGTATTGCCGTCGGTATGGCGACGAATATCCCGCCGCACAATCTGAAGGAAGTGATTGGTGCCTGCGTAAAGATGATCGATAATCGTGTAGAGGAGGACCGTGAGACCTCTATCGATGAAGTGATGAAGATCATAAAGGGGCCTGATTTTCCGACAGGGGCGGAAATCCTCGGGACAAGAGGAATCAGCGAGGCTTACCGGACAGGCCGGGGCAAGATCATTGTGCGCGCAATCACAAATATCGAGACGATGCCGAGCGGAAAGAGCAAGATCATCGTCACAGAGCTCCCGTATCTTGTGAACAAGGCGCGCCTGATCGAGAAGATCGCGGAGCTTGTCCGGGACAAACGGATCGATGGAATTACCGGTATCACAGATGAGTCTTCCCGGGAGGGAATGCGGATTTCAATTGATATCCGCAAGGATGCCAATCCGAATGTTGTCCTGAACAGGCTGTATATGCATACGCAGCTGCAGGATACATTCGGCGTCATCATGCTGGCGCTTGTGGACGGCAAGCCGAAGGTGCTGAACCTTGTCGAGATCCTTCAGTATTATCTGAAACACCAGGAGGATGTCGTCACCAGAAGGACGAGGTATGATCTGAACAAGGCAAAGGAGCGGGCTCATATCCTGAAAGGCCTGCTGATTGCGCTCGACAACATCGATGAAGTGATCCGGATCATCCGCGGAAGTGAGAGCGTCGCGCTTGCGAAGGCAGAATTGATGAAGCGGTTTGGTCTGGATGATGTTCAGGCACAGGCGATTGTGGATATGCGCCTGCGGACGCTGACAGGCCTGGAAAGAAGCAAGATCGAGGAAGAATATGCTTCCCTGATGAAGCTGATTGAGCGGCTGACGGCGATTCTGGCCGATAAGAAGGAACTGCTCGGTGTGATCAGAAGAGAACTGCTGGAGATCTCCGAGAAATTCGGGGATGAAAGAAGAACAAAGATTGGCTTCGCCCCGGATGACATGGGCATCGAGGATTTGATCGAACGCCGGGATGTCGTCATCACGATGACGAAGCTGGGTTATATCAAGCGGATGAGCAATGACAACTTCCGCAGTCAGAACAGGGGCGGAAGAGGAATCAAGGGCATCGAGACGCTGAAGGATGACTACATTGATCAGCTTCTGATGACCGATACACACGCGGATCTGATGTTCTTTACAAACAAGGGGCGTGTCTTCCGTCTGAAGACCTACGAGATTCCGGAGGCGGGGAGAACTGCAAGAGGAACCGCGATCATCAATCTGCTCCAGCTTCAGCCGGAGGAGAAGGTATCGGCTGTGATTCCGGTCGGCTCCGATGAAGAGGTCGGTCCGGACGCCACGCTTGTGATGGCGACCAGAAAGGGGATCATCAAGCGTACATCTGTCTCCGAGTACAGCAATGTCCGGAAGAATGGCCTGACGGCAATCATTCTGAGAGATGATGACGAGCTGATCAATGTAATGGCAACTGATAACCGCCAGGATATTCTTCTGGTGACAAAATATGGAGCCTGCATCCGTTTCCAGGAGGGCGATGCGCGCCTGACCGGGAGGGTATCGATGGGCGTTCGCGGCGTTACCCTTCAGGATGGAGATGAGGTGGTCGGGATGCTTACGGCATCGGAGGCACCGTACATGCTGACGGTCTCCGGCAAGGGAATGGGCAAACTGACGGACATCAATGAATTCTCCCCGCAGATTCGCGGCGGAAAGGGTGTCAAGTGCTATAAGATTACCGGGAAAACCGGTGATGTCGTAGCTGCGATGGCGGTGGATACAGATGATGAGATCATGATGATCAATTCGGATGGTGTCATCATCAGAATGAGCTGCAGCGACATATCCATTCTTGGAAGAATCACATCCGGCGTGAAGCTGATGAATCTTGGAGATGACGAGCAGGTTGTGTCGGTTGCAAAAGTGCGGGAAACCTCGAAGGATGAGACGGAATCCATGGAGGAGTCACAGTCCGGTGAATCCGATCATTCCGGTAATTCTGAGGAACAGCCGGATCAGATCCTGTAAAAGGACAGAGCTGCCGGTGTGACGGCTGTATAGCCGGACAAGTTCCCGGATGTTCAGGAGCAAGGGAAGTGCATCAATGAGAGAAAAATGGATGGCTGCAGGGCTTCTGCTGCTGAGTGTGGCAATGCTATCATCCTGCGGGAGGGTAAAAGAATACTTTGTAGGACCACAGTATGATGATACAGAGACAGCTGAAGACAAGCTGTTTGCGGATACCTGGCAGACAGAGGTCGGGACCGAGTCTGGAACAGAGACAGAGTATAATCCGGACGATCATCTGGTGGAAAGTCAGGAAAGCAAGTCCGGAAAGATAGACGATGTCAGTGAGGTCATGCAGGATGGCGGCACGATCAGGATGCTGGATCGAAGTGAATCAGGACAGCGGCAGGGGATGCTTCCAGATGAGACGGAGAGCCAGACGGAAGGTATGGTGCGGGGGACGGTAAACGGTCATCTGCCTAATCCGGTGAGAAGTCTTCTGTCAGAGACAGAGGAGGATCAGCTTTCTGGAAAAGACAGTCAGACAGATGATCTGTCGGGTCCGTTCTCGTCAGTGATGGATGCCATTCAGAAACGGGAGGCTTCTGGTGAAATATGGGCGCTTGCATATGAGAATCTGAACGGCAAGGATACATACGGATACAGAGAAAATCAGAAGATGCAGTCCGCCAGTGTCATCAAGCTTTTCATCATGGGTGCGGTTTACCGATATATATGCTACCCGGAGGAGACCGATCCGGTCATCAATTTCGGGGAGAGCTACAGTGGACAGCTGAGGGATGTGATTGAGAAGATGATCACGGTCAGCGACAACGATGCTGCAAACCGGCTGGTTGAGGCACTGGGACAGGGAGATTTCGACGCGGGAAAGAAGCGAGTAAACCAGTTCTGCAGAGAGGAAGGCTTTACAAACACTTCTCTTGGAAGAAAGTTTATGGCCACAGATCTTTCAGAGGGAGACAATTACACATCTGCTTCAGATGTGAGAAAGTTTTACATGGATCTGTATAAGGGGAAGCTTGTGAACGGGGAAGCATCCGAAAAGATGCTCGATATCCTGAAGAAACAGACGCTTACATCCAAGATTCCGGCTGGTCTTCCGGAGGGGTATTCTTCCGGAAACAAGACAGGAGAGATGCCGGACGGATATGGGCTCGGGTGCATTGAGAATGACTCTGCGATTGTCTTTGCTCCGGAGACGGAGAGTGAAAAGACGTCGTCTGGCTATATCCTCGTAGCATTGTCCAATCATCTGAGCGGAAAAAATGAACAGGCGCAGGCACAGATCAGAGATCTGTCTGAGAAGGTGGCCTCGTGGTATCAGTCCGGAGAAAAGAATGAATCCTCCGGCCAGTAATGAACCAGGCGCAGGCGCCGGAGGAGTGCTATGGGATTTCGCACATCGCTCGCGATCGCATCCGCAAAGCTTCTGAGCTTTGCCTGCAAGATCGCCGGAAAACAGGGGGTCACGATGGCCGGGAAGCTGGCCATGAAGATTGACCCGGGCATACTGAAGAAACTGTCTGGCCAGGTGCGGGGTGAGATCATTGTCACCTGTGGAACGAATGGGAAGACAACGACGAATAATCTGATCTGCTCTGCATATGAGGCGGAGGGGAGAAAGGTCGTCTGCAATCACACCGGATCCAATATGTTGATGGGCGTGGCGGCTGCATTTGTGCTGGCTTCGAAGGTATCGGGAAAGCTGGATGCCGACAATGCTGTCATTGAAGTCGACGAGGCCTCCGCGAAGCGGGTTTTTCCCCATATGAAGCCGGATTATATGGTGCTGACGAATCTGTTTCGCGACCAGCTGGACCGCTACGGCGAGATTGACATCACGATGAACCTTCTGAAGGAAGCCATGGACATGGCACCGGATATGACCATCATTGTCAATGCCGATGACTCGCTGAGCAGCTATCTGGCGCTTGAAAGCGGTCACAAGGTTGTGACATATGGCATTTCTGAACAAGTCTTTCACAGAGAGGATGATCATGAAATCCGGGAAGGCCAGTTCTGCAAGCAATGCGGACATCGTCTGGTCTATGACTTCTATCATTTTAGCCAGCTGGGCATCTACCATTGCCCGCACTGTGGATTCAGGCGGCCGGATGTGGACTTTGACGCCTGCCGCATCAGCCTGAAGGGGGGTCTTTCCTTTGATGTTGTGCAGCGCGCTGCGGCGGGGAAAGATCGGCTGCCGCAGCGGCATATCGAGGCTTCCTACAGAGGATTTTATAACATTTACAATATCCTGGCCTGCTATGCGGCGGTCCGGACCTGCGGCTTGAAGACGGATCACTTTGATGAGATGCTGAAAAAGTACAGGCCGGAGTTCGGACGGAATGAACTGTTTCGGATTGGAGCGTCCACGGTATTGCTGAACCTGGCGAAGAATCCTGCCGGCTTCAACCAAAACATCTCTTCCGTTATGGAGGATGAGAGTCCGAAGGATCTGATCATTGTCATTAACGACAACGCACAGGACGGAACAGATATATCCTGGCTGTGGGATGTCGATTTCGACCGGTTTGCGGATGAGCGCATATGTTCCATCACGGTCTCCGGTCTGAGGTGTCAGGATATGCGGCTCCGTTTGAAGTATGTCGGAATCCATGCCGATCTTGAGGCGGACGTGCGGACAGCCATCGAAAAGCGGCTGAAGGACGGCTGCGGGAATCTGTATGTACTGGTCAATTACACGGCACTCTACAGTACGCATAAAATGCTCGGGGAAATGGAAGGCCGAAGGGAGGGTGCAAGATGAAGCTTACAATCGGCCACCTGTATCCGGATCTTCTGAACCTGTACGGGGACAGGGGAAATATTCAGTGCCTGAAGATGCGCCTTGTCTGGCGCGGCTTTGATGTGGAAGTCCGGCGTTTCTGCATCGATGACAGGGTTGATTTCTCGGATCTTGACATCGTTCTGCTCGGAGGCGGATCTGACCGGGAACAGATGATTGTCTGCAGGAAGCTCCAGCAGATTCAGAAAGATTTCAGAGATTATGTCGAGGATGGCGGGACGACAATTGCAGTCTGCGGCGGGTACCAGCTGCTTGGCCATTATTACAACACACCGGATGGGAAGATGGAGGGACTGCATCTGGCAGATCTGTATACAGAGCAGGGATCCCCGAGGCTGATATCCAATATTGTTCTGAAGAATGACCGCTATCCGTATCCGGTTGTCGGGTTTGAAAACCATGGCGGCAGAACACATCTGGGGGAGGGTGTCGAGCCGTTCGGAAAGGTCGTCTTCGGCTATGGCAACAATGGCATGGATCATGAGGAAGGTGTCATATACCGCAACGTGATCGGAACCTACCTTCACGGGCCGCTGCTGCCGAAGAATCCGCATGTCTGCGATGACCTGCTTCTGCGGGCGCTGAGAAGACGGGGATATGAAGGAAAGCTTCAGCCTCTCGATGACCATGAGGAGAGAGAGGCAAATGCGTATATTGTAAGGCGGTTTGCGGGTTCATCTGATTCGTAAGGGGATATTCATGAAAGCAAAGTGGATCAAGCAGATTACAGTCTTCGTTCTTTCTGCCATACTGGCCGCTGGATCCGGAACAGCCGGACTGGCCTATGCGGAAGACGCCGCCGTTGTGACGGATGACAATGCAGCTTCGGATGTTACAGACGATCAGACACCTCAGGATGCTGTTTCTGATGGGTCTTCGGATACGGTCATCAGCGACGATAGCGGAGACAGCCAGGACAGTTCGGAGGAGGAATTTATTCCGGATGAATACTATGAGCCAGTCCAGACCAATGATATCTCAGGCTGGCCGCAGGGTGAGGCCATCCAGGCTTCAGCCGGTATCGTCATGGATCTGGACACGGGTGCGGTTCTGTATGCAAAAAACATTCAGAGAAAGCTTTATCCTGCTTCTATTACAAAGATTCTGACAGCGCTTTTGACGCTCGAGCATGCGAGTCTGGATGATACGATCACCTGCACGTCAGCTGTCTATGACCTGGATGACAATGCGTCCAATATTGCGCTTCAGGAGGGTGAACAGATATCCGTCCGAGATGCGCTGTATGCGCTGATGCTGGAGTCTGCGAATGATGCGGCGAATGCACTTGCAGTTCATATCTCAGGGTCTGTCGGTGCATTTGCAGACCTGATGAATCAGAAGGCGCAGGAGCTTGGCTGCACGGTGAGCCATTTTGCAAATCCAAGCGGTTTGCCGAACGACGATCATTATACCTGTGCGCGTGATTTCGCACTGATTGCGGCGGCGGCTTATGATAATGAAAATTTTCGAAAACTGATCGCCACGAAAGAGTACGAGATCAAGCCGACCAACATGACGGCGGATTCCAGAGTGTTTGCCAATCATCACAAGATGATTCAGACGGACAGTGATTATTATGATGACGTGTGTACAGGCGGAAAGACCGGCTTTACGGAGAGCGCCTGGAATACCCTTGTCACCTTCGGTGAGAAGGATGGAAAGCGGCTTGTCTGTGTTCTTCTTCATGGCAACGGCGCCCCGCAGAATTACCGGGAGACAGCAGATCTTCTGAACTACGGGTTTGAAAAGTTTGCGCACATTCAGGCAGATACTCAGAAGGCGGAAATAACACTGGCGGACGCAATGGGTGTTCATTACCTTGGAGCCGGCGCGGATCTGGAATCGCCGGAGCTTTCCCAGAAGATTGCCGACATCAAAGGCTCCGGGCTGGTGACGGTTCCGGCAGGGACAGACAAAACTGCGGTGCAGACAGCACCGTTCAGGGGAGCCGACGGTACCAATACACTCGCTGGCGAGTATGGAACAATCTGCGGACAGCCAGCAGATATCAAGCCGACGGAAGGAGCCGTTTACTATACACTGGGCGGCTGGCCGGTCGGGAGCCGCCATGTTTCGGTGAGCCCTCTGAACCTGAATCTGACAAGTGCCTGGCAGGTCAGTGTCAGTGTCACGCTGAAAGCGGACGAGGGGGAGACGGGCGACAAGCAGGAGGCTGCCCAGCTGACCAATGAAAAGGTATGGCAGAATGTCAGCAGCTACGTCCAGAATCTGGATCAGAGACGTCTGAGTTTCTGGGAAACGCATAAGACAGCGATCATTCTCTCGGTTGGAACAATTCTGCTGGCTGTCCTTCTCCTCATCCTGATTCTGCTGGTTCGCTCCACACGGAATTACCGTTTGAGGAAAAAGATGCATCAGGCGCAGGAGGAGGCCAGAAAGAGGGAGCAGGAGATCGAGGAAAAGACAACTGCCGAGATTGAGGAGGAACTGCGCCAGGCGATGAAGAAGCAGTAAACGGAAGAAGCAGAATATGTTCTGAAAGGATTCGGAAATGAAATGGGTAGCGCCCATCAAGGATGAGATGTCAATTCAGCGCATCTGCAGTGAACTGGAAAAGATCGATCAAAAGTATCTGGTTCTGTTTCTTGTAGGGATCGGGACAGGGCTCCAGCTTCAGGAAATCCTGAATCTGAGGGTTCGGGAAGTCAGAGGAAAAGACTTCATCACGTCATCGATCGGAACACGGGACGTCAAGCGCGCGTTTTATATTCCCGCTGATCTGAGAACGGTGATCGATGATTTTACCAAAGGAAAAGACGAGGAGAGCTACCTGATCTGCGGGTATGGAAAGCGCACAGCGCAGCCACTTTCCAGAGAGCAGGCCTACCGGGTCTTGAAACAGGCTGGAAGCAAGGCAGGCCAGCCGGAGCTCTGTGCGGCGACGATGCGGAAAACATTTGCCTGGCGGTATTACAGAAGGACAGGAGACATCTACTATATTCAGGATCTGATGAATCACAGCTCGCCTTCTGTGACATACCGTTTTATTGGGATTCAGCCGGACCTTGAGATCGGCATTCAGCGGAAATCACCCCAGGAAAATGCACGTGCCCGCAGCCGCCTGTACGAAGGCGGATCCGGAATGCACCATATCGAGCGGATCCGGAATGAACTGTATAAAATCGAGGAGGATATGCAGAGTCCGAAGAATCCGGATGCCTGGTTCGGGAAGGTTGAGAGTCTCCTTTCATCCATCGACACACTTCTGGACGAATTCAGGGAAGTGTGAAAACGTTATGTGCTGCACGTCTGGTCCGCCGCTTCTGCTGAACCGATTCCTTTCTGCGGCGGACTTTTTCATATTCTTCATCTGTAATCGGGCGGATGGTTTTAATGACAAACCATTCACTGTCTGTATTCTGACGGATTCTGATCTTTCCCTTCACAAGTCCATGCTCCGGACAGATGGCGACGGATAGATAATTTTTCCCATTCTCAGAGAACCAGCGGATCTTTCTTCGGAGCTTCCTGCCGCAGACAGGACAGCAGGTGGAGATCACGACAGGATCCTTCATCACGTCATCCCGGTTTTTGAATGATCTTGATATAAACTTGCGGTAGGTGCCGTAATTGACATAAATTTCTTCCCTGCGGCACTTTGGCGTGATGTAGGTGTCGATGGAGGTATACTCCTCCACCGTCTGCCGGGGAAGCTTCCGGAGAACCTCGGATGTATAGACAGCGTCGGAGAAGGCATCGTGGAAGGCTTCATCCTGCGGAAGGTTCAGATACTGGACAGCCCATTTCAGGGATCGCCGTTCCTTGTGGTCTTCATATACATAGGAAAAAATCTTCTGAACATCACGGAAGAAAAAGGGAAACGGGAACGGCCAGCTTTCCGGAAGATTTTTCTTCCGTATGTGCCAGGAGACATTCCGCTCGAGCTCAGTGAGATCCCCGGGGCCCCATGTACAGAACACAGGATCCTCTCCGCACCAGGCAAGAAAATCAGGAAAGACTTCCGGAAATGAGCGCTTTCCGATAAAATCCGCCTCTGTCATATGAATCACGCTGCGTGTACAGTGATGAAGGGTCTTGTACAGGACAGGGCGGATGATCTCATGGAATTCATCCTGTCTGCAGAAGCCTTCATCCATCCGGACAGCACCGATTTCGATGATCTCAAATGGAAGACTCGGGTCTTCTCTGCGCTTCCCGGAAGGGCACTGATTCCATTCAAGGTCAAGGACAATATAGTTCATCGCAAAACTCCCTGGTCATCGCTTTTTTATATGCCGGCCATTCCGCAGAAACCGTCTGATCGGAAGCCCGGACTTTTACAGTATACGGTACTGTGGAGTTGATGGCAATGTATATGAAAATGCGGCGATTCGTCATTTTGTTTATGAAATGCGGTTCTGTTTCGTCAATTCATACATTGACAGGAAGGACACTTGTTTTCTTTGGATGGAAGCACAACAGCTTCGTTGAAAAATTGTGTTTCTCGTCAATAGCTAAAATATTTGAGGCGCGATATACTGAGTACATCGCTTGGGGAGTATTCTGAGCGGGGGGATTACAAAGTAATCATTGATCAGTGTTTTTCATAGAAAGTGGGAGGTTATCTATGGCAAGCTTATCACTTGAGCATATCAACAAGGTTTATCCGAACGGGTTCCAGGCTGTGAAGGATTTTAATCTTGATATCGCCGACAAGGAATTTATCATCTTCGTCGGACCATCCGGATGCGGAAAGTCTACGACGCTTCGTATGATTGCAGGGCTTGAGGAAATCTCTTCCGGTACGCTGAAGATCGACGGCAAGGTCATGAACGATGTCGAGCCGAAGGATCGTGATATCGCAATGGTCTTCCAGAGCTATGCTCTGTATCCGCATATGACCGTTTATGACAACATGGCATTCTCTCTGAAGCTGAGAAAGGTGCCGAAGGATGAGATCGACAGAAAGGTCAGAGATGCTGCAAAGATCCTTGACCTTGAGAAGCTGCTTGACAGAAAGCCGAAGGCTCTTTCCGGCGGACAGAGACAGCGTGTCGCAATGGGACGTGCAATTGTCCGTAACCCGAAGGTCTTCCTGATGGATGAGCCGCTCTCCAACCTGGATGCAAAGCTTCGTGTCCAGATGAGAACCGAGATCTCCAAGCTGCATCAGAGACTGGGTGCAACCATCATCTATGTCACGCATGACCAGACGGAGGCTATGACCCTTGGTACCAGAATCGTCGTCATGAAGGATGGTGTTGTGCAGCAGGTCGATACGCCGCAGAATCTGTACAACAAGCCGTCGAACCTGTTCACGGCAGGATTCATCGGATCTCCGCAGATGAACTTCCTTGATGCAAAGGTTCTTCCGAACGGCGATCTTGACCTTGGCGCAGCAGGAAAGGTTCATCTTCCGGTTGAGAAGTCGAAGAAGATTGTGGATGGCGGATATGTCGGAAAGACGGTTGTCCTCGGGATCCGTCCGGAGCACCTGGATGATGATCCGGAGCTTGTCGCAAAGTGCGACTCCACGATCAAGGCAAAGATCGAGGTCTATGAGCTGCTCGGCGCAGAGGTATTCCTGTACTTCACCGTCAATGGCGCTAACATGACCGCACGCGTCAATCCGAGAACGGAAGCAAGAACCGGAAGCGAAGTGACCTTCGGTATCGAGACTTCCAAGATTCACGTATTTGACAAGGAGACCGAGCAGGTGATCACAAACTGATCAGTTTTGCCTGATGAGTTGAATATCTGATAAGGCAGGGAGGCTTTCCATCCGGGAAGTCTCCCTTTTTTTCGAAGATGACGAGCCAGGGGCCATGATGCAAGCCTGTCCGCATATCATGGCCCCTGGCGACCGCTCATCATCGAGTGCGGAGCATGAGATGAAGGTGACAAGGGAGATGAAGGCGACAAGGAACGGTACAGATGACAGCAGCTGTCATGAATAACGTCTGATGAGAGTAAGGATGAATGCATGAAAGATAAACGCGAAAACGTCCTGCGGAGAAGGGACGTCGTGTGATGTATAAGGTCCGGAGAGGGAATCCTGCAATGCTTGCAACAGGAGGAAAAACCGTGTAAACTCGAAGAAACGATAGAAATATAGCTGTTCGGGCTGAAGTCATACAGAAGAGCGTTATGGATTAATAGCAGGGAGATATCTATGATTTCAAATCAGATTATCAAGTCGTCGATCGAGAAGCTGAAGGAGATCACGAAGATTGATTTCTCGGTGCGCGGGATGGATGGGTCTGTTACGGCATCTACGCAGGGAAGCGAGGATGTCGATGCCGCGACGGTCAGGCAGTTTGCGTCTTCCCCGGCGGACAGTCAGGAAGTTCAGGGACATCATTTCTTCAAGGTTATGGGGGAAGAGGATCAGACAGAATATATCCTCATCGCGAGAGGCGCAGGTGAGGATGTCCATATGATCGGGCGCATTTGTGTCAGTCAGCTCCAGGATCTGGTGATGGCTTACCGGGAGCGCTTTGACAAGTCAAACTTTATCCAGAATCTTCTTCTGGACAACTTGCTTCTGGTTGATATCTACAATCGCGCGAAGAAGCTTCATATCGCCAGTGAGCGGAACCGGGTTGTCTTCATCATCGAGACGAGGCATGAGAAGGATACCGAGTCAATGGAGGTTCTGCGGAACATGTTCTCCGATGAGGAAGGGCATTTCATCACGGAAGTTGACGAAAAGAGCATCATCCTGGTGCAGGAACTAGAGGCAGGCGGCGATAACTATGAAGACATCGAGGAGACGGCCAGCTCCATCCGGGATACGCTGAATACCGAAGCCATGACGGATGTGCGAGTGGCGGCGGGGACGATCATCCATGATATTTCCCAGGTCTCCCGCTCGTACAAGGAAGCCCGGATGGCCTTAAATGTAGGAAAAATCTTTTATAATGCCGAGCGGGTTCACATGTACAACAAGCTTGGCATTGGAAGGCTGATCTATCAGCTGCCAGAGAGTCTCTGCCGGATGTTCATCAGGGAGGTATTCACCAAACAGCAGCCGGATACATTTGATGAGGAGACACTGCAGACCATCAACATGTTCTTTGACAACAGCCTGAATGTCTCTGAGACGGCACGACAGCTCTTTGTCCACCGCAATACTCTGGTCTACCGGCTGGAGAAGCTGGACAAGTCCACGGGTCTTGATATCCGGAAATTCGATGATGCGCTGACCTTCAAGATTGCGCTGATGGTGGAGAGCTATCTGCATTATCTGGACAACACAGCCTCCTGAGGAGAAGATCATCAGTACGGATCCATGCAGCGCAGCGGGTCCTGATGCTGCAAACCAGCCCTCTTATGAGGTGAGTGTCGAGGTGAATGTCGACAGCATGGATCTGAAAGAGGGAAGGAATGCGGAATGTACCGCAGAACGACAGGTTCCGGCGTGTGTATATCTGCACCGGACACACATTTTGAACTGTTTCCGTCAGGGAGAGTGAAGTCCTTGACGGAAATTTTTTTTTCATGTACATTCTGTGTCGTATCAACAACCATACAGATTTTGCTTTTCTCTTATTCAGAGGTGGCGGAGGTACATAGGACCTGTGAAACCACGGCAACCCCCCGCGGGGAAGGTGCCAACCTGAGCGAGGAAACTCGAACAATAAGGGGATTTGAAACGTACTCAGATCCGCCTACGGCGGATTTTTTACTGCATAAGTCCAGCCGCAATGAATCTGGTCGCGGTGAGCCTGACCGCCACCGCGCGGGGGAAGCTGCGGATATCCGCAGCGCGTGGACTGAAGCAGGAGGTGCTGCCGGATCTGTCCGGACAGCCTTAGGGAGAGTAAGGAAAAGCAAAGCATTCAGCAGATCGACTGGTCGATCAGAAAGAGAGTCAAGATGGAAAAGCACCTTTTTACTTCCGAGTCCGTCACTGAGGGACATCCGGATAAGATGTGCGACCAGATTTCAGATGCGATTCTGGACGCACTGATGGAACAGGATCCGATGAGCCGTGTTGCCTGCGAGACCGCCTGCACGACAGGTGTTGTCTTTGTTATGGGTGAGATTACGACCAAGGCATATGTCGATATCCAGAAGCTTGTCCGTGATACCGTTCGTGAAATCGGTTACACAAGAGGCAAGTATGGATTTGACGCAGACACCTGTGCTGTCATTACTGCGATTGATGAGCAGTCTCCGGATATCGCGATGGGCGTCAACAAGTCTCTGGAAGTCAAAGAGAACAAGATGACAGATGACGAGCTGGAGCAGATCGGTGCCGGCGACCAGGGTATGATGTTCGGATATGCCTGCAACGAGACCCCGGAGTACATGCCGTTTGCAATTTCCACCGCACACAAGCTTTGCCGCCAGCTGACGAAGGTCCGCAAGGATGGAACCCTGAAATATCTTCGTCCGGACGGAAAGAGCCAGGTCACGGTTGAGTACGATGATGACAAGGTCGCAAGAATCGACGCGGTTGTCATCTCCACGCAGCATGACCCGGATGTCACACAGGAGCAGATCCACGAGGATGTGCGCAAGTATGTCATTGATCCGATCCTTCCGCAGAATCTTGTGGATGAGAACACCAAGTACTTCATCAATCCGACCGGCCGTTTTGTTGTCGGCGGACCGCATGGGGATTCCGGTCTGACCGGCCGCAAGATCATTGTTGACACCTACGGTGGAGCTGCCAGACACGGCGGCGGAGCATTCTCCGGAAAGGACTGCACGAAGGTTGACCGTTCCGCAGCTTATGCGGCGCGCTATGTAGCAAAGAACATCGTGGCTGCAGGCCTTGCAGACAAGTGTGAGATTCAGCTGTCCTATGCAATCGGTGTTGCGCAGCCGACCTCCGTCATGGTGGATACCTTTGGAACCGGCAAGCTTGCAGATGACAAGCTGACCGATATCGTTCGCGAGAATTTTGATCTTCGTCCGGCAGGAATCATCAAGATGCTGGATCTGCGCAGACCGATCTACAAGCAGACCGCTGCGTACGGACATTTTGGGCGCGATGATCTGGATCTTCCGTGGGAGAAGCTCGACAAGGTCGATGATCTGAAGAAGTATCTCGGCTGATTGAACTGTACAATTCAGGGGTCGGACAGTGTCCGGCCCCTTTCGTTTTACTAAAATGCGATCAGCCGGAAGCAGAGGGCAGACGAAAACAAGCAGGTATCTATGGAAATATTGTATGAGGACGATGACATCATCGTTGTAAATAAGGAAGCCGGTCTTCCGGTTCAGGCGGGGACAGCTTCCCAGAAGGACCTGATTTCGATTCTGAAAAATCATCTTTGTACGGAAAAAGGACAGGCTGCGACGGGTGCAGAGGAACCCTATCTTGGAATCGTCCACAGGCTTGATCAGCCTGTCGAGGGACTCGTTGTTTTTGCGAAGACATCTCAGGCAGCCAGTGAACTGAGCCGTCAGGTTCAGGCCAAGGCGAAGGCAAACACGAAAGCAAACAGGGGAAAGAGCTGTCAGCTGCAAAAAGATGCAAAAAGCGGTCCGGGGTGGGAGACACAGACGAGACCAAACCGGGAACAGAGCCGCCAGCTGCGAAAGGATACAAAAAATGGTCCGGAACGGAAGACACAGACGGAGGAGAACCGGGGAGATGCATCGGAGGAAAGCGCATATACGGATATGCGAAAGGTCTACCAGGCCGTCGTTCTGCTGAAGGACCGTGCTTCCTATGAAAAGGTGAAGCGATCGGAGCACTCTGTGACGGTCCTTCAGAATTATCTGAAACGAAACTTTGCCAGAAATACCACGCAGATTGTGCCGAATCCGGAAAGGGATGCGAAATGGTCGGAGCTGACCTTCCGCACGCTGAAGATCTGGCCGTCAGATACACCCTGGGAAGGACGGGCACTTCTTGAAATTCATCTCCATACCGGGCGGCATCATCAGATCCGGGTTCAGCTTGCGGGGGCTGGCCTTCCAATCGATGGGGATCGGAAGTATGGACCGGCTGGCTTGTTTTATGACTACAATCTGAAGCTGTGTGCGGCAAGCCTGCAGTTTCGTCATCCGGTCACGCATCAGAAGATGAAATTTTCCATCACGCCCTCCTTTCTGAAGGAGGATTATGGAGGATAAAATTCGACCGGTTGCGCACAATCAATAAAAATGATAAGATAAGACGGTTCCAGAGAGATTCCTGAGGTTGTCCAATGCAGCAGAAAAGAGAAGTGAAAACGCTTCTCGCCGAGAGCTTCAAGGAACTTGCGCTTGAGAAGCCGGTTGAGAAGATTACCATCAAGGAGATCACAGACCGCGCCGGCGTGATCCGCGTCACATTTTATAATCATTTTCAGGATAAGTATGAGCTCCTTGAGTGGATCTGCAGGGAGGAGGTTCTTGCACCTGTCCGTATCCTGCTTGGGAACAATATGCAGCGGGAGGCTGTCACCTTCATCTTCACGGCAATTCTGAAGAATAAGGAGTTTTACAGCCATGTGGCAAGGACGAAGGGGCAGAATTCCTTTGAGAGCATTGTGCAGAACCTGGTTTCGGAGACGATCAATGGCTATTTTCTGAGCAACCATGTCGGCAAGTCCAGGAAGTATTCCTGGCTGACGCCAAAGTGGATTGCCGATTACTACGCACAGAGTCTGACATTTGTCCTGATGGGATGGATTGAGCGTGGGATGACGATTCCGCCTGAGGATATGGTAGATATGTACTCCTTCATTGCAAGCCACTCCATGATGGATCTTCCGCAGGATATCTGAGAAGCTTGCGCACGTAAGCTTTACATGCATTTGCAAACTGATAAGGTAGAAACGACACTTTTGTAGAAGTGTCGTTTTTTATTTACACTTGTAATGTTTTGGATATTTCACCTGTAAGGCTGGCTGACTATGCTGTAATTCGATAGAAACAGGGCGGTTGTGGAAGATACCTGCCAGTAAAGAGGAGTGTGAATGAAGGGTATGAAGAAAAAGAACAGATTCGGTTGGGCGGTCGTTCAGTCGCGATTCGTGATTCTGATTGCCGCATTTATCCTGCTGATCCCTTCGGTAATCGGTTATCTGGGCACAAAGACGAACTATGATATGCTCAGTTACCTGCCGGACAGCTTTGAGACCATGAAGGGGCAGTCCATCATGGAGGACGAGTTCGGGACAGGCGGTTTTTCGTTCATTATGGTACAGGACATGCCATTCAAGGATGTCGCTGCGATGAAGAAAAAGATGGAGAAGGTCGACCATGTCGAGAAGGTTCTCTGGTATGATGACTTTGCGGACATCTCCATCCCGGTCGAGGTTCTTCCGGACAAAATCAAGGATGCGTTCTACCGGGAGGATAAGAATGAGACGCTTCTGATGGTTGTCCTGAAAACGGGAACATCATCAGATGAGTCGGGCGACGCGATTGAAGCGCTCCGCAAAATTGCGAAGAAGCAGTGCTTTATCAGCGGCATGACGGCGGGACTGATCGATACAAAGGCGCTGGCAGATAAGGAAGCACCGGTTTATGTGATTCTGGCCGTCATATTGTGTCTGATCGTCCTCCAGCTGACGATGGATTCCTTCATGGCACCGCTGCTTTTCCTGGTATCCATCGGAATGGCAGTCCTCTACAACATGGGAACCAACTGGATTTTCGGAAAGATTTCCTATGTCACGAAGGCACTGGCTGCAGTCCTTCAGCTTGGTGTGACGCTGGATTACTCCATTTTCCTCTGGCATTCCTATATCGAACAGAGAGACCGCCATCCGGACGATCCGAAGCACGCGATGGCAACCGCCATCAAGGCGACCCTGTCGTCGGTCATTGGATCCTCCATCACGACGGTTGCAGGGTTCCTGGCGATGTGCTTCATGACATACCGTCTCGGCATCAACCTCGGACTTGTCATGGCGAAGGGTGTCCTGTTCGGTGTCGCGACAGTTGTCACGGTGCTTCCGGCCCTGATCCTGGTGCTGGACAAGCCTCTCCAGAAGACGCGGCACAAGGCGATCATACCGAATTTCAAGTGGATTCCGGACTGGGTACAGAAGTATTATCCGATTCTTCTGGTTGTGTTTGGCCTCATCTGGCTCCCGGCAGCCTATGGGCAGAGCCACACGAACGTTTACTATGATCTGGCGAGGACTCTTCCGAAGAGTCTTCCTTCTGTCCAGGCGAACACAAAGCTGGAAGACGACTTTGACATGAGTACCACGGAAATGGTTCTCGCGCCGCAGTCTGTCAGCCGCAAGGACATGGAGCAGATGGAGAAGAAGATCCGGGATCTGGACGGCGTCACGGCTGTACTCGGAATCGACAACATTGTCGGCTCCCAGCTTCCCGAGGAAATGATTCCGACCGAGCTCTGGGATACGTTCAACAGCAAGAACTGGCGAATGTTCATTATTATGTCGAACTACAAGCTCGCTTCCGATGAGGTGAACCAGCAGTGCGACCAGATTCAGAAGATCATCAAGGGCTATGACAAGAACTGCATGCTGGTCGGCGAGGCGCCATGCACGAAGGATCTGATTGAGACAACGAACACAGACTTCACGGTTGTTAACTGGACATCCATTGCGATGGTTGCCGTGATCATCTTCTTCGTCCTGCAGTCTGTATCGCTTCCGGTTATCCTGGTCGCAGCCATAGAGTTCGCAATCTTCATCAACATGTCGATTCCGTTCTTCATGCACCAGACGCTGCCGTTCATCGCTTCGATTGTCATCGGCACCATTCAGCTGGGTTCGACGGTCGACTACGCGATCCTGATGACGACACGATATAAGTTTGAGCGCTCCACCGGAAAGAACAGAAAGGAATCTGTCTATATCGCACACTGGACGAGCATCAACTCAATTCTCGTGTCGGCACTGAGTTTCTTCGGGGCGACATTCGGCGTCAGCCTGTACTCGAAGATTGACATGATCAGCTCGCTCTGCACGCTGCTGGCGCGCGGTGCTCTGATCTCGATGGTAACGGTTGTCTTCATCCTGCCGGCGCTTCTGTACGCGTGCGACGGACTGATTGTTCATACAAGCCTTGGATTTCTTCCAAAGAAAGGGAAGAAGGAAAAGGCAGCAGGTGAGGCATCAGGAGAAGAGATGTCAGCAAAAGAAACCTGACAGACTGGATTTGTGACGGCTTGATTTGATGTGAAGAGGGGATGAAACATTATGAAGGGACTTTACAAGGGAACATTCAGAAAGCTTCTGGCTGCGATGACGGCCCTGGGACTGACGCTGACAGGTGTTGTGTCCGCATCGGCTGCAGGCGGATCGCAGAAGGCAAAGAGTGAGACGGAGATCCTGTCCGAGACAGAAGCTGAGGGCGGAAGTGAAACAGAGAGCGATGGAACTTCATCCGGAAAGGCAAAGGATGACAGTGACGGAGCCGAGAAGGATGAGACGGTTTATATCTTCACAGATGCAAGCGGCAATCAGAAGTCTCTGCTTGTCAGCGACTGGCTGAAAAACCTGAAAAAGGATGACAGCCTGAAGGACTTCTCTGATCTGACCGGTATTGAGAACGTAAAAGGTGACGAGACCTTCACACAGGACGGACAGAACCTGACGTGGGCAGCGGGCGGCAACGATATCTATTATCAGGGCAATTCTGACAAGAAGGCTCCGGTTGGGGTGAAGATCACCTACACGCTCGATGGAAAACAGATCGACCCGAAGAACCTTGCAGGGAAGAGCGGGCATCTGAAGATTCATTTTGAATATACGAACAACGAGACGAAGACTGAGACAGTGGACGGGAAGAAGATTACGGTCAAGGTCCCGTTCGGTGTAATGTCTGGCCTTCTTCTGACAGAAGGCAGTGCGTCCAATGTAACGGTTTCGAGCGGCAAGGTCATCCAGGAAGGCGACAGCACGGCAGTCGTGGGACTTGCATTTCCGGGACTGAGGGAGAGCCTGGCACTTTCTGATGACAAAGATCTCGATATCGATGATTCCAAGATTCCGGAGTCCATCGATGTGGAGGCGGATGTCACGGACTTCAGCATGGACATGAACATGACGATTGTCATGGACGATGTGCTCGACAGCGTGCTGGACGAGTTCGACGAGGGGAGCTCCTTTGACAAGGTTCAGGATCAGGTCTCAGACCTCAAGGATGCGTCGAAGAAACTGGTGGACGGTACCTCCGATCTGTATGACGGAACAAATGATCTCAAGGATGGCACTTCTGACCTGAAGGATGGCACGTCCAAGTTGAAGGACGGCGCAGGGGATCTTGAGGATGGAGCAGGTGATCTGAAGGACGGTCTGTCAGAGTACACGGACGGTGTTTCCCAGGTCTATGACGGAACAAAGAAGCTGAAGAGCGGAACCGCCCAGCTGAAGAGCGGGGCATCCAGCCTGGCAGACGGAACCGGGGAGCTTCAGGATGGAGCTGTCAGCCTGAGAAATGGAGCCAAGCAGCTGAAGGATGGCGCGAAGGCGCTGTCTTCAGGCGCTTCCAGTGCTAACAGCGGTGCTGCAAGGCTGGAGAGCGGCGCGCAGGCGCTCAGCACTGGTGCAAAGCAGGCAGACAGCGGCGCTGCCGCACTGAAGAGCGGGGCGGCTCAGCTGTCCGACGGCGCAGACCAGCTCAAGGACGGAACCAAAAAGCTCTCTGCCGGCGCAGCAAATCTCAAGAACGGAACCGATACGGCAGCAGCCGGAGCAGACAAGCTGGCGAAGGGGCTGGTGAATGGCGGCAACGATGCTGCACCGTTCTTCCAGGGGATTAAGGATCTGAATAATTCCTTAAACGGAGAGGAGACCAAGAAGGAGCTGAGTACACTTCTTGAACTGCTGAAGAAAGATGATGTACAGCAGGCGCTGAGTACGTTGTCGAATGGAGCGAAGGCACTGGCAGCTGCACCGGATTTGATTACGGCGACCAGCTTCGATGAATATGAAAAAGCGCTTGGATTGACAGATGTCGATCAGACGTTGAAACAGCGCTATATTGATCTCTTCGCGGTGGCGGGTATTTCACAGGAAAAAGCATCCGATCAAGAGTTGGTAAATCAGATTACAAACAATATAATCAAAAGTCTCGAGAAGCCTCAGCCATCAGGTATGCCTGCTTCAGGTGAAAAAGCAGAGGAGAACAGCAAGCCTGGAGCAGCAGCATCCGATACATCTGCAGCAGATTCGACGGCGGAAGCAGCACAGGAACCTTCTACTTCTGTGGCACCCGTGACGACGACATCAGCCGCATCTTCTGAATCTGTAGCTTCTTCTGCATCTGCTTCGGAAGTCTCTGGTACAGCCGCAGAAACTTTCGACAGTGCATCGTCAACTGTGTCAGACGAAGCACAGAAGAAGGCTGTAGACGACAGTGCAGCATCTGTGGCAGCACAGAGTGCAGACAGCGCAGCAGAGCAGTCTGCATCGCAGGCGCAGAGTGCGGCCAGCGCGGCAGACAGCGCAAAGTCTGCGGCGACAGATGCAGCCGCAGCGGCATCTTCCGCATCTGCTTCCTATTCTCAGGCAGAAAGCGCATATTCACCGATGGTTTCAAAGCTGGTATCAGCCATGAACCTTCCGGGGCTGAACGGTCACATTGCGGATGTGAATGGTGCAGTCGGGACGGCGCGGTCAGTTGCGGGAAGCTATGAGTCTGCCCAGAGCAGCTATCAAAGTGCGGCTTCGGACTACGACACTGCGATTCAGTCCTATCAGACCGCGATCCAGTCCTATCAGGATACGATTGCACAGTATCAGGAAGCGATCAAAGCATACCAGGAGCTGCTGGCTTCTGAGAATACTGCGTCCTCCGGCCAGCGTGAGCAAAAGGCTTCGAAAGCACAGGCACCGGCTGCAGCTCAGACAAGCGAAACGGCAGCAGGAGTCCAGGCAGTCAGCACAGCTTCAAGTCAGACTGACCCGGAACAGACGGCTTCGACATCAGCGACTACTCCGTCACAGGAAAGTGTTGCTTCGGAAGCATCACAGAAGACAGAGACAGCACAGGAAACGGCACAGGCAAAAGAAGCCGCTGCAGCCGCAGAAGGGGCTGAAAGTGCATCGGAGACCACCTCGAACCAGGCTGCAGGGCTTACAGACGAACAAGCGATCAAGGCTGCAGTAGAGAAGGCTATTCAGGAACAGGCAGAAGAACAATATAAAGGAATGGTTCAATCTCAAGGTACGGTAACCGTGAATCCTTCTGCGAAGAATCAGAACGCGATTATCAAGTATGCAGAATCTGGTGTAATATACCTGGCAAATCAGAATAAGATTAGTGAGGACCAAAAGAAGCATATTCTTGATGGGCTGACAGTCCTTTCTCAGAGAGAGCAGATCAATGCCAGCAAACAGATGATTCTGGCGGCGGCGGGTGTTAATCCAGGTGATGATGATAATACTAAGTTTGCAAAGCTGACGACACTTTCAAAGAATTTAACACCAGAAAAACAGCAGGAATTGGTTGACAAGATTACGAAGCTTCAGAAGGGAGTATCTGATCTAAGTAACGGCTCCGAGCAGGTTCAGCAGGGATTTTCTGACGCAGCAAAATACGCATATTCTCTCAGTGATGGCCTTAAGCAGCTTCAGGCTGGCGCAGGACAGGTTTCAGATGGTGCAGGCAGACTGGATGATGCTGCCGGCAAGATCAAGACGGGTGCCAGCGCGCTTGCAACAGGTGCTTCTTCTTTGAAGACCGGGACATCCCAGCTCTCATCCGGTGCATCGACGCTCTACAGTGGAACCAGCCAGCTCCACAGCGGAACCAGCCAGCTCGCATCGGGTGCATCGCAGCTCTATGATGGAACGAAGGATCTTCATAAGGGATCCAGAACACTTGTTGCAGGTACGGTCGCTGTGAATAATGGAGCAAAGAAGCTTTCAAATGGTGCTTCCGAGCTTGACAGCGGCGTGGCGGATGCGAAGAAGGGTGTCAAGCAGCTTGTGGACAACAATGACAAGCTGAATAACGGTGCCTCTGATCTTTATGATGGAACCAAACAGCTGAAAGACGGCGCGGATGATCTGGACGACGGCGCAAAGAAGCTGGATGACGGTGCTTCGGATCTGAACGATGGCGCGAAAGAACTGAAAGACGGCATGAAGAAGTTCAACGATGAAGGAATCCAGAAGATTGTCGATCTGTTCGACGGCGATATCAAGGACCTTGCCGACAGGATGAAGGCGCTCAGAAGTGCAGGCAAGAGTTATGACAGCTTCTCCGGAATCAGCGATGACATGAAGGGTTCAGTGAAATTCATTATCCGGAGTGACTCGATCAAGAAGGACGATTCCGGATCGTCAGATGAAGAACCGACCACAGAAGCAGACTGACAATGATGACCTGGCTTCATTGCAGATGAAGGAAAGGATCAGGAGCAGACCTTATTGCAGGTCTGCTCTTTCCTTATATTGCAATTGGTAGAATCCAATCTGTGGCATTCATTATTACCCCCTTAATATGCGGGATAAACGCAGGAATACCGGAATCTGTATGGCAGACAGACAAAACCGAAGAAAACATTGCGAAATGGTTGAAAGGGACAGATTTTTATTTGACAAAGAGGTTTGATTTGAATAGAATAATCATGTTCTACCCCGTAAGATGCGTAAGAGCGTCGGAGGGGAGACAATCATAGATGAATAGAGAGATCTATTCAGGCTCGGAGAAATACTCAAGAGGCTGAAGAGGCGCCCCTGCTAAGGGTGTAGGTCGGGTTTAACCGGCGCGAGGGTTCAAATCCCTCTTTCTCCGCGATCATATGGATTCAGAAAAAAGTTTTTGAAACAATAAAAAGTTGTTGACAAGCGATTGACTGAGTGATATGATATCAAAGTTGCCGCTGAGAAACAAAGGCAGCAAAACAGAGCACCTTGATAACTGAACAGTGAAACAACCTTGAAAGTTCTGAAAAGTTTTATTTAAGGAACTGACCTTTAAACAGTAAAAGGGATAA
>OCVV012890438.1_pt1 | contig 81962 bp, 76 predicted proteins | sample 1539721 | NCBI WGS metagenome assembly OCVV01 (sample SAMN02144230, study PRJEB22623) | gut metagenome | biome: sheep rumen | host: Ovis aries | place: New Zealand
GCCGTCGTAGATATCACTTGAGGGGAACACGAAACCGTACTCCTTGCAGTGGGATACGATCTTCTTGAAAACGTCTTCTTGCTGTGCCATGTGCTTGGCGCGGCTTTGCCGCAGTTTAATGTTTATTGTTTATAGATTTAGGATATGCTCCGTGCCGCGTAAAATGGTGTACCGAAGGAAATGCCACTATCAAATAGCTCCCCTACATTAATATATACACACGCGTGCGCGAACATATCGGCTGCAAAGTTAAACCTTTTCTTCGAGAAAACGTCCGAATTGATGAAACTTTTTAAGGAGCTTAAGATTAAATCGCCCAAATCACTAAAATTAGGTAACAAAGGAAGAAAAAAACAACTTTTTTCTTGCGCAAATCATCAGAAGTAAGTACCTTCGCACCGCCGAAAAGGTATTAGATACCATTCAGGCACCTCCACAAGAGACAAAAATCATTCAATCGTTAAATCTTTAAATCATTAAATTAGACTATGGCTTACGTAATTGGTGAAGACTGCGTTGCTTGCGGCACCTGCATCGACGAATGCCCCGTCGGAGCTATCTCTGAGGGCGATATCTACAGCATTAACCCTGACGAATGCACCGAATGCGGCACTTGCGCTGACGCTTGCCCCTCTGGCGCTATCAGCCTGCCCTAAACAAATCGACAGTCAACCGTCGACGAGCTATTAAGACATCGTTGACCACAGTAACAAACAAAGCAGCCCCGCTGAGCGAAAGCTTAGCGGGGCTGCTGTTTTTTACCTTGTGGACAATGTCCTTCAAAAGTGTTCGTCTTACTCCTGAGCAGCTGCGCGCTTCTCAGCAATGCGAGCCTTCTTACCAGTGAGGCCACGGAGGTAATAAAGCTTAGCACGACGCACCTTACCGACCTTGTTGACGGTGATGCTGTCAATGTTGGGGCTTGAGATGGGGAAGATACGCTCCACACCTACGGTGCCGCTCATCTTACGGACAGTGAAACGCTTCTGGTCCTGGTGTCCGCTAATCTTGATTACTACGCCGCGGTAGAGCTGGATACGCTCCTTGTTACCCTCGACAATTTTGTAAGCTACGGTTACGGTGTCGCCTGCCTTGAACTTAGGATAGGTCTTACCTGTAGCAAATGCTTCTTCAGCAATTTTGATTAAATCAGCCATTGTTGTGTGTAATGGGTTAAATTGTTGTTGTCGGTCGAGCACGGGCATAACAGGGAACTCTGCATCCTGACAGCGACCCGTGCCGAAAGCGGGCGCAAAGGTAAGCATAAATGTGATAAGTGAAAAATGAAAAGTGAAAAATCTCTCATTTCCACTACATTTTTTCTCTCCACCGAGCTTTTTTGCCCTGTCAAGCATACGCGTCTGGGCCACGAGCCATGAAAAACGGAAGTGAAGCAAGTTGTCTTTCCTGCGATAAGCCAGCCTCATCGGGCTTTCAGCCTAAGATTTTTTGAGTATGATGCTGAATACGAGGGCCGACGGACGCGAATACACACCTCTTTTCCCGGATTTTACCGATTTCTTCTTACTGGATAGAGAAAAATGCGTATCTTTGCACATACAAAGTGTTATCATCAGCGATGTTGTTCAATTCCATTGCCTTTCTTCTTTTTTTCCCGGCTGTATGTGTGCTCTACTATGGCATTCCTACAGCCCACCAGCAATGGCGCAATCTGCTGCTGCTTGTTGCGAGCTACTATTTCTACATGAACTGGGAGCCCGTCTACGCTTTGTTATTATTCTCCAGCACGCTCATCACTTACGCCTCAGCCATCGGCATCGACCGTTCCCCGACGGCGCTCGTCCGTAAGTGCTTTCTTGCAACCAGCATCGTGCTGAACCTCTCCATTCTTTCCCTCTTCAAATATTACAATTTCATCGCCGAGAACCTCACCGCATTTCTCGACACATGCGGCTGGGCTGTCAGCATGCCTTCGTTCCGTTTCCTGCTCCCTGTAGGCATTTCGTTCTACACCTTTCAGGCTTTGGGCTATACGATCGACGTATATCGCAGGACGACGAAGGCCGAACACGACTTCGCCACGTATGCCCTGTTCGTGTCCTTCTTTCCGCAACTGGTAGCCGGTCCTATAGAACGGTCCAGCCATCTGTTGCCCCAGTTCCGCATGGAGCATCCGCTGCAGCAGGCAAAAGTAATGGAAGGGGTCCGCCTCATGGCGTGGGGCTACTTCCTCAAACTGGTGATGGCCGACCGCTGCGCCATCTATGTGGATGCCATCTTCAACAACCTTCCCATGCACAATGGCGGGTCCTACCTGCTCGCATCGCTGCTTTTCACCTTCCAGATATATGGCGACTTCGCGGGCTATTCGCTCATAGCCATAGGTGCTGCCCGCATACTGGGCTTCCAGCTGATGGACAACTTCCGGCGCCCCTACTTCGCCAGCACTGTCGGAGAGTTCTGGCATCGTTGGCACATTTCCCTCTCTACATGGTTTCAGGATTATGTCTACATCCCTCTGGGCGGCAACAGAGTAGGTCGATGGCGCTGCTATCTCAACGTGATGGTGACGTTCATCGTAAGCGGTTTGTGGCATGGTGCTGCATGGACTTTCGTGTGGTGGGGCGCCCTGCATGGCGGTCTGCTGTGCATTGAGCGAGCTTCAGGCATAAGCCGCCGCAGCTACACGGGCCTCCGCAAGCTATTCCATGTAGCCGCCACCTTCACGCTTGTCAGTCTCGCCTGGATTCCTTTCCGTGCAAGCAGCTTGTCCGATGCCCGTCGGGTGCTGCAAGGTATTGTCTCCGACATGGGCTTCCCCTACGTCGAGGAGATTGGTTTTGGCGTATTGTCGGCTTGCATGGCCGCCGTGGGCATAGTCCTTGTCAAGGAGTTAGCCGAAGAATGTCATTGGCATTTCCCGGCCTCGCTTATGCGTCCGCAGTGGATACAATATATCTATGTAGCCATTATGGCAGCCATCATCACCTTGTTCGGTGTATTGGGCGGCGATCAGTTCATATATTTCCAATTCTAAACGCATGGAAACGAGACGTACACTATATTCACTGCTGTGCATCCTACTGCTCTGGTGGGGCTGCGACCGCGTGGGTGGATGGCTCATGTGGCAGCTGAGTTTGCGCTCTCACGACACCACGAGCCCCAAGCTCCACTGCATTGCCAAGGGAGTTCCCGAGGAGGTGGTGCTGATGGGGACATCTCGTTGCAACGGACACTATGTCCCGTCGATTCTCCGAGACAGCTTAGGCATGAGCGTCTTCAATGCCGGTGTGGACGGTTCGGACAACATCTATTCTCAATACATCGCCCTGCGATTGCTTCTGCGCCACCACACACCAAAGGTCGTATGTCTGGAGCTCGAGAGCAGTTTCTTAGAAAAGGAAGACGATGCTTTCAGCACTACCAGTTTCTTTGCCCCCTTCGTGGGCACCGATGCCCATGCCGACTCCATCTTCTGGCTTGCCGGAACACTCTGGCGCTACCGCCTCTCGCACCTCTATCGCTTTAATGCCAAGGCATTACCCATCATCACTGGGCAGCTCCGCAACTATTGGCAAAATGAAGATCAAGGTTATATTCCCAATCCCGAGCCAGCCGTTTTTCCCCATTTGCAGCAGCTGAGCGAGGCCCCGCAGCCTGTTGATTCGTTGAAGCTGCAAGTGCTGGAACGCTTTATCGGCGATTGCCGGGAGCGTGGCATCACGTTGGTATTCACCATCTCGCCGGCATTCTACACCGTGCAGCCTTCACACTATGCCGCACTGCGCTTGGTGGCTCGGCGCCACGCAGTTCCCCTATTCGACTACCACACCCAAGGGCTCTATCAGGAGCACCCCGAGCTGTTCCGCGACATCAACCACCTTTGGGACCGAGGTGCACGGTTGTACACGTCCCTCTTCGCGGGTGACCTCCGCCGGGTCCTCCGCCGTGAGCCGCCCGTCAGATAACGCATGCTTGCCATCGACAAAAGAGATGGTTTTGCAACGAACACGGTGTGGCCGAAAAAAGCTTTCTCCGCGACCGTTTTTTCGTTAACGCGCCTCATTATTCAACATTTACCACACACAATTCTTACTTTTTGAACACAAATCATCGCTCATAATCCATAAATGATTATCTTTGCCAAGCGCAATCAAAAAAGCACTGAAACAAGAACCTTCAATCAATCATTAACAATGAAAGGACTCAGACTATTTATTTTCGTAACAGGTTTTGCAACACTGTGCGTAGGCTGCAAGAGCGGCCCTTATGCTTTAGAAAGTGTACAACCTCATCGTATAGAAGTGACGAAAGCCTTGGATGCCAACCCCTCAAAGGCAGCAGAAACATTCATCGCCAAATACCGGCCGGGAGTAGACAGCCTGAGGATGCCCTTCGTAGGCCAGAGCGCAATCTCCATGGCGGCTAATCGCCCCGAGAGCCCGCTCAGCAACTGGGTGGCCGACGTGCTGGCGGCCGCTGCACAGCGCATGGGCTATGCGCCCGATTTAGGAGTCTGCAACATCGGCGGGCTTAGGGCAGCCATGCCTGAAGGCACTGTCCGTATGGGCGACATCCTGGCCATCACACCTTTCGAGAACTTCTTCACCATCCTGCGCCTCAAGGGTTCCGACGTAGAAGCCCTGATGCACGACATCGCAGCCGTCCACGGCGAGGGCGTGAGCAGCAATGCCCGACTGAAGATCACCCCCGACGGCAAGTTGATCAGTGCCACCCTTGGCGGACAACCTATCAAGGCTGACAGCATCTACACGATAGCCACCTTAGATTATCTGGCCGACGGGAATGACAAGTTGTATGCCTTGAAACGCTCCATAGACCGCAAAGTGACCAAGGAACCTATAAGGGAAACGCTGATCAACCATTTCAAGCTATTGAATGAGCAAGGCAAGAAAGCCGAGGCCAAAGTGGAAGGCCGCATCACGGTAGTCGGCGACGACGCCAGCGACAACAGCAGCCTCACGGCATCAAGCAAGGCAGCCACCACCGACATGACAGACGAAGAACAGACCATCGTCGTCCGAGACGGCAAAGGCGGCAAGGCCGGCAAGAACCTCTTCATCGTGCACACCAACGACACACACTCGTGCATCGAGCCCTTGAATCCACTGCTTGCCGACACGGCCAATGCAAACAAAGGCGGCTATCTCCGGCGTGCTGTGCTCATCGACGAGTTGCGCCGGCAACATGGCAATGAGATGCTGCTGGTGGACGCCGGCGATTTCTCACAAGGTTCTACCTACTACAGCTTATACCATGGCGATGTTGAGATAGGCCTGATGAATCTTATGGGCTACGAAGCCGCAACCATAGGCAACCACGAATTCGACTGGGGCCTGGAGAACATGGCCCGCATCTTCCGCATGGCCAAGTTCCCCATCATCTGTTGCAACTACGATTTCTCGGGTACGCCCGTCGAAGGACTCGTCAAGCCTTATACAATCATCAACCGCAACGGGTTGAAGATAGGCCTGCTCGGCGTTGCGCCACAGCTGGAAGGACTCGTTTCGGCCCAAACATGCAAAGGTGTGCGCTTCATCGACCCCATTGCTGCTGTGCAGCCAATAGCCGACTATCTGAAGAACACCGAAAAGTGCGACCTGATTGTCTGCATCTCGCACCTCGGGTGGCAAGTCGCAGGCCTCTCCGACGAGGAGCTGATCACATCCACACGCAATATAGACATCGTCATCGGCGGTCACTCCCACACCTATTTGAGCCACCCCGAAGTGCTGAACAACCTGGACGGACACCCGGTCATCGAAAACACGATGGGCAAGAATGCACGCTACGTAGGCACACTCAACCTAAGCTTTAAACGATAACCCGAGAGCAAAACCTCTCATCTACCCGTCCCTAAAAGCCCCGACACTTTTATGTTAGAGAAAATTTATTCCACAGATTCGCCCACAGGTTTCTCCTTTGAGGTGCTCCCCCCCTTGAAAGGAACGGGGACGACGTCGCTGTTCTCCACCATCGAGGCCTTGGTGCCTTTCAATCCCAGACATATCAATATCACCACACACCGGGCGGAATATGTCTACAAGGAAGTCGAAGGCGGCCTCGTCCAACGCCAACGAGTGCGCCGCCGGCCAGGAACAATAGCCATCGCAGCAGCGATACAGCAGCGATGGGGCGTGCCTGTGATTCCGCACATCGTGTGTTCGGGCAGCACGAAGCAAGACATCGAATACGCCTTGCTCGACCTTCAGTTCCTGGGCATCTCGGATGTTTTCCTGCTTCGCGGGGACAAAGCACGCGAAGAGAGCATGTACCAGCCCACTCCAGGCGGCTACACCCATGCATTAGAACTGATAGATCAGGTGAATAGCTTTAACGAAGGCTTCTTTGCCGACGGCACGCCGATGAAAGTGAAAGGGCATCCTTTTGAGTTTGGCGTGGCCTGCTATCCCGAGAAGCACGAGGAAGCCCCCAACATCGAAAGCGACATCCGCATACTACTCGAGAAACAGCGTCGCGGAGCAAAGATAGCTATCACGCAGTTGTTCTACGACAACGAGAAGTTCTACTCGTTCGTAGCACGTGCACGTGCGGCCGGAGTGACGATTCCGATTATTCCGGGACTGAAACCCCTCTCGAAGCTCACGCAACTGCACATGGTTCCCAAGACTTTCAGGTGCGACCTACCGCTGCCGCTGTCCGAGGAGCTGCGTCGCTGCCACACCGACGAGGAAGTCAAGCGCGTTGGCATAGAATGGGCCATCGAACAATGTCGTGACCTCATTGCCCACGGCATCCCCTCGCTGCATTTCTACACATTGAGCGCCGTTGACAGCATACGGCAGATTGCCCAACAGATTTATTAAGGCATAATACATAAAAAGTGAAGGATGAAGAACCTCGCCGGGGTTCTTCATCCTTCACTTTTTTTATGCCTGTCCGCCAAGCACCTGCGCGGCCATTATAAGCCTCTGCGACACAAAAGCCCTTACAGCCGACTATCCACGGCAAGCCCCCTTGATTCGTTCTATCAACGTCCGCCTCACAGTCCGCAAGAAGTCCAGAATCACGAAGACAGACACATTGAGTCTTTTTATCCTCGCCCTTTCACAGCCTGCAGTGGGCCGGACAGTTCGATGCCGGACACATTAGTCCGTTTCTATTAACGGTTGCTTAAAAGACTTTCGGTTGTTATAGAAGCAGTATTGGCTAAATATCGTCGAGGAATAGCCCTGATGGCCCTTTTCAAAAGGCCGATTCACCCGTCACACGCGGCACAATTGCAAAACTTGCCCAGATGATTTGATTATTCCATGACCTTGGAACAATCATTCCATGGTCATGGAATAATCATTCCAAGGTCATGGAATAATCATCGCAACCGTTTGCATCGCGCTCTTCAACCCGACGAAACGGCTTACGCAACCTTGCTTCATGGCCTCAACGAATGACGATGCGACCATTCTTTCGGCGAACATTCACCCTGAAGCGCACGACTTTAGCCGCCCGAGAGCATACAACATTAGCCGCCTGCACGCGGTGGCAGGCAACCGAGCACTAACGTTGGGGATCGTCGTATTGTATCTGCAACTGTTCCAACCGCCGGTGTAAGTTCTTCGTAAGCTTTTCCGTGCCCGGCGTTCCATAGAGGTTATGCAACTCGTGCGGGTCGGTCTTCAGGTCAAACAGCTCCCACTCGTTGACGTCGTGACCATAGAAGTGGATAAGTTTGTATCGGTCGGTGCGCATTCCGTAATGGCGGCGTACGTTGTGCTCGGCCGGATATTCGTAGTAGTGGTAATAGATGGCGTCGCGCCAATGCTTGATTCGTCGTTTGTCGTCCTTGGTTGCAGCCTTGCCCTTGAGCAAGGGAACGAGCGATTCGCCTTGGATGTCGGCCGGAATGGGCACGCCAGCAAGTTCGAGGAAGGTAGGCGCATAGTCGATGTTCTGTACCATTTCGTCGACGTCTCCCCGTCGTTCATAGCCCTTGGGCAGACGCATGACGAGGGGCGTAGACAGGCTCTCTTCGTACATGAAGCGTTTGTCGAACCATCCGTGCTCGCCCATGTAGAAGCCTTGGTCGGAGGTGTAAACCACCAGCGTATTGTCGAGCAGACCATTTTGGGCAAGGTAATCAAGCACACGTCCTACCTGCACGTCGAGCTCATGCACCACCTTGGCGTAATCGCGCATGTATCGTTGGTACTTCCATTCCAGGAGTTTTGCCTCGCGACTGCCCTCGATACTGCTCTGCTCCCGGCGTGGCAGGAAATTGAAGGCTGTGCCCCACTCCTGATAGAACTGGCGGCTCAAAGGAACGTAGAAATCGTCGTATCGTTTTCGTTCTTGAGGCGAAAGGCGCCCCACCATGCTCTGGTAGAGGGCAGAGAGGCGTGTCTGAGGAGTTTGTTCAGGGCTCACGAACATCTTGGTATCGTAGACAATGTCCATGTCCTTGCCGATCTCCATCTCTGTCTTGCCTGCAGCCTCACGGGAGGCATAGTCGTCGTGGAACTCCGGCGGCAGTTCGAAGGTGCGGTCCTCATAGAGTCGGAGGTCTTCGAGTGCCGGCAGCCACGCCCTATGACAGGCCTTGTGATGGATAAATAGGGCAAAAGGCTTTTGCGAGCCAGGTGATGTGGCATCAATGCTTGTGGCGGATGCAGTCTGGGCGCCGCCATATTGTGGTGCACTCCCCTTTCTCTCTTCCAGCCATGCCAGTGCCTTGTCGGTGATTATCCGTGTCACGTATCCGCTGTCGGGCGTCTGGGTGCCATCCATGTGTATGAAGTCGGGATTGTAGTAGTCGCCCTGTGCCGGCAATATCTCCCAATAGTCGAAACCTGTAGGCTTGGAAACCAAGTGCCATTTGCCAATGAGTGCCGTCACGTAGCCCGCCTTTTGCAGGAGCTTAGGCATTGTCTGTTGCGAGCCGTCGAAGATGCCATGCTCGTTGTTGGTAAAGCCATTCTTGTGGGAATGTTTGCCCGTGAGCATACATGCCCTGCTTGGACCGGAGAGCGAGTTAGCCACATAGCTGTGGGTGAAACGTACGCCATCGGCTGCAATGCGGTCGAGGTTGGGCGTTTCCACAAACCTCCGGTCGTAGCACGACATCATCTGTGCCGTGTGGTCGTCGGTCATGATATAGACAATATTCGGCCGCTGTGGTGCCACAAGGCCCGTAGCAGGCTCCACAGCCACAGCCATCTGCGCCAACAGGGGCGTTGCCGGCAGAGAGATAAGTATAACACGCTTACGCATAGGTCGTTGGTATTAGTCGGGGATTCCACAAAAAGTATATCGCTTGCAAATATATAAAATTATCATAAGCACAGGCCACGAAAGGCAAAAAAAGTTAATAACTCTTTGACATTTAAAATATTTATTGTACCTTTGTCGCCGATTTTAGGATATTACCGCCCTGAGACAGGGCCATCTTTACCAAAAAGAATATGTTCAAGAAAGCAATTATTCTGCTGTTCGGACTCAGTTCCGCAACCTTCGCAAATACACCCATCCGCCATCGTGTAGCAATGCCGAAGCCTGATTTGCTGGCTACGCCTGCCGCTATACAAGAGCGCGTGGCTCAAGTGCTAACACCCTCACAACCCACCTTGCAGACAGAGAGCGTCCTCTCGTCAGTGTCGCATTTTTCTGCCGCTATCGCCAACGACCTCATCGAAGCGGCCAAACGGCACTTAGGAGCACGCTACAGCCGTGGCAGCATGGGGCCCAAGGCATTCGACTGCTCGGGCTTTACCAGCTATGTTTTCAAGCGCATGGGCATCACCCTGAAACGTTCGTCGCGCGAACAGGTGACCCAAGGCGAAGCCGTAACCTGCAAAAACGATCTTCAGCCTGGCGACCTCGTATTCTTCGGCCATGGAGGGCGCAACAGCAAAAGGGTCAGCCACGTGGGTATCGTCACGAACGTTGACGCTGAGACGGGACTCTTCAATTTCATCCACGCCAGCACTTCGCGCGGCGTACGCATTGACAGAAGCGACGACAGCTATTGGTCGTCCCGCTATGTTGCAGCCCGTCGACTGCTTGGAGTAGACTAAAACATTATTCGCCGTAGGGCGTTTACGCAAAAAGGGCTGGGCTCTCAGGATTTTCACATCGGTGGAAAAAACCTGAGAGCCCAGCCCTTTTTGGGTATGCAGCGGGATGCGTTGAGCAGGAAGGTCAGAAGGAATCCTCGGTAAGGATGCGTTCGAGGTCCTCGGCAGAAATGCGCAGACTGAGATTGCCACGGAAAGCCACGGAGATGCCGCCCGTCTCTTCGCTCACGACGATAGCCAGAGCATCGGTCTCCTGCGAGATGCCCATGGCGGCACGGTGGCGCAGGCCCAATTCCTTAGGCATACTCATGTCGTGCGTCACAGGAAGGATGCAGCCGGCAGCCGTAATACGTTGGTGCGAGATAATCATGCCTCCGTCGTGCAGCGGCGAGTTCTTGAAGAAGATGTTCTCGATGAGACGCTGAGAGATGCGTGCATCAATGAGCTCGCCCGAACGCACGAAGTCGTTCAAGGGCAATGAGCGCTGCATGACGATGAGCGCTCCCACTTTCTGCTTCGACATGGAGAGGCATGCCATGACAATGGGAATAATGTCTTCGCGGGTATGGGTGGTCTTCTTCTCCCCACTGAAAAAGCGAACGATGGAACGCACCCTTTGGTGGGTTCCTATAGAGTAGAAGAACTTGCGTATCTCGTCCTGAAACAAGATGAGCAGGGCTATGGCTCCTACGCTGACGATGCGGTCGAGCAAAGTGCCCAGCAGACGCATCTCAAGCACCTGAGAGATGAAGAGCCAGAAGATCACAAAGATGAGCACGCCGAAGAAGATGTTGAGCGAGCGCGACTCTTTCATCAGCCGGTAGCAATAGTACAAGATGATGGCTACCAGCAGTATGTCGAGGACATCCTTTATGCCTATGGAGAAAAACATCTTATTTTGACAATTGAATGTTGCTTACGGTTGTTTCTTAACGTGTTTAGCGAGGATGGTGCTTTCGTAGGGCTACACGCGGCCGAGGTGCGACACTATCTTTACAGCTTCAACGGCCTCGCCTACGTCGTGCACTCGCAGGATGTGTGCTCCAGCCTGCAAGGCTATGGTGTTGAGCACGGTGGTGCCATTGAGCGAATCTTCGGGTGTGGTGCCGAGCAGGCGGTAGATCATCGATTTTCGCGAGATGCCTATGAGGAAAGGCACTTGTGGAAAGAGACCTATCAGCCGCGGCAGTGCCCGCATGAGGGCATAGTTTTCGTCGAGCGTCTTAGCGAAGCCGAAACCTGGGTCAAGGATGACATCGGCCACGCCTGCGGCATAGAGCTCGCTCGTGCGCCGGGCAAAGAACTGCGCCACGCGGACGTCAATGGGCACCTTAGCATCATCGTCGACCAAAGCGGCACAGTTGTTGGGTTGCCCCACCCCACTGGCCATGGCCGAAGGGTTGTGCGTCAACACATAAGCCACGCTGAGCTCAGCCACGGTGGCCTGCATCTCTGGATCAGCACAACCGCTGATGTCGTTCACCATCTCTACGCCATAGCGCTCAACAACATGACGGGCAACGCTGGCACGAAAGGTGTCGACGCTCAACGGCACGTCGGGCATGGCATCCCGCAAAGGACCCAGCGCAGCATCGAGACGGGCCATCTCGTCGGCCTCGCTTGCCGGTTGCACATCCGGACGCGTGCTCACGGCACCTATATCCAGCAGGTCGGCCCCTTCAGCCACGAGCTGACGAGCCCGGGCCACCAGCGAGGCAGCACCGGCAGTGACAGGTGTGCGGCTTCCCTGATAGAACGAGTCGGGCGTAGCATTAAGGATGCCCATGACCAAAGGCCGCTCTATCGACAGCAACTGCGAGCGCAAACGAAGACTTGTGTCCATGCTTTCACCGATTGTAGGTTTTGCTGATGCCAGCGCCACAAAGGTAACAAGTTTTTTTCGTTTCCGCTAAAAAAGTTTGCGAGATTTATGCTTTATAACTATTTTTGCAGCCAAATAACTGAATCCTACGATAAAAAGTCAATGCAGAAGAGCATCATCGTCACCTTATTAATTATGTGCGCGTGCGCGTGCGTAAGCGCTAAGAAGAAGCCCCATGTAGTACGCTTTGAGACTACGGCCGGCATCATCCGCGTAGAGCTCAGCGACGAAACGCCACGCCACCGCGACAACTTCCTGAAGTTGTGTCGCAGCGGCTACTACGACGGTACGCTTTTCCACCGAGTCATCAAGGACTTCATGATTCAAGGCGGCTCGTGCGACACCCGTGTCACTCAGGTGGCCGATTCGCTCGTCTCGCCCTCACGCGACAAAGTGCTTGGCGACTGCGACCCTGGATATACCCTGCCCGCTGAATTCAACCTGCCCTGGCTCTTCCATGAGCGGGGAGCCCTGGCCGCAGCACGCGAGAGCGACGACGTCAACCCCGAGATGCGCAGCTCCGGCTCGCAGTTCTACATCGTCTACGGACGCTCGTGGGGCGAGAACTCGCTGGGCAAGGTGCGGGCTTCGCTGCAAGAGAAAGGCATTGAGATGAACCGCGAGATGTGGGATGCCTACCTCAGTCGTGGCGGCGCGCCCCATCTCGACGGCACTTATACCGTGTTCGGACACGTCGTAGACGGCATAAAGGTGGTAAAAGCCATTCAGGCTGTTGCCACCGACAAGGACGACCGCCCGCTCAAAGATGTCGTGCTGCTGCACACCATCGTAGAGAGATAGTCCACTGAACGACAATAAAAACAATTCAATAAACCTTACAGATGAAACATCTTTTACTCATCCCCGCCCTGGCCTTGACAGCGCTCGCCATGCACTCATGTATTGCCGACGAACCTGCCAACGCCGAGTGTGACATCGAACGATGCTGGATTCACCTCGAACAGCCCGAGAACATTTTCTATCACGACTATGATACGTTGGCCGGCGAACCTGTCTCTGTAGACCGCCCCAACGATAAGATCGTGCCGACATCCACCGACAGCATCACTTTCGTGACACGTTGGAACGCCTCGGTGAACGAGGAAGTGCCCTTGTTCATACAGGTGACGCCCGGCGCCAAGCTCTTCCACCTCGTCGGAGGCCAAGAGGTGCCCTTCGTCAGCGGCACGCCTGTGGACCTTCACGCAACAGGGGTCAACGATTTTGCCGTACAACACTTCATCGTGCGATCAGAAGACGGAAAATGGAGCCGCAAATACAGCGTCAGCATCCAAGTGCCACCGATGCCGTCGTACCCGCCTGAAGGCTTTGAGCTGAAATTCGATGCCTTCGACCTTAATTCGGCCGGACAATACTACGTATGGACGGAATCTAACCCGTTCCTGACCGACATTCAATGGGCCAACGGCAACCCAGGTTTCCGCATGAGCAAGAGTTCTGCCAAGGCTGACGAATACCCGACCGTAGCCGTTAGCGAGGGCGGTGTGGACGGAGGCCCTTACCTCAAGCTTACGACGCGCGACACTGGTGGCTTCGGACGCATGGTAAACATGCGCATAGCAGCCGGCAACCACTTCATCGGCAGCTTCGACGTAGGGCAGGCCCTCAACGGACAAACCGGCGCACTGGCCGCTACACGCTTCGGACAGCCTTTCGCACATAAGCCCATCTGCCTGAAGGGCTACTACCGTTTCCGCCCAGGAGCTACGAAGCAAAACCGTGCGGGCAATCCCATGGACGAGGCCGACATCTGCGACATCTATTGCGTATTCTACCGCAACACCGATGCCGAAGGCAACCAAGTGCAGCTCGACGGAGCCAACGTGCTCACAAGCGAATACATCGTAGGCCTGGCCCGACTCAAGAGTGAAGATGTGAACACGAGCGGAGAAGGATGGAGCGAATTTAACCTGCCGCTGGTTTATACCACCGACGTGGCCGAGGAAGATGTGAAAGAAAACCGCTACTCCATGACGATGTGCTTCTCGTCGAGCATCGACGGAGCCTACTTCTGCGGCGCCGTCGACTCGGAGCTGTGCATCGACAATGTAACTCTTGAGTGCGAATATTAATGGATTTGGGATTAAAGTTTAGAGACAAAAAAAGCATAACGACAATGAAACTGAAAACTATCATAACGTGCCTCACGCTCATGGCTGCAACCGCGGCATCGGCACAAACCGAAGACCGATACGCCGAATGGGGCCCGACAAACCGTGAAACACAGAGCGGAGTAATCGTAAGAGCAGGCTACGTCATCGGAGGCACTACGCCCCTGCCCCTGCCGGCCGAAATCCGCAGCATCAATGAGTTCAAGCCTCTTGGCGGCTTCACCCTGGGCGCTGACGTCTACCACATGTTCTCGCGCCATTGGGGTCTTCAGCTCGGCTGGCATTTCTTCTATGAAGGCTTCCACACAGGCGCCGACGTGAAGAACTACCGAATGGGCATCACCAAGGATGGCAACTACCTCGAGGGCAACTTTACCGGTACGGACATCACTGACACTAAAATGTTCGGAGCCACCATTCCACTGACGGCCACCTACCGCATCTCGCCCCGTTGGAACATAAGCGCCGGTCCTTTTGCAAGCATTCTCTACGCCAAAACATTCGAAGGCGAAGTCTACGATGGATACCTGCGCGAAGGCGACCCCACAGGACAGAAAGTAGAGATGACGAAAGACAATCCCGCCACCTATGACTTCAAAGACAATATGCTCAACTGCTACTGGGGCTTGGAACTCATGTTCGACTGGAAAGCCATGCGCCACATGAATGTGTTCGGCGGCGTCGACTGGAGCTTCAGCAGCATATTCCCAGGCGATTTCAAGACCGTGGAATTCAAGATGTTCCCCATCTACGCCAAGATTGGAGTAGCATACGTTTATTAATAACAGAAGCCTCCTTCCCGACTAATCCTGCACATTTAATTTCACACGACTATGAAAAAGCGCATCCTCTCCCTGTTGCTCATGTTCGCCATAGCTTTCACGGCGATGGCTGAGGGCAAAGTGAAATATGTCTTCTACTTCATTGGCGACGGCATGGGCGTGAACCAAATCAACGTCACCGAAACTTATCTAGCCGCCTTGAAAGGTAAGATAGGATTCGAGCCCATGCTCATGTCGAGCTTCCCCGTGGTGGGACTTGTAAACACCTATTCAGCCACCAACGGAGTCACCGATTCTGCTGCCGGAGGCACAGCCTTGGCCTGTGGAAAGAAAACCAAGAACGGAACCATAGGCATGCTCGCCGACTGGGAAACAGTATGCACAAGCATTGCAGCCTGGGCACAGAAGGCCGGCGCTGCAGTAGGCGTGGCTACGAACGTTGCCATTACTCACGCTACACCGGCATCATTCTACGGGCATCAACCTAAGCGACAGATGTACTATGAGCTGGGACAAGACCTGTGCCGCAGCGGATATGACTTCTTTGCCGGAGCTGATTTCCACAGGCCCTACACCAAGGAAGGTGAGCCGTCGCTGCACGAACAGGCACAAGCCGCCGGCTACACAATAGTGAAAGGCTATAAGGAGTATGAGCGTAAAGGACGCAAAGCGGATAAGCTCATCCTGCTACAAAGCGACTATCAGAATGAGAAGCTGGAAAGCGACCACATCCCTTACGCCCTTGACCAAGACCGCAACGACCTTACGCTGGAGCAAATCGTAAGAGCCGGCATCAACTATCTGACCAACAAGAACAAGAACGGTTTCTTCTTCCAAATTGAAGGAGGCATGATCGACTATGCCTGCCACCGCAACGACATAGGCAATGTCATCAACGAGGTTCTCGATTTGGACAAGGCCGTAAAAGTGGCTTACGAATTCTATCAGCAGCATCCCGACGAGACGATCATCGTCATCTCTGCAGACCATGAGACAGGCGGCCTCGTGATGGGCAAGGGACCTTACGAGCTGCATACCGAGCTCCTGAAATATCAACGCAAGAGCATCGACGAGCTAAAATGGATCCTCACCCAACAGTATAAGAAGAGCCCCAAGGCCTTTACGTGGAAAGCCGTTGAGAAAGTGCTATGCGCAGAGATGGGCTTCGGAGCCGGCATCACCTTGACCGACGACCAGAACAAACGGCTGGCCCGCCGCTGGGAAGCTATAGAGAAAAGCATCTGCGACGGCTACGACACCGATGAGAAGAAAACAAAAACGGCTGAACGCATAAGTGATCTGTGCGAAACGACCAAGCACATCCTCTCCGAGCAAGCCCTCATAAGTTGGGCCAGCGGGGGGCACAGCAATGGCTATGTGCCCGTCTATGCAATAGGCCCTGGCACCGAAGTATTCCAAGGCCGCATCGACAATATTGAGATAGCGCCCGCCATGGCCAAAATCGCAGGCTATACGGTGGAGTAACGCCCATAAAAAGAGTGTGTGTCACCTGACACACACTCCTTAAACATTCTGATTATCTATTTCTTGAACAAATCTTAATCAAGAATAACATACTGCATAATATGATGCAAATAGCAAAACAAAACACTCCATGCACATAGGCAGGCAATGTTAGGCTTAGGATATTCATGTCAAAGACCTGATTGAGGGTTATTGATGCCATCACAATCATGCTTATCACTTCAAAGATGAGGGCCGCATGAAGCACATCTGATTTGATTGTCATTTTTGTGTTTTTGTCCTTTAAAACACATCCAACATAATTGCCAATCATACATGACATAAACACACTACTCCCCGTAAATAGTCTTGTATTCTCGTAAATTAAACTATACACAACAACGAATACAAGGAATACAATAATGCCTACGAGTAGCTTCCTCATAAACCATCACAGATTTGAATAGCAGCAGCCGTGTATGCAGCACTGATTGCTATTGAAGCCCCTAATGAAACCATACCAGCAGGCACGCTCCATGCCAATCCTGCAACAAATAGGCCGAGATTGCATCCCCAGGCAGCAGCTGAAGCTCTCGTCACAACATCGTTCCCATAGACCTGTGTAATATCAAATTGTGCTTTTTCCATATTATAAGTGCCACTCATTATAGGATCACCTAATTCATTATATGCTGTGTACTGAATAAGGGAAGAATCTACATGAATTCCATCAAATTCCATCCGTATGCAATAAGCAACTTCATTTTCTTTGTTTAGCATATTCACCCAAGCACCAGAATATTCTGCATTGATGTAAATATCAGCTACTAGCGAGGATGTATTGGACGTGCAATGATATCCCTCAATATAATTGTTATCGAATGTCCTCGTGACAGGTGTAGTACTGATAGGAGTGACATCTATGATACGTGATTCTTTGCTTGGAATGGGTTCTTCCGCATCATTATTACAGGATACCATAAACATACATACGATTGCACAAGCAAGACTTTCCATTAAAGTGGAAATTTTGATAAAATAATTTTTCATAAATGTTGATTTCTTTGATGAAATGGATTTATATTTGGAACGTTCCTTCAAAAGTGAGCTCATTGACATATACAGATAATGTATACTCTCCTTCCTCCAGCATTATTGTTGAAATGGCCCATATCTCTTCATCTAGAATATAAGCATAGCCAGAAAGGCAGTCACAACCGTTATTATCAGAAATTGTATATGAGATTATCCCTAAGTCAGCATTGCCTATAAATGATAAAGTTGCTTCTTCGTCATCATAAATAACGGAAGGCAGATAACTATAGTTTACTGGAGCCTTGTGAACGGGATGTTCCCGACCTTCAGAGCTGTTTGATACGTTGTTCAAAATGATAGACTCTGCAGCCGAGAACTTAGTAACAATCATAGCCAAAATGGCTATAGTTGAGATAAGAAATCGTTTCATATGTGATAATTGTTTAATGAATTGCTGAATTTGGCTGCAAAATTAGAGGAACAATGGTGACAGTGCAAGCTATTTTGGTGCCAAGTAGTTCCACAGTGAATAAATTAGATTCTTGTAACGCCCTTAAACCTTGTTTTTTTGTACCTTTGCAAAAAAAACAAATGAAACGCCGAAATAGCCATTTAATTCTTCTGATACCAATTCTATTTACTGCATGCCATAATTCTTCTTTAATAGAGACCTTAGATTATATAGATTCTTTGTGCAACGTACGTCCCGACTCCGCGGTAATTATGTTGGATTCAATCGGTGAATACGTGTTAAACGAAAATGAAAATGTTATTCATTGGTGGCAGCTTCTTTCCATCAAGTCCCAGGATAGAACGGACAGACCTTTGGTTTCCGATTCCATCATCAAGAAGGTCACAACATATTACGATCAACATGGTCCCATAGAAAAACGAATTGAATCACACTACTACTTGGGGCGGACATACGCAGAGTTGCATGATAGACCCAGAGCGCTTGTTGAATTCCTCAACGTGATATCTCTTTCTGAGAAATACGGTATACCTAATCCTCATGCTATGGCCAATGCTTGTTCCCAACTCTCTGAGATTTATAGAAGACAAGAACAATATTCAACTGCCTTGGACATTGTGAAGAAAGGCTATCAAGTAGCTGAAGATTATGGCTTCATGGATCCTATCTACATTATGGATGTTGCAACTTGTTACAAGGGTGTGGGAGATTTGCAATCCACTCGTAAATTTTACCAGAAAGCTTTGACAATGATGCGAGAAGAGGATTGCCTTGAAGAATATTCTGAGATGATTACAGAAATATTGGATCACTATGCCCGATGGGGGCATAAGAAACAAGCCGATGAATGTCTGCAAATTCTGGAAAGTTTCTCACCAGAGAAACGGCCCAAGAATTACTTTGGAGGCAAGGCCAGCTATTTTGAATATTTCGGGCCGTTGGATTCGGCCATACACTATAATCGCATAGAACTGATGGATTCTACGGACTATTTGAAATGTTGTTATTCTGCACGTACACTGATGGCACTTTATCTAAAAAAGGGAAACTATCAGGAAGCATGTCGCTATGCAATGGCATACGTTGAAGCCAATGACTCCATGAAGTCTCAACTTAAAATAGCTCAGACGCAGGATGCTAATAATGAGTACCAATACTATCGTGACTTAGGAGCTGAGACAGAAGCATATAAACAAGCAAGTAAAGCGCGGCTACATCTAACCTTGACAATAGCTTTAGCCATTATTGTTTTACTATTTGTACTCACCGCTTATCTGTCTTATCAACGGCAAATGGAGCATAAGCTCTATTTGCATAATCAAGTGATACAAAATCAAAAAGAAGAAATGAGGTTGAAAGATGCTACTATCAGCGAACAGCAACATGAGGTGGGAAATCTCATTCGCCATACTCTTTCATCTGTTGTCCTTAATAGTCCATCTGAGGTTTTTGAACGTTTCCAAAACGCGGCAAAAGGCAGGGGACGAATAAAAGACGACATAGAATGGGAAGAACTGGCAGCTACTCTCGACCTGCAATACCCTCATTTCATCACGTCCGTATACGAGCGCTGGCCACTCATTAAACCAGATGAACTTCACGTCGTATGTCTTATGAAGATGGGCTTGAACAACACCCAAATTATGAATGTGACAGAGCAACCAAAGACTTCTGTTTATCGGCGAATAAGGAAAATACGGCAGAATCTAGACGACTTAATAAAAACACAAACGTAACAACTTTTTGTTTTAACTTAGTAGCTCGTTAATGAAGATTGAGGCGATAGCGATTGGTGCTACCCACCGAATCAGGAAAAAGAACGAGACAAAGAGCCAACGGGGATAGCGAAGGGTGTGTTTGTTGGTAAGTTCCTCGACCACCAGCCACTGGGGCAGACGCCATCCTACAAAGATGCTCAACACAATGCCGCTGAGTGGCATAATCCACATCGCCGTCAAATCGTTGAAGGCATCAAAGAAACCGCGCCCGGCAAAAGGACGGAAATCAGCCAACGGCCCAAAACTGAGAGCGCAAAGAGAGCTTAATACCACAACAGTAACAGTCATATAAGTAGCCGCTCGCCGCCGCGACGAGCCATAGCGGTCGACAAAGAAAGCGGTCACTTCCTCGTGCATGGAGATTGTACTGGTCAAAGCCGCAAGCACCAACAGGACATAGAACATCAGCGAAAACACATATCCCAGAATAGGCGTGGCACTGAAGAGCGTGTTGAAGACGCTTGGCAACGTGACAAAGACCAGCCCAGGTCCAGCATCGGGCGACACGCCATCGACAGAAAACACAGCCGGGAAAATGATGAAGCCACTCAACACTGCCACTAACGTATCTATACCCACAACGTTTGCGGCGGTCTTCATGAGCGGCACATCCGGCTTGAAGTAGCTGGCATAGGTCGAAAGGCAGCCTATGGCTATGGACAAGGAGAAAAATGCCTGCCCCAAGGCGCTAAGCAGCGTAGAAGGAGTGATTTTTGAGAAGTCCGGGTGCAAGAGGAAGTCAACCCCACGGGATGCGCCAGGCATCGTGAGAGCCCCGATAGCCAAGAGAAGCATGAGCATGAAGAGCAAAGGCATGAGCACTTTGGAGAAACGCTCTATACCATTTTGCACCCCTCGCTGTATGATGACATGCGTCAGCAAGATGAAAATCAGCGAATACACCAGCGGCCCCCATGTCGACGAGCTGAAGGAGGAGAAGTGTTGCGAAGCATCATTAATGGTGGCAAGCGACCCTGAAGCAGCATCCACCGCATACTTCAACACCCACCCCGCAACTACGGCATAGTAACTGAGAATAAGCGTTACACACAACATTCCCGCATAACCCGTCAAAGGCCACAACTTGTTCAGCCGCTTGGTAAGCCACGAAAAACGCCCTTCACGACTGGGATTCTGCCGCACCAGTTGCTCGTAAGCCGAAGCAATGTCGGTGTGAGTGCGACGCCCGATGATGAATTCTGCCGTCATCATGGGAACTCCAAGAAAGACGACACACGCCAAATAGAGAATGATAAAGGCTGCACCACCATTCTGCCCAGTTTCGACTGGAAAACGCCATATATTGCCCAACCCGACAGAGCTGCCGGCAGTAGCCATTACGATGCCCAGTTTCGTGGCAAAACTTCCTCGTGATTTTTCCATAGACTTGCCTCACACGGGTATGTCACCCAATTAAACCTAATTCCTTGATAAAAATACCTCCCACAGCCAAAGGGATAATCCACCTGAGCAGAAAGACAAACGCGCTGATGAGCCACGAAGGAACACGCAAAGACCCGTGGTTAGTGAGTTGTGCCACAATAATCTCGCGATCGAGGCGCCACCCTACGAATATCGAAATAATAATGCCTCCGACGGGCAGGAATATCTTAGCCGAAACGAAGTCGAAGAAATCGAAGAATGTGAGGCCAAACAATCCTTTGAAATCTGCCAAGACGCCAAACGACAGAGAGCAAAGAACCCCTACTGCGACACATACCAACGTGACAACAGCAGTAGCGGAGCGGCGACTGATATTAAAATGCTCGATGAGGAATGCCGTGGGCGGTTCGTGCAAACTGAACATGCTTGTCAAAGCAGCCAACAGCAACAACAGATAGAACATCACAGAAAAGAACCATCCCAACAAGGGCAGACCTCCAAAAGCAATCTTAAAGACATGCGGCAAGGTAATGAACACCAGACCTGGTCCGGCATCCGGAGCAACGGCTTCGACAGAGAATACGGCCGGGAATATGATGAAGCCACTCATGATAGCCACAATCGTGTCGATAAGTGCTACACTCCCTGCCGTCTTTATCAGCTTGGCATCATCGGTGAAATAACTGGCATAAGTGCATAGGCAACCCATGGCCAGCGACAGTGAGAAAAAGGCTTGGCCCATGGCACTAAGAACAACAGACGATGTCAGCTTTGAGAAATCCGGGTACAACAAGAAGCGCAAACCTTCGCGCGAACCAGGCATTGAAAACGAAAAAACCACCAACATGGCTATAATCAAGAGCAGCATCGGCATCATCAGCTTAGACGAACGCTCGATGCCTGCCTGTACACCACGGTAGATCACGATGTGGCACATCAACATAACCACCAGCATGTAGATTAAAGGTTCCCAGACAGCACCAGAAAAAGACGTGAAGTAAGCAGCACTGTCCGTAATATTCCCGAGCCCACCTACAAGAGCTTCAACCAGGTATTTCATCGTCCATCCTGCCACAACACCATAGTAGCAAAGAATAAACCATGCTGTGAACACCCCTAAGTAGCCTTGCAGGATCCAGCCAGAACGAGGGGCGAGTTGGCGATAGGCATCAGCCGTGTTCTTATGAGTGTGACGGCCAATGATGAATTCAGACACCATGAGCGGCAAGCCCAGCACAACTACGCATAGCACATAGACAAGGATGAAAGCCGCACCGCCACCAGTACCGACCTCTGTAGGGAAGCGCCAAACATTGCCCAAACCTACTGCAGATCCAGCCGAAGCCAGCACAATTCCTAATTTACTATTGAAATTTGCTCTTTTTTTCATAATCGGCTGCAAAGTTATGCATATTTGTTGTAATTTTGCAACAAAATTCAAACATTCTGCAACAATTAATAAATTAACAATCGTAAAATGCTTACATTTTTAAAAAAATATCCCCTGACAGTATGTTTGTCAGCCTTTATCGTTGTAGCATGCCTAATGCCCATACCCGAGGTTCCTGTTGCTGCCGACGTTCCACTCTTCGACAAATGGACTCACATGCTGATGTACACTTGCCTTTGCACATTGATGTGGATTGAATATTGGCACAGCCACAAGCACGACGCCGTATGGTCGCATCTCAACAATCGCTTGTCCCACATTATTCTGTTGGCCTTATGTGTGCCCCTATGTTTGAGCGGCGTTCTGGAACTGCTTCAAGCCTATGCCACCACCTACCGCTCAGGCGAGTGGCTCGACTTTTTTGCCAATACTATTGGTGTAGGCATTGGCAACATTTTGGGCATAAGTTGTGGAAATTACATCAAAACTCGCTGAATTGTTCAAGAAGCGCTTTCAAAGTATCATTTAGCACATAAAAACAACGAAAAAATAGAAAAACGCCAAAATATTTGGCTAAAAAAGCTCTTTTTACTAATTTTGCCCCCAAACAAGCCTAAAAAAAACAACAAATATGGCCTCCAACAAACGCATACGCAACGCCCTAATGTACGTGAATCTGCTGCTTGCATTCGTGTGGGTGCCCCAAAGTGCTACGGCCGACACCCAACGTCGCGACAGCACCAGCCGCCGTCCCTTCGTCAACGAGATACGCGTAAGCACCAGCTCCGACCTGCCCAATCTGCGTCACCGTATGCTCACGTCAGCCATTCCTGTTGAAATCAGGCAACAGGGACGTCACCTTTGCATAACAAGCCGACAGGCTCAGTTGCTGCCCATCTACAGTTCGAGCGGCACCCTCTATTCGTCGTTCCGTCTTTCGAAAGGTACGAACTGGCTCAGCGGGCTTCCCCGTGGCTCTTATTTCATCAACAATCGTAAAATCACCATCAACTGATTCTTGCACGTGGATCCGTCTGCTACCATAGACATAGATAGTATCGTACGCAAGCGTGCCGGCTCGCGTGCGCGGTGGATTCCGCGTTTCGTCACGCGGTGGCTGGAGCGATTCATCCATCAGGACTTCATCAACTCATATCTTATAGAAGGGCGCGAAGGAGTCGATTTCTGCGATGGTGTTATCGAGAAGCTCGGTGTAACGATTGATGTTGAAGGCATCGCCGATTTGCCCGCAGAAGCACGTCCGATGACGTTCGTCAGCAACCATCCGCTTGGCGCCATTGACGGTGTAGCATTGGGCGGCATCATCGGACGCAAGTATGAAGGCCGCGTCAAATACTTGGTCAACGACCTGTTGATGAACCTCAAAGGTCTTGCGCCATTGTGCATAGGCATCAACAAGCTGGGAGGACAGTCGCGCAACTTCCCGCAGCAAGTGAAAGAAGCATTCGAAAGCGACAATCATATCATTATGTTCCCGGCAGGCCTTTGCTCGCGCCTTATTGACGGCGAGATTCACGACATCCCATGGAGCAAGGCCTTCGTGACGAAAAGCGTGCAGAGCCAACGCGACATCGTCCCGGTGCACTTCATCGGACAAAACTCGCCCCGCTTTTATCGCATAGCAAAATGGTGCAAACGTCTACACCTGAAATTCAATATCGCGATGCTCACCCTGCCCGATGAGATGTACCGTTCGCAAGGACGACACTACATCGTGCGCTTCGGGAAGCCCATCCCTTACCAGACATTCGACAACAGCCGCACCCCAGCCCAATGGGCCGCATGGGTCGAGGAGCAAGTTTACAATATATGAACACAGAACCTATAATAGCACCCGTACCCATAGACGTCCTCAAGAGCGAGCTCACCGAGGACCGTCGCCTCCGTTTCACGAACAAGTCGGGCAACGAAGTTTACATCGTCACCTGGCAGAATGCACCCAACGTATGCCGTGAAATCGGGCGCTTACGCGAAATAGCCTTCCGTGCTGCAGGTGGCGGCACAGGGAAAGCGCTCGATCTGGATGAGTTCGACACCATGGAAGTGCCCTACAAACAACTGATTGTATGGGACCCAGACGCCGAAGCCATCATAGGAGGTTACCGTTACTTGTTAGGGTCCGACGTACGCTTCGACGAGGCTGGTCAACCCGTGTTGGCAACCTCTCACATGTTCCATTTCTCGGAACAATTCATCCGCGACTACTTGCCATACACCATTGAGCTGGGCCGCAGTTGGGTATCGAAAGAATACCAAAGCACACGTGCCGGAGCCAAGGCCATCTTCGCCCTCGACAATTTGTGGGACGGACTCGGGGCGCTCACCGTAGTGAAGCCTAATGTGCGTTACCTTTTCGGAAAGGTGACGATGTACCCCAGCTACGACCGCGTGGCACGAGACATGATTCTCTATTTCCTTCGCAAACACTTCCCCGACCCTGATGGCCTTATCATGCCTACACATCCGCTGAATATAGAAGCTGATCCAGAGCAGTTGCGCCAGCTGTTTTGCGAAGATGATTTCAAAGCGGACTACCGCATCCTCAATCGCGAAGTCAGGGCACGAGGCTTCAACATCCCGCCCCTGGTGAATGCTTACATGGGACTATCACCAACCATGCGCATGTTCGGCACGGCCATCAACTATGGCTTCGGTGACGTAGAAGAGACAGGTATTCTCATTGCCGTAGACGAGATCCTCGACGAGAAACGGATACGGCACATTGATAGCTTTGCCGCACAGCATCCTGAGGCTGTGGATCATGTATCAACTACAAATCTGACACATTTCGGAGTCATGAAGTCAATTCCTGTGCTTGTTTTATTTGCGTTAAATCCTTCTTTGATGGAAGCAAAAACAAATGAAAAAATGATTTTGCCAAATGAAATTAAATCAGAAATCGTTTCGGAGCCTCAAAATGCTCAGCAAACACCTCCTTTTGGATGGGAGTGTTTTAGAAAAAATGAAGTTATTCGTTATGTGTCACCTGCTAAGGGTAATGGAGCGGATTATTATTTGATTTTTAGTTCAAATAAAAAAGAAACACCAAATGATGTAGGTTATGTATATTTATTAAGATATGATGCAACCCCTGCTAAAAAAGCTCACATTACTCCTCCTGCGGTAATGTCTATTGTTTATCATGATCTTGGTAAAGACAAAGAGTTTTGCGGTGCAATAGTCATGGAAGATGTTGTGGATAAAAATGGTGAATACAAAGGATATATGAGTAGAGAAATAAAACTCGATGATGAAACTTCACAAAAAATTATAAATTTGATTTCTGATAGAACTCAATGGAAAAATGGAACACGTATAACATTTCGGGAAACAACATCTGAAAAATTACAGCCTTTAAAAGTTTTATAAACAAATACGTCGGAAGTTGAATAAAGTGAAGTAACTTCAACTCCAACCCCACAGACAACGCATACTTCTGAAGTTCAGGAGAGCAAACGGCAAAGTTTAATTGAAAAATAAGCCTTAAAAGAAATACAGAAACAAAGAATGAATCTTAAACAGACTGAGCCTGCGATAGTGCAGGCTCAGTCTGTTTATTTAAATTATGGGGAAGCTCATTCCGTTGATTTTACGATAGAGATCAAGCGCATAGACGTCTGTCATACCGGAAATATAGTCGAGCACAGCCAACAACCGGTCGTAGAGCTTGGGCGAATGAATCTGATATTGCCGCGAAACACGATTGAGCAGCAACTGTGAGTATGCCCTCTCTGGGTGCATCACAGCCTCAACCATAAGGTCGGTGAGGAAGGTCATGACACGGAAGCCGGCCAGTTCTATGTCGACGACATCCTTTGAATGATAGATATGGCCATAGCTCGTGCGAACACAATCGTCGTAGGCTCGGCGAGGCGTATCGGAAATATGTTGGATGAGCGTACCTTGGAACGTGCCTGCGAGTATTTGGTCTTCTGCGTCAACAAATGCTTTTACGCATTCGCTTTCAAGGCAGTTGATAACACATGAACGCAGATATACTATTTGCTCGTTGACATCGTGCACATCGAGTCGGGCAAGGTTGCGCGCTATTTCATCGCGACGTTCAGGAGTAAAATAAGCGAGGAGAAGCTCACGCGTGTCGGCGGTACTGAGTATTTTCAGTTTGTGAGCATCCTCAATGTCCATGATTTCGTAACAGATATCGTCGGCCGCCTCTACAAGATAAACGAGCGGAAAGCGTGCATAGCAAAAAGAACCTGACCTCGAAGGCTTCCGTTCTATGCCCAAAGCTTCGGCTATGCGCTGATAATCTTGCAACTCAGCTTCGAAAAAGCCGAATTTGAGGTGCTCACCAGCGAGATTGCTCGAAAAGGGATACTTGACGATGCTGGCCAAAGTGCTGTAGGTCATTACGAAGCCGCCCGGACGACGGCCATCAAAGTGATGGGTAAGTAGGCGAAAAGCATTAGCGTTGCCCTCAAAATGTGTGAGGTCGTCCCATTGCAAGGGAGTAAGACGGTCGCCCGTCTCAGGGTCTTCAAAGGTTTGTAGCCACCGCCCTGCCCCTTCGCTGAAATAGGTGGCTATGGCTCGCTCACCCGAATGTCCAAATGGAGGATTGCCAAGATCATGAGCCAGACAGGCCGCACTTACGATAGCACCGAGTTCGGTAAGGTGCGTACCGACCAGATCGGGATGACGTTCCAACAAGAGACGTGCACTATCATTGCCCAATGAGCGGCCGACACTCGACACCTCCAAACTGTGGGTGAGTCGATTGTGCACAAAGATACCGCCTGGCAGTGGGAACACTTGAGTCTTGTTCTGCAGCCTGCGAAACGGAGCCGAGAAGATAAGGCGGTCATAGTCGCGCTGAAACTCGGTACGGTCGTCTCGCTGGGCACTCTGGCCCTCCAAGCCAAGGCGTCTGCTGCTTAAAAGTTGTTGCCAATTCATCATAACGATGCAAAAGTAGCTAAAAAATGCCACATCGCGCGCGCGTTCAATAATATTTTTGTACTTTTGTGCCGAAAAATACAAGTCCGCAAGGGCACTCACAGCAAACAGCAGTACCGAAGACATGAAAATTCAAATTATCAACCGCTCACACCACCCTCTGCCATCGTATGCCACACCACTATCAGCAGGCCTCGATCTCCGAGCTAATCTCTCGGAACCCATTGAGATGAAGCCCATGACTCGTGCGCTGGTGCCCACAGGCCTTTTCATAGCCTTACCGGAAGGCTATGAGGCTCAAGTGCGTCCCCGCAGCGGTTTAGCCTTGAAACATGGCATCACCGTGCTGAATGCCCCTGGAACTATAGACGCTGACTACCGTGGCGAAGTGTGCGTTATTCTTGCCAATCTCTCTGACAGCCCTTTCACCATCAATGACGGAGAACGTATAGCACAGATGGTGGTTGCCCGGCATGAGCAAGTGGAATGGGAGCCTGTGACGGAACTCAATGACACAGACCGCGGAGCCGGTGGCTTCGGACATTCGGGCCTCTAAACATCCACACAAGGGACCGAGAATAGAAAGCCACCATAGTTTTCAAAAAAAGTAGACACCCAAGAAGGCACAGTGAAGAGCAGACTTTACATTTTTAATATATTTATATTATGCATAGGCCTTGCTGTAGGAGGCTGTAGTTCGTCGCGAAATGCGGTTGACAAGAGTTCTCCGGCGCAAGAACCTGTTCGGACAGCTCTGGCAAGTAAGAAACTCCACGCCAAAACGCTGAGCATGTCGGAGCAGTCACGGCTGAGTTATCTGTTTCAAGAGGCATCAAAACTGAAAATGCAGGAACGCCACAGCCAAGCCTTCGACTTGCTGCGCCATTGTCAGGCTATTGACAACGAAGCGCCCGAAGTGCTCTACGAACTGGCGCTCTATGAATTATACTTCCGCCAAGACTCCGTTGCCTTGGGGCTTCTCAGACGAGCCATAGCATTCGATCCACTTAACACCTTTTACAAAGAGGCACTGGCCACATACTATCTTAACCGCAATCAAGCAGAACCTGCCCTACCCTACCTGGAAGACATTGTCGCTTTGCGACCTACGCGCAGCGATATTTTAGCACAGCTGACACGCATCTACACAAGCCTTAACCGTCCGTCGGATGCCATAAGGGCCCTTGACCGCATCGAAGTACTCGAAGGGAAGATGCCAAGTGTAAGCTATCAGAAATTTGCGCTCTACAAACAGATGGGGCAGGAAGAGAAAGGCTTCAGTGAGCTCGAAAGCCTCTGTCAGGAATACCCTCACGAAATGAGCTATCGTCTGGCCATTGCGGATCAATTATTGGCGGCAGACCGCGAAGAGGAAGCCTTGAAAGTGTACGATGAAGTGAGACGCACAGAACCGGAGAATGCTGGTTTGCACCTCTCGATGCTGCAATACTATCGCCACACGGGCAACGACTCGCTCTTTGCTGTTGTACGCGACTCGCTGCTCTTCGCTCCGAAGAGCGACAGTGAAGTGCGTGTAGCACTAATGCGCGACCTCATAGCCACAGAAGTTCACGATGACAGCTTAGGCCGGCATCATATCGTAGAAACCTTTGACAGTCTCGACCAAAACTTCGGGCGTGACCTTGACCTGTTACAACTTAGAGCTGCTTACCTTGCGACCTACGACAAAGGTAACGACAGCGACTTTGTTGCCGTGATGGATCGCGTGATAGAGCTCGAACCAGCCAACACGCAGGCAGTGTTCTATCTCATACAATACTACGGACAGCACCAACAATACAAGAAGTTGGAAGATATCTGCAGAAGAGCTCTGCTCACACATCCCGAAGAACTGCCATGCCATTTCTATCTCGGGGTGGCACTCTACCAACAGGACAAGAAGAGCGATGCCATGAAGGCCTTTGAAGACGGTTTGTTACAGAAAACAGACGAGAGCCAACCTACTATGGTCGCAGATCTCTACAGCATATTGGGCGACCTCTATCATGAGATAGGTCGCGAGGATGATGCTTTCGAGGCATACGACTCATGCCTTGTCTATCAAGATGACAACGTAGGATGCCTCAACAACTATGCCTACTACCTTTCACAACTGAAGCGCAACCTCGACAAGGCTGAAGAGATGAGCTACCGCTCTATTCGCTTAGAGCCCGGCAACAAGACGTTTATCGACACCTATGCTTGGATATTATTCATAAAGGGACGATATACCGAGGCCGAACATTATATCAATCGTGTATGTCCTCCCGACTCTTCTGACGCAGCCCTCCTTGCCGACCCAAACATTTCAGGAGTCGTTTTGGAACATGCAGGTGACATAGCCTCCATGAACGGAAACACAGAGTTGGCTCTACGTTTTTGGACCTTGGCACAAAAAGCCGGAGGCAACGGACTCACACCTTTACTGCCTAAGAAAATCAGGCTGAGAAAATATGTAGAATAATATAACACTACAAAAACACATAGACAACGATGAAGAAATATCTCATAATAGGCCTTGCGGCTCTGTTCATAGTCTCTTGCGCATCACGCCGAAAAGCGATGAAAGAGGATGCCGACGGCACGACCAACGCTACATCCTTGAATATACATACACAAGAAGAGCAGCAACAAAAAAAGGAACAGGTTGTGGCACAAATGCAGCGGAACAGCCAGAGCACAAACGGGATACGCGCACACTTGAATGTCTCGCTGGCCGCTAATGGGCGCTCATTAAGTGCTGGAGGAACGCTCAAAATGAAGCGCAACGAGATCATACAAATCTCACTGACGGCTCTGGGACTTTTTGAAGTAGGACGTATGGAACTCACTCCGGACTACCTTTTTGTTCAAGACCGAATCAACAAACAATATGTGCAGGTGCCGTGGCGAGAGATTGAGGCTTTACGCAACAGCGGTGCAGACTTCTACACCTTCCAGGCAATATTCTGGAATGAGCTGTTCGTGCTTGGGCAACACACTAAACCAACCGAAGCAGATTTCCAAATAAGCCACTCTGGAAAGAAAGCAACCTTGACTCCCGCCAAACAACATGTTGCCGTGAAGCAACAAGCACTGCAATTCATCGTAGACACTTCACGACAGCTGCTTGAGCGAGCTATTTTGAAGACAACACAAGGAACCCCTCTCGATGTGACATGCGACTATGCCGATTTCACACAATTAAACAGTTCAACATTTCCACAGACCATGTTGCTCGCCATTACGGCTGGAACAAAACGCTACTCAGCCGACTTCACTTTCTCAAGTTTACAAGCAGATGAGAGCTTGAAGAATCTGGCAACGAAACCTTCAGGCAGCTACAAGAGGGTTGCCTTCGACGACATCATCAAGCAACTGGTGAAATAACAATTGATATGGAAACAATGCGTAACATACTTCTCATTGCTTTATTTATGTTTTTGCCTCAGTCTGTGCTATCGCAGACCAAGAAGATTAATGCACTGAAAAGCCAGAAAGCACAGATAGAGCAAGGCATAAAAAAGGCCAAGACACAGCTCAACGCCACCAAACATGAGGCTGTAAAGAAAGAGCAAACGGCCGACTTCCTCGAAGAGCAGATAGAGGGACGCTTACGCTACATCCATCAATTGGAGTCAGAGATTGACTCTATGCAGACAAGAATAGACCGCCTGACGTCAGAGCTCAAGCAACTAAACCTGCAAGTCGCCGACAAGCGAGATAAATATATCCAAAGCTTGCGAGCAGCACGCAACTCACAAAACCTACGCAACCCCGTGTTATTCTTTTTCTCTGCGAAATCCTTTCCTCAGATATACAGACGCATGCGCTATGCCAAGGAATTTGCGGCACTGCAAAAGAACCTCGGCCTGCAGCTAATGAGCAAACAGAATGAGGCTCGCGACAAACAGAATCAACTACTGGAGACAAAACAGCAAATGAGCGTGGCTGTGCAAGAGGTGATAAAGGAGCGCAAACAGCTTTCAGCTCAGCATTCGGTAGTAAAGGCAAACGTTGCCGAATTGCACAAGAAAGAGAAAGAAATAGAGAAACATGTTGCCGAGCAACAGAAACAGCTGACTGCTCTTAACAAAAAAATCGATGAACTCGTAGCTTACGAGATAGAACAGGCGCGTAAACGCGCCGAGGCTGAAGCTCGCCGCAAACGCGAAGCCGAAGAACGGGCTGCAAAGGCAAAAGAACAATTAGCCCAAGAGAACAAAAGCACAAAAAGAGGCAAGGGCAATAAAGGCGACAAGCGCAAGAACACGAGCAGCACAAAATCAGCCAACACAGCACCTTCAAAATGGCTGACAGCAGAAGACCGTCAGCTCAACGGTAGTCTGGAACAGAACAAAGGGCGACTACCAGTACCTATAACTGGCCCCTATCGCATTGAACGTCGATTCGGGCTCAACCGTGTGTCGTCTACTATTGTGCTCGACAACAAAGGCGTCAACTATATGGGACAATCCGGAGCTCACGCACGTTCTATCTTCGACGGTGAGGTTTCGGCAGTATTCCAGTTGGGTGCTCTGAAGAATGTGCTTGTTCGCCACGGCTCATATATTTCGGTCTATTGCAACCTTTCTTCGACTATTGTAGTACGCGGACAAAAAGTCAAGGCCCGTGATATCTTAGGCACAGTAGCAGCAGACGAGAGTGGCAGCTACATCCTGCATTTCCAGTTGCGCAAGGAAACAGCGAAACTCAATCCTGAAGCATGGATTGGGAGATAGGAAGTTCCGACCCTTATGTTTAAAACGCTATAACACCAGTCCGTCAAGCATTGAAATATACTCACGAATAGCTTGACGAAGCTCGGAAATGTAGATAAACTCATTAGCCGTATGACTGCGTGCACTGTCGCCTGGTCCCATCTTCAATGAAGGCCATGGCATGAGTGCCTGATCGGAGAGCGTCGGAGAACCGAAGGTACGACGCGGAGTCCCATCCGGGAGAGCCCCAAGAGCAAGTGCACTACGGACAAGAGGATGTGCGATGTCAATATGCGATGAGCCCAGGCGGAAAGAGCGAGCCTGAACATTGCTTTTTACGCACGCGCGTACTTTATTATATATTTCCTCATTGGAATAAAACTCATTGGAACGCACGTCTACAGTGAAGGTACAACTATCGGGAATCACATTGTGCTGAGTGCCAGAATTGATAATCGTAGTAGTCATCTTTACTGGTCCAAGCAACGCAGAAACATGCTCAAAACGGTAAGAACGAATCCACTCGATATCCTGCATTGCAATGTATATCGCGTTAATCCCTTCATTGCGTGCAGCGTGACCTGCCTTACCGGTAGCCGTACAATCGAGAACCATCAGCCCACGTTCTGCCACAGCCGGTTGCATTCCTGTAGGTTCCCCTACGAGAGCCACATCCACAGACGGCAACAACGGCACTACACGCGATAGCCCATCTACGCCGGAAACCTCTTCTTCAGCAGACGCGAGCATAATAAGATTGTAAGTCTGAGGATGACTCGAAAGCACCCTGAATGTTTGAATCAGGCTAACAAGAGAAGCTCCATCATCATTAGCACCGAGACCATACAGGCAATCCCCAGCCAGCAAAGGAGAAAATGGGTCTCGAGTCCAAGCAGCAGCAGGTTTGACCGTGTCAATATGAGCATTGAGCAGCAGCGTCGGACGCTTGGCGTCATAGCCAGATGCTATGACCCATACGTTGTTTGCTTCGCGATGCACATTCATGCCACGACTGGAAAGGAAACGGGCGACAATATCTGCAGCTTCCGACTCGGACCTGCTGATACGAGGTACCGATATAAGCTGCATCAACAAGTCAAGTGCCTCTGTTGTAAGTTGGTTTACGTCTGTCATTGAGAAATCACCGATTTAAGATGTCACACAAACAATGCCATTTGTTATAAACAGCAAGGCAAAAATAGAATAAATCTTTGATGTACGAACGATAAGAGCTAAACTTTTAATCATTTGCGAGCACACTTTTAGCCTTTGCCGACTTATTTTTACCGCTTTTCAAACTGCTAACGTAAAAAAAGTTCATTAATCATCGTCAATCGTTGAAAGTTTTAGCTATCTTTGCATCGACAATGAATTAAAGAAGAATGCGCATATGTTGAACAAAGCATCACTCTCTGTACTCATCCACGAGCAGGCCAAGGTGTATGGCACGAAAACGGCCTTAAGCTATCGCGACTATGAAACGGCCACGTGGAAGGATATCTCTTGGCGAGAATTCTCGGATGTCGTAGCCCTCGCATCTAACGCCCTGATAGAATTGGGAGTAGGCGAGCAGGAGAACATTGGCGTCTTCACTCAGAACAAGCCCGAAGGCGTTTGCGTCGACTTCGGGGCCTATGGTATTCGCTCAGTCACGATTCCGTTCTATGCCACCAGTAGCGAAGCACAGATTCAGTACATGATAAACGACGCTTCCGTACGCTTCGTCTTTGTAGGCGAGCAATATCAGTACGACACTGCATTTCGCGTACTGAAAATGTGCCCCACACTCGAACGTCTCATTATCTTTGACAAGAATGTAGAAAAGAATCCACGAGACCAAGTTTCGATGTATTGGGATGAGTTCCTTCAGATGGGTAAGGGACTGCCACATGCTTCAGAAGTGGCACGTCGGGCTGCATCAGTTCAACCCGACGATCTCGTTAACATCCTCTACACAAGCGGAACGACAGGCGTATCGAAAGGCGTGACACTCACCTATCGCATGTATGAAGCAGCCATTCCAGCTAACGACAAAGTGATGGATCTTAGCGAGAACGATGTCATCATGTGCTTCCTGCCATTCACACATGTATTTGAAAGGGCGTGGAGTTATTGGTGCCTCAGCAAAGGTTGCCAATTGGCTATCAACCTGAAGCCTCAAGACATACAAATGACTTTACGGGAGGTACACCCAACCTGTATGGCTGCCGTTCCACGTTTTTGGGAAAAAGTATACTCAGGAGTACAGGAAAAGATTGCCTCAAGCAGCGTGATGCAACGCAAGCTGATGCTGGATGCACTTGCCGTAGGAAAGAAATATAACGTAGACTATAAAATGCGCGGACTGATGCCGCCCCTGCAGCTCAAGCTCAGGTACAAGTTCTATGAGAAAACCATTATAGCCTTGCTCAAGAAGACCCTCGGACTTGAGCGTGCAAATTTCTTTCCTACAGCAGGCTCTTTCATACCTCCTGCAATCGAGGAATTTGTACATTCTTGTGGCATCAATATGACTGCTGGCTACGGAATGACAGAAACCACAGCCACCGTTTCATGCGATTGGCACCATATGCCCGTTACCATTGGCTCTGTAGGACGAGTGCTCGAAGGGATAGAGATATCATTTGGTGAAAATAACGAAATACTTCTTCGAGGCGACACCATTACGAAGCAATATTTCCGCAAGGCAGAAATCACAGCCAATTCTTATGACGAAGAAGGATGGTTCCACACTGGCGACTGCGGCTATCTCAAAAACGGAGAGCTTTTTCTTACCGACCGCATCAAAGACCTCTTTAAGACGAGCAATGGCAAATACATATCGCCACAGGCCCTGGAATCGAAATTTGTCGTAGACAGATTCATTGATGAAGTGGCAATAATCGCTGATGAACGCAAATTCGTATCGGCCCTTGTTATCCCAGACTACACGCTACTGGAGCAGTGGGCGACAGACAACGCCATTGATTTCAACAACAGAGAGCAACTATGCAGCAACCCTATTGTCAATAAGATGATTATGGAACGTATAGAAACGCTGCAACAAGAATTTGCTCACTACGAGCAAGTGAAACGAATCACCTTGCTACCAGAGCCTTTCTCACTCGAACGAGGAGAACTCACAAATACATTGAAAATCAAGAGACCTGTTATCGCACATAACTACAAGGCTCAAATAGACGCCATGTATAACGAAGAGTATTTATGAACTAATCACACCTATTAACGTGATCACAGCAGAACAACTAAAAGAAATACAAGAACGCACAGAAGCGCTCTACAAATATCTCGACATTCCACACAAACAGATGGAATTAGAGGAAGAACAGCTACGTACTCAGGCACCAGATTTCTGGGATAATGCCAAACGGGCGGAAGAGCAGATGAAAAAAGTAAAAGGGCTCGAAAAGTGGATTAAGGGATATGAGGAAGTGCGAACCTTAACCGACGAGCTCGACACGGCATTTGAATTTTACCGCGAAGAATTGGTAACTGAGCAAGAGGTTGATGATTTATACGCTCGCACCATTGCCGCACTGGAAGGCTTGGAGCTCAGGAACATGCTTCAACAGGAAGAAGACCCGATGGATGCTGTTCTGAAAATAAATTCCGGAGCAGGCGGCACCGAGGCTCAAGATTGGGCACAGATGCTCATGCGAATGTACATGCGATGGGCTGAGCAGAATGGCTACAAGCTGACCGTGGCCAACTTGCAAGACGGCGACGAGGCTGGAATCAAGACCGTAACGATGCAAATCGAAGGAGAATATGCCTATGGCTATCTCAAAAGCGAAAGTGGCGTCCACCGCTTAGTTCGTGTGTCGCCCTATAATGCACAAGGCAAGCGCATGACAAGCTTCGCGTCTGTTTTTGTCACGCCACTCGTGGATGACACCATTGAGGTCTACGTTGACCCCGCACGCGTCAGTTGGGACACATTCCGAAGCAGTGGCGCAGGAGGACAAAACGTGAACAAGGTAGAGACCGGCGTTCGTCTTCGATACATGTACAAAGACCCCGACACAGGAGAAGAGGAGGAAATCCTCATTGAAAACACAGAAAGCCGCAAACAGCTTGAGAACAGAGAAAATGCCATGCGACTTCTGAAATCGCAACTCTACGACAGGGCTATGCAAAAGCGTAGGGAAGCCCAGGCAAAGATTGAGGCCGGCAAGAAAAAAATTGAGTGGGGATCACAAATCCGTTCATACGTTTTCGACGATCGGCGCGTAAAAGATCATCGCACAGGCTTTCAGACATCAGACGTAGGAGCCGTCATGGATGGCAAAATCGACGGCTTCATCAAAGCTTACCTCATGGAATTCGGAGGCGACGCTCCTGCATAAGCGATATTAATATATTCTTTAGAATAAGACAGAAACCTAAATATTAAATCATCATGAGCAAAACAAAGAAAGAAATTCGAGCTGCCAAGAAGGCTGCAAGAGAAGAACGCCAGGCTAAACGCGTCATCAATTGGATTATAGGCGGACTTATCGTTCTATTCATCGTGATTGCTGTTTACGCATTCTTAGTATAAGAAAATGGCTTTAGAAATTGAACGAAAATTCTTAGTCAAAGGCGACGCCTACAAAGACGCCGCCTTTAATCATAGCCATATAGCTCAAGGATATATATGCTCGCACCCAACAGTCAGGGTAAGAATACGCGACCAAAAGGGATATCTGACGATTAAAGGCGGCAGCCATGATAACGGACTATCGCGATATGAGTTCGAGACAGAGATTCCTTTTGTAGATGCACTTGCAATGATGAGGTTGTGCGAACCTGGCATCGTAGAAAAAACAAGATGGCTTGTAAAAGCCAATGACGGGCACATCGTTGAGGTGGACGAGTTCCACGCTGATAACGAAGGACTTGTCGTGGCCGAAATTGAGCTCAAGGAACCTGAAGAAGCTATCGACCTTCCGCCTTTTATAGGAAAAGAAGTAACTGGCGAACGCAAATACTACAACTCTCACTTACGCAAATATCCATTTTGCATGTGGGACAAAGAAACCGGCGAATGAATGTAGATAAGGCAATAACATTATTGCTGAACATTGAAGGAGCAATAAGGAATTGACCGCCATACATCAAGATTTCGCCAACAATTTTTACAGCCACACAGTCGCGAATAAGAGGTGACAGCCAAGTCCTATTTTAGCTTCACCTCTCATTATCAACTTATGTTATTTTAGACAATCATATCAATCAATACTCTATTTTCGCATGCTCAGTTTCGTTAGGTTATCAGGTTATTAGGTCGCTTGTCGCATAGAGTTTTTTTGGTGAAGATAGCATCTTATGCAAAATACATACTACACCTTATAACCTAAAAACCTATAAACATAAAAACCTTAATAGTTGGGCACTTGCGAAACATGAATCAATTATAGCATTCGATATTTTTTATAACGGAGAAAACCGGAGGCAAGGTGAAAAAGTTTTCACTTTGCCTCCGGTTTTTTTGTTTTTTCCATCGCAGCAAATAACACCACATCAAACACCTACGCCATCGACTCTTAGCAACCATTAATGTGTTATATTACTGTCTGCCTGTCAGGAGCGCAGCCATTCCAAGTCATTACTACACAGCATTTAAGCTTGTCGCCGATACCTGAGGAGCATTCAGATTGCCTTTTGCCGTCGGAAGGCCGACGAGCCGGAACCATCAACAATCCAAGACAAGCCTTCTTTCCCAATTATATGACCGCTCGTTTATACAGAAAACAGGACATTCACCCAACTGTTTTGATTATTCCATGGCCTTGGAACAATCATTCCGTGACCATGGAATAATCATTCCAAGGTCATGGAATAATCAACACACCCGCATGAGTCGCGATTTTTATCCAAGCAAAAACGCTCAAACAGCCTGGCTTCACGCCCTTAACATCGAAGCATGAATACAGATTTTAGCGGACAGTCAATCGGAAGTATTCGGAGAAACTTGTAAAAGCTCTGTGCCTGCGTTCGGCTTCAACGGATGATACAGCACGAAAACATTTGGAGAAGCTTGTAAAAACTCCGTACCAACGCTCGATTACAGCGAACGACGTCGCCAGAATGCACTGGGCGAAACTTGTTTAACGGCAGAAAACGAGAACAAGGGAGTTAAGCTGACAGGCGATGAACTGCCCAATGCACAAATGCACTTGCACTGCTGTTATTGATATTAAATGTTATTAACATCTGTCGAATTATTGATTACGGATCTGTTTAACGACCAGAAATAAAGGAGTAATAGCCTCGGTGATGAGACAAACTAGAAGAAATGGATGGAAAGAGCGGCTAATAATCCCGACTAAAGTTAAAGCATTACTTTAAGTGGTAAGTTGCCGACATTACAGCAATTTACAATATTTTTAAAAATATTTTGAAATAATTCTTGCATGCTAAAAAAAAAGAATTTATCTTTGCGGCATGGAAACGGACATGTACCACATTCCTGTGCTACTAAGTGCCTCAGTTGAGGGCTTAAATATCCGGCAAGATGGCACGTATGTGGACGTGACGTTAGGCGGCGGAGGTCACAGTCGATGCATACTGCAAGGCTTGGGGCCAGAAGGACGTTTATTTAGTTTCGACCAAGATGCCGATGCTATCGCCCGTTGCGCTTCATTGCGCGATGAGCTCGGCAAAGGTGAACAATGGACGCTCATCCGTTCTAATTTCCGTTACCTGAAAAATTGGATGCGCTACTACGGCATCGATGGTATTGATGGGGTTATGGCAGACTTGGGTGTGTCAAGCCATCACTTCGATGACGGCAGTCGAGGCTTCAGTTTTCGCAGCGATGCGCCTCTGGACATGAGGATGAACCAAAAGGGCGGCGATACGGCAGCTACTGTGTTGAAGAACTACTCGTCAGAGCAATTGACAAACGTCTTTCGCCTGTACGGAGAACTAAAGCAAGCACGCAGATTGGCTGACTTAATCGTAAACACCCGTCAGTTGCATCCCATCTCTACGACAGGCCAGTTGGCCGAGCTTTTCAGGCCCATTCTCGGTCGGGAGCACGAAAAGAAAGACTTAGCTCGCGCTTTTCAAGCCCTCCGTATCGAGGTGAATCACGAAATGGACGCTCTGCGTGACATGTTGCAGGCTGCGACTGAGCTATTACGTCCCGGCGGACGGTTGGTAGTAATATCCTACCATTCTCTGGAGGATCGTATAGTGAAGAATGTGATGAAAGCCGGTTCTATAGATGGCACAGCGAAAACGGATGCCGTTTATGGACGCGCTCTATCCCCTTTCAGGGCTATAAGCAAGGCCATCACGCCTACGGCAGAAGAACTGGAAGCCAATCCAAGAAGCAGAAGCGCAAAGTTAAGGATTGCTGAGCGCACAGACATCTGAGGGTACACCGGCAGACTAACCATCGGATGTTAGGGTAACAAGCGAGGAGAGGTGTTACGATAAAGGAGTAGAAGAGCACCTTGTTCACGCGTTTTAGTTCATATAGGTAAAAGTGAGATCGCATGAAACTCAACAGCGACGATCAGATTATTGAGGGTGCCCCTATACGCGGGAATTCTCAAGACGATAAAGATTTGCAGCATACAGCTCAGCACGACACTGGCAACAGCGTTGAAGATGAGGACAATGCTGTAAGTTTTGATTTGCCTATAGACCCCATCCCTACAGCCGTGACAGACGAAGCATCGGAGGATGAGAACGCCGAAGCGCCACGTTCTGGGTGGCGCCTTTTCTCTTCGGAAGACCTGCCTCAAGTGTCGCTACGAGAGATTTTGGGCGGCGATTATTTGATTGGCAGTTTTCTGAGAAGACAGATATGGTTTATTCTCTTCTTAGTGATGCTTTCGATTGTCTACATCTCTAATCGCTATGCTTCGCAGCAAGAGATTATAGAAGAAGAGACCATGCGCAAGGAGTTGATAGAAAAAAAGAATTACGCCTTGACTCAGTATGCCGAATTAACTATGCGCACTCGCCAAAGCAGTATTGAAAGGCTCTTGAAGAGTTTCGGTGACAGCACCCTCACTTCAGCCAAGGAACCGCCTTTCATCATTTACAAATAAAAGAATCGTACAACGTGTTACCAAATGTAGGGCATGAAATTCGACAGCAAACGGATTATCCCACGATACTTGTTCGTCATCATATTGATGACAGTAGCAGGAGTAGCAATCATAGGCACAGCCGCCTATGAGATGTTCTTTCGTGGCAACTATTGGCGAGCTGTTCGAGAGCGCATGGCAACACAGCAAAAGGACATTCCGGCTATAAGAGGCAACATTTATTCGGCCGACGGGCAGCTGATGGTCGGCTCTATGCCTGTGTACACGCTACGCATGGATTTTGTAGTCAAAGACCCTAACGACAGCATAGCTGAACGTAAATTACAACTTTGGCGCGACAGTGTATTCGCATGCGAGCTTGATAGCTTTTGCATCGGCCTCAATCAGCTCTTCCCTGAAACGAGCATTGCTGAATTCAAGACGAAATTACTTGATGGCAAGCGACGGGGGCGCCGTAATCTGGCCATTAAGCACAATGTTTCCTATATTAAATATAAGGAAAGCCTTAAACTACCCTACGCAAGGCACGGCCGCATAAAGACCGGGTTCTATGCGGAAGAAATCCCCCAACGCCAGAAACCTTATGGAAATATGGCCACAAGAACTTTAGGTTCTTTGATGACCAGCAATGATTCAGCCCGCAACGGTCTGGAATTAGCTTACGACAGCATCCTTCGAGGAATCAACGGGAAAATGCATCGGGAGAAAGTGCGTCGGCAATGGATGGACAAGACGGATGTAGAGCCCATCAACGGCCTGGACCTCATAACCACCATTGATGTAGGCATGCAAGATGCAGCCGAGAAGATTCTCGAACGCAAGCTTAGAGAAATAAATGCCGAAATCGGCGTGGTAGTACTCATGGAAGTAGCCACCGGCGATGTCAAGGCCATAGTCAATCTTACGCGTATTGCCCCGGGAGTGTACGCCGAGGTTAAGAATAACGCCATCACTGACCTGTGGGAACCAGGATCGACGTTTAAGACCGCATCCATGATGGTCGCTTTAGAGGATGGCATGGTCACTCGCGACGACTGGGTTGACGTCGGCAACGGACAGTGGATGATGCATGGCCGAGTGATGAAAGACCATAACTGGCGCAAGGGCGGCTACGGACGAAAGATATCAGTGGACGAATGTCTCATGTTCTCTTCGAACGTCGGTGTAAGCCGCATCATAGACGAACACTACCACGACCATCCAGAGAAATATGTCGACGGTCTCTATCGCGAAGGTGTAGGAGTACCGTTTGACTTGCCTTTTCCCGGTGCAGGAAAACCGAACGTCAGACGCCCGAAGCCAGATGGTTCCAACTGGAGCAAGACAGCTCTCCCTTGGATGAGCATCGGGTATGAGACTCAGATACCGCCAATTTATACGGTAGCTTTCTATAATGCAATAGCAAACAATGGACGAATGGTGCAGCCCCGCTTCGTCAGAGAGATTCGCCAGAACGGAGTAACGCTGAAAGAATTTCCTGTCGTCACCATCAAGGAACGCATCTGCAAGCCCAGCACGCTGCGTGATATCCACGAAATACTGGAACGGGTTGTCAACGATCCCACAGGACTGGGGAAGAAAGCAGGTTGCAAGCAATTCAAGGTCTGCGGAAAAACAGGCACGGCCCAAGTGGCCGACGAGCATGGCAGCTACCACGGTTCACCTGCACGCTACATGGTCAGCTTTGCGGGCTTTTATCCCAGCGAAGCGCCAAAATACTCATGTGTAGTGTGCATAAAGAAGAGCGGACTTCCCGCTTCCGGTGGCGGACAAGCAGGCCCAGTCTTCAGCGAGTTGGCACAATTTGTAATGGCAAAAGGCGTATTCCGCGAACCTTCGGAAGCCGCAGACAGCACGTCGGTGTTTGAAGCGCCAAAGGCTAAGAAACTCTCTCCTGTCAGCAAAGGCATAGTGCCTGACGTAACAGGAATAGGGCCTCGCGAAGCTGTGAAAGCGCTCGAAGCTGCCGGACTGAAAGTCAAAATAAACGGACAAGGAATAGTCAAGAACCAAGATATTGCCCCGGGAACAAAAGCAATCAAGGGAAGCACGATTACCCTTCAGCTCTCGATGCAATAACAACAATAACTGTAATGATTCTCCCAGAACATAAATCTCACATTAAAGACGATGACTATGATACTTTCAGAACTTCTTTCTACAATACCGCATTGCGAGGTTAAAGGACGTACAGACATCCAGATTCACGACATCCAGATAGATTCACGACAAATATCTGAAGGTGACTTGTTCATCGCCATTGCAGGCACTCAGGTTGACGGCCACAGGTTCATCCCTACGGCCATAGAATCAGGCGCCAAAGCTATTGTATGCCAACACATTCCAGAAGGTGTAGATCAAGACGTCACATTCATCGTCGTTAACAACACCGAAGCAATCGTAGGGCCATTAGCGCACACTTTCTTCGGCAAGCCAACAGAGAAACTGGACTTAGTAGGCGTTACGGGCACGAACGGCAAGACTACGATAGCCACATTACTATTCAAGCTTTTCAGTCGTTTTGGCTATAAGTGCGGCCTCGTGTCGACAGTATGCAACTATATCGACAATGAGGCAATCCCGACGAGCCACACGACACCTGACCCAATCACCCTGAACCGGTTGCTCGGGCGCATGGCAGATGAGGGTTGCCGCTATGCTTTTATGGAGGTAAGCTCCCACAGCGTTGTACAACATCGTATCGACGGACTTGTTTTCCGTGGAGGTATTTTCACGAATCTCACACGCGACCATCTCGACTATCATAAAACATTCGAAGCCTATCGCGATGCCAAGAAAGGATTCTTTGACATGCTGCCCAAAGGCTCGTTTGCCGTTACCAACGTCGATGACCGCAATGGCAGTTTCATGGTGCAGAACTCAAAGGCAGACTGCAAGACATATTCCGTACGTGGCTTAGCCGACTTTCATGCCCGAATATTAGAAGAAAGCTTCGAAGGGATGACTTTAGACATCTGCGGACGTGAGGTCTGTGTTCAATTCATCGGGCGCTTCAACGTGTCGAACCTTCTGGCTGTCTATGGCGCGGCAATTTGCATGGGACGCTCGGCTGAGGATGTACTCGTCGGGCTCAGCACACTACGCCCTGTCAACGGTCGCTTCGAAACCATCCGGTCCAATGAAGGCGTCACTGCAATCATAGACTATGCCCACACACCCGATGCCTTGGACAATGTCTTAGCTACCATCAATGAGATACTTAAAAAGCCGGGGAATTGCATCACGGTATGCGGTGCCGGCGGCAATCGCGACAAAGGCAAACGCCCACTGATGGCCCAGTCTGCCGTACGCGCTTCAAATCGAGTAATTATTACTTCCGACAATCCACGTTTCGAGGAGCCTCAAGCGATTATAGACGACATGCTTTCGGGCATCTCATCCCCTGAAGACAGAAGCAAGGTAATCAGCATCGTTGATCGCAGAGAAGCAATACGAACCGCCTGCATGATGGCCCAGCCTGGCGACGTCATTCTCATTGCAGGCAAAGGCCACGAAGATTACCAGGAAATCAAGGGTGTCAAGCATCACTTTGATGATCACGAGATAGTTCGTGAGGCCTTTGGATTGGCATAAGACAAGCGTTTCACTCGAATCGACCCGTTTCCTCTATTTCCATTTTATACTCTTCCTACACTATGCTATACTACCTTTTCAGATACCTCAGTGAATACGGCATTCCAGGCTCTCACATGTGGAGCTACATTTCATTTCGTGCCATCTTGACTTTAGTGCTTTCATTAATGATTTCAGCATGGTTTGGCGAATGGTTCATTAAATATATGAAAAGCCATAAGCTGAGCGAGCAACAACGTGATGCAAGCATTGACCCGTATGGGGTAGAGAAAAAAGGAGTGCCTACGATGGGCGGAATCATCATCATCGTAGCCACCGTCATCCCCTCCTTGCTGTTTGGGCGTCTGCGCAACATATATATGCTCCTAATGCTTGGCACGACCTTATGGCTTGGTCTGTTGGGATTCATAGACGACTACACGAAAATGACCAAGAGCAAAGATGGCATCAAACCCATTTTTAAGCTTGCAGGTCAGGCTTTACTCGGATTCGTTGTCGGGCTCGTCTTGTGGCTGAGCCCGGACGCTGTAATCAGGGAAAACATAAGCATCCAGCAAGAAAACGGCGTAGAAGTCGTTCACAAAAGCGATCCTGTTAAAAGCACACTTACAACAATCCCCTTCGTCAAGAACAACAACCTCAGCTATACCGAGGCTTGCTCATGGATGGGGAAATACAAGAGCGCTGCAGGATGGGTCTTATTCGTATTTGTCACCATCTTTATCGTAATGGCCGTAAGCAATGGAGCCAACATGAACGATGGCATGGACGGGATGTGCGCCGGCAACTCTGCTATCATGTGTTTTGCACTTGCCATATTAGCTTATGTGTCATCTCACACCCAATTTGCCGCATACCTAAACATCATGTATATTCCAGGCTCGGAAGAATTGGTTGTTTTTCTCATGGCATTTGTCGGAGCCTTGATAGGTTTCCTATGGTACAATGCATATCCTGCCCAGGTTTTCATGGGAGATACAGGATCATTAGCCATTGGCGGAATCATTGCCGTAACAGCCATTATCATTCACAAGGAACTGCTGCTGCCACTTATCTGCTTTATCTTCTTGATTGAAAGCATAAGTGTTTTAGCACAAACCAACTATGCGAAGTACGGCAATAAGCGGGGACTGAAGCTTCGCGTATTTAAGCGTGCCCCCATTCACGATGCATTCAGGATTAGACCAGAGCAAATACCTTCAGACTTCAAGATTCTGTTCAATTGGCCTAAAGGCTGTTGGTTAGAATCTAAAATCACAACCCGTTTTTGGATTGTGTCTATTATGATGTGTGCTTTGGCAATCGTTACTTTAAAGATCAGATAACAATGAAACGAATAGTGATATTAGGTGCTGCAGAGAGCGGTGTTGGCGCTGCAGTTTTGGCTAAGAAAGAAGGTTTCGATGTATTCGTGACCGACATGGGCTCTATCAAGCCGCATTACAAAGAGCAACTCAATGCTCATGGGATAGCATGGGAAGAAGGGAAGCACACGGAATCGTTAGTGCTCAACGCCGACGAGATTATCAAAAGCCCGGGAATCCCTGACACAGCTCCAATGGTCATCAAGGTGAAAGAATCCAACATTCCTATCATTAGCGAGATAGAGTTTGCCGGCCGATATACCAAGTCCCAAATGATTTGCATAACAGGATCAAACGGCAAAACGACAACCACCAGCCTCATCTATCACATCTTCAAGCGCGCAGGCTATGATGTTGGTCTCGCTGGCAACATCGGACGCTCACTGGCCCTGCAAGTTGCAGAAGAGCCACATGAGTACTACGTAATCGAATTGTCGAGTTTTCAGCTTGATAACATGTACGATTTCCGCGCGAACATTGCAATATTACTAAACATAACTCCAGACCACCTCGATCGTTATCACAATTCCATGCAGGAATATGCTGATGCAAAGATGCGCATAGTTCAGAACCAGACAAAGGACGATGCATTCATCTTCTGGAATGAAGACCCCGTTATCCAGCGAGAGCTTGAAAAGTACCATATTGAAAGCCGCATGTGTCCTTTCAGCATCATCAAACGTGAGGGTATGATAGGCTATATCTCAGACGGAGAATATATCATTGAACGCCCTACCCCTTTCAATATGGAGCAGGAAGACCTTGCCTTAACCGGCAAACACAACTTGTACAACTCCTTGGCTGCAGGCATCGCCGCTGATTTAAGTGGAATCTCTAACGACGTCATTCGCGAAAGCCTCAGCGATTTTGAAGGTGTAGAGCACCGATTAGAGTTTGTATGCAAAGTTCATGGAGTCACATTCATCAACGATTCCAAAGCGACGAATGTCGATGCCTGTTGGTACGCCCTTGAAAGTATGACACAGCCTACAATCTTAATCCTTGGCGGTCTGGACAAAGGCAACGACTACGAACAGATTCGTCCGCTCGTACAACAGAAATGCAAAGGATTGGTATACCTTGGCGTCGACAATAGCAAGTTGCACTCATTCTTCGACCCAATGGGCTTGCCGGTTGCTGAGACACGTTCCATGAAAGAATGTATCGAAGCATGCTTTGCCATGGCCAAGCCCGGAGACACAATCCTGCTTTCCCCCTGTTGCGCCAGTTTCGATTTATTCAAGAACATGGAGGATCGTGGCGAACAGTTTAAAGCTTTAGCAAGAGCCCTATAGTAAACACGCATTAATACGCCAATCATGAGTATAAAAGAACGAACAGAGAACCTAAGTTCACTCTTCGAAGGCGACAAAGTCCTTTGGATGGTGCTATTTTTCTTATGCATCATATCGGTATTGGAGGTTTATAGCGCATCCAGCAATATGACCTTCAACAAAGGTGCATATTGGGCTCCTGTGCTTATGCATAGCGTATATCTTGCCGTCGGCGTCGGCGTAGCATGGGTTGTTCACCGTATCCCCTGCCGATACTTTGGTTGGATAGCTGCAGCAGGACCTGTTATAAGCATCTTTTTACTCATAGCCGTGTTCTTCTCCGGAAGCCTCAATGACACCAATCGTTGGATGTCCATCGCCGGCATATCTTTCCAGCCTTCTGAAATCGCCAAAGGCTCTTTAGTCGTTGCCGTTGCATGGATTCTCAGCGTTATGCGCGATGAGAATGGTGCCACAACATCAGCCTTCAAATGGATCATGGGTATTTCCCTTGTGATATGTGGGCTTATCGTGTCTGAGAATCTTTCAACAGCCATTCTCACCTTTATGGTTGTCCTGATGATGATGTTCGTAGGAAGCATTCCTTGGAAATACCTTGGCTCCCTCATTGGTCTTCTTGCTATTGCTGGCTCATTAGGCTATTCAGTTCTACGTTTTACCCCTGAAAGCACATTGGAGCAACTTGAACAGGTGCCTGTTCTCAAGCGTCTACCTACATGGGCTCACCGTGTACGCAATCACACCGAATTTGCTGACTCTCCAGCTGATTTCGATTTGACGATTAATCCTCAAGTCGTTCAATCCCACATTGCTGTTGCCTCCAGCAACATTTTTGGTTGCGGACCAGGCAATTCCGCAGTACGAGACTTCCTTCCACAAGCATATTCCGACTTCATCTATGCTATCATTATAGAAGAATTAGGCCTTGCCGGAGGATTATTTGTGCTTCTATTATATATCACCCTGCTATATCGAGCGGCGCGCATTGCCGGTCGATGCGAGAAAAACTTCCCAGCCTTTCTCATAATGGGTTTAGCCCTCCTCATAGTCACTCAAGCAATCATTAATATGATGGTTGCGGTTGGCATTTTCCCCGTCACAGGACAACCTTTGCCTCTCGTGAGCAGAGGCGGTTCTTCCATCATGGTTAATTGTGCATATATTGGTATGATGCTATCCATAAGCCGTTCGGCAGCAATGATTCCCGAAAAAAAGACTTCTGCGGACGATTTATAATAGCCGTACACTTTCTACAAGCTACAAGTATATTTTTCTAAGAAAAAGTCGTTATTTTGCACTCTGTTTTAAATAATTATTGTTATTTTTGCGCACAAAACAGCTTAAAGACAACAACACCTTGATATCGACACTTATGGAAAAACCACTAAAAGTCATAATAAGCGGAGGCGGAACTGGAGGGCACATCTTTCCAGCAATCAGTATTGCTAATGCTCTCAAACAATTACGCCCCGATACAGAGATACTCTTTGTTGGAGCAGAGAACCGCATGGAGATGCAACGCGTGCCTGCAGCAGGCTATGCCATTAAAGGCCTTCCTGTCGCAGGTTTCGATCGCGTGCACCTTTTGCGTAACATCAGCGTAATTTTTAAATTATTAAAGAGTCGTCGTTTAGCCCACAAAATTATTAAAGACTTCCGCCCTGATGTAGCTGTAGGCGTAGGTGGTTATGCAAGTGGTCCAACTTTGAATGTGGCCGCAAAAATGGGAATACCCACACTCATCCAAGAACAGAACTCTTATGCTGGCGTCACAAATAAATTATTGGCTAAATCTGCCAAGCGCATTTGTGTTGCCTACGAAGGCATGGAGCGTTTTTTCCCTGCGGAGAAATTGATGCTTACAGGCAACCCAGTACGCCAATCACTGCTCGAATGCAAGCTCAGTAGAGCAGAAGCCATAACAAAACTGGGATTTGACCCCATTCGTCCTCTCATATTAATTGTTGGAGGAAGTCTGGGAGCACGCACCATCAACGAAAGCGTTCTTAATCACTTGCAACTCATCAACGAGAACAAGGTGCAGATCGTATGGCAAACTGGCGGCTATTACTTTGAAGACATAAAAAAGCAACTATCCGAACAAGGCTGTCCGCAGAATCTCAAGGTTACAGACTTCATTAACCACATGGATGAAGCTTATCGAGCAGCAGACCTTGTCATCAGCAGAGCCGGTGCAAGCAGCATATCTGAGTTGTGTTTGCTGGGCAAAGCCTCTATCCTCGTTCCATCACCCAACGTTGCTGAGGATCATCAAACAAAAAACGCCATGGCCTTGGTCAACAAAGGAGCAGCCATGTGTGTGAGCGACATTGATGCCAAAGAAAAGCTTATTCCCTTAGCCTTATCTACAGCAAAAGACATCAATACGCTTAAACAGTTGGCAACTCAAGCCAAAGCAATGGCTTTGCCTAACTCTGCGCAAATAATAGCAGAAGAAGTCATCAAACTTAGTCAGACCATCTAAGAGAATCGTTCCATGCAATATAAGGCAGTATACTTCATAGGCATAGGAGGCATTGGCATGAGCGCCATTGCCCGATACTATCTACAACGCGGCCTCGCTGTAGCCGGCTATGATAAAACCCCCACCCCTCTCACCCGTGAATTGGAGGAAGAAGGTGCTTCTATCCATTATCAGGACGATGTTGCCCTTATTCCCGATGCGTTCCGCGATAAAACATCAACACTTGTAGTATTTACGCCTGCGGTCCCTGCCGATCATAGTGAGCTGCAATACTTCCAGACTCATCAATTCGACATCCAGAAACGTGCCCAAGTATTAGGGACACTCACCCACACCCATCGTGGTCTTTGTGTTGCTGGCACTCACGGCAAGACCACAACCAGCAGCATGGCCGCACACATCCTTCATCAAAGCCATGTGGGATGCAACGCTTTCTTGGGCGGAATCACCAAGAATTACGGAACGAACTATATCCTTGAGCCCAACAGTGACTACATTGTTATTGAAGCAGACGAATTCGACCGCTCATTCCATTGGTTAGCTCCCTATGCAACAGTGATTACAGCTACCGATCCCGACCATCTCGACATATATGGCACTGAGCAGGCATACCTCGAAAGCTTCAGACATTATACAGAGCTGATTCAGCCCAACGGTTTTTTGATCCTTCATACAGGATTAAAAATGCAACCCAACCCTTCTGAGAGTGTAACGACATATACTTACTCTCGAGAAGCAGGCGATTTCCATGCCAAGAACCTGCATATTGGCAATGGAGAAATACGCTTTGACCTTGTTTCGCCTATAGCTAATATCAACGATATCCTACTTGGCGTCCCTGTAGGTGTTAATATTGAGAACGGTATTGCAGCCATGGCTTTAGCCCAGATAGCTGGTGCCACGCCCGATGAAATACGTCAGGCAATGGCAAGCTTCAGCGGAGTTGACCGCCGTTTCGACTTCCATGTCAAAAACGAGCGTAAAGCTTACCTGAGTGACTACGCTCACCACCCTGAAGAGATACGCCAGTCTATCGCCAGTATTCGCGAAGTTTATCCCGGAAAGCGTATCGTAGGCATTTTCCAGCCCCACCTTTACACCCGCACTCGTGATTTCTATAAAGAATTCGCTTCAGCCTTGTCGCAACTTGACGAGGTGATACTAACAGAAATATATCCTGCACGTGAGCAACCCATACCCGGCATCACCAGCCAGCTCATCATCGATAACCTGCAACCAGGAGTTCAGAGCAAACTCATTAAAAAAGCAGACGTTTTAGATGTCGTTCGCCAAACACCTTTCGACGTCCTTATCACCTTAGGAGCTGGCGACCTTGACAATTATGCCGCAGAAATCGCAAAAATAGTAAATAGTTTATAGACCCTTTTCTTTCGTGTATAAGACTCTTTTCAAGATAATCATTCTCATCGGCGTAGCTGCGTATCTCGTATTCGCCCTTGTCACCTTCAACCGTTCGGCTGAGGGGCATGAGTGTACGGGACTTAACATCATCATCGACGACAAGCACAATACGAATTTTATTGGTGAGAACGAAATACGCGAGTGGTTAGTCACCAACAAGCAGTTCCCAGAGGGTGCGAAACTGACCGATATCAACTTGGCAGACATTGAAGCAATCTTGGAAAGAAATCCCTATATTGATCATGCACTATGCTACACCACAGCTGAAGACAAAGTAGCAATACGCGTCACTCCGCGCATACCTCTTCTACACGTGATCAATCAGAATGGCGATGATTTCTATATCGACAACCAATGTGGCACTATGCCACGTGGGCATCATACTATTGACCTCATCATAATGACTGGCCATGTACCCCGCAAAACAGCAGGTCAACTATATTCTCCAATGGCCCGTATCATCACCGAGGACTCTTATTGGTCCAATCAGATACAAGAAATACATGTGGATGCAGACGGGCACATTGAATTGACGCCCAAAAACGGTTGCCACATCATTGCTTTTGGCGACACATCGAAGGTCGCCGACAAGTTAAACCGTCTGGCGCTTTTCTACGACAAAGGTCTCAACAAGGCCGGCTGGAACCGATACAAAACAATAAGCCTGGAATATGACAATCAGGTTATCGCCACCAAACGATAGCGTGAACAACTTCAGACGAACAAAAAAACAAGAAATCAGAATTAAGACATATAGCATTATGGGAATCGAGAAAAACATCGTTGCTGTAGAACTTGGCTCGTCATGTATTCGTGCCATGATTGGGCAGAAAATGTCCGATGGCACACTTCATGTGCTTGGCTACGAAAAAGAGACATCCCCCGACAGCATACATAAGGGAGTTGTCTACAACATAGACAAGACCATTCAAGCCATCGTTGCCGTCATCAAGCGTATAGAAGAACGGCAGAAAGTGTTCGTCAACAAAGTCTACGTGGGTGTCAACGGTCAATCGTTGCGCACCATTGGCAACACCATTCGCCGCCAACTCGACGTCAAAGTTGCCATCAGCGAAGAGATTATCGACAACCTTAATGACGAGAATCGCAGCCAACAATATCCTGGCGCCGAGATTCTCGACGTCGTTCCTCAAGAGTATCGTGTAGGTTCACATCTGACCACAGCCCCTGTGGGTATTATGGCTGATCGCATCGAAGGTTGTTATCAGAACATAGTAGCCCGTCGCGAGTTGTGCGACAACATCCGTCGCTGCTTGCAAGGTGCTAAGCTCGAAGAGGCTGGTGTCTTCATCACCCCCCTGTTGCTCTCTGGTTACCTGCTCTCAGATCCTGAGAAACGTGCCGGATGTGCCTTAGTGGATTTCGGTGCAGACACCACTACCGTCACCATTTACGAGAAGAATATTCTCCGTCATCTCGTAGTAATTCCCCTTGGAGGCAACAACATCACCAATGACATCGCTACCATCCTGCACATTGAACACGATGAAGCCGAACAGCTCAAAAAGACTTACGGCAAGGCTTATGTCGAGGACGAGCAGATTGACGAGCAACATAATATCAGTTTAAGCAACGACCGCCACGTCAGCGAACGACGCCTGGCCGACATCATTGAAGCTCGCCAACAGGAAATTCTCGCTAATGTATGGGCACAGATCAAGGACTATTCAGACAGACTCCTCTCTGGCATCATATTTACTGGAGGTGGGGCCAACATGCATAATCTTGAGCTTGCATTCACCAACTACCATGGCTTTGAGAAGGTGAAAACGCGTATCTTGCCTACAACGCTTGAGTACACTACCAACTTGAAACTCGACTCACAAGCCAACACGCTGGCTACGCTCATAGCCATGCTACGCCGAGGTGAAGAAGAATGCACTAACGAAAAGCCTTTTGAGCCCGACCTGTTCGAGAAGCAGAAAGAAGAGCCCACCTTCCCCGGCACTCCCTCTGGCAACGGCGACGGTGTGGTGAAGGGTTCCAAGCCGCAAGACAGTGAAAACGGGTCTGACGAAAATGCTGAGCCAACAACCAAAGCAGACGAAGAGAAAGAAGTGGACCATCCTAAGAAGCCCAATGCCTTCAAGCGCTTTTGGAATCGCCTAACAGATGTTGCCGGCACTCTTGTAGAGGAAAATTAAGCCTTATGTCCCATCTGTTGCGATAAGTTCGCAGCCCTCTCACCTATATCGTTCAAATTCAACAATATCACCATTCATTTCCCTTTCAGCAATATGCCCAACAACAATAATAATGGGGCCACAGGCATACAGTTCAATGAGCCCGGCGGCATACAGTTCAACCTCAAAGTGAACAACCCAAGCATCATTAAAGTCGTAGGAGTAGGCGGTGGTGGCGGCAACGCAGTCACTCACATGTACAACGAAGGCATTCATGACGTCACCTACGTGCTATGCAATACCGACAGCAAAGCCTTGGCCGACTCACCTGTTCCTACCAAGCTACAGATGGGCGAAGGTCTCGGAGCAGGCAACCGCCCAGAGGTAGGCCGCAAAGCAGCCCTTGACTCCATCGACCAAATCAAACAGCTCTTTGCCGACGGCACCCGCATGGCATTTATCACGGCTGGCATGGGCGGCGGCACTGGCACCGGAGCTGCTCCTATAGTTGCCCAGTGCGCACGTGAGCTTGACATCCTCACAGTAGGCATTGTCACAATCCCCTTCCGCTTCGAGGGGCACAAGAAAATCGACCAAGCCCTCGACGGCGTAGAGGAAATGTCGAAGCACGTCGATGCCTTGCTTGTCATCAACAATGAGCGTTTGCGCGAGATATATCCCGAGCTCACGGTCCTCAATGGCTTTGCAAAAGCCGACGACACGCTCAGCATTGCAGCCAAGAGCATCGCAGAGATCATCACCATGCGAGGCCTTATCAACCTCGATTTCCAAGACGTCACCACCGTACTCAAGAATGGCGGAGTGGCCATCATGTCTACCGGCTATGGCGAAGGCGAGAATCGTGTCACCAAAGCTTTTCAGGAAGCCCTGCACAGCCCGTTGCTCAACAACAACGATATTTTCAACTCAAAGAAAGTACTCTTCTACATAACCTTCAGCCGTGGCAATGACAGCGATCAGCTCACGATGGAAGAGATGAACGAAGTCTCTGAATTCATGAGTAAGTTCGACCAAGATGTTGTTGAAGTAAAATGGGGCTTGGGCACCGATGACTCTTTAGGAACCAAGGTGAAGATCACCCTTCTCGCGTCTGGTTTCGGATTGCAAAATGTGCCACTTATGGATAGCCAGCTGGTCGGCAAAGCAACGCGTGAAGACGAGGAAGACCGCATACGCCGTGAGGAAGAAGAAGAAGAAAAGAATATCCGCCGCGGCGGCTACTACAAGAACGACAATAACAAGCCCATCAAGCCTCGTCGACATATCTTCATCTTCAACGACCAAACGCTCGACAACGACGACGTCATCTCCATGGTAGAGTCAACACCTACGGTGGACAGAAAGAAGGACGAGAACGCCCGCATCATAGAGAAAGCCGAAAACGAAAAAGCTGTCACTGACGAGCAAGACGCAGAGAACAACCAATCACAGGCTTTCACGATACAATTCTAAATTATTGCTGGCCGCTATAACTCAAGAACGCATCTGATAAACATAAAGGGCAAGCTCACGGATTGTGATGCTTGCCCTTTTTTTATGCTCTTTTTCGAGGAAGAAAAGGCTTTGTCAGAAGGCGCTGGGCTTGAGGTTAAGCCCGGCATGTTCGTCGAGCCCGAACATGAGATTCATGTTCTGAACGGCTTGTCCGCTGGCGCCTTTGAGGAGGTTGTCGATAACGGACGTGACGAGCAGCTTGTTTTCTATTTTCTGAACGTGAACAAGTGCCTTATTGGTGTTGACTACCTGCTTGAGGTCTATGTCGCAGTCGACATAATGCGTGAAGGCAGCTGTCTCGTAGAATTGTTTGTAGAGCTTTACGAAATCTTCTTCTGAGACAGCGGGGTCTACGCGTACCACTTCGGTGCAGAATATGCCACGAGCAAAGTCGCCACGATAAGGGATAAAGTCTATGGCAGCCTCAAATCCCGGTTGCAATTGCGCCAACGATTGCCGGATTTCGGCAATGTGCTGGTGGCGGAAAGGCTTGTAGATGCTCATGTTCCCCATGCGCCACGAGAAGTGTGTCGTTGCCGAAGGCTTTACACCGGCTCCTGTAGAGCCCGTGATAGCGTTGACGTTCACGTCGGAGTGCAACAGCCAATTGGCAGCTAAGGGCAACAGTCCCAGCTGGATAGCTGTAGCGAAGCAGCCAGGATTGGCGACGTGGCGGGCATGCACTATCTCCTCGCGGTTGAGTTCCGGCAGGCCATAGACGTAATCGTGGTCTGGCGAACTGATGCGGAAGTCTTGAGCCAGGTCGATGATGCGTAAATTCTGTGATGCAGGGTGCTCGGCCAGAAATTCAGCGCTCTTGCCGTGTCCCATGCAAAGGAAAAGCACATCCACGCTTTTGAGTGGCATGCGGTCGGTGAATTTCATATCCGTTTCGCCCAGCAAGCCCTCGTGGACGTCCGTGAGGAGATTTTTAGCATTGCTGGAGCTGTGTACGAAAGCTATTTCTGCGTCTGGGTGGTGCAACAGCAGACGGATGAGTTCACCCGCTGTGTAGCCGGCACCGCCAATGATTCCTACTTTTATCATATTCTTTTGTGGCTACGAATGTTGCGAAAACGACCTGGATTTGTGGTGACAGGTTTTCGTATTCGCCGGATACGTAGACTTAAATGTTTAGCGTTGTTCGTCTGGATGTATTCCATAGTACACCCGAAGCGGTGTGGAAAGCACTTTGATGAAGCCTTTGGCCTCATCGGCAGTCCATCCTGTTTGCGTCTCGCCATATTCGCCGAGCTTGCTCTTGGTGAGGTCGTTGGCCGAATCAACGCCCACGGTTTCAAAAGAGTAAGGACGCAAGCGGAGTATGGCCGTTCCGGTGACGTTGCGTTGCGAAGAGGTGAGGAAGGCTTCTATGTCGGGCATTACGGGCTCAAGATATTGGCTCTCATGCAGGAACATTCCGTACCAGTTGCCCAGCTGGTCCTTCCAGTACTGCTGCCATTTGGAGAGTGTAGACTTCTCCAAGAGGCGGTGTGCCTCGATGATGAGCTTGGGTGCTGCAGCCTCGAAGCCCACACGTCCCTTGATGCCGATGATGGTGTCGCCCACGTTGGCATCGCGTCCGATAGCGTAGGAAGCGCCGATTTCCTCGATGCGCTGTATAGCTTGGACGCGGTCGTCGAAATGTTCGCCATTGACCCCAACGATTTCACCTTTGTCGAATTCGATTTTCAACAATGCTTCGGGCTCTTTGGCGGTAACGTGTTTGAGGTAGGCTTCCTCGGGCAGTCCCTGCGTGGCGTCCAGGAGTTCGCCTCCACAGATGCTTGTGCCCCAGATACCAACGTTGTAGCTGTATTTGAGTTTTGCGAAGTCGGCCTCGAAGCCGTGGTTGTTCAGGTAGTCCACTTCCTCCTTACGTGTCAGTTTCTTGTCTCGGGTGAGTGTGATGATTTCTACGCCTGGTGCCATGACGAGGAAAGTCATGTCGAAACGGATTTGGTCGTTGCCAGCGCCTGTGGATCCGTGAGCGATAGCGTCGGCTCCTATTTCACGGGCATATCGTGCGATGGCCAAGGCTTGGAAAATGCGCTCGCTGCTAACGGAGATGGGATAGCAATTATTGCGCAGTACGTTGCCGTAAATCATGTACTTGAGCGACTTCTCGTAGTACTCTTGCGTCACGTCGAGGGTGACGTACTTGGTGGCGCCTAACTTGTAGGCATTTTCTTCGTTGGTTTTCAGTTGCTCTGCACTGAAACCGCCCGTGTTGGCGCATGCAGCGTGCACCTCATAACCCATTTCCTTTGCGAGATACATCACTGTGTAGCTCGTGTCCAAGCCGCCAGAGAAGGCGACCACTACTTTCTTTGCCATGTATTTGTCTGTTTATTGTTGTGAGATAGCTTTGGGGATAGTTCTTTGATGTGTCGGCCGAAACCCTTAGGCGCGTTGGCCAAAACCCTTAGGCGTGTTGGCCGAAACCCTTAGGCGTGTTGGCCGAAACCCTTAGGCGTGTTGGCCGAAACCCTTAGGCGTGTAAAATCCGGCGCCTTAGTCGCGCAATTCCTGACTGTTGGTGATTCGTCCTTCGAGGCGGTTGATGCGCTCGATAACGTCCTGAGGAATCTTTGCCGGCAGGTGTGCTTCGGGGTCGTAAAGCATGGCTGTGCAGATGCAGTACTTCCGTCCGGTCCTGTGCAGCACATCGACGTTTATGCAGCCTTCACATCCGTTCCAGAAGCTCTCATCGTCAGTCAGGTCGCCGAAGGTGACGGGCTTGTAGCCCAGTTGTGTGTTCATCGTCATGACGGCTGCCCCGCTGGTAAGCGAGAAAATCTTGGCATGAGGCCATCGTGTGCGTGCCAAAGTGAAGGTCATGTCCTTGATGCTCTTAGCCACGCCCAATCCTCGGAAGTCGGGATGGACGATGAGTCCCGAGGTGGTCACGTATTGCTTGTTGCCCCAGGTTTCTATGTAGCTGAACCCTGCAAAGCGGTCGCCGGCGAGTGCGATGACGGCCTTGGCCTCTCGCATTTTCGTAGCCACGTACTCGTGAGTGCGCTTGGCTATGCCTGTTCCGCGAACCTTGGCAGCTTCTTCAATTGTAGAAAGGATGGTGTCGACGTAGCGCTCGTGCGACTCGTCAGCGACTAAAATCTTTATGTCCTGCGCCTTGGGCGCATTTTGTTGCGTTTCTGTTGTCATGAGTTTATGGTCTGTGTCGTTGGAACGGCCTCTGAGAGGCGATTGAGTACAGTTGGTCGGTCTGCTTCTTCCGTCAGGACGATGAATATCGTGTCGTCGCCTGCGATGGTGCCCAGCACCTCGGGAATATGTGCGTTGTCGATATCGTATGCCACATGCGGAGCATGGCCTGGGGGTGTCTGTATGACGGCAATGTTGCGGCTGAACTTAACCGACAAAGCCCCCAGACGGTTCATCTGCTGAACGGTCATGTGCGTGTCGCTCACCCTTTGGTATTTACGCTGTTCGGGCAGCATATAGACCAGATGGCCCGCCTCGTTGATGGCTTTGCCGATTCGCAACTGCCGTAAGTCGCGCGAGACGGTGCCTTGGGTTGACGGGAAGCCAGCCTTGGCAAGCTCCGACATCAGGTCTTCTTGCGTCGCCACCTCCTGGCTTGATATGATCATCTTGATGACTTCGAGTCGTGTCTCTCTTCGCATAACAATGATGAAGTATTGTCTGAATACAAAAACTGCTGCAAAGGTAGGCATATTTTTCCATAATATGCCTCTTTGCAGCAGATAATTATTAAAAATAGGGTAAAAATTAAATAAAAGCGGAATATTTAGTTATTCCTTCGATGTCCTTACCTGTCTCCGATAAGCTTTGGGCGAGAGTCCGACATACTGTTTGAAGTACTTGCCGAAGAAACTTTGAGAGGGGAAATTGAAGTCAAGCGCAATCTCTTTTATCGTCCGGTCGGTGTTGGCCAGCTCCTGCTTTGTCGACGAGATGACCATCTGAATAATCCATTGCAGGGCCGAGTGCCCACTGCGTTCCTTGACGATGCTTGAGAAGTAGCGCGGCGACAACGACTGTTCCGTAGCATAGAACGTTACTTCACGCTCTTGCTTATAGTTCTTGAAGAGCGAGATAAGGAACTGCTGGAAGATGTTGTCGTGGGCATTATGAGCCTGAGGAACTACACCTTGATTGCTTTTGTAGGCAAACATAAGCTCATAGAAAAGGCTCTGGGCGAGGCTCAAGATTACCTGCTTGAGCATGAGATCAGTCGCTACCGATTCGGAGACGGCTTCCGCCTGGCTAAGGTGATCGTTGAGGATGCCTGCCAGCCGCTCGATAGCCGTTCGCTGCTGTTCGCTGAGCATGATGCAGGGATTGTCGCGCATAGTAAGGTAGTGGCCGCTATCAAACAGATGCTGAATGAGCGGCATCACGAATTCTATGTTGCACTTGACGACGATTCCTTCGAGATCGGGCGAAGACCCCAGGATGCTGACATAGGTGGAAGGCATATAGTAGTACACATTGCCCTCCTTCATCAAATAGCTCTTGTCATTGAGGCTCACATCAATAGAGCCGTGCTGACACAGGAAGAAGCCACACTCATCCATCAGTGTTAGCACGTGCCCACGAGCGTCGAGCAGCGATATTGCGCTGTCGACACTGATAAATTGGAAAGGTAAATTGGTATTCATGGGCTACAAAATTAGCACTTTTTTCAACTATAAAAGTATGTTTTAACGGAGAAAAACATCAAGAGCGTAAAAAAGAACAATTATACCACCTTTTTAAACTTGATGAATCGTATGAATGAACTACCTTTGCAACAACAAAATCCGATTTTACACATCAATATCGAAAAACATTAAGACGAAATGAAAAAACTATTGATATCCGTAATCTGCCTGTCGTTGATAACCACCTCTTGCAGCACCACTGAAAGCGGTGCCGTCAACGGAGCCTCGCTCGGTTCGGTGTTCGGCAGCGCTTTAGGCGGCTTGCTGGGCGGCTACCGAGGGCACAACATAGGCACAATGGTCGGGATGGTAGCCGGCGGTGCCACAGGCGCCATACTGGGCTCGCAGCAAGAAGCTAAGCGCGAAGGCCGCCGCGTGAATGAACGACGGACGAGGTCTGTGGACGATGAGCCACGACAGGTTTATGAAAGGAATGAACAGCAAAGGGAATATGACAACGAACCCTCGGCTACGTCCCCCTTGCAGCTACGGAACCTACGCTTTGTCGGTCAGGACGGCAACGATGCCATTAATAGAAATGAGATCTGCAAGGTCGTGTTTGAATTGGCCAATTTGTCGGGTCACATCGTATACAATGTAGTCCCCTCTGTCTTCGAAGTCTCAGGAAACGAACATATCGAAGTGTCGCCTTCCACGAACATCGAATCGATAGCCCACGGCGATGCCATACGATATACGGCAACGATGAGGGCAGACTCGCGACTGAAAGCAGGAACGGCGACATTCAGGATTGCCGTCAGCACAGACGGCAGCGAGTTCTTGCGCCTGCGCGACTTCAGCATTGCCACTGCGAAATAAAAAAAAACTCGTGGCACAGGTTAAGCAACCTGTCCACGAGTCATATATAAATAGACTACTGCTGCGGCTAAAACCAATATTACGACAAAAGCTAATGCACCGAGCAGGCAACCCCACGAGCAGCCTTGCTGCTCTTGTGTCTCTTGAGGTTGCGAGGCCTCGTTGATAGCGTCGTCAAGCGAAAGCTCGCCTTCGGGAGCGGTAGTTTTTTTGTTGTCTGATTTCTTCTTTCCTTTTTTGCCTGCCTTGATGGCAGCAGCACCTCCTATGCCAAGCCAGCTGAGGAGGTTAAGTTTGCGCCATGTGATCAGCCGTTTGGAGTAGCCCACTCCTTTGCCCATGCTCACGTTGACGTTGACACCCGTAGAACCTATATTGAGCGTCTTGCCTTTTGGACCTATGGTCAGGCTCATGCCGCTTTTGCCTACGTTCATCGTCACGTAGGGAAGTATTTTAAAACGTTTGTTGAATCGTACACCCATGATGGAGTAGTTATTTAAAATTCCTGTTTTGAGTCTTGAGTGAGCGTACGCGTCATGCGTCTGACGGGGAGCCAGACAGCAATGAGTCCTACGACAAGCACTGTGAAAAAGATGATGAGAATGTCGGTGGCATGAACGCTGACGGGATAGGCATCCACGATGTAGGAGCCTTCACTATGGCCCAGCTTCACCAGACCGAACTCGATTTGCAGGTAACACAGGATTAGGCCGAGAACTATCCCTATGACTGCGCCTATACTGGAGATTAACCAACCTTCAAAAACGAAAATATTGGAAAGCTGGGCGTTGTTGGCTCCGAGGGCACGCAGCGTTTGCGTGTCGGCCTGCTTGTCGATCATCAGCATCGATAGCGAACCAATGATGTTGAAAGAGGCCACAAGAAGGATGAACGAGAGAAAAAGATAAGCAATAAATTTCTCTATCTGCATTATGCGAAAGGTGTCATGCTGTTGCTCATAGCGATTGAGGACCATGAAACGTGGGCCCAGCAGCGACTGAATGTGCGCTTGTGAACTTTCGACATCAACCCCGGGCTTCAGGCGCAACTCTACGGAAGAGACCTGACCTTGAGCATCGAAAAGTCTGCGCGCAAAACCAATAGAAGTGATAATGTAATGAGCGTCATAGCGCGACTGATTAACGGCAAAGACTACGCCGGGGGAATAGAGCTCGTCGCTGGTGAAACTTTGCATTGGGTTCGCAAGATTGACACGTTCTCCGCGCTTGGGAGCATAAATGGGAAGTGCTCCGTCGTAGTGTGCGCCCAAACCCAATTGCTGAGCGAGACGGATGCCCATGATGCCATACTCGAGGACGTCGGCATGCAACACAAATTCACCGTCGCCATAAAGAATATCGTTGAGCTTCGCCTGCTTGTTGAAATTGTCGTCCACCCCTTTGATGGTTACTACCCATTGCCGGTCATTACCGACGATGAGCGCCTGATCCTCGAGCACCTCTGTATAGACATCAATATCTTTGTACGCACGAAGTTTTACGAGCGAAACATCGTTTGCAGGGATTGCTTTGCCTTCGGCAAGCACCACCTTGAGCTGCGGGTCGAAGGCAGTAAAGAAAGAGGCAACGTATTCGCGAAAGCCGTTGAATACGGAGAGCGTAACGACCAAAGCCATCGTGGCAATTGCCACGCCGCACGCAGAGATGCCCGAAATGATATTGATGGTGTGGTGACTCTTGCGTGAGAAAAGATAACGGCGGGCAAGGAAGAAGGGAAAGAGAAAAACAGAACTCTTCTCTCGACCTCCCGGCTTCTCCGCTGAACTCATGTGCTGCTCTGCTTGAGCTGCCGACACAGAGTTCCTTGTCTCTCCTTCTGCATGTTCTGTGAGGAGAGACGTTTGCCCGGCTGATGGTTGTTGTTCACTCATAGATGACCAATAACAATATGACGACAACTCACGACCTTGAAAAAAAGTGTGTCGTCAATAGTTAATCATTAAGAAGCTTGTCAATGTTTTCGGCATAATCGAGCGAGTCGTCTACGAAGAACTTCAGCTCTGGGATAATACGCAATTGGTGGCGGGTGCGAGCCCCAAGTTCGAAGCGTATTTGCTTGACATTGGCATTGATGTTGTCGCATATTTCCTGGGCACGTTCGCTGGGAAAGATGCTGAGATAAGCCCGACAAACACTCATGTCGGGGCTTATACGGCAGGCTGTGACAGTGACCAAGACTCCGCGTGTGGCTTGCGTCTGCCGCTGAAAGATATCGCTGAGTTCCTTCTGAATCAGGCGTGCTACTTTATTCTGACGTGTTGTTTCCATGTGTATAACTACTTAATTCATAAATTACGCTCCTTGTGCGCTCTTGGCTTTAAAGGCCAGAGCGTACATTTTCATTTGCTTGAGCATGGCCAAGAGCCCGTTGCTGCGAGTGGGTGAGAGATGCTCGCGAAGGCCTATGCGATCAATAAAGTAGAGGTCGGCATTGAGGATGTCCTCTGGTGTTTGATCGCTTAGCACTCTTATGAGGAGCATCACTATACCTTTGACAATCAAAGCATCACTTTCGGCTTCGAAATGCAACAAGCCTTCTGGGGTCATGGTTGCAGTCAGCCACACACGACTTTGACAGCCGTCGATGAGGTTTTGCTCTGTCTTCTCGCTCTCGGGCAAAGGACGTTGTTCGCTGCCAAGGTCGATGAGCAATTGGTATTTGTCCATCCAATCGTCGAAGTCGGAAAATTCCTCGATGATTTCTTCTTGTATTTCGTTGATAGTCATATCAGTTGTCATTATAGATTAGTTGGAGCACACTTTGACCTACAGCTTTCATCACCTCGGGGTCTATATTTTCGGGTGTGTCTTCAGAAGTATGCCAAGTGGGACCGAAAGACGAGCGTTCGTTGTCGGTATTCGGTATGATGTCAATGGCGGGGATATGTGCGATGGTGTTTATAGGCAGATGATCGTCGGTAACATATCCGGCTTCGCGCAGTGGGAAGTATTCTCCGTAGCCTATTTGATGGGCGATGTGCCAAAGCATGTCTACGAGTGTGCCACCATATCTACGGGAAAATCCTTCAATGGCAAAACGTCCGCCACGTCCCCCAACCATGTCAAGGTTGATGCCATAACGGGCATGGTAGCCAATGTTGTAAGCCTGTTGGGCCCAGTACTTAGAGCCGAGACACCAAAAGTCCTCATCTCCAGCATCCTCGACCCAGGATGGAGTGCCTTGGTCCTCAACGTCAAAGCAGACAAAGTCTATCCCATAGCTCAAACCCGTCTGAGAGATTACACGTGCCATCTCTAACATTACAGCTACGCCTGAGGCGCCGTCGTTTGCAGCCATTACAGGCGTGTGATGAGCATCCTTGTTGAGGTCGTTGTCTGCCCATGCGCGGCTATCCCAATGGGCAGTAATAAGGATGCGATCGGTGGCGTCGGGATTAAAGCGAGCCTGAATGTTCCGGCATGGAATATCTGAACCGTCGTAGCCCTTTACGGTGGTTGTAAGTTCAATCACTTCGCAATTCAGACGTTTGAAAGTGGCGGAAATCCAATCGCCACATTGCTGGTGACTGACAGAACCTGGAACACGTGGTCCGAAGCTGCATTGCTTATTAATGAAGGCCATGGCCGAATCAGCAATAAATTCCGGTGCGGGTGACATAGGAATGGTGTCGGATTCTGCCGATTTGCGTGTCTGCCCATTGCATGAGATGATGGCGGGTAGCAACATCATCACAGCAACTTGAGGTAAATATCTTGAAAGAAAAGATTTCAAAAACATGGTTCTTGTATTGTTTAAGTTCGAGAACTCAGTTCGTGTTTTTAGCGTGCTGCACTTGATTCATTACCCGAAGGAAATTGCCCCCCCAGATGAGGCGCAAATCCTCATCGCTGAAATGGCGCTGAAGACGCATGGTAAGGTTAAGCATCTCTGACGCAGAAGCAAGTCCGCGTACGCCTCCGTCGCCATCGAAGTCAGAGCCAATGCCTATACTTTCTACGCCTGCCACGTTTGCCATGTGAAGTATGTGTGCCACAGCATCGTCGACAGAAGCCTCACCATCTTTACGGAGGAATCCATTGTAGAAAGTGACTTGGGCCACACCGCCTTTTGCAGCCAAGGCCTTCAGCTGTTCGTCTGTTAGGTTGCGGGGATGGTTGCACAGCGCTTTGCTTGAAGAATGTGAGCAAACAAGAGGCTGTCTGCTGATCTCGAGCGCATCATAGAAACTGCGCTCACTGGCATGCGAGAGGTCAACCATCAGACCTAATTCGTTCATCCTCTTTATGACGTCGGCTCCAAAATCAGATACTCCCGTAACGCTTTCTCCATCGCGTGGGCGGGCAGAACCGCAAATATCGTTGTTGCCGTTATGGCACAGCGTGATGTAAACGATGCCCTGCTTGGCAAAATGGTCGAGCAGTTTGATGTCGCGACCTATTGCATAGCCATTCTCTATACCAAGCATGATCGCCTTTCGATTTTCGGCTTTAAGCTGATAAAGCTCTTGAGGTGTCTGCGCTATTCCCAAAGCATGGGAATTATCGGCCGCCAGTTGGCGTACACGTGCCAAACGGTCGTCGGCATAGACTTTGGCTTTGGCGTATCCTGCATCTGTGAGCTCGCCTTGAGGTAGATATGCGACCATGATGCATGCGTCGAGATGCCCCTCCGTCATTTTATGGAGATCCATGAGAATACGTGGGTCACGTTGCTCAAAATGGATGTCTTGGTCGAAGAACATTGGGGTATCGCAGTGGCTGTCAAGCGTGAGGATGTTGCGATGGAGCTGGCAAGCCGAAGCGTATTGCTTAGCGCATGTCACCAACCATGTAAAGAGCGGGAGCATAGACATATCGCCACGAAGGCCAAAACATTCAGGATGCCATTGGACACCAATAATGTTTTTCCCTTCATTCGACTCTATTGCCTCAATGACACCATCTGCAGCCGTCGCTGCTACACGCAAGTGCGGACCGGCTTCGCGAACAGCCTGATGGTGGAAAGAGTTTACAGCCAATGTCTTCTCTCCAAAGATTTCTTGCAAAAGCGTTCCTTCACCAATCTCTATGCTATGTGATGCATAGCTCCTGTCGAGCTCTTGTGAATGCTTGACGGCTGGGGATGGTATATCTTGCCATATAGAGCCGTCGAGAGCTGCGGCCAGCACTTGGCAACCTCTGCAAATGCCGAGGATCGGTATTTGCCGGTCGAAAGCCAATCGCGTGAGAATGAGTTCGCTTTTATCTCGGCGCGGATTTATGCCATGAAGGGCGGGTATAGGCTCTTCTCCAAGAAAGAGTGGATTGATGTCGCCTCCCCCAGAAAGGATAAGCGCATCAATGCCATCAAGCATAGACGTCAGGGCATCTAAATCTTCCGTAGGTGGCAATATGACAGGCGCACCGCCAGCTTGGAGGACACTATTAAAGTATCCTTCTGCAAGCTCACATCCCTTGTCACCAAAATTTCCTGTGATTCCAACTTTGGGCTCATGGGAGGTGCCGGGAAATGTGGAATGCGCCGAATCGTAGACGGCCTTCCAATCGAATGAATTATTCATCTGCATTATCTGTAACAAGCGCGTTCTTGCGGGTGGTAAGTGCTTTAAGAGCGGCAATATCGTCGTCCGAAAGACCTATAGGCACTTCTTTCTTTATACTTTGAGTGAGAGAGATTAGTGTCTCGGTAGATATTACGCCTGGTATTTCCTGAAGGCGGTTGTTCAATAGTTCCATGAGATGAGCATTGTCGCGGGCGTAAAGTTTCACAAGCATAGTATAGGGGCCTGTGGTGAAATGGCATTCGACGATCTCTGGAATGTTCTCAAACTCCTTAACGACATGCTTGTACATAGAACCCCGTTCCAATGTGATGCCAACATACGTGCATGTATTGTAGCCCAATGAAACAGGGTTGACGTTGTAGCCGGAACCGGTAATTACGCCAATATCAACAAGTCGCTGCACTCTCTGATGTATGGCGGCTCGCGACACACCGCACTCAATGGCCACCTCCTTAAAAGGTATGCGGGCATTGTGTGTAATGATTTCGAGGATTTTTTTATCGAGGCTGTCGATTTTTTCCATAGCGCACTATTTATAAATCATTTTGCAATGCAAAGGTAGCTCTTTTATCGAAAAGTGCAAGCATAAGTGTACAAAAAAATGACACCAAGGCTAAACATTGGTGTCATTTTGAGTCTTGGAGATGTTTGTTATTTGACGATTTCCAGAAGCTCTACGGTAAATATGAGTGTAGAGAACGGTGGAATCTTGCCAGCCTCACGGGCTCCGTAGCCTAAATTCTGTGGAATATAGACTTCCCACTTTGAGCCTACAGGCATCATCGTAAGTGCTTCCGTCCATCCTTTGATGACCTGATTGCAGGCAAAGGTAGCAGGTTGCTTACGTTTGTAACTGCTGTCAAACTCTGTTCCATCAATCAGATGGCCTTCATAATTGACTTTTACTTTTTGCTCTGCTGTAGGCTTTTCTCCAGTTCCTGCTACAAGTACTTTGTATTGCAAGCCGCTCGGAGTCGTCTGGACACTATCCTTCTTGGCATTTGCTTTCAGGAAAGCCTCGCCATCGCGACGATTTTGGCCATATTTAGCCTCCATCTTCACGCTGTTGTAATAGTCCATCTGCTTGGCTGAAACGGCCTGTGCGCTATCGTTGGTCAGAGTGGCATTACCTGCAATCGCGGCACGGAATCCTTCTATGAAGCGTGCGCGGTTGAGCAAATCAGTAGAATCATTGATTTGACGGTTGGCGTGCGGGATAATCTGGTTCTCCACTTGTTGGCGAATTTCTATGCCAGCAAGGCGGGCCTTCTCGCGCTTGTCTGCCTCTTCGAGCGTTACCTTGTCGAATCCTTTAAGGAAATCAGCCATATAGGCCTCATCAACTCCCATCCGCTGAACGAGATAGCTCTGCAGACCTGTAGTCTGTGCCACCCCGAAAGCATAGCTGAAGTCAGCCATGGGAATGGTGTCGACCGTCTCTACTTGCGCTTTCTTCTTGCTCTTCCTCACGCGCTTGGCGGCACTGGTGCTTACGCACACCAGTAGGCCAAGAGCGAGAGTCATGAATTTCAGACCTTTCATCGTAGAGGTTTACTTTTCAATACCGAGCAGGTCGATGGTGAACACGAGTGCGCTGAAGGGCTTGATGTTACCCATGTCGTTGCTGCCATAGGCTTGGTCCTGAGGAATGTAAACCTTCCACTTAGAACCTACAGGCATCGTGGTGAGAGCGGCCTTGAAGCCGGGGATTACCTGACTTGCGCCAAATACGGTGGGTTCACCCTCGAGGTTGCTGTCGAAAACAGTGCCATCGATCAGTGTACCTTCGTAGTGAACCTTCACACGGCTGGTGTCGGCTGCAACCTCACCCTTGCCTTCAGTCAGCACTTCGTAGTAGATACCGTTGCCGAGGCTCTTGATGCCATCTTTCTTGGCAACTTTTGCCATGAATTCCTCACCGGCCTTTTTGTTGTCGCCATAGTTCTTCTCACGAGCTGCGCTGCGAACAGCCTCCATCTTCGTTTGAACGTAAGAGTTGGCAGAATCAATGCTCATGATTGTCTCCTTGCCAGCAACAGCTGCCATGAATCCAGCATAGACGTTGTCTTCATTGATAGTCTGAGTGCTGTCTTCGCCGAAAATCATTTGGTTGATGTTCTTGATCATGCCTTGGCTTACCTGCTGGCCAATCTGGATACCTGCATAATAAGCGGCCTTCTTTTTGTCTTCGCCTGCCTTAACGCTCTCATAGAAGCCTTTGAGGAATTCGTCAACGCATGTGGTGTCGACATTCATGCGCATTGAGAGATATTCCTTCAGACCTTGAGTCTGACTCATACCGATAGCATAGCTGAGGGTATCAATGTCTGACTTGAGGCTGGCACTGGGAGCCGACTGGTTGCAAGAAGTCATGATTGCTGCCATGACTACTGCTGCGAAAAGTGTAATCTTTTTCATTTTTGCTTTGTATTTATTTGGGGTTAAACGTTAAATTCGTTGGTTGCAGATTCTTGGGGACCTTCTTCATCAGAGGACTTTGACAAGTTCTACGTCGAAGATCAGTGTAGAATAGGGAGGGATGCTACTGCCGGCTCCGCGCTCGCCATAGCCGAGCAGATAGGGAATGAAGAAACGATATTTGGCACCCTCCTTCATCAGCTGCACGCCTTCAGTCCATCCAGGAATGACGCCGTCCAAGGGGAAGTCGGCCGGTTCGCCTCGTTTATAGCTGCTGTCGAATACTGTGCCATCGATGAGGGTTCCTTCGTAATGGCAGCGAACCTTGTCCGTAGCTTTTGGGCTACGTCCGTCACCTTCGGCGAGAACGATATACTGAAGGCCGCTTTTTGTTACGACGACGTTGTCTTTCTTTGCGTTCTCTTCCAAAAAGGCTTTCCCTGCAGCGATAGCACCCTCAGCTTGTTTGCGTGCTTGCTTGTCGAAGTATTCGTTGAGCATAGCCTGAGCCTCACGGTGCGAAATAGCAGGCTCGGCATCCGTCAGTACGTCACAAATGCTTTGAGTGAAATCCTGAACATTGAAACCTTCAATGTTCATACTCTTCAATTGTTGGCCTATTCCTAAGCCTAAGGCATAACTAATCTTGTCCATTTATTGTATGTATCTCTATTTGTTCTTAATCGTTCTGTTGTTTTGCGCACATTATTTTATATGTTCGCGCGCGTGTAATTGCAAAATCGTCGCAAAGGTAGTGCTTTTCTTTTATCTTTCGCATTGAAGCGGATATTTTTTAGTTTTTTTATCTTTGTTCTTATTCCGAGTCAAGCTTTTTTGCTAAATTTGCTGCGCTAAATATTGCAATTATGAAAAAAGTCGTAATTCTTTCGGGTGCAGGCATGTCTGCTGAAAGTGGGATAAGCACGTTTCGGGACTCTGGCGGCCTTTGGGAGCAATATCGTGTCGAAGATGTTGCATCCATCGAGGGCTACTTGCGCAACCCATCCCTCGTCATAGATTTCTACAACCAGCGTCGTCGTCAGTTGCTCACCGTAGAGCCTTGCCGCGGTCATTATCTTGTGGCGGAGCTCGAGCGCCATTTCGACGTCACCGTGGTGACCCAAAACATAGACAACCTTCACGAGCGTGCCGGTTCGTCAAAAGTGATTCATCTGCATGGCGAGCTGATGAAGGCCACGTCTACAGCCCACCCAAATGATCCTTCGCAACTGGTAACTCTTGACGCCCAACACATAGATATTCACATGGGCGACAAGGCTTCAGACGGCAGCCAATTGCGTCCTTTCATTGTTTGGTTCGGCGAACCTGTGCCTGAGATTGAGCGAGCGGCAGAAGAAGTTGCCGAAGCAGACATCTTCGTGATAATAGGAACGAGCTTGAATGTCTACCCTGCAGCAGGCCTCATCCAATATACTTCGCCCTCTGCCCCTGTTTATCTGATTGATCCGAAAGAGGTGCCATGGAACAGTTTCCACCGCTTCCATCACATACGCAAGGGGGCTTCAGAAGGAATGGAAGAACTAATGAGAATATTAACCAAGGACGAGGCCTAAGGCCTGCGTTCATTCTTTTCATTACAGAATATGACAAAATTACAAGCCGTAATGGCAGAACACCGTCGCTGGCAACAGATATTAGGCCTCAGCACAGTAGCTGACCTAAACAAGGCAGTAAGAATGGGGCATGCCACCGACATCATCAACGTTTCCGAAGCTTTGCAAGAACGACGCATTGCAGCCGTTGCCGACGATATCCAGGCTAAGGGCAAGCGTTTGGTGTTGCTTGCAGGCCCCAGCAGCAGCGGAAAAACCACAACGAGCAAGCGTCTGTCTGTGCAGTTGGCTGCTTGCGGATTGAGGCCTCGCTCCATCTCTATGGACGATTACTTTGTCAACCGCGACCAGACGCCGCGCGACAAGAACGGAGAATATGACTTCGAATGTCTGCAAGCGCTCGACATTCCCCTTTTCAATCAGCAATTAGTTGCTTTGCTACAAGGCGATGCCGTGGAGGTTCCCCGCTACGATTTCCAAACCGGCTCGCGGCAATCCGGCGAGACCATGCAATTGCAACCTACCGACGTACTGATTGTTGAAGGCATACATGCCCTCAACCCAGAACTCACACCTGCAATCTCCGACGATACTAAATACAAGCTTTACGTCTCAGCCCTGACAACGATACAACTCGACCAGCAACACCGAATCTCTACGTCGGACAACCGCTTGCTACGCCGAATCATTCGCGACCATAAGTTCCGTGGCTACAGTGCCAGCGAAACCATCCACCGTTGGCCGAGCGTTCGTGCCGGCGAGGAACGTTGGATATTCCCTTATCAGGAGAATGCCGACCGCATGATAAATAGCGCCCTCATCTACGAGCTGGCCGTGTTGCGCAGTTTCGTCATGCCACTGCTTGAAGAGGTGCCGGCCGACAGTCCTGAATATGAGGAGGCCTTGCGTCTGCGTGGGCTGGTGGGCTTCTTCGAGCCTATCCCGCCCAAGCAGATTCCTCCCACTTCGCTCCTGCGTGAGTTCCTTGGAGGTTCCAGCTTCCACTATTAAGGCTCATCTGTTTTTGACAAATACCCAGGAAATGAGCACCAATGACTATGTACAGTTGCTTGAGTCGCGGGGAGTGAAAGCCACTTCCACGCGTTTGCTCGTCTACAAAGCTTTAGCTCGTCATTCACATCCTTTATCGCTACGCGAGCTTGACGACTTGCTCAACACCGTAGACCGCTCGTCCATCTTCCGCACGCTGACCCTCTTGCTTCAGCATCATCTGGTACATGTTATCGAGGGAGGAGCGGGCATAGCGCTCTATGAGGTTTGCGAGGGGAACGACCATTGCAGCCTCGACGACCAGCATGTTCATTTCTTTTGCACGCAATGCCAGCGAACCTTCTGTTTCCGAAGCCTCCATATTCCGGCCTTCGACATGCCTGAAGGCTTTGTTGCCACGGCTGTCAATTTCCTTGTAAAAGGCATTTGTCCCGATTGCGCCAATGCGCATGTGACGTAGTTCCTGTTCAAAACATGTTATAGACTTAAATCTGTACCGATACGGTCCCCAAGCCGTATCGGTACAGATTTTTTTGTATCGTCACTAACCAACGGCCGAAGGCCTCATTCGTCGAGGGGAACCACCTCAAAATTGCCGGCTACGAAGTCGTCGCATGCCACATGGAAAAAGCTTTTCCTCTCGTGGGCAAAGGTCATGAGTTTTTCGAAGATTGGCTCATAGGCCAGGAGATGCGGGTTACCTATCATGATGAGATGTTCTTCGGCTCTTGTCATGGCCACATTGAGCTTTCGGTCAATGCTTTTGCTGTCTATAGGATCGAAAAAGACATTGTCGGTAAGGAAACTCAGTTGGTAGCGTCGTTGAACCGTGAAACCATAGATGATGGTCTGACGTTGCGAGCCTTGGAAACGCTCAACGGTATCGATAGTGACGTCGCGAAGCAAGGGAATGCCATACTCATCGAGGGCTTTTCGCACGGCTGCTATCTGGTTGCGATAAGGCACTATGACGCCTACCGTCCTGTCGACGTCGAACTCCATGGTGCCTCGAATTTGATAGATTCTTACGACGATAGCGGCTATCATTCGGGCTTCTATGGGGTTCACCTTGTCGGAAGGCGATGTCTTAGGGGTGTCGGCAGCTATGAAGGCAATGCGCCGTGTGCTCAGGAGGTCGTCGATGCCGTTCACTCCCCCACCCTGCGTAGGCAGTTGACCATTTTGGTGGGGACAGGGAACTTCTTTGAGCAACCCATTGTAGAATTCCCTACTGGGAAAGAGCGAGATGTCGTGGTGCATGCGTCCTTGCCTTGTGAGCATATAGGTGACGGACGGATTGTGGGCATACTTCTTGAGCAATCTCTCAAACATAGATAGCCTGCAATCTGTGAGGTTGATGCCCTGCAGCTGTTCGTCATCAACATGCGAAACGGCCTCGGGTTGCTGCACCACAGCCGGCAGTTGCTTATGGTCGCCGATCATCACGATTTTACGTATAGATGGCGCGCTTGCCGTTTGCGCACTAAGCAGCCCTATGATATGGGGCTCCAGTATCTGCGAGGCTTCGTCGATGACGGCCAAGCTAAAGGGCTTCAGCTGTAGAAGCGCGACATTGCTGTTCAAAGCTGTTGTCGTACCGACTATGATGCGCGTATTAAGAAGCTTCGACTTCAAGTCGTTAAGAGTTGAGCACTGAGGGGCTATCCTGCTCAGCAGCTTGTCTCTGTAGTCGTTGCCACAGTTGAACGCATTGCCGATTCTGATGAAATCGAGTCCTTCAGCTGTCAGTTTGCTACAAATCTCGTCGACGGCTCTGTTGGTGTAGGCCAATATGAGCACGGAAGCGGCTGGTTCCAACAGCTCCTCCTTCACGGTGTAGAGCAAGGCATACGAAGTCTTGCCGGTGCCCGGAGGGCCTATGATGAGGAACAAGTCCTGCGCTTGTTTCATGCGCAGCACCAAGTCGTTGAACGGACCGTAGTTACCTTTCAGCTCAACAGAGGTATCGGTGTGTGGCTCTCGCTGCAACAGCAACAGTTGGCGACGCTCTTTGGGCGCTGTGAGGAAGGCCTGCATGCCTCTGTAGAGCGAGCTGAAGGACGCTTCCATGAAGTCATGTTCTATGGCCCAGAGGCTGTCTTGCTGGGTCAGGAACACACGGCTGTCGGTTTGTGCAGCCCTTAATGCCAGCCTGATGGTGTCTACGCCAATAGCCTCTATCGTGCAACGGTGCACCATCGTCCGCCTGAGGTCGGGTTCGGCATGGCGGGGATAAGGGTAGAGAATCACTATGTCGCCAATGCGAAAGTTCGACAAGTCGTTGCCCGCCGTGTCGGCGAATTGCAGCTCTACGGTCTGGATGCGTCCGGCCGTGTGGTCGTTTGGAGAGACGAGTGTGAGCTGGTCGTAGATGTTGCCGGCCAGGCGTTTCTCTTGCAACGACTCGCGCCAAGACGCCGCGAAGCCGGAGTTTTCTTTCGTTCCGTTTCCGAGTTTCGACATGACATGTTCGTTGGCAATGAATGTCATGAAGCGGAAGAAATAAGCCTTCTCGAGCGCCGAAGCCTGTTGTATAGCATCGAGCACAGTGGCTATCTGCGGACGTTGCCAGTTGACCCAAAGCGAATTGCGCACGCCTTTCTCATTCAACTGGTCGGGAGTCAGCGTGTCAAGGATCTTGTAGCCGTCGGGGCGGGTTAGGGAAAGCTCGGTCCACGCAAGCTCATTCCTTACCTTGAAAGCCCTGAAGAGCAGCTCGGGAGCCGTAGAACCTGGATTGTGGAGGCTTTCGCTGTATTTCGAATAGAGCAGAAAGGCATTGATGCCTTTGTTGTGCTCATAGATGTTTCTGTAATTATATCTGATGAGGGCAATGTACAGCAAAAGCTGCACGTAGTGCTCTTCCGTGTGCCGAGGGCTCACGAAATTGTTGTACGGGAACGCCCCCTTGCCCGATTTCTGCTCCATGAGCACCTTGAAGTCCAGCTGCAGATAGTCCATGCGGCCTTGCAGCCCAAGCATCTCCGAAAAGAACGACGGCTCAACGATACCTTTTTTCGTATCGAACTCAGCCACTGCCTCTGGCAGCGTCTGGTTGACAGCCTTTGCTATGTGCTGTTGCTGCAGATGAGCTTCGGTGTGGAACTGAGGGCCTATTTCAGCCGTAAGCAGCTTGATGGCATTCGTGCTGAAGAAGTCTTCGATACTCTGCCTGTATGTGTGCGTAGGAGGCAAATGGTGAATGGCTTCGTCCAACAGCTGGCTTGCAAAGTTTCCCAAGATGGTGGCTTCGGTGTTGACCTGGGGTTCCAGCTTGTGTATCAACTCTACGTTGGCCGAGTCGGCATAGTTGGTGAAACAATGTGCCACGGTAGAGATATTCACCAGATAGTCGGGCTCGTAGATGATGAGCTCGGGATAGACGACGCCATCCCGTTCGCGAGGACGCACGAGGTTGAGCTGGGCGCCGGCATGAAACAAGTCCTTAAGGTAGCTCCAGTCGAAGTCGTAGGTGGTATTGCCATGTGCATAACACACTTTTGCCGTCCTGCCGGCATGTATGGGCTCGTCTGTTTGGACGTACACATATTCGTCGTCCCAGTGTTCAACAACCGCTCTGATGCAATCGCCTGCCTTCTCGAAGCGAGCTTCAGGAACCGTGTCGGAGGGCAGCTGTGCCGACAGGCGGGAAGGGATGTCACATTGATAGACTAAGGCTATAAATTCACACAGGTTCTTCAAGTCGTAGAGGCAGAAAGGCTCCAGCTCGTCGGTCGTGGAGGCTGCTTGGAAGAGCCCGCGTGGCGAGGCTTGCCGGAAACGGACGCGCGTCTCGTTCATGGCTCTCACCTGCTGCGAAGGGGCTTCGTAGCGCTTCAGCAGATAGGCCATCTTGGCAAAATCGCCGCCGAAGGTCATCTGCGTATGGCCACACCTCTCATTGAGGCATCGCCTGAATATGCGGCTCATGCCCCCGTAGACGCGGGGATAGTCGGGCCGCTGGCTCAAGGCTTCTTCCAGCTCGGCATAGATATCGGCCGCCGCATTGTAGGTGGCTATGCTGTAGACGTAGCGTCCATCGGGGCTCACCACGGTGCTGACATCCACCTGTTTCATCGTCGTGAGCACCGTGCGTATGTCGTCGGTGATACCCGTTCCAGTAAGTTTGAACACCGCCTCCTTGCGTGTCCATAAGCGGGAAAAGGCCAACTGTGGATTTTCGTCGGTAAGGATGGCGTCGGCTTCAGCCTGACTCATCACTTTCGCCAGCAGCGCAGGCGAAAAGGAACGGGGCGTCTCAATGTCGATGCCAATGGGTTTGTCGCTCACGCCACAAGCAACAGCCTCGCGACAATGGCTCAGGCTGAAGTGAATGTCGGGGTGCTCAGCCATGAAAGGTTTGCCATGCTGACCGAAACTGAACACCGGAGGCGCAGTGATGCCATAAGTCTGGCGAAGCGCCTGGCAAAGCAGGAGGTAGGCAGCGGCCCCTTCACGACGGGCACGTTCGTTACCGAACCCCAACAGATAGGTACGACGTTGTGCCGACATCTGCTGGAGTGCCTCATCGAGATTCAGATCTGACAGATGGTCGTTGATTAAGATCATTGGCCGTGGCATTGAGCTCAGCAAAGGTAGTGTTTTTAGGCTAAACGCCGAGCCTTAGGCGGCAGTGGCGCCATAGCAAAGCGGTTTTCTTGTTCATCTCCTATTGCCTGATCTGATTCTTCAGTTTCAGGATGCGGCGCACACTCTGGTCTATGCGCTCTTCTGTGAGCACACCGTCCTCGACAGCCTTGACCACGGCATCGAAAGCTCCTACGAAGTTCTGCGGGCCAAGCACAATGTCGGCGCCTGCCTGCAGGGTGCCTACGGCTGCTTCGGCATTGGTGTATTGCTGGGTGATGGCTCCCATCTCCATGGCATCGGTAATGATGATATTCTGATAGCCCAAGAAGCCGCGCAGCTTGTCCTGGAGGATAACCGACGACATGGTGGCGGGGATGTCCGAGCCTGCAACATTAGGTGTGGCGATGTGAGCTGTCATAATCAACTGCACTCCCCACTGAATGCCCGCCTTGAAAGTAATCATTTCGCAATTCATCATATCGTCCCACGTCTTCAGGCTTTGTGCATAGCCGAAATGAGTGTCGGCCTTCGTGTCGCCATGGCCAGGGAAGTGCTTGATACAGCCTGTCACACCGGCATCCTTCAGTCCCTGCAGATAGTTGGTAACCATAGGCGCAGCCACCTCAGGATCGTCGCTGAAGGCACGGGCACCAATGACGACATTATCGGGGTTGGTATTTACGTCGGCAACCGGAGCAAAGTCGATGTCAAAACCATAACGGTGAAGATAGGTGCCGATGACGTTACCACAGCGGTAAGCGTTCTGAGGATCACCCGTGGCACCGATAGCTCCCATCGACTCAAACTTCTCAACCGTGAAGTTCGCATTGTTGCCGATACGGGCCACGCGACCGCCCTCCTCATCGATACAGAGCAACGGCGAACCCTTAAGGGCTCGGATTTGTGGGATGAAAGCCGAGAGCTGAGCCTCGTCATCGATATTGTGGGCATAGAGAATGATGCCGCCAACGGGGTACTTCTCGTTAACAGCCCTCATAGTGGCATTCACGGCCTGCAACTTGATGGCCCTGATGTCATCCGTACTGCCATCAATGCCACTGGGCTGATTGAAATGAATTGTAGTGTCGAGACACTCAGGGCGAACGTAGAACAACTGCCCCACCTTCTCGCGCAGCGTCATTTGCCGCAGTTGCAGCTCCACTTCGTCTGTCGGCACTTCAGGAGTATCGTCGTCATCAGGCGAACAAGAGATGTACACGTTAGAGCCGCAAATCAGGGTGGCAGCCATCACCCATTGCATGATTTTTTTCATTGCCTTTTCTTATTATCTTATTGAATTATGCAAACATTCCGTTTTGCCAGAAGCTAAGGCCTATAGGCCACATCGAGTCAAAGTCGCAAGACCGCCCTGCGGCCTCAAGAACTCAAAGGCCACTACTCCACGACCTCAAAAGCCAAAACTCCCGGAACTCCTCACAGCCACAACTGCGCAGAACATTCACGACCGAGGATTAAGCATTGCACTGCAAATATAGAGTTTTTCTGAATCAAAGGCAACCGAGGGGACCAAATATATGGCTTCCGCGATTTATTTCTTGACAAAAACAGACATCTTATCCGGAAAAAGTACAATTTATCGGTCAAAAAAGCACGCTCTTGGCCCAAGTGAGAGCACAAGGACATCGCAGCACTCATCGACCAGAAAGTCAAAGAAGCAAGCTCCAACCCCAGATGAGTGCCGGTGCGCAGACAACATACAGCACCCGCAGGAAACAAGAAACAGCCTCAACGGCTCCACACCTACAGCGCGTTGGCAACATATACAACGACCATAGGAAACAAGAAACGGCCTCAACGGCTCCACACCTACAGCGCGTTGGCAACATATACAACAACCATAGGAAACAAGAAACAGCCTCAACTTAACTACCTCTATCGTGCGGAAGTAATATTTACAACACCCGTAGGCAATAGGCCCGAAGGCACACTTCACCAGGGCCAGTCTGCCATTCCACCAACAAGCTTCTCAACATCAGAAAGGAAGACGACCACATCGACCTTGACGACCCAGCCCCAAACCAAAGAAAAAACAGCAATGCACACAGCGGCATAGATCAATGCACCCAGCGGCATAGACCGATGTACACAGCCGAATAGACCAATGTACACAGCTGCATAGACCAATGTACACGGCTGCATAGACCGATGCACACGGCTACATAGACCGATGCACTCAGCTGCATAGACCAATGTACACGGCTACATAGACCAATGTACACAGCTGCATAGATTATTCCATGGCCTTGGAACAATCATTCCATGACCATTGAACGATTATTCCAAGGCCATGGAATAATCACATCAGCTAAGTATTTCTTGCAAATGTGCCGCGTAAAGAAGGAGAAACAGCCTTCTGAAGTGACCATTCATCCAGCCTTCCAGAGACCGTCCGAAAACACAATCTCCCGTTCGGCATTAGGAGTCGCCTTGCGAGCGTCCGGCTCGAAGACACGCTTCATCCTTGCAGAAGTCATACAAATCTTCTCAGAGGATACGGCTGCAACATCTTAAGAATTGAAGCCCCCACTACAGTGCAAACCCGATGCCTATATACAGTATAGCAAAAGGACTGACTTTCTCATTATGTACATGCTTTTCCTTGACTATTCCCCATAAAAAAGTGTGTTTACATTTGGTTGTTTCCTCATAAAAATATTATTTTGCAACAGAATAACATTAATGCAGCAGATGGAAAGGAGTGTTCATAAAAAGTTCTACAAGGATAATAATACCTTTAAGATCTATCTGATTGACTGCAGGCTTCTCGCCTTGCTCTCTGACTCACGTCCAAAGGATATGCTTCTTGACGACAAAGCATTCACCGAGTTTAAGGATGCCAATACAGAAAACTTCTTTCTTCAACAGCTGGTAGATATCAGAGACGTCCCTACCTATTATTACAGAAGGGCAAGTCAACTCTTGGGATTGAACTCCTTGCCCAGTATGACGGCAAAGTATTCCCTTGCGGGGTTAAGGCAGAGGAAAACATCAAGACCAGATCGTTGCGCACGTTCGTTGCCTACGAATTTCCTGACTTGTCACTCCATGCCTTCCGGTTCAGTATGCTCCCATACATCAATCAGCAGTGGATGGAAAACATGCCCTTGTCTTGTATCGAGGGATGCTTTTGGCCCATATAATCTTAGTGTTTTTATAGTGTGATTAAACCCAGCGACAAGCATACAAAAACAATGAAACAAATAGAAGTCGTAGCAGCAATCATCCATGATGACCAAGGTCGTATTTTCGCCACGCAGCGGGGATATGGCGAGTGGAAGGACTGGTGGGAATTTCCTGGTGGGAAGATGGAGGAAGGCGAGACGCCCGAGGAGGCGTTGAAGCGTGAGATATGGGAAGAACTGGAAACGGACATCGTGGTAGAGCAGTTGGTGGATACGGTGGAATGGGATTATCCGCAGTTTCATCTTACCATGCACTGCTATCTCTGCCATGTGGAAAGCGGACATCTGGAACTGAAGGAGCACGAAGCTGCACGATGGCTCGGCAAGGATGAACTGGAGAGCGTCGACTGGCTTCCTGCAGACAGAGATTTGGTAAGGAAACTGAAATAGTAAACAGACATGGATATCCATACCACACCCCAGTGCCATGCAATGGCTGCAATCGAACGAGACCAGGATGATGCTTGCATAAGTCCTGCCGAGCAAGAGAAGGCACGCCGTTCAGCCAACATGGCAGCCATCCACGGCAAAGACACGAAGCCGGAGATGGTGGTACGTCGTTGGCTGTGGGGACATGGGTATCGCTATCGACTGAATCATCCACGTTTGCCCGGAAAGCCTGACATTGTGATGCGGAAGTACAGGACCTGCATCTTCGTAAACGGTTGCTTCTGGCATGGCCACAATGTGCAGTTGCAAACTGCACAAATTGACAATGGACAATTGATAATTGAGAGCTCCGAGTGCTGCAAGATCCCCAAGACGAACCGAGAGTTCTGGGTGACAAAAATTCTTCGGAACCGGGAGCGCGACGCGAGGGTGCTGCGCCAGCTGGCAGCGATGGGCTGGCACTGCATCACCATCTGGGAATGCGAGCTGAGGCCGAAAGTGCGCGCGAAGACCTTGGAATCGCTGGCTTATACTCTCAATCGAATCTTCCTGCAAGACCACAGCATCAGGCCCTATGACCTCCCCGAGGAAGAGCCGCTAACGGCCGCCGAGGAGATTCATTGTGATAATAATTTGTAAAAATGCATAACATGCAGCCATTTTAACTGGTTTTCATGAATAAAATTTGGCAAAGACATTGAATTTTATTATATTTGCACTCGGTTTTAATTAAATAAAGATGAGTGAAAGACCTCTAAACCGACTCAAGGTAGTTCTGGTGGAGAACCAGAAAACAAGCAAGTGGCTGGCAGAACAGTTAGGTGTCTCTGCAGTAACTGTCAGCAAGTGGTGTACAAATATGCACCAGCCATCCCTGCCACAATTGACGGAGATTGCAGATGTTTTGGAAGTGGATGTTAGATCATTGATTTGTTCAACAAAGTAGATAATCACACGAAATCATAAGAGCCAGTTATTATGGACGGATTCAGAAATATAGAAATCAAGAACTTCAGAGGCATCGACCATCTGAAGATAGACGACTTTTCCCGTGTGAACATACTCCTGGGACAGAACAGTTCAGGAAAAAGTTCTGTGCTTGAATGCCTTTTATTGATGATGGGGATGTCCAATCCAGATCTGCCTCAGACCATCAATTCTATCAGGTCTCGCAACTATAGCGGTTTTGCAGACCTGACATACATATTCCATCGTCTGGACTTGAAGACCAAGCCAGAGATATCGTCCGAATTGTTTGACAGCACTAAACGTCATTTGTCTTTGGACTTAACCTATGTCTTTGACGGGCAATCACAGGCAGGTTTACAGAATGGGCAGATACCGACCTCTGAAACGAAAACCTTCCTGAACACGCTGAAGATGCTGTTCGATGTTGAATTCGGTCAACAAAAGAATACGTATGAGTGCACTCTGACTGCCAATCAGCAAGGATTGATATCTAACAAGAAACTGGCAGAAGGGTATTTAGAAAAGAACAGTGTAGCTTTCCTCCCTGCTGACTTGGCTGCAGGTAATCCTGTCAACGACTTGGTTGAGTTGATAAAGCGCAGACTAAAAGGTACCGTAGCAGAGCGATTGAAGAACTTTGATAGCCGTATCACTACATTGGAGATTCTGAATAATGTCGCATACGTAGGCTTGGAAGGCATCGATCAGTTGTTGGCGGTTAACATGCAAGGTGATGGTCTTCGCCGTTATCTGAATATTGTGGCTGCGTCTGCCAATCCCATGAACAATATACTTCTGATAGACGAGATTGAAAATGGCTTACACTATTCTGCTTACAAGAAGTTATGGGAGGCTATTTTCGCTTTGGCGACCACTACGAATAAGCAGGTGTTTGTGACAACGCATAGTAAGGAAACCCTCTATGGTTTGAGTGAGATGCTGGAGGAGCATACGGAGTATCAGCAAGAGATGCGTTTGTACACCATAGAGAATACAAAATTGGAGGGGCTTCAAGCATATAAATACACTTATGGGGGCTTGTCGGATGCATGCGAAAATGATGTGGAACTTAGAAGCATTGCGTTATGATTGATAGATTTCACATATTTGTTGAGGGCAAAACCGATAAGGTGTTTGTTGAACAGTATTTTTATCATGTGTTTGGTGTTTCTATTCCAAAAGATTTTGTTGTTCCAACAAATGGTAAAGACAATCGCCAAAATGCGACCAATAAGATGAAAACTATGTCCGCTAATGGAGGAAAGAATCTTGTGATTTTTGATGCAGACGATGATGTAGAAAAGAGACGGACAGAACTTCTGAGTTGGAAAGAAAAGGAGAATCTGGATTTTGAGCTGTTCCTGATTCCGAATGATAAAGAAGCAGGTGCTTTGGAAACTCTTTTGGAAAATATTATTAATCCTAATAATGAACCTATATTCAAATGTTGGGATAAATATGAGAGCGATTTGGGACAACTGAAAATCAAAGGAAGAACTACACCATTGACTATCCCAGGGAAAAAGGCGAAAATTTATGCTTACTTAAGTGCCCTTTTGGGAAAATCTGATGATGAACAAAAGTTAGCACAGACAGAAAAACGTGATTATAGGAATCCGTTACATTGGAATCTGGATGCAGAGTATTTGGAGCCGTTGAAAGAATTCTTGAAATGTAACATTGAAAAGAACGAATGAAAGAAGTATCAGAGATCAAGAAATATAAAGCCATCGATTTCTTTTGTGGAGGCGGAGGAATGACATGCGGGTTACGTCAAGCAGGTATTGATGTAATAGCAGGTGTAGATTTAGACGAAAACGCCAAAGAAACGTATGAGTTTAATAATCCTGGCAGTGTGTTCGTGCATAGGGATGTGAAAAGGCTTCATAGCAACTATTTCGAAAAAAATCTTGGAGTACAAAAGAATGACAACCGTTTGATTATGGTTGGTTGCAGCCCTTGTCAATATTATAGCATCATCAATACCGACCATACCAAAGCAGAGCTATCGAAAGACTTGCTGATGAATTTTGCGAGATTCATTGAGTATTATATGCCAGGATATATTTTGGTTGAAAATGTCCCTGGAATTGTAACTAATAAAGAAACTATCTTGCCCAAATTTTTGAGGAAGATAGAGAAATTGGGGTATAAGCATACGGAAGAGATTGTGGATATGAGCCAATATGGTGTGCCTCAAAGTCGTCGCCGTTTTTCTCTTATAGCAACCCGATTAGAAGGTGTTGATATTTCTCTGCCCGAAAAATCTAAAGAGATTATAACGGTTGCTGATGTTTTAGGAGAGAATAACGGCTTCCCAAAGATAAAAGCTGGACATAAAGATAAATCCGAATTTCAGCATACTGTTGCTGGCTTAAGTGAAGTAAGTCTAAAACGCATGGCCTTGACCCCTCATAATGGAGGCAACCGTCTTAGTTGGGCATCTCGACCGAATTTACAACTTGAGTGTTATGTCGGAAAAGACGATATTTTCAAAGATAATTACGGGCGTATGTGGTGGAACAGACCTTCTCCAACGATTACGACAAAGTTTTTCAGTATCTCCAACGGACGCTTTGCCCACCCCGATGAAGACAGAGCTATTTCTATTCGTGAAGGTGCCACACTGCAATCATTCCCCAAAGACTATGTCTTCAAAACCAACAGTATCGCTGGTGCGGCTCGAATTATTGGAAATGCTGTACCATGCGAATATGCAAGAAGATTAGGTGAAACTATAATTTCTAATTCCTGACAATTATGGCAGATATAGAAAATAAAAATCAAAAACTGGAAATGAGTTTTGATCCCCAGACGATAGAACATTTGGGAGTCAAGATGTATTCGCAATTACCTAATGCTATAGCAGAGTTGATTGCCAATAGTTATGATGCGGAATCTCCTGAAGTACATATTATT
>OCVV012828551.1_pt1 | contig 81732 bp, 67 predicted proteins | sample 1539721 | NCBI WGS metagenome assembly OCVV01 (sample SAMN02144230, study PRJEB22623) | gut metagenome | biome: sheep rumen | host: Ovis aries | place: New Zealand
AAAAACCTTTTCTTCGTCCACAACATTTTTGCCATCACAACCAAGAAGAACCTGTTTTTATTTGTTTTTACTTGTTTTTTTCTGTTTTTTTTCAAAGTGACATTCAGTCACTTTACACGTCCGCCGAAGGCGTATCATTAAAACTTCTCTTATACCGAACTCACGTTAATACAAAGAATAACAAAAGGAATAGTTGGTGGAATGAAGAAATAGTCGTATCTTTGCAACCAGTACCATGGTACAAAAAACAACCCGCCAACTTTGATAGTGGCGGGTATTCAAAAACTTGGTTACGTGCTTTGATAGCAGAGGCTTGACCAAGCATTACGGGTACAAAGGTAAACAATATAATTGAAATTTCCAAATGAATTATCAAAATTTGCGAGATTATACTCATATTCACGTATATCAAGATATCTGAAAGCCTCTTTTTGAAAAAAGAGGTCGAGAAATCAGAAAAGACGTTGCTAGTAAAAAGGCGTAACGTGACTGCAGGAAGGGTGATAGCGGAATTGAATCTTGGTTTTTGGAACAGTCTGTATGAGACTCACCACTACGCCTTGTTACAGGGCGTACCTTGTACAATATTCAGAGGATTACCTACAGGTTATGGACGAAAAGAGGTAAATGCCATCATCCAAGATATCAGAATTATGAGGAACAGAGTGAGTCACAATGAACCTCTATGTTTTGATAACAGGCAGTTTGACATGACATATGTAAAGCAAATGTATGTTTTGATTTATGATTTCTTTACGTGGATTAACCCGAATATCATTCCGACAATGGCGCAGGAGGCTTTGGATAACGTTCAGGCAGAGATTGCCAAAACTGAAGCCATCATTAATTCATAAAGTACCTATAGAATATGACAAAACTTACTCTAAATCGACGTTCCCGATGTGGGTTTTGGAACTGTGCAAGGAGGGCCGTGGCGGAAGTGGAATAAAGAGTGGGGAGGGGTGGGGTTGAAACGTGGAGTTTACGAAAGTGGTGTTTGGGGATGTTTTTTGCCTTTTTCTGAGGGAAGGGGCATTTTTTCTTGTGTTTGTTTTTCTCTTCCCGATTAAAAGCCGTATCTTTGTAAAGTTTTTGAGGCATGCCGTCAGCGGCGTGTCCTATTCTTTTTGTGATGAAAAATTACACAACAACATTTATTATTTAATAAAATCAAGAAAATTCATTATGAAGATTTCAAGAATTGATCACCTTGGAATAGGTGTAGAGAGCATCGATGCTGTGCTCCCTTATTTCGAGAATGTGCTTGGCCTGAAGTGCTATGCAGTGGAAGAAGTGGCTGACCAGAAGGTGAAGACTGCTTTCCTGAAGGTGGGCGAAGTGAAACTGGAACTGCTGGAACCCACGTCACCAGAGTCGGCTGTGGCCAAGTGGCTGGAGAAGGGTGGCAAGGGCGTTCACCATGTGGCATTCGCTGTTGAGGACGGTGTGGCAGAAGCACTCGTCGAGGCTGAAGGCAAGGGCGTTCGTCTGATTGACAAGACTCCACGTCCCGGTGCAGAGCAGATGATGATTGGTTTCCTCCATCCCAAGACCACTGCTGGCATTTTGACAGAACTTTGTGAACCACAGAACAAGTGAAAAGTGAAGAGTGAAAAGCGAAAAATAAAAGTTACCTACCATGCGGAGTCTTGATGTCGTGTATGCAAGGATACTTTTACTTTTAGTTTTTAACTTTTAACTCATAAAAAGATATTTTTATGTCAAAGCAAACAGAAAGAATACAGGAGTTGATTGAACTCCGTCAGAAGGCGCGTCTGGGTGGTGGCGAGAAGGCCATCGACAAGCAGCACGCTAAGGGCAAGTTCACTGCACGTGAGCGTATTGCCATGCTCCTCGACGAGGGCAGTTTTGAAGAATATGATATGTTTAAACTCCACCGTTGCACCAACTTCGGCATGGAGAAGAAGCAGTATCTTGGCGACGGTGTCGTGACTGGTTCGGGTACAATCGGTGGACGCCTCGTCTTTATTTTTGCTCAGGACTTCACGGTCAACGCAGGTTCTCTCTCCGAGACCATGAGCCAGAAAATCTGCAAGATTATGGACATGGCCATGAAGGTGGGTGCTCCTGTCATCGGCATCAACGACTCGGGTGGTGCTCGCATCCAGGAGGGTATCAACGCCTTGGCTGGTTATGCTGAGATTTTCCAGCGCAACATCATGGCTTCGGGTGTGATTCCTCAGATTTCAGGCATTTTCGGTCCTTGTGCAGGTGGTGCCGTTTATTCTCCAGCCTTGACCGACTTCACGCTCATGATGGAGAACACTTCGTTCATGTTCCTCACAGGTCCAGCCGTGGTGAAGACCGTGACTGGCGAGGATGTGGATCAGGAGAGCCTCGGTGGTGCATCGGTTCACTCCACCAAGTCGGGTGTGACTCACTTCACCGCTTCGACCGAGGAGGAGGCTATGGCGATGATTCAGCAACTCATCTCCTACATTCCGCAGAACAATCAGGAGGAGACTCCACGTGTGGAATGCACCGACCCCATCGACCGTTTGGAGGATTCGCTCAACGAAATCATCCCCGACAATCCTAATCAGGCATACGACATGTATAAGGTCATCGCCGCCACTGTCGATAACGGCGAGTTCTTCGAGGTGCAGCCACGCTATGCCCAGAACATCATCGTCGGCTTCGCGCGCTTCAACGGTCGTTCCGTGGGTATCGTAGCCAATCAGCCAAGCAAGTTCGCTGGTGTGCTCGACTGCAACGCTTCTCGTAAGGGTGCGCGTTTCGTCCGTTTCTGCGATGCCTTCAACATTCCAATCGTTAGTTTTGTCGATGTGCCAGGCTTCCTCCCGGGTACAGGTCAGGAGTACAACGCTGTCATCCTGCATGGTGCCAAACTGCTCTACGCTTACGGAGAGGCAACTGTGCCAAAGGTGACTGTGACTCTGCGCAAGTCATACGGTGGTTCTCACATCGTGATGTCTTGTAAGCAACTTCGTGGCGACATCAACTATGCATGGCCATCGGCCGAAATCGCCGTGATGGGTGCCAGTGGTGCAGCCGCTGTGCTTTATGCCCGTGAGGCAAAGCAGATCAAGGAAGAGGGTGGTGATGCCAAGGCATTCATTGCCGAGAAGGAGGAAGAATACTCCAAACTCTTCGCCAATCCTTACCAGGCAGCCAAGTATGGCTACATCGACGATGTCATCGAGCCACGCAACACTCGTTTCCGCGTCATTCGCGCCCTCGAGCAGTTGGCAAACAAGTCACTTACTAATCCTGCTAAGAAGCACGGTAACATTCCATTGTAAGCATTATGAGAAAGATATTATCAGTTATTTCATTCCTCGTGGCTTCATCGGCTGCATTCGCACAGGGCGCACACGACTTCAAACTCAACGAAGTCTTCGTCTATACCCCTGCCTGCTGCACTGGCGACTCTGCTGCCAGCACCTGCGAAAAGCCTGCAAGTTACGTGGATGAATATGGTCAGCCTGCCTCATGGATTGAAATCGAGAACACTTCTTATTCCACCCACGACATAAGAAACTGTTTCCTCACCATCAATCCCGCAGTGCTCGACAAGAACATGCCGGCACCTGAGCGTGAAAAACTCATGTCCGCCATTCCTGCAGGTGACCCACGCACGTCACTTTCTGCCAAGCAGCGCATCACGCTCTTTGCCGATGGTCATGTGAACCGTGGTACACTTCACCTCAACTTCACACTTCCTGTGGGTGAGTCGTTCACCATCTATCTCTTCGACGGCAACGCTGTTGACCTCTTGGATTCTGTTCGTGTAGAGGCTCTTCCTGCAGGCTCAAGTTTTGCTCGCATCAACGATGCAGAATGGCAAGTGCTTGAGGCAGATAAGGTCACTCCCAATGCTCCAAACATTGCCTACCACAACGACAAAATCAGGGAGTTTAAGGAGAAAGACCCCTACGGCATTGCCATGACCCTCATGTGCATGGGCGTTGTATTCCTTTGCCTCATTCTGCTCTTCGTGTTCTTCCACATCTTCGGATGGGCGATGAACCGTGCAGCCAAGTTGGCTCGTGTACGTGCCATCCGCGCCATCCACGACCAGGCTGCTAAAGTGGTGGAGATGGCCAAGCAAGGTACGACCGAGACTAAGGGTATCGACATGGAGACCTACACTGCTGTCATTGGCATGGCTCTCCACGAATACTTCGGTGGCACCCACGACCTTGAGTCGGGCGTCCTGACCATCCACCAGACACCTACCACGTGGGCAGACAAGAGCCACGAACTCCGTGTGACCCCACAGCATCATCAAGCAAATTGAAACAAAAAACTAATAACTAAAAACGGAAAGTAGAAATATCTAAACTCATGTGGAGGAAGGTAACTAAAACTTTTAACTTTTAGTTTTTAACTTTAAACTTTTATGAAAGAATATAATTATAAAATCAAAGGTGCTCCTTACAATGTGAAAATCAATGGCATTGAAGAGAACATCGCCAAAGTGGAAGTGAACGGCATCGAGTTCGAAGTGGAACTCGAAAAGCCAGTTGCTCAGCCCAAACCCGTCGTGCGTGCTGTGGCTGCTCCAGTCAAGACCGTCGAGGCTCCCAAAGAGAAGTTGGAGGCTGTCGAGGCAGGCGTATCTGCCGTTCGCGCACCGCTGCCAGGTACTATTAACGACATCAAGGTCACTGTTGGACAGGCAGTTAAGAAGGGCGAGACCGTTGTGGTGCTTGAAGCCATGAAGATGGAAAACAACATCGACGCTGACCGCGACGGAAAGGTTCAGGAAGTGAAAGTGCAGAAGGGCGACACCGTCATGGAAGGTGCCATCCTCATCACCATCGCGTAACAAAAATAGTAAATTGTAAATTGCTAAATTGTAAATCGCTATGATGTTACTCGAAAGTGTTTCTACAATGGACTTCATCGGAACGAAACTTGCGGACTTCCTCACCTACACAGGCTTTGCCAACGTGGAATGGGCCAACATCATCATGATTGCTGTCGGCGCCTTCTTCATTTGGCTTGCCATCGCCAAGGACTTTGAGCCACTGCTTCTCATTCCGATTGGTCTCGGCATCATCTTGGGAAACATTCCTTTCAAGGATGCCGGTCTTGAGATAGGTCTTTACGAGGATAACTCCGTGCTCAACATCTTCTACCAAGGTGTGCGGCAAGGATGGTATCCCCCTCTCGTGTTCCTCGGCATTGGTGCCATGACCGACTTCTCGGCGCTCATCGCCAATCCGAAACTCATGCTCATTGGCGCAGCCGCTCAGTTCGGTATCTTCGGAGCCTACATGGTGGCACTTGCTCTCGGATTTGAGCCTAATCAGGCGGCTGGTATCGCCATCATCGGTGGTGCTGACGGCCCTACGGCCATCTTCCTCTCCAGCAAGTTGAGTCCCAACCTCATGGGAGCCATCGCTGTGTGTGCCTACTCCTATATGGCACTCGTGCCAGTCATCCAGCCTGGTATCATGAAACTGCTCACCACTCAGAAGCAGCGCCAAATCAAGATGAAGCCTGCCCGTCAGGTCAGCCAGACAGAGAAGATGCTCTTCCCCATCGTCGGCTTGCTCATCACCACCTTCATTGTCCCATCTGGTCTGCCCCTGCTCGGCATGCTCTTCTTCGGTAACCTCCTTAAGGAGTCAACCAAGACCACACGTCTTGCCAAGACTGCAGGTTCAGCCCTCAACGACATCGTGGTGATGCTCCTCGGTCTCACCGTAGGTTGCTCCACACAGGCATCCGAGTTCCTCACTTGGAACACCATCTTCATCTTCATCATCGGAGCATGCGCCTTCATCGTGGCAACTGCCAGCGGTGTCATCTTCGTTCACATCATGAACCTCTTCCTCCCGAAGAGCCAGAAGATCAACCCGCTCATCGGTAATGCTGGTGTTTCAGCCGTTCCAATGGCAGCCCGCATCTCCCAGAACGAAGGATTGAAGGCAGACCCCCACAACTACCTCCTCATGCACGCCATGGGACCCAACGTGGCAGGTGTGATTGGCTCTGCTGTTGCTGCCGGTGTTCTGCTCGGTTTCCTCTCGTAAGAGCGACTCCTGCACGTTCATTAGATTTTTCTTACAAATTCCTATCGAAAAGGCGGATGCAAGACCTTCCTTGCATCCGCCTTTTATGTGTTCTATCCGAGTATCTGTGTATAAAGAACGTGGCGCAATGTTAGTGTCAATAATAAGCAACGGATGCAAGTGGGAGGCTTGCATCCGTTGCTTGTATCATTTGTTGAGTATTAGTTTCTAAGCAAAAGCGGCAAAAAGGGGAGTGCCTTTTTGCCGCTTTTGTATATTTGTATGTCACAGGTTGATGATTTCTTATTTCAGTTCTTCGCTGGTGTATCCTTCGGGCAGACGGCGGCAGTTGTAGGCTGAGGCCATGATTTCGCCGTAGGCACCGGCGGAGAGCATGGCGAGGAGGTCGCCCCGATGGGTCTCTGGGAGCGGGATGTCTTTGTCGAATACATCGGAGGACTCGCAGATGGGACCAACCACATCATATTGCAGTTGAGAGTTGACCGTTGGGAGTTGACCGTTGGGAGAAGGTTGTCCAGCGCGTGGGCTGGTGCTGGTGAGGTTGATGATGTGGTGATGGGCATCGTAGAGGGCAGGGCGGATGAGGTCGGTCATGCCTGCATCGACGATGGCGAAACGCTTGATGGCGTTTTCCTTCACATAGAGTACCTTGGTGATGAGGGCTCCGCACTGTCCCACGACTGCACGACCCAGTTCGAAGTGGACGGTCTGTCCGGGACGGAGTTTCAAGTGCTTGTCATAAACGGAGAAATAGTCCTTGAAGTTGGGAATGGGGTTGCCCAGTGGGTCAACGTAGTCGATGCCGAGACCACCGCCCACGTTGATGATTTCGAACTGAATGCCAACGGCTTCGAGTTGGGCTTGGAGGTCGTTGATACGGTGGGCGAGGGCGATGAAGTCGTCCATTTCCAAAATCTGTGAACCGATGTGGAAGTGGAGTCCCTTGAAGCGGATGTTCTTCATCTCTTGTGCCAGACGAATCACCCGTTCCATGTCCTGCATGTCGATGCCGAACTTGTTCTCAGCCAGACCTGTAGTGATGTTGGCATGGGTGTGGGCACCGACGTTAGGATTGATGCGGAAACAAACGGGGGCCACTTTGCCTTTCTTGGCGGCTATGTCGTTGATGTTCTCCAGTTCGGGAACGCTCTCCACGTTGAAACAGAAGATGTCTTTTTCGAGTCCCAGTTCTATCTCCCAGTCGCTTTTCCCCACACCGGCAAAGACTATCTTGGAGGCAGAGAAACCGGCTTTGAGTACCTGCTCAATCTCGCCTCCCGACACACAGTCGATGCCCAAACCTGCCTCGTTGATAATCTTGAGCACCTTGAGGTTGGCATTGGCCTTGACGGCATAGTGGACAAAGTAGTTGTCGTGTTTCTTGACTTCGGTGTTAATGGCGTCGAGTGTTTGACGCAGGATGTTTGTGTCGTAATAGTAGAAAGGTGTGCGGATGCCCGCAAACCTTTCTACCGGAATTTCTATATTCATTTATTAAATATGTGTGTCTGGATTAGTTGAACAGATGGTCGGAGAGCGACTGGAGCGCTTTCTTCTTGTCGTCGGCAGCAACGAGGAAGGAGATATTGTGGTTGGAACCTCCGTAGGAAATCATGCGGATTGGGATGTCCTTCAGGGCCTCGGCGGCTTTGCTCTCGAAACCGACGTTTTCGGGGTCGAGGTCGCCTACCACGCAGATGATGCACATGTTCTTGTCCACATGTACGTGGCCAAACTTCTTCAGTTCGTTGACGATGGCTTCGAGATGGGTGGTGTTGTCGATAGACACGCTCACTCCTACTTCTGAAGTGGCAATCATGTCGATGGAGGTCTTGTAGGACTCGAAAATCTCAAACACCTTGCGCAGGAAACCGTAGGCGAGCAGCATGCGGGATGAGGTGATTTTGATGGCGGTGATGTTGTCCTTGGCTGCCACGGCCTTGATTTTTCCGTGTTCGGTCTCGTTGCTGATGACGGTGCCAGGAGCCGTGGGGTCCATCGTGTTGAGCAACTTTACGGGAATGCTGGCAAACTTGGCTGGCTGCACACAGGTGGGATGCAGAATCTTGGCTCCGAAATAGGCCAGTTCGGCTGCTTCCTCAAAGTGCAGATGTTTCACGGGCGAGGTTTTCTCCACGAAGCGTGGGTCGTTGTTGTGCATTCCGTCAATGTCTGTCCAGATTTGGATTTCTGATGCACCCACAGCGGCACCGATGAGCGAGGCGGTGTAGTCAGAGCCACCACGCTGCAGGTTGTCAATCTCCCCATAGGCATTGCGACAAATGAAGCCCTGCGTGATGTAGATTTCCTTGCCGGGGTTCTCGTCGAGTTGCACCTTCAGTTTCTCGCGGATATATTCCAAGTCAGGCTCAGCATTCTTGTCGGTGCGCATGAACTCGAGAGCAGGGATGAGCATGGCGTTGTGGCCCTGCTCAATGAGGTAGTTGGTCACCATGTTGGTCGAGATAATTTCACCCTGTGCCACGATGATTTTCTCCTCAAACATGGTGAAGATGCCCTTGGTGAAGGAGCGCAGGTAGTCAAACTCTTCCTTCAGGAAGGCGAGTGTCTGCTGCTTCATTTCGGGGGTGGAGTAGAGTTCCTCCACGTGTTTCTTATATTTTTTCTCCAGTGTGTTGATGGTCTCGTTGGCCCCTTCGGGGTTCTTCTTGTAGAGGTAGTCAGAGATTTCTACCAGTGAGTTTGTCGTGCCCGACATGGCCGAGAGTACAACAATCTTTTGCTCACCATCGGTGATGAGTTTCACGACATCCTTCATTCGCTGAGGGGTGCCCACGGACGTGCCGCCAAACTTAAGTATTTTCATCTTTATATATTATTTGTATATATATAATTGTGTATGTTTTTTAGTCAATTTCTTCGGTTGAATCCTGTTCTTCTTGAGGCATGGTCACTTCTGTCAGGTGATGGTCTTCGCAATGGAACTGCCGTCCGGGGAACTGCTCCAGCAGATGCAGGTTGTGGGTAATCATCACCACCGTGCTGCCCGCCTTGCTGATTTGTTGCAAGAGTTCCACAATCTGACGGCTCGTCTCGGCATCGAGATTGCCTGTCGGCTCATCGGCCAGGATGAGTTTAGGGCTGTTCAGGATGGCACGTGCGATGACGATGCGCTGTTGTTCGCCGCCCGACAGTTCGGAGGGCATCTTGTAGCCTTTGGTTGCCATGCCCACCAGTTCGAGCACATCGCTGATGCGCTGGTTGATTTCCACCTTGTTCTTCCATCCTGTGGCCTTCAACACAAAACGCAGATTAGCGTCCACCGTGCGGTCGGTCAGCAACTGGAAGTCTTGGAAGATGATGCCCAGTTTCTTTCTCAGTTCAGGCAGATGGCGGCGTTTCAGTTCCGTCATGTTGCAGTCCATCACTTGTGCCGAGCCTTCCTTCACGGGCAGTTCGCCGTAGAGTGTCTTCAGGAAAGAACTCTTGCCTGCACCCACTTTGCCCGTCAGATAGACAAACTCGCCCTCTCCAATCTGCACATTGACGTTCTGCAACACCAACTGCGACTCCTGATAGACATTGACGTCCTTGTAATCAATCAGATTCACCTTGATATGTACAATTTAGCAATTTACTATTTACAATTTATTTCTTCATTAGAATTTTTCCAATTCACAATTGATTGCCTCGTTTGGGCATTTCCTGCTCGCTGCATGGCGAATTGTACATTGTAAATTGTCAAATGGTAAATGACGTTAGTGTTTATGCCAGTTGGGGTCATGGCGTTCGGCCAGTTCGGCGGCCAGGTCTTCAATCGTCAGGCCCTTTGAGGTGAGCAGGACGATGAGGTGGTAGAGCATGTCGGAAGCCTCATAGACGAGACGTTCGTTGTTGTTGGCCACAGCCTCGATGACCGCCTCCAGTGCCTCTTCGCCCACTTTCTGTGCCATGCGGTGGCAGCCGTCCTTGAAGAGCGAAGTGGTGTAACTGCCCTCGGGCATTTCCTCATGACGCTTTTCGATGAATCGCTGCAACTCTACCAGAAACATGATGGGATTGTCGTTCTTCTCGTTCCAGCAGGTATCGGCACCCGTGTGGCACACAGGACCCACGGGGTTGGCCTTGATGAGCAGCGTGTCCTTGTCGCAGTCGTTCAGAATCTCCACCACGTTGAGAAAGTTGCCGCTTGTTTCGCCTTTGGTCCAGAGCGTCTGGCGTGTGCGGCTATAGAAAGTCACCTTGCCGGTTTCCACGGTCTTGTTGTATGCTTCCTCGTTCATGAAGCCGAGCATCAGCACCTTCAACGTTTTGGCATCCTGCACAATAGCAGGCACCAAACCATCCATTTTCTTGAAATCGATTTCCATTATATCTTGTTGTTTATTCTTCTGGGTTATTGGGTTTTCTAGTTTTTCTAGATGTTCTAGCCTCTCTAGATTTTCTAGCCTTTCTAGATATTCTAGATTTTCTAGATATTCTAGCCTTTCTAGTTAAAGTCTTACGTTCACTCCTTCGTTTCTCAGATATTGTTTCAGTTCTGGGATAGGAATCTCGCCGAAGTGGAACACGCTGGCCGCCAGAGCAGCATCGCTGTGTCCGTTCTGGAAGGTGTCGCGGAAGTGTTCCTTCGTTCCGGCACCGCCCGAGGCAATGACGGGAATGGTCAGCGTGTCGGTCAGTCGGCGCAGGGCTGCATCGGCAAACCCTCGTTTCACACCATCATGATTCATCGATGTGAAGAGTATCTCTCCGGCACCTCTCTCGTTCACTTCCTTGGCCCAAGCAAAGAGTTTCCGTTCGGTGGGCACACGTCCGCCATTGATATAGCAAATCCACTCAGACCCTCTCTGTCCTTCGGACATCTCTCCCTCCATTTTTGCGTCAATCGCCACCACACACACCTGGCTGCCGAAGTGCTTGGCAATCTCGTCCACCAGTTCTGGTCGTCTGAGTGCGGCCGAGTTGATGCTCACCTTGTCGGCACCGGCATTCAGAAGCCTGTCCACATCGCTCAGTTCGTTGATGCCACCGCCCACGGTGAAGGGGATGTTGATTTCTCTGGCAATCCTCTTCACCAGTTCTGTGAACGTCTTGCGTCCCTCGTGCGATGCCGTGATGTCCAGATACACCAGTTCGTCCGCACCCTGCTCGCTGTAGAGTTTGCCCAGTTCGATGGGGTCGCCCGCCTGCCGCAGGTTCACGAAGTTCGTCCCCTTCACGGTCTGCCCGTCCTTGATGTCCAGGCATGGTATGATTCTCTTAGCCAACATACTTTTCCAGTTCCTCCATCTTGATTCTGCCCTCGTATATAGCCTTGCCAAACACCACCGAGGGGATGCCGGCCGAGTTGAGCAGGTCGATGTCCTCGATGCAACTCACGCCACCGCTGGCAATGAGGTTCAACTTTGGGAACTCCTGCATGATGCGTTCATAGAGTGCCACTGCTGGTCCCTCCAGCATGCCGTCCTTGCTGATGTCGGTGCAGAGTACGTTGTCCACGCCCTTCTCCACATAGCGGTGAAGGAAAGGCAGCAGTTCGTCCTCGCCCTCTTCCTTCCAGCCGTTGATGCTGATGCGTCCGTTCTTCACGTCGGCTCCGAGGATAATCTTGTTGTCGTTATACTTTTCCAGCCAGGTCTCGAACAGGGTGGGGTTTTTCACCGCCACACTGCCGATGGTCACCATCGTGGCTCCGCTGGCAAAGGCGATGTCGATGTCCTCGTCCGACTTGATGCCGCCACCGAAGTCGATGACCAGACTCGTGTGGTCGGCTATGCGCTCGATGGTTTTGTAGTTCACGATGTGCTGCGACCGTGCACCGTCCAAATCGACTGTGTGCAACCGTCGGATGCCGTGCGCCTCAAACATCTTGGCCACCTCCACGGGGTCTTCGTTATAGACCTTCTTCGTGTCGTAGTCGCCCTGTGTCAGACGCACACATTTACCATCAATGATGTCTATTGCAGGAATGATTTCTATCATGTCAATTCTATGAAATTCTTCAATATTCGTTCGCCCACCTTGCCGCTCTTCTCGGGGTGGAACTGCGTGGCATAGAAGTTGTCCTTGTGCAGTGCCGAAGAGTAGGGCTGTATGTAGTCAGTGGTCGCAATTGTCCAGTCGCATGTGGGCACGTAGAAACTGTGGATGAAATACACAAATTCGGGTTCCTCAAATCCTTTGAACAGAGCCGACTTTGTCCCTTCGATGGTGTTCCATCCCATCTGAGGCACCTTGTCCTCATGTCGCTGGGGCTGAAACCGCTTCACCTCCACGTCGAACACACCCAAGCACTCCGTGTCCTGCTCCTCGCTGTGGCGGCACAACAACTGCATGCCGATGCAGATGCCCAGCACCGGCTGCTTCAGCCCCACAATCACCTCGTCCAGCCGATGCGCCTTCAGGTATGCCATCGTGCTGTGTGCTTCGCCCTGACCCGGAAAAATCACACGGTCAGCCGACTGAATCGTCGCCACATCGTCCGTCACCACAGGCTCGATGCCCATTCGCCTCACCGCATTCTCCACCGAACCGATGTTGCCAGCGTTATATTTCACAATTGCTACGTTCATTTCACTTCGCTAAACCACTATAAAAACGGCCACAAAGGTACAACATTTTCCCCACATACACATCATATTCAACGAGAAAACGCACATTTTTCGTGCCAAAAAAGTCTGCCTTCTCTTTTTTGTTGGCGAAAGAAGAGGAAAAAGCAAGCGTCTGGCAGTATGGCACAGAATGGTGTGCCGTTGACGTAATTACGGAAGCGTCGTTGCCGTAATTACGGTAGTGGCGTTATCGTAATTGCGGCAGTGGCGTAGGGGAAAGAGAGGTGAAAGGAAGGCGGATTGCCGCAATGGCGCATAAGTGCAACGCCGTTCAAATTGTAAATGCAACGGCACACCAATTGTATATTGTACGGCGTACAAATTGAATATGCAACGACGTTTCGCGTAGGGCGGCGACGGAGTTGGATTTTTCGGTGCCATTCTGGCTCTCTCATTCCAATACAGGGGGGTGTTTTTCAGCAGAAATGGCATTTTGAGCCAAAGAAAAAGCATTTTCTTGGCAGAAGGCTTTGTTTCTCAAAAATTTTCTTTACATTTGCAATCGAAACTTCAACAAAAGCAATGATTACTAAAGCCTTTCTAATGAGATATCTGAGATTTTTCCTGATGGCGTGGGCCGTCACAGTGTCATCCTTATCGTTTGCCCAAAAGAATGCGGTCTATCAGCGTTACATCGACCAGTATCAAGAGGCTGCCATCGACCAGATGCGCCGCTACCACATTCCGGCCAGCATCACACTGGCACAGGCTCTGCTGGAGAGTGGGGCAGGGCAGAGTTATCTGGCCACACGCGCCAACAACCATTTTGGCATCAAGGTCGGCATCGACTGGGATGGCCCCTACGTGAAGCGCGACGATGACCAGAAGGCGGAACGTTTCCGCAAATACAAGAATGTGGAGGAAAGTTATGAGGACCACTCGCGCTTTCTGCAGCAAAACCGTTACCGCTCGCTCTTCGACCTCAACCCGCTCGACTATAAGGCATGGGCACGAGGACTGAAGGCCTGCGGCTATGCCACTTCCCCCACATACGCCCATCGGCTCATCACCATCATCGAAACCTATGAACTGAACGACCTGGACGAAGACCGTCTGGGACTGAAGAAGAAAAAGAAATATGTGGAGCCAGACTTCTCTGCCTACAGAACAAGACATTCGGTCATAAAGGTGAACGACAGGCAATGTGTCGTGCTGCGCAGTGGCGACACTTGGGATGCACTGGCTAAGGAACTGAAGATAAGCAAGAAGAAGTTGCTGAAACTGAACGAGGTGGACGAAGACTTCATGCCACCAGCAGGCACCAACATCTTCCTGGAGAAAAAAGCCAAGAAGGCCGAGGCGAAGTATAAGGACACTTGGCACAAGGTGAAAGAAGGCGAGTCGATGTACTCCATCTGCCAGTTCTATGGCATCCAACTCTCTGCCCTCTACAAGATGAACTTCAAAGACGACACTTACATTCCCATGGCGGGCGACTTGCTGAAAGTGCGCTGACCCTGTGGCATTATCAACTCTAATATTCAATCATGTGTATGAAAAAAATCCTTGCTGCTATGGCTTTTCTTGGTCTTATTTCGTCGGCATACGCACAGAATGACCTGACTGAAGATGAAATCGTCGGCATCGCTAAAAAGATGGAAACCGACTGGAGGTTTGGAAAGAGTGATATGATATGGATGGAGAGTGCTTCGAGATTCTCTCAGTACATGTCCACCGTCAGTGGCCGATGCCCAGAGGAACTGGAGTTTGTGCTGGGAGGTTCGGAAAGATGGCATCTGGAGAACCTGCGGATTGCCCAGGTGGAAAAGCAAATCTACCCCAAACCGGGGGCGAAAAAATCGGAGAAGAACCTGAACCGTTATTTCAAGGACACCGAGAAGGCTAAAGAGAAGTTTGCCTCGGCCAGAGAGGCTCTGCAGATGTATGACCAGATGAAGGAAGTGTTGCCCTCACTCATCGAGTCGAAAAAGAACCAGACCTATCCTGTGCCCCAGGGTGAACTGACTTACTTCGACTATCACAGTGGTGGTGGCATGGTGCGCCAGCCAGCCAAGCATGCGGAGTTGATTCGCCAGAAAGATGGCTCCTACATCGCCATGCTGGACACCTATTCGTTTGACAAGTATGACACCATCGCTGTGGCACAGACACAGGTCGATACCATCCGGCAGATGCTCATCGATGGCGAGGTCTATAAGATGCCCCGGCTCTACGATTCTCCCTATCTGATTTTGGATGCTCCCCACAGCAGCGCAAGTGTCCGCTTTGCCGACGCGTCTTTCAGTTGCAACAACTATCCTCCATCTGACTGGGGAGGCAAGAGCCTCTACGCTGTCTATCAGTATCTGAAGGCGTTGCAACCCAAACGGGAAATGACCGAAGAGGAAAAGCGCATGTACTACTAACAGACTTTATTCGGCAAGTTTTATTCAGTTTGACAAACTCTATTCTGCCCCCATACTCTCGTCGTCCAGTTCGAAAGCGGACTGATGATAGATGGCACGTTCATTGTCGGGCAGGGTGTACCAATCCACACTTTGTGTCCTGTCTTGCAGCCAGTTGAGGAAGGCAGGATAGGCGGTCTTGATGCACGTCCCTTCGGTGGGATAGAGGAAGTCGTTGGCAATCATCAAGGCATGAGGGTCTTCGCCGACTTCCGACAGCCGAATCTCCCGACCTGTTGTGGCGTTGTAGATGTAGATTTGTTTTTCCAAATCTCGGAAAGAGAACGATGGCTCTACTGTGAACAACTCTTGCACGGCCTTGATGTGGTTGCTGCCCGAGACGTTCACGATGCCGTGCGCGTTGAAGATGGAGTGCAGTTCTCGACGCTCGTTCAGCACCCGTCCGTTGAGGTTGCGCAGATACACCTCGTCGGTGCCACCGCATGCCTCAAGGCTATACACCACATGGGTCGGGTCGAGACGCACGGCCTTCACAACCACATCGTTCATGTCGTAGTCGCCCAATTCGCGGTCTTCGAAACAGAAAGTGTAAACCTGGCCCAACACATCGGGAGTGTCGCCAAAGGAATCAAAGCCACCCTTTAACTCTATAATCAGGTCACTGAAGTTGCAGTCGGAACCGTCTTCGAAAGTGAGATAAGCCTTTCCGTTGGTCTCGAACATGGCCACACGTGGGTCATCGATGGCCATCGAATACTTGCTGTTGACACTGCCGAAGTGGCCGGGAAACTGGTTGATTTCGGTGTTCAGACGGCCATCGCCATAGCAGCAGCCGTTGTTGGGGGCCGTAAGGATGCTTCGGTCGGTTTCATTCTGGCTGCCAGCCAGTTTGCGGAGCATGAAGCCGATGCGATAGCCAGCGGGAATGATGTTGCTTTCGGCAGTTTGGGCAAAGTCGGTTTGCGAAAACTCCACATCTGTCCGGATGGTGAAATCGTGTGAGCCAGTGTAAGCCTCCAAGTACCACAAAGACCTGTCGCCATCGCCTTTTCCCTTGTTGGTCCACACGCCCGTGTTGCCTTTGCCCAGGTCGGTGCCGAGGTAGCGGCTACCGTTGTTGGCACGTATGATGTAGTGGCCGTCGAACCGCCATGCACACGACTTGGCTGTCTCTATGTCTGTGCTGTATGTGCTGGAGTAGTCGTTGTAGGATGCACGGACCAGAAATGTCTGACCGCCTACGCTGTAGATGAGTTTATCGCCGTTTGGTGTGGTGAACACTTGCCACAACTGATTGAGGTAGTTGGGGTCGTCGGTGGAATAAGCCGTCTCCACAGCACCCTCGCTGTTCACACCTTTGAACACCAGAAAATAGTCCTTGCCGTTCTGTTGCTGACCATTGCGGATGCGGAACACCCCTTCGTTGGTACACATGACAGGCATTTTTGAGGTGGCATTCATGAACACTTCTGGCTCACCGTAGTAAGGCAACAAGTACTCATGTTTTTTGAAGAATTGCTCGCTACCATACTGGCTGATGCCTGCGGCGGTCATGGTGTGCCAAGACTGGATGGCTTTGAATTTGGGCAATGCCTTCAGATATTCCTCTTCTGTCATTCCGCTGGGAATGTTTGATGGGTTGTAGTAATAGTAGTAAAGATGGCACTTGCTCATTTCGTTCGACGCCATCAACACGGGAGTGATGGTGATGGGGCGGGTGCCGTTGCTGACAAGGTGGTTGTTGTTCATCTTCACCACACCACTGTTGCGCACCGACTCCATGTTGTCCTGCACCACCCTGTTGACAGACTTTCGGCCCAGATAGTTATCGAAGATGTCTTTCAGGTTGGCGGCTTCGTCGGCATCAATGTCTGCCACCTCACGCACCACGGTGTTGTTGACAAACGACCAACCATTGCCTGCATCTACAGAGCCTCCGCTTCGGGTTCCCCATAGGCGTTCGCTCTCCCAATGTTTGCCTTCCCACAGGTTGATGCTGTTGCTGCTGGCCCAGTTCTTCAGACTTGCATCGTCAGAAGCGGCGGCTTCGTTGGCTGCCACGGTGCGACGAGCGTTGTAGGAAGGTGTGGAATACTTATACTCCATCTTCAACTTCGCCACATCGGGGTAGGCGGCACTTGCTGCATCAGCACTGGCAGCACGAGTCGTGCCTGACTGTCCAAAGGCTACTTCGGTGGCACCGACATCGAAGCCTTTGACATAATAGGCCCCTTCGCCACTCACACAGGCGGCAATCAGACGAGTGTTGGCTGTGGGAGCATCGTAGGTGAGAGTAACGGTTTCGCCTTTCGCTGCATCGGCTTCGGCCAATACACGGGCATGGGCGTTAAAGAAAGGTGACTCCGTCAGAATCTGCACCTTCGCCACATCGTCCAAATCGGCATCTGCCGTAATGGCAACAGTTCCAGTATTGACCGTATTCCATTCTTGGCTTTCATTATATTGAACTCCAAAAACTTTATTCGCATTATTGACAACATTCTCGTCCACTTTGGCTGGTGTTAAGCCATAGTCAAAATCTTGGCATCCAATCACTAACAATGCTGCCGCAAATATTGAAAAACCAATCTTTCTCATAGTCAAACGTGTTTTATAGTCAAACGTGTTTTGTCACATTTCTTTTGTATTCTGGTGGCAAATATATACACATTCAATTATATAAACAACTATTTTTCTATTTATTCGTCTTTTTTTAGCCTCAAAAACAACAAAAACACCTATTTTTTTCTTCTATTATGCCAAAAATATTCCTTTTGAGAGGTCAGAGAGAGATTTTTCAATAAAAAAAGGGTTGGTTGTGTAATATAAAAAAGGAGAAGTTGAGTCAAAACAAGAAAAGGGCTGTATCAGAGCAGGTCGCTCTGTACAGCCCTTTTCAGATGTTGCGATTCCGCAATTTTGAAGTATTGGTGTTTCTTCTGCTCACTTATCCGCCAATGGAACCAGCGATGAGAATGAGCACAAGAAGACCGAGGATGGCGTAAAGTTCGGGGAACACAGCGAGCACCATTGTGGTGCCGAATGCGTTGTGACCACCACCGATGGCCGAGATGCCGTTGGCACAAACCTTGGCCTGGCGGATGGCGGAGAAGAGAGCCACTGCACCGAGAGCAAGGCCGGCACCGAGTACGGCACATGCAGCGAACATGCTAATGTCTGCGGTCACGAGTGGGTTGAGAATGAAGAAACCCACGAAACCGTAAAGACCCTGAGAAGAGGGGAGGGCGGCGAGACCGATGTAGGAGCCGCTGGCCGAGGGGTTCTTCTTGAATGCGCCAATGGCTGCATTACCACAAATGGTCACGCCATAGGCGGAACCGATGCCGGAGAGTCCTACTGCGAGGGCTACACCGATGTACGCTAAAAGTACTGGAGACATAATTTTGAATAATTTGTTTTTAATGACCACACTCCTATGTCACCCATGAGAAGGGCTTAATGCGACTGTGGAGGGGTCGGGGTTAATATTGAAATTAAGTTTTTATCTTGAAAGGTTGATACTCCTTGCCGTTTCCTTCAAAGTCGGCATTTTTGAAATACTCGACGAAAGTGAGGCGCATCGGGTGTACGAAAGATGAAATCATGCAGAGACCGAAGTTGATGCCGTGGCCGAAGAGCAGGATGATAATCATCACCAGTTCATGAACCACGGGTACATCGGGACTCATCTCGGTGGCTAACTGGTTGAACACCGAACCCAGCACACCGCCCGTGAGGCCGAGGGCAAAGAGTCGGATGTAGGAAAGCAAATCGCCGAGAAGTCCTGTTGACATGCCATAAGTGGCCCAAAGTCCGCCGCCTAAGTTACTTCCCACACCCAGTGCCTTGCCCAGAGCGGAGTCTTTCTTGTAGGCATTGGGATTGTTGAGGAAGAAAATGCCGAAAGCCGACAGGGCTATGAGTGCGTAGAACACGTACTGCACAGGCTGCGACCACTCTACACCGAAAAGCGGAAAACCAAACAGGAAGGTGGCACTGAGCAGGGCTACCACCCACGAGAATTTGCCTACACCATAGACGAAGCCGTAATTCTTCACTGCCTTGCAGCCAGCCAGTGTCATGCCGAGCAACACCTGGATGAGACCAATGATGACGGAGATGACCATCATGGGAGAGTAGCCGAAGAAACTGTCCTTCATCGAGTCGTTGATGAAGTAGGGCTGCATCGGCTTGATGAACTCCCAGTCAACTGTCGCAAGATCAATACCAAAGAAGGTACCTGTGATGAATCCGCAGATGCACGTCATTCCGCCCAGCAATGCACCGAGTTTTCCGTATGCTGCCATTTGAGGTTTGGCAAAGATGAGAGCGATGCTGGCACCGAGAATGAGCAGGCCATAGCCCATGTCGCCCATGCAGAGTCCGAAGAAGAGCATGAAGAACGGGGCAAAGAACGGCAGCGGGTCGATGTCGTGATAGTTGGGCAAAGAGTACATGCGCAGGATGGGTTCGAAGAGCGACGAGAACTTGTCATTCTTGATTTGGATGGGCACGTTGTCCTCGAAGGCTGGGTCTTCCAACTCATAGAAGATGTGTGCCTTTTCAAGATAATCTCTCACCTTGTCAGCATTCTCCTTCAGCGTCCAGCCAATCATCAGTTTCACGGCACCATCAGCCATCGTCTCGTTGCTGAGGTGTACCTTCGAGAGTTGGATGTCGTTTTCGTTGGCCAACTGTCCGGCTTCGATGGACGGACGGTCAACGGCGTTGATTTGTAGCATCTGTTCATGGATGCTGGCCAATTGCTCTTTGAGGGTCTTGAGTTTTTCCTGATAGACTGAAAGTGAATCTTCGGGCAGGAAAAGACGTTCGGCTGTGATGTCGGGTTCTGAGTCCTCGTTGGAGAAAGCCACGAAATAAGTTTTTTTGTTCACTTCGTTGACAGGTGTGGCAAAATATTTCTCGCTCCATTCTGCCTTGTACATCTTGGCATTGACGGCATAGAAGTATGGCCGATAGCCCGATTTCTCCAACTGACGGATGCTGTCCCAACTGAACTCACCAAAGGGTTCGAGTTGCTGAATGGCATCTTCTGTGGCGTCGATACTGTGCTTCACGCTGCTTTCCTCACCAAGCAGACGCTCCACAGTGTCGAGCAATGCGACACCCCGCGAAGCATCGGCTGATGTCGGAGTGTACTGCACTTCTGTTTCGTAGGTTTCAGCAGCATAGTCAAGTGCTTTGATGGCCTCTTTGTAACGTGTTGCGAGGTCAAGCCCTGCTTGCAGTTCATCGCTGGTGGCGCCATGCTGCAGTTCTTCCACATGAATCACACCCAGTTGACGGATGTCTTCTATGAACTGGTCATATTCCTTGCTGGTGACAAGGAATGTGAGTTTCTTCATGTCTTGTATCATAGGCTTTCTTCCTCCTTTCGTGCTCTCGCCTCCTGCAGAGACTTGAGAATCTTTTGTGAAGACTTGGAGAGGTTCTCCTCGTCTTCCATGAATCGCTTAATCTTGCGTATCGCCTCTTGGAAGCCCGGTATCTGCACCTTCTCAAAGAGGTTGACTTTCTGTGTGGTCTTGCGACGCGCATGGTCGAGCAGACCGAGTTTGGCAAGCACGAACTCGCGTTCTACGGCTGTCTTGGCAAGTCCCTGCAAGAGATTGATGCCATCGAAGTACCACTTCGGGGCAGAGAATAGTCCGAAGGGCTTCACGTCCAACTCGATGTTGAGCAACACGGGTACACGGACACCTGCCACTTTCTTCACATCGAGTTGCACGTCTTTCAGGCTAACCAGCGACGTGTCGAACTCGCCCCACAGGGCATACATCGACTCGTAGCCGCCAATCTGACTCTGCAGTTTCTGCTCCAAGGCTTCCGCTTCTGCCTTGCTCTTCTTCACCTCCAGGCGCAGCGCGGTCTCCTTGTTCTTGATGATGGGCAAGGTGCGCTGGCGCATCTTGAGGTTCTTCTCAATCTGCTGAAGCGATGTCTTGTTATATTGAAACTTAATCGCCATAGATTATTTCCAATAGATATCTGTAAATTCTTTCTTGATGTTGACTTCTTCGAGTTTGAAGTACTTCTTGAAGAGCGACCACGTAACATCCAGCATTTCAGTCGTGTCGAGGTTGACATCAATAGCCAGAAGTTTGCTTGCATACTCTTTGGCAAAGTCGAGGCAACGGTTGTCGTAGTCGGTCAGGTCGAAGCCGTTCTCCATCTTCGTTTTGGCATTGGCCGCATCGGAGTAGAGGCGTATGGCTGCGTTCATTACCTGTGAGTGGTCTTTGCGGGTCTTCTTTCCTGCTACGAGTTGCTTCAGACGAGACAGCGAACGGAATGGGTCCACGATGACCTTGCCGATGTCGGAGTCGCGGCGCAGATAGAGTTGGCCTTCAGTGATGTAGCCTGTGTTGTCTGGCACAGCATGGGTGATATCACCACCCGAAAGTGTGGTCACGGCAATGATGGTGATGGAACCGCCGCCCGCACTCTCGGGGAACTGTACGGCCTTCTCATAAATCTTTGCCAAGTCAGAATAGAGCGAACCTGGCATGGAGTCCTTCGATGGAATCTGATCCATACGGTTCGACACGATAGACAGTGAGTCGGCGTAGGAGGTCATGTCCGTCAGCAGCACCAGCACCGTCTCGTGTTTCTCCACGGCGAAATACTCGGCAGCGGTCAGTGCCATGTCTGGCACCAGAAGTCTCTCAACCGCAGGGTCTTCGGTCGTGTTCATGAAAGCGATGATTCGGTCGAGTGCGCCTGCATTCGAGAAGGTGTTCTTGAAGAAATAGTAGTCATCGTTGGTCATACCCATGCCTCCGAGGATAATCTTATCCACTTTTGCACGCAGAGCAACAAGCGCCATCACCTCGTTGAAGGGTTGGTCGGGGTCAGCGAAGAACGGAATCTTCTGACCCGACACCAGCGTGTTGTTCAGGTCAATACCTGCAATGCCTGTGGCAATCAGTTCCGATGGTTGTTTACGGCGCACTGGGTTCACCGAGGGGCCTCCAATTTCCACTTCCTTGCCTTCGATGGCAGGACCTCCATCGATAGGATTTCCGTAGGCATTGAAGAAGCGGCCAGCCAACTGCTCACTCACTTTCAGCGTAGGAGCCTTGCCAAGGAATACTACTTCCGCATTGGTTGGAATACCGCCCGTACCTTCAAACACCTGCAAGGTAACGTCGTCTCCTGCAATTTTCACAACCTGAGCCAACTTGCCGTTGATGGTAGCAAGTTCATCATATCCCACTCCCTTTGCTTTGAGGGAGACTGTGGCCTTCGTAATCTGGCCAATCTTTGTATATATTTTCTGAAAAGCCGTAGCCATAAATCTTTCTTTATGCGGCAAGCATTGCCTTGATTTGTGAAACAAAGTTGTTATACTGTTCGCTCTTGAACTGTGAGTAGTTCATCTGCTTGCAGAGATTGATGAGTTTGCGGAAGTAATCGACACACTCTTCAAAGTGTTCGAACTCAAAGTCGGTTTCGCAAATCTCGGTCACAAGGTCGAGAATGGCCTCCTGACGCTCGATGGAGGTCACGGCATCCACCTCGTCGAAAGCATCTTGCTGCAGCAGCACAAAGTCGATAATCTCTGACTTCCAGAACACTACGTGGTAATCTACCGGCACACCGTCATCGCCCAGGATGTTGATTTGCTCGGCAATCTCCTTACCGCGTTGCATGCGGGTCTTTAGGGCCTGCACCTTCGGAATCCACTTGTCGTTGATGGTTTTAGCCACATAGTCGGCAAACTCTGGATATTCCAAATACTTGGAGTAAGAGTCGATGGGGTTCACTGCCGGATAACGCTTTTTGTCGGCACGGTCTTGTTCGAGGCCGTAGAAGCAACGGGCCACCTTCTTCGTGTTTTCCGTCACGGGTTCTTTCAGGTTACCACCTGCCGGCGACACGGTTCCGATGAAGGTGATGCTGCCCACCTCGCCGTTGTTCAGATACACATAGCCGGCACGACCGTAGAAGTTACTAATCAAGGCACCCAAGTCCATAGGGAAAGCATCAGGGCCAGGAAGTTCCTCCATACGGTTCGACATCTCACGGAGTGCCTGTGCCCAACGGGAGGTCGAGTCTGCCATCAACAGCACACGCAGTCCCATGGAGCGATAGTACTCAGCCATCGTCATAGCCGTATAGACAGATGCCTCGCGAGCAGCCACGGGCATGTTCGACGTGTTGGCAATGATGATGGTGCGCTCCATCAGTTTGCGGCCTGTGTGAGGGTCGTCCAGTTCGGGGAACTCTGTGAAGATTTCCACCACCTCGTTGGCACGTTCGCCACAGGCGGCGATGATTACGATGTCGGCTTCGGCCTGCTTTGAGATGGCATGCTGCAGCACCGTCTTACCAGTGCCGAAGGGGCCAGGAATGAAGCCTGTTCCACCCTCCACGATGGGGTTGAACGTGTCGATGGTGCGCACACCCGTCTCCAGCAGTTTGAAGGGACGTGGCTTCTCCTTATAGTTGGTCATGGCAAACTTCACAGGCCAGTGCTGCACCATATCCACCTTCAACTCGGTGCCGTCTTCTTTCACCAGCACGGCTATCACATCATGAATCTTGTACTTGCCAGCCTTCGCGATGCTCTTCACCTTGGCCTTTCCTTCCATCTGGAAAGGAGCCATGATTTTGAGTTTCTGCGAGTTCTCCTCCACTTCGCCCAGCCAGGCAGAGCCTTCCACCTCATCGCCTTCCTTGGCCAGTGGCACAAAGTCCCACTCGCGGTCGGCATCGAGCGGCTCGGTATATTGGCCTCGCTTCAGGAAGACACCTTCCATCTTGTCGAGGTCATTCTGCAGACCATCATAATTCTTCGACAGCATGCCTGGACCGAGTTGCACCTCAAGCATGTGTCCTGTAAATTCGGCTGGTGCGCCGACCTTCAGTCCACGTGTTGATTCAAACACCTGAACATAAACGTTACTGCCCACCACTTTGATGACCTCGCTCATCAGCCGATCGCCACCTGTCTCAATGTAGCAGATTTCACCCTGCTTCACAGGACCATCGACCGCCAGCGTCACCATGTTGGCAATCACGCCACTAACAGTTCCTTTTGTCATTGTATCGTTGTTTTTTATAATTCTGATTGATTAGCACCCGTCAAATTCCTCACTTGAGGGGCTTTTGCCTGAAATTCAGCCGGCACACGTGCCTCACCTCTCAGATTCTCTATAATCTGGCGGAAGGTTTCGTGTCCCTTTTCCACATCGAGTTTGTCCCAACGGAACAACATGTCAAGTTTGCACAGATAGGCAAAGACAGACTCTATCGAGAAGATGTTGAAGAAAGTTTTATCTTCTAACCAAAGCCACTTGAAGGCATCCATCTTCTTCTCCTTTTCCACGGGGTCTTCACACTCCACAATCTTCATCAAGTCAGCCACATAGTCATATTCTGCGGTCAGATTGAAGTCCTTCGTGTTATTCGTGAGAATCATCTCCGTCACCTCGTCCTCACCCTGAATGTAGTTGGCCACATTCCAGCCATTCTTTCTTGCCAGAAAGGCTGTCAGAATGTTGGTGATGTCAAGATTGAGTTTGTACCATTGACGGACCATCTTGTTCGGACAAGTATTGATGGCGTACTGATAAAACTTATACAGCATCTCATCCTCGGGGAAATATCCCTCCTTATCCTTATTATAGGCATAGTTTCTGGCAAACTCACTCATGAAAGCAGGGTAGCGGTGAACATTGAAGTTCATCTCCCGCGCCGAAGTCATCAAATCGACATACTGTTCCATGGACAGGTTCCCATGATTGTCAATCTCCGCATTAGGGTTCTTCAAGAGTTTGACAAGATTCATGCAATCATTTTTCAGGAAGAAATAGAAGATTACCTTCTTGTCTGCATCCGACAAGACTTCATCCAGTTCCTCCCGCAAGTCGGGAATGCTGACACCATGCTTTGTGTTCTCCAGCGTGATGTCAGGCAGACCTGCCATTAAACAATAGTAATTTCCCATAGTTTAGAAAATCATTTCTACCAGTTGAGGACGCAAGAAACTCTTGAAATACTCCTCAAACTCAGTCTCACCAAAATTCACCTTATAAGAGCCGTCTGCAGGCTGAATCGTGAACAGCGACTTCTGCCCGTTCACCTCCTCAATCGTCACGCCCTTGTCGAGCAGAGCCTTCGCCTTTTTCGCAAAGAGTGCCTTCAGGCTCTTGGCATCCGATGTCGAAATGACGATGTCCTCGCCTGCGCCCCACTTCTCAGCCAACTTCAGTACAAACTCGTTCATGAAATCCTTGTCGCCTACGATGTCAGCCGTGGCCTCCTTCACCACCTTGTCGCCCACCACGTTGGCTATCTCGCTCTTCAGTGCGTTCAGGGCCTGAGCGGCATACATCTTCACCTCGCTCTTCATGTTTTCTTCCATGCCCTGAGTGTTTTTCTTGGCTGTAGCCTCAATCTCTTCGGCCTGCGCCTTGGCTTCGGCAACAATCTGAGCAGCCTTTTCATTGGCGGCGGCAATGATTTTTTCGGCCTCAGCATTGCCTTTTTCCACTCCCTCTTTCAGAAGTTTCTCGGTCAGTTCTTGAATCTTATTTTCCATGTCTTTTTTAGGTGTTAATACAGATTTCCTCGCAAATTAACGAAAAAAAATTCACATACAGAATTTTCCCTTTCATTATTTTGTGAAAATGGGTAAAAAAGGACAAACCTTCACTCTTTTTCAGTAGAAAAAGCCCTCCTGCTGAAAGAGAAATTGACAAAATGGGCATCATCGCTTGCCGCAACAAAAGTCCGTAAAATACGTGCGAGAAAGAAGGCATACAGAGAAAACGGACTGGTCGGGAAAATGGCTTTTAATGTCGCATGAAAGTGCAACGCCGTACCTATTGCAATTTGCACGACGTACAAATTGTATATTGAACGGCGTACCATTTGAATATGCAACGTCGTTGCCCGTAGGGAGAAAAGGGAAGAAAAGGTTGAGGGGGAGTGGAATGGTGGAAATGAGAAACCCCTAAACAGACAGGGTGGCGCAACTGCACAAAAAAGCCTCGCCGACAACCTGAAAATTGTCGGCGAGGCTTTTTTGTCTATTTTGCTAATTTTCTTTTTTAACGTTGCTTATCCACCGAAGTTGTCGAAGCGAATCATATCGTCTTCCACACCGAGAGAGTGGAGCAAGTCGAGCACGGTCTTGGCCATCATTGGAGGACCGCAGAGGTAGTATTCGCAGTCTTCGGGGGCTTCGTGCTGTTTCAGATAGGTGTCGCCCATCACTGGTGCCACAAATCCTGGTGTGTACGCAACGCCTGCTGCATCGGCCTTGGGGTCGGGGCGGTCGAGGGCAAGGTGGAAGTGGAAGTTGGGGAACTCCTTGTCGAGAGCGAGGAAGTCGTCGAGGAAAGGAATCTCCTCCAACGCACGTGCGCCATAGAAGTAGTGCATCTCGCGCTGACGGTCTTCGGGAGCAATGCCGTTGCCCTTGAGCATGTGCATGATTTGTGCACGGAGCGGAGCCATACCGGCACCACCGCCTACCCATATCATCTCACGGCCAGTGCCGTACTGCGGACGGAACTCTCCGTAAGGACCTGACATGATGACCTTGTCGCCTGGCTTCAGTGAGAAGATGTAAGACGATGCGATACCTGGGTTCACGTCCATGAAGCCAGGGCCTTGGTCCTTCGGCTTGAACGGAGGTGTGGCAATGCGGACGTTGAGCGTGATGATGTCGCCCTCGTCGGGATAGTTTGCCATGGAGTAGGCACGGATGGTCGGAGTCTCGTTGACACACTTGAGTGGGAAGAGTCCAAACTTCTCCCATGCAGGAAGGTAGGTGTCGCCAATGAGGCTCTTGTCGATGTCCTTGTCGTAGTCGATGAAGAATGCAGGAATCTTGATTTGTGCATAGGAACCTGGCTCGAAGTCCATGTGCTCGCCGGGAGGCAAAGCCACTTTGTACTCCTTGATGAAGGTGGCCACGTTGCGGTTGCCAATCACGGTGCACTCCCATTCCTTCACGCCCATCACTGAATCTGGCACCTTGATGGCGAGGTCGCCCTTCACCTTGCACTGGCAACCCAAACGGTAGCCTTCCTTAATCTGCTTGCGAGTGAAGTGACCCTTCTCTGAGTCGAGAATCTCACCGCCACCCGACACGACTTGGCACTTGCACTGTCCGCAAGAACCCTTACCGCCACAGGCAGAAGGGAGATAGACGTCGTGGGCTGCGAGGGTGGAGAGCAGGCTTGAACCTTGTTCCACTTCGAGTTTATCCTTTCCGTTGATGGTAATGGTGACATTACCGCTGGGAGAAAGGTACTTCTTAGCAACGAGGAGGATGATGACGAGCACAAGCACAATCACCAAAAACACTCCTATACTATATAATATAAATGTCATATCCATAATTGCTGTGTCCTTTCTTTTTTAGATTTTGAGACCAGAGAAACACATGAACGCCATTGCCATCAAGCCTACGGTGATGAAGGTGATGCCAAGACCCTGAAGAGGCTTGGGTACATCAGAGTAAGCCATTTTCTCACGAATAGCAGCAAGACCCACGATGGCGAGTGTCCAACCGATACCAGAACCCAGGGCATAGGCGATGCAGTCGCCCACACCGGAAATGGCCTGAGTGGAAGTGGCGGGGTCGAGCAGAATACGCTGCTGCATGAAGAGGCTGGCACCCATGATGGCGCAGTTCACAGCAATCAACGGCAGGAAGATACCGAGTGCGGCGTAGAGGGAAGGGGAGAAACGCTCCACAATCATCTCAACCAACTGCACCATACCGGCGATGACGGCAATGAAGAGGATGAAAGCCAGGAATGTGAGGTCAACACCTTCGGCCAAAGCACCGTCGGCGAGCACCTTTGTCTGGAGCAAGTAATCGACTGGTACGGTGATGAGTAGCACGAAGGTGACTGCCACACCCAGTCCGAACGATGTCTTCACTGTCTTAGATACGGCGAGATAAGAGCACATACCCAAGAAGAAAGCGAAAATCATGTTGTCCACAAAGATGGAGCGGACGAACAAACTAATGAAATGTTCCATAATTCTTTTCTTTTATTTGTTGAGGTATGTTACTTATGACTCTAAATCTTTATTGTACGCACGATGTGCCCAGATGACACAAGCCACGATGATGAGTGCCATTGCTGGCATGGTCATCATGCCGTTGTTGAGATAGAGGCCACCGTTGTCAACGTAAGCGCTGTTGGGAATGATCTGGAAGCCGAAAAGAGTGCCGAAACCAAGGATTTCACGGATGAAACCAACGATGACAAGCACGATGGCATAACCGAGACCATTGCCGATTCCATCGAGGAAACTCTCCCAAGGACCGTTCTGCATGGCGAATGCCTCGAGGCGGCCCATCAGGATACAGTTCGTGATGATCAGACCGACATAGACACTCAGTTGCACACTCACATCATAGACGTATGCCTTGAGAATGTTGCTCACAATCGTAACGAGTGCGGCCACCACGACCAACTGCACGATGATGCGGATGCGGTTGGGGATGGTCTTGCGAATCAGGGAAATAATCACGTTTGAGAATGCTGTGATGACAGTCACAGAGAGTCCCATCACAATGGCTGGCTTCAACTGAGAAGTGACAGCGAGTGCCGAGCAAATGCCGAGGACCTGAACTGCGATTGGGTTGTTCAAGTTGAGCGGACCCGTGAAGACTTGGCCATTCTCTTTTGAAAATAAACTCATATTCTTTGTCCTCCTTTTATTTGTTGATTGAGAGAATGTCCTTGTATTGCTCAAGCCCACTCTTAATCATGTCGTTAACACCATTGGAAGTGAGGGTCGCACCTGTCACACCGTCCACATAGTTGTCGGGCGAAAGTGTGCCTTCCTTTCCTTTCTTAATCACGCTGAGTGCCACCTCGTCGCTGCCTTCAGCAAAGATTTTCTTGCCTTTGAAACTGTCTTGGAACCACTGCTCTGCAATGCGGGCACCGAGGCCTGCAGTCTCTGACTCGTGAGAGAAGTAGGTGCCATAAACAGTCTGACCATCGGCATTGACAGCGATGTAACCCCAGAGACCTCCCCAAAGACCTGCACCTTTCACGGGCACAATCATCTTGGTTTCACCATCCACTTCTGCAATGTAGAGCGGACGGTTGTCGGGGGTGATGTTCTTGGTTTCTACAGCAAAGCCACCGTTTTCAGACTTCACGCCCTGCGATGCATCGGCACCGTAGATGGCATCTTTCTTGATGACTTCGGCATATTTGCCTTCCACGTCTTCAATGTCGCGAATGTTGAGCGCGGCGAGAATCTGGCTCTTCTTGTCCTTGGCCACGTTGGCGTCCTGAGTAGGCTTCAGGGCTGAAGCCACAAAAGCAAGAAGGAAAGCCACGATAACGACCATTACGGCTGCATATATAATGGTATATGCGTTGCCATTTGTATTCATTTTTGCCATGTCTTTTGTCCTCCTTTACTTTTTAGCACGTTTGGCGCGCTTGTTGATATTAGCCTGAACGAAGAAATAGTCAATCAGCGGAGCAAACACGTTCATCAACAGGATGGCGAGCATCATACCCTCAGGATAACCAGGGTTGAGCACACGGATGATGATGGCCATTGCGCCGATGAGGAAACCGAAAATCCACTTGCCGCCTTCTGTGCGAGGGCTGGTTACAGGGTCGGTTGCCATGAACACGGCTCCGAAGCAGAAACCACCCACGGTGAGTTGCTCCCACCACTCAAAGTTCTGTGCGCCGTCGTAGCGGAGGAAGTAAGCCATCAGTGCGCCACCGACAAAGGTGGAAAGCATGATTTTCCAACTGGCGATGTTTGCCCATACGAGGATGACAGCACCAATCAGGATGGCAATAACTGACGTTTCGCCGATGGAGCCGGGGATTGTGCCGATGATTGTATCCATTGGAGAAGCGGTGACTGGCTCACCTGCAGCCAACTGACCGAGTGGAGTGGCAGCCGATACAGCATCTACAGCAGGAGCACCGTTGATGCAGTCGATGTAGTTGCCATTTACCCACACTTTATCGCCCGACATCATCGATGGATAGGCGAAGAACAGGAAGGCGCGAGTGACAAGGGCGGGGTTGAAGATGTTCATGCCCGTACCACCAAACACTTCCTTGGCAAAGATGACAGCAAATGCCGTTGCAAGGGCAAGAATCCACAGCGGGCAGTTGACAGGAACGATGAGAGGAATGAGGATACCTGTCACGAAGAAACCCTCGTGAACTTCTTCTTTCTTCCATTGAGCGATAGCCACTTCGATGCCAAGACCTACAGCATAACTGACCACAATCTTGGGCAGAATGACGCCAAGGCCATACAGGAAGTTGCCCCAGATGTCGGCGCAAGGACAAGCGTCGGCAGTGCAGGAACCTGTGTAGATAGAGTGCTGAAGACCAATGTTATACATTCCGAAGAGTATAGCAGGAATCAGGGCAATCACTACAAAGAAGATGGAACGCTTCGAGTCGATGGCGTCGTGAATCTGGGCGCCACGCACTTTGGCGGTCTCGTTTGGCACAAAGAAAAAGGTTTCTGCTGCGTCGTAGAGAGAGCCGAAAGCGCTGAGCTTACCTCCTTCTGAGAAGGTAGGCTTCCATTTGTCAAGAATTTTCTTAAGTCCCATAATTGCTTATTCGTTTTCTTTGCGCAGCATGTCGAGACCCTCCCGAACGATGCGCTGAAGTTCAACTTTCGAACTATCCACAAACTCTGCCACGGCAAAGTCTTCTGGAGCCACCTCGTAGATGCCCAGAGCCTCCATGCGGTCGATGTCGCCGGCAATGATGGCTTTCACCAGTTGCTCTGGATAGATGTCCATAGGGAAGACTGAGTCGTATTCACCACTGAAAATCATGTGGCGATGACCGCCCTTCACACGTGCATCAAGCACATACTCCTTACTTTTAGGCTGAAGCCATGAGAAGTAGGAGCGGCTGACTGAGAAGTTTTTGAAGCGGGGGGCAATCCAGCCGAATAATTCGTCGGCATCGTCACCCTCTGGAATGGCAGTAACCTCGGTGGAATGGGCAAAAAGAAATGCGTCTTCGCTGGTTTTCATGCCCGTGAGAGGGTTGCCATCAATGAGACGAACCTTTGTGTCAGTTTTCACTTCGCCGGCCACGATGTCACCAATCTTAGCACCCACCAGCACCGTCTTGTACTGCGGCTCCTTGATTTCAGAGCCTGCTACAGCGATGGTGCGAGTCAGGTCAACGATGCCTTTGTTGAAAAGTCGTCCGATGAAAACGACTTCCTCGGCACCAATCGTCCAAACAACCTCGCCCTTGTTGATGGGAGCGATGTGGTTGATTTGTACACCCACGTTGCCAGCCGGGCACTTGCCCTTAAACTCTGTGACGGTTGCGTTCTTCACGTTTTTCACGATGGAATCGGTCTTTACGCCCACATAGACCTTAGCCAGTTTAGCCAGTGCGTCAATGCCCGTCTGGAAGTCAGCCTCTTGACCTTTCAGCGTAACGTTGGTGTCGGCAGCCAGCGGCATGTCGCTGAATGCAGAAATGAAAATCGCCTTAGGCGTGTCGTCGGGGTTAGCCACGATTGCATAAGGACGCTGAATGAAGTAGCCGAAAAGTCCACTTTCGAGGAGGGCTGCCTTCACCTGATCTGCATTGAGCGAATCAACCTGCTTCTTGCCGAAGTCAACATACTGCTGTTGGGCAGCGGCTTCGACCTGAACGCTTAAAACTTTGCGACGGTCGCCTCTCTCGACAAGGATGACCTTGCCTGCTATGGGAGAAACGAACTTCATCTCGGGATGCAACTTGTTGACAAACAATGCATCGCCAGCCTTCACTTCATCTCCTTCTTTCACCACAACCTTCGGTTTCATTCCCCAAAATGCATCAGGCACAAGTCCATAGACTTTCGATGCATTGGCTGCTGAAACCTTCGCTGCGGCCTTACCTTTCAGGTTGATGTCAAGGCCTTTTTTTAGCTTAATTACATTCGCCATAATTTGTTAATATTAACTGTGATTGATTTTATCTCTTAGTACCATGAATGAATGCTCTTTACGACAATAACTACCGTCATTTTTCGGGTCATAAAGGCTGTAAAAATGGGCGTTTGATGACAAGGCATCCGAAAAACGCTACAAAGTTACTACATTTTAATTTATTGCCGAAAAAATCTTCCCACTTTTTAATTAAAACGGCTTAAATTCTTTGGAAAGGCAGATATTCACGTTCTTCTCTATTCATGCTTTTTAGTGACAATCCAAATGAAGAAAACACTCTTTTGTTTGTTGAAAATACCTTTTTCCTGTCATCACAGATAAATTTTTTTAGGAGTTTCTTTTGAGAAAGAAAAAAGAGAAAGTCTCCCGATGAAATCGACCTATTACTGTAATTGTCAACAGTTATTTGCAAAGTTATCAACAGTTTAAGCACTTTCTTGTTGATAATTTTTTTTGATGATTATTTGTTTGATTCATGCGGAATCTCTAAATTTGCAACCGATAAAGTGAAAAAGGAGTAGTCATTGACACCTTTTAATCAAAACCTGAAAAAATGCCTGAACAGAAAGGAACAACGCGGAGAAGACTGAGTCGTAGCAGTGAACAAGAGTCACTGGTACAGTTGGGTAGGTTGCAACCTCAAGCAGTAGAACTTGAGAAGGCGGTGATTGGCGCTTGCATCATTGAGCAAGACGCATTTGCGACTGTGTCTGACTTTCTGAAGCCTCAGTCATTCTATGAGTCAAAGCATCAAGTCATCTTTCAGGCTATCCAGTCGCTGGCTGCAGCCAATTCTCCCATTGATATGCTCACGGTTGTTGAGCAGTTGCAGAAGAATGGAGAGTTGGAGAATGCGGGTGGGGCAGCATACATTGCTGAATTGTCTCGCTCAATGCTCTCAGCGGCACACCTTGAATATCACGCGCGAATAGTAGCCCAGAAAGCACTGGCGCGCGATTTGATTTCCTACACCAGTGAAATTCAGAAACTTGCTTTCGACGAGGGACAAGACATACAAGAATTGATGCAGAAGGCTGAGGGGCAGTTGTTTGAACTTTCTAAGTCTAACCTGAAGAAAGATTTCACGCAGATTGACCCTGTCATCAATGAGGCATACGAACTGCTGAGAAAAGCGGCAGCCAGAACCGATGGTCTTTCAGGACTTCCATCAGGTTTCGACAAACTGGATGCGATGACTTCGGGATGGCAAAATTCCGACCTCATCATCATTGCTGCACGTCCTGCAATGGGTAAGACAGCGTTTGTGCTCTCTATGGCTCGCAACATGGCTGTTGATCGTCAGATACCGTTGGCTATGTTCTCACTCGAAATGTCAAATGTGCAGTTGGTGAACCGCCTGCTGGTGAATGTCTGCGAAATATCAGGCGAAAAAATTAAGAGTGGACAATTAGCCAACTATGAGTGGCAGCAACTTGACCTCAAGATGCGCGAACTTTTCGGTGCACCTCTCTATGTGGATGACACACCATCGCTTTCGGTCTTTGAACTTCGTACAAAAGCACGGCGACTGGTGCGAGATTATGGGGTGAAAATGATTATTATCGACTACCTCCAACTGATGAATGCCTCGGGTATGTCTTATGGTTCGCGTCAAGAGGAGGTGTCCACCATTTCTCGTTCCTTGAAGGGATTGGCAAAGGAACTGAACATCCCCATCATTGCACTTTCACAACTTAACCGCTCTGTGGAGCAACGCACCAGCAGCAATCCAGAGAGTCCCGACAGCAAGCGTCCACAGTTGAGCGACCTGCGTGAATCGGGTGCCATTGAGCAAGATGCCGATATGGTTTGCTTCATCCACCGTCCCGAGTATTATAAGATATACAAAGATGCTCATGGCAACGACACCAAGGGCATGGCGGAAATTATCATAGCCAAGCATCGAAACGGTGCTGTAGGCGATGTGCGTCTCCGCTTCCGAAGCGAGTTTGCGCGATTCCTGAACATTGACGACAACATGCCGCCGTTACCTGACGATGACGGCACAATCAAGCCTATACCGTCTAAGTTGAACACAGAAGATGATGACCCGTTCGGAAGCCTCGACAGCACGATGGCACCGAATGTGACTCCTTTCTAACATGCGAAATGGGAGAAGGATGGGAGAGGGCGACGGGAGAAAGAAACGATAATGCAAGAACTTCTATACCGACACGAAAATATATATAAGAATTGAATGAAAAAAGAGACACTATAATTTTCAGATGATTATGCCTACATTCGCGAGAACCCAAGGCATACATTCGTCACGAAATGGCTGCGTGAGCATCGTATCCGTGAATTGAATGAAAACATTTTTCTCACTTTATCAATTAGAAGGCGTGGATACTCCGAATAGGGGTATCCACTTTTTTGTATTATGCGATTTCGTACCCCAAAACCGACATCGGGGACATCGGTTGACCGATGTCCCCGATGTCGATCAATCGATGTCCCCGATGTCGATTTAGGGGTAATGTTTCCTGAAGAAGTAGTGAGATAGTGGAATCAAGTCTTATTCCTTCTTTTTCTCTACAAATTGGAAGCAACCAGCATCGGGTTTCTTGCCACGGAGGATTCCGTCCATGTCTGCAGGATAGAGTTCTGCATAGGTTGAAGAGCCCTTTCCCCGTGCCACGCTGAATGTGTCGAGCCGAAAATCGTAGATGTAGGCATGGGTGTCGAATGTCTTGAAATTCGTCGATTGATAGGTGACGGAATCTTTTGACTCTCCGATGCAATCGTGGAAATAGGTGTTATCTGCCACATCGGTGAGCAGGACGCAGTTGTTGAAATGTAGATTGAGCGTTTTGTCTCCAGGCTCTCCAAACACTTCATCATTGGCATACCCGGTGACAAAGCAATTGTAGAAATGGGCCGATTCTATCAGGTGTTCTTCGTCGTCGAGGTAGTTGCTCACCAAGAGAGCATGTCCTCGGTCGGCATTCCATGGATAGAATTGTGCCAGTGTGCAGTGGTAGAAGTCAGAAGTGCCTCCGTAGATGCTCACACAGTTGTATTTTGCATTCGAAATCTGCGTGTTAGCCACCGTCGCTTTCGTGTCCTTTAGATAAAGTCCGTGACCGGCCACATTGTGAATCACAGAGTTCGTGATTTTGAGATTTCCGCCGATTCCATCGCAGGAAATTCCATTGTTCCCGCTATGAATGTCGGCATAGTCAAGGGTGCATCCCGTGCAGTCTTTCGACAGGTAGATGCTGCCCCATTGATTTTCCAAGCGGTCGTAGGGCAGATAGTCAAACATCTTGTCCAGTCGGTCGCCTCTGAAGACGATATGTTTTTCTCTGGTTCCTTCGGCCTTCAGTTCACCGTGTACAATCAGGTTGGCACCGTTGTGGAAATAGAGTGTGGTGCCTGCCTCAATCTCCAGCGTCACCCCTTTGCCCACAACGAGGCTGTCGTAGATCACGTATGGCAACTCACCCGCCTTGATGATTCTGTCGCTTTTCAGCACTTCTGCACGTAACTCCCTAAAATTCTGTCCCGAGGCTTCCAGCACCACCTGTTGCTGCATGCCGCTTTCGAGTGTGAAGATGATGGTATCTCTCACAAATGTCGGTTTCATCGAGGAATTTCTGGGTAGATTCACTTTCACAAACACGAAGACACTGTCTTTTTTCAGCACTTCAACATTGCTGACCGATGTGCCGCTTTGACCGTCCACGTTTATCATGAACCCGGAGCGTCCGCTCGATTTCAACGATACATCAGCGATGCGCAGAGCCTTGTCGTTGCGGTTATGCACGACAAAACGCTCGGTTGTGGAGGTGAGTCCCGTGAAGATGGTGTCAAAACGGAGCGTGTCCAGTTCCAGTTGGAGAACGGCACCAGATGACGTGGTGAATTTCTCATCGTCCACACACGAAAGGAACAGGAAAGGAGAGAGTAATGCCATCATTACTCCCCATATCATCGTGGATGTTTGCTTTTTCATCATAGATTGAAAGGGTATGAAACGTATGTTGGATTGCCCACAATAAAAGGGGTGAACCATTCTTATAAACGAACAGTTCACCCCTTTTATTGTGTATGTCTAAAGTATAGTTGCAATCATTTTCAAGCCTTTGCTTTTCAGCATCAAGCAGGCTCCTTTCTGGTGAGCCACTTGAGCCTCTCGCATCAGGCCTGTGCTTTCAGCATCTCGTCGATGTTGGCAGCAGCCTTGCGACCATCGCCCATAGCGAGAATGACAGTTGCACCACCGCGCACGATGTCGCCACCAGCAAAGATGGTCGGGATGTTCGACTGCATCTGGTCGTTCACCGCAATGGTGTTCTTCCTGCCCAGTTCGAGACCTTCTACCGACTTCGGCACGATGGGGTTGGGGCTTACGCCGACGGCCACGATGGCGAGGTCGATGTCGCGTGTTTCAATCTTGCCCTCCACGGGGATGGGAGAACGACGGCCAGACGCATCCGGCTCGCCCAGTTCCATCACTTGGAGTTTCACTTGAGTCACATTGCCCTTTTCGTCTGAAATATATTCAATTGGGTTGTGAAGTGTGAGGAACTCGATACCTTCTTCCTTGGCATGCTTCACCTCTTCCAGACGTGCTGGCATCTCAGCCTCGCTGCGGCGATAGGCGATGAACACATGCTCAGCACCCAGTCGCTTGGCTGTGCGGCAAGAGTCCATGGCAGTGTTGCCGCCACCCACAACCATCACGCTCTTGGCTTTCACGATAGGCGTGTCAGAAGCAGGGTTCGAAGCATCCATCAAGTTCACACGTGTCAGATACTCGTTAGATGACATCACGCCTACCGAGTTTTCTCCGGGGATGTTCATGAAGTTGGGCAGACCTGCACCCGATGCCACAAAGATGGCTTTGTAGCCCTCGTCTTCCAGTTGCTGGATGGTGATAGTTTTGCCTACGATGCAGTCCTTCACGAAGTTCACGCCTATCTTGCGCAAGTTGTCGATTTCGACATCGACGATGGCGTTGGGCAGACGGAACTCGGGGATGCCATACTTCAGCACACCGCCAATCTCGTGCAGTGCCTCGAACACCGTCACGTCATAGCCAGCCTTGGCCAAATCGCCTGCACATGAGAGACCTGCAGGACCCGAACCGACAATGGCCACTTTCTTGCCATTCTTTGGCGCACATTCAGGCAGGGCCATCTTGCCCGACTCGCGTTCGAAGTCGGCAGCGAAACGCTCCAGATAGCCGATGGCAACGGGCTTTTGGTTCATCTTCAGTTTGATACACTTGCTCTCACATTGTTTTTCCTGCGGACACACGCGACCGCACACGGCAGGCAGGGCCGAGGTGGCCTTGAGCACTTTGGCTGCCTCCAGGAACTGGCCACGTTCGATGTTCTTCACGAACGAGGGTATGTTGATGTTGACAGGACAGCCCTCCATGCACGAAGGCTTGGCGCAGTCGAGGCAACGCTTGGCTTCTGTGAGAGCCTGCTCCTTTGTCAGGCCGATGTTCACTTCTTCGGTGCGGGTGGTGGCACGATAGACAGGGTCAAGTTCAGCCATCACGCAACGCTCAATCTCGCCGCGCTCCTTGGGTTTCATGTTGGCAGCCAATTCCTTACGCCATGCGGCGTTGCGGTTGGTTAGTTCGGAGAGGGGAGTGTCTGTTGTCATGCCAGTGGCATCGGCGGCTGTTTCAGTCTTCTTTGCTGCAACAGAGTCGCAGCATACAGAACCTGTTGTGCTGTTCACGTGTTCCTCCAGTTTCTTCATCTCCTCAATCTCGATGGGCTTGAAGGCACCCATGCGCTTGAACATCTCGTCGAAATCCACTTCGTGGCCGTCAAACTCAGGACCATCTACACAGACGAAACGGGTCTTGCCTCCCACCGTGATGCGGCAGGCACCACACATGCCCGTTCCATCCACCATGATTGTGTTGAGCGACACGTCGGTCGGCACGTTATATTTCTTTGTCAAGAGGCAGCAGAACTTCATCATGATGGCAGGGCCGATGGCGAAGCACTTATCGACTTTCTCGCGCTGGATGACCTGCTCAATGCCGACAGTCACCACACCCTTCTGGCCGTAGGAGCCATCGTCTGTCATGATGATGACCTCGTCGGAGTGCTTGCGCACCTCGTCTTCCAGAATGATGAGTTCCTTTGTGCGACCGGCCAACACGGAGACAACCTTGTTGCCTGCGGCCTTCAGTGCTTTGATGATGGGCAGCATGGGAGCCACGCCCACACCGCCGCCAGCGCAAACCACCGTGCCAAACTTCTCGATGTGGGTGGCCTGACCCAGCGGACCCACCACGTCGGTGATGTAGTCGCCTTCGTTCAGATTGCACAATTTGGTGGATGAGTAGCCCACCTTCTGCACGACAAGTGTGATGGTGCCTGCCTCAACATCAGAATCTGCGATGGTGAGTGGCATACGTTCGCCCTTCTCGCCCACACGGACGATGACGAAATGGCCAGCCTTGCGAGACTTGGCGATGAGCGGAGCCTCAACCACCAGTTTGAACACTTTCTCGCTGAACTGCTCTTTCTTAACAATCTTATTCATAATAATAAATGTGTAAAGTAGGTATCTTTTTACCAGTTTTTTTCGTCAATAATGATGCAAAGTTACGAATTATGCTCCAATTTATCACGCATTTTGTCAAAGAATTAGCGTTTTTTGATGAAAATTGTCGATTTCATCGGGAAAGAAGTCCTTTCGGAGGCGTTTTCCTGCAAATGTGCCTTCCCATAGAGCGGCACTGTCACTTCCGTCATTACGGCTACGTCGTTGAGGTAATTACGGTAGTGTCGTAGCCGTAATTACGGTAGCGTCGTTGTCGTAAAGACGGAAGTGGAGATGCTGAATCTGTGGGTGTGGAAGGATTGGATTTGCGGAAGTGGAAGTGTCGGAAAAAAGATGGTGAAGAAATTGGTAGTTTGTCCAAAACGTTGTACCTTTGCAAGCAGAAAAAATTGTCCAAAAGAAGGGCAAAAGACGGGTGTGGGGGCGGTGTTGCCGCCTGAAGCCCTGCAAGAAAAAAGAAAAAAAGGCATGATGTCACCAAGATTTCCAATAGAAGCAAGTCGGTTTGGCTGGAGAAGACGAAGGCAAACGGGGGGTGGCCGTATGGCTCGCCCGATGCTCTTCGTGTGGATGGTGGCATGGGTGCTGATTGGGCTTGTGTCGTGCGACTACGTGTCCGACGCGGTGCGGCTGGAAGTGGATTCGCTCAACATGTTGGCATATCAGCAGAAGTATGAGTCGGTGGAGGCGGCGATGCGACTGACAGATGAAGTGCTGGAGAAGTATGCGGATAGGGGCTATCAGGACGGGGTGCACGAAGCGTGGCTGAACCGGGGCGATGCTTATGGCATGGGGATGAATTACGATTCGGCTCAGGTGTGCTACAAGAAGGTGCTGGAGGAGTCGGACAATGACCTGATTTGTAGTGTGGCCGATGTGGATATGATGTCGGTATGTCTGATGACTTCGATGAGCAAGGAGTTCTATGACTACAGGAGCGATGCCCACGAGCGGTTTGCCAGTGTGGAGGAGGAGAGCGGCGACATGACGGAGCATCAGCGGGTGATGTGGAATGCGGTGCAGACGGAATATCACTTTGTGTCGCTCAACTATTTCATGAAGATGCGCCAGAATGAGGGAGTGATGGAGGAATATGGGTGGCTGGAAGAGCATCAGGACATGTTTGTGGCCGACTCGACCCAGATGGCAGCGTTTCTCTTTCTCCGTGCGCTCTACAGCATGAAAGAGGACGGCTCGGAGTCGGCGGCCGACGGGATGCAGCGGAACTTGATGCGTCTGCTTTCGATGAGCCGCCAGAAGGGATATGTGTATTTTGAGGCATCGGCTCTGAACAGTTTGGCGCGTTCGGTGATGCAGACAGGGCAGATGCGCCCTTCGCGCAAGGTGTTTCTGGAAGAGTTGATTGAGGCAGATGCCGAGGGCGATTTTGTGCTGAAACTGGCAGAGAGAGCGCGGAAAAAGGCTGCTGAATATGGTAACGCTTTTGTGGAGACAACGGCTCTGCTCACGTTATCCGACTATTATCTGCAACAGGGCAAAGACAGTTTGGCTCTGGTGCAGATGGAGCAGGCTTTGGCACTCATCAACCGTCATCATGCGAAGATGTGTGCAGCCAAGGGAAAAGACGTTGGCGAACCTCTTTATGCCAGTGCACGGATGGAACAGGAAGATGGGCTTTCGACCGAGATGCGCTGGATAGCCGACCCTGATGTGTCGGTGGTGCCAGAGTGGATGGAGATGGTGCGCGAACAGTTGAGCATCATCTATGGCGCGATGGGTCGAAAGGCTGACTCGGATTATAATCACAACATTTACTTCGACATTCTCGATGCCACCCGACAGGACTTGCGTGTGGAGCAGGAAGAGGAGCATCTGAAGGCCGAGGAGCGGATGCTCAATGGGCTGCTGTGGGTGCTTGCGGTGGCAATCGTGCTGCTCTCGTGGCTCTTGTTCCTCTACAACAAGCGCAGCCGCAATGAGTATCGGAAGAATGTGGGTGCGCTGAGGCGGGTGATTGACATTTGCAGGCAGATGTCGTCGGTCTTGGCCGAAGAACTGGAGGCGGAGGACGATTTGGACGAGGCTTTGCATGCTGTGTCGGACAAGGAGGTGGAGAGGTTGTTCCCGCAGATGAAGGGGCAAGATTGGACAAAAGTGGAGATTGAGCAGATGAAGGGGCTGGACAAGGAACTTCTGCATGTGTTGCAGGTGTTTCATGCGTGGACACGCCAGAAAGGATTGCTCTATCTGCAGTATGTGGAAGAGCGGCAGCGGTTGGACAGCGAGACGTATGTGTTTGAGAAGCGTCTGGAAGAAAGCAAGCGTCAGTATATCGAGAAGTTGACCTCCATGTCAATCGTGAACGGCATCACGCCTTTCCTGGAACGTGCGCTGCATGAGGTGAATCGGCTGAAGACCGACAGGCAGGCAGGCGAGCAGACATTGAGGGAACGGTTTGTCTATCTGTCCGAACTCATCGATAAAATCAACGACTACAACGATGTGTTGGGGCATTGGGTGAAGATTCGTCAGGGAATGCTCGCGCTCCACGTGGAGAATTTTGCGCTGAAACCGCTGTTTGAGACCCTGCGTCGCGGTGGAAAGAGTTTCGACCTGAAGGGTGTCCACTTGGCGGTGGAGGAGACGGAGGCGGTGGTGAAGGCTGACAAGACACTCACCCTGTTCATGATGAACACCTTGCTGGACAATGCACGGAAATATACGCCAGAGGGTGGGCGAGTGGTGCTTTCGGCCAGCGAGACAGACACGTATGTGGAGGTGGCGGTGGAAGACACGGGCCACGGCATGTCGGCCGAAGATGTGGAAACCATCAATGGTGCCAAAGTGTATGATTCGAGCAAGATTGGAAAGGAGGGGGCGCATGCGTCAGACATTTTGCGCAACAAAGGTTTTGGCTTTGGGCTGATGAACTGCAAAGGCATCATTGGCAAGTATAAGAAGACAAGCCCCGTCTTCAGCGTGTGTGAATTTGGGGTGGAAAGTGCGATGGAAAAGGGGAGTCGTTTCTTCTTCCGTCTGCCCAAGGGAGTGCTGAAAACGGCCATGTGTCTCCTGCTGATTTTCGTTGTCAATATGGCGAGTGCGCAAGTGATGCAAAAACCCTCAGAAAAGCACCCCGAAACAGGTGTGAGTCACACCCCTACCATAGGAGTGAGTCACAACCCTACCACAGGTGTGAGTCACACCTATTTTGAGGCTCTGAAAGGAGGTGATGCGGCGGCTTTCATGAACGATGCCCATCGCTATGCCGACAGCCTCTTCATGGCCAACGTGGTGGGACAGTATGAACGCTCCATTCTTTTTGCTGACTCGGCCATCATGTGTCTGAACAAGCATTGCCTCTTGCTGCACCCCGACTGCAGACAGATGATGCGCCTGGAAGGTGGGGCAATGGCCGAAATAGAATGGTGGGAAAAAGGGTATCAGACAGATTATGAACTGATGATTCGTATACGGAACGAGGTGGCCATCGCTGCGTTGGCACTCAACCGAAATGCACTCTACCACTACAACAGCGAGTCGCTCACTCAGTTGTATAAATTGAGCAGCACCGACCCGACGCTGGAAGGCTATTGCAACGACATCAAGATGGCCAACCGCAACAAGAAAACGACATCGATTCTGCTGGGTGCGCTGATTCTCATTGTGTTGGCCACCTACTTCTTTCTCCACTATCGCAACAACCAACTCTTCGTCTTCAACTTGCGACAGTTCATTCAACTGAACAATCAGGTGTTCACATCCACCGAGCAGACGCTGCCGGAAGTGTTGCACCAAAGTCTTTCCGACATCAAGACGGCGGACATGATAGGGTTGATGATGCCGTCGGGCAATCAAACGGAACCGTTCAGATATGACTTCTCTGGCGATGTGGCTGACCGCAGCATGTATGAGAGCATCATGCTGTCGGCTTATCATCAGAAGAAAGAGGTGGTGGGCGACACGGGACATTTCCATGCCTATCCGCTTTCGGCACCAGGCATGGAGGAGGAACCACTGACGGGTGTGTTGGGTGTTCGCTTCAGCGATGATAGAATGTCGGACGAAGAGACGCTGATTGTCAATCTGGTGGTTCAGTTCATCAGCATCCATGCCTACTTCTCGCGCTACAAGGTGGAGGAGATGGAGGAACTGCTGGAACTGAAGAAGGATGAACGGCTGCGCATTGATGCCGAGCAGCAGAAGGTGTATGTGAGGAATCAGATTATGGACAATAGCCTTTCGACCCTGAAGCACGAAACGATGTACTATCCCAACCGCATCAAGCAACTGGTGGAGGCTGTGCTGGCTGCTCCTGCGGCAAGCATTGATGCGGCCACCATCGGCGACATTAACGAGTTGCTCTCCTACTACAAGGAGATTTTCTCCATCTTGAGCACTTGTGCCGGAAAGCAGGTGGAGGCCGTCTTGTTCAAACGAACACTCATGCCTGTTCAGAACATAGGCGAGATGACGGTGCGTTCCTTTGGCAAGCAGCAGAAGAAAACGGGTGGGAAGACTCGGATAAAAGTGGGCGATGCGCTGAAGAAGAATGAGCAGGAGGTGAAGGTACAAGTGGACAGGATTTATCTCCAGACCCTGCTCGATAACATCGTTTCGCTCTATTTTGAGCATCATTCGGGCGGAGATTTGCTGCTGGATTTTGAAGTTTCGGATGGTTTTGCTAAATTTGCATTCACAGACACGGCCTATCGCTATGCCGACGAGGATGTGTCACAACTCTTTTATATAGATAATGTGAAATATGATGCCAGAACGGACACGCTCTCTGGAGCACAGTACATGATTTGTAGGCAGATTATCCGCGAACACGATGCCTACTCTTCGCGTCGGGGATGCCGCATCTATGTGGAGAATTGTGCCGATGATGGCAAGGGGGCGCGGTTTGTCTTCACACTCCCTGTGGCATCATGAGAAAAGATGACTTGAAAAAAATGTAAGAAACATAAAACCATCAGAATATGAATCCTTTCAAAGTAATTATAGTAGAAGATGTTGCCCTCGAAATGAAGGGAACGATGGAGATTTTCCGTTCGGAAATTCCAGAAGCGGAAATCATTGGCACAGCCATGAACGAGACGGAATTGTGGAAACTGATGCGCGACCATCAGCCCGACCTCGTGCTGCTCGACCTCGGCTTGGGCGGTTCCACCACGGTGGGTGTGGATGTGTGCAAGCAGTTGCGCCGTCGCTATCCCGACGTGCATGTGCTCATCTTCACGGGTGAGGTGCTGAACGAGAAACTGTGGGTCGATGCACTGGATGCCGGCACCGACGGCATCATCCTGAAAAGTGGCGAACTGCTCACGAAGGGAGATGTGCAGAGTGTGCTGGATGGCAAGCGCATGGTGTTCAACCAGCCCATTCTTGAGAAGATTCTGCAACGCTTTCGACGCTCAGTGCTCAACGAGTCGTTGCGGCAGGAGGCTTTTCTCGACTATGACATCGACGAATATGACGAGCGTTTCCTGCGCCATCTGGCACTGGGCTATACGAAGGATATGATTGCGGGGCTGAAGGGGATGCCGTTTGGTGTGAAGTCAATAGAGAAGCGACAGAACGACCTGACAAACCGCCTCTTTGGCGATGACCACGGCAGCATCAATGCCACGCGGCTGGTCACGAAAGCGATTGAACTGCGCATTCTGGACATAGACAATCTTGAACCTGACGATGAGTGATTCATCTCATAACCTTGCAGAAGATGACCTGCCTATCTACCATACGCCGAGTGTTGCAATGGATGTTTTGGACCATCTCCATCGCACTTGTTGTGTTGCTCTTTGCCTCGTGGGTGATTAGCATCTATGTGGATGGTGTCGAAGGACTGCTCACTCCTCATGGCATCAGGTGGATGTGTAGCAGCATTGTGTCTAACTTCACGTCAGTGCCTTTAGCACAAATCATCTTGGGGCTGATGGCACTGAGCGTGTTGCGCGAGTCGGGAATCTTCCTCACGTTGCGTGGTCATGTGTCGCTGAAGCAGAAGCGCGCCTTGCAAATCACGGGTGTCTTTGTACTGATTATCTTATGTCTCTTCTCGCTCCTGCTCCTGTTGCCCAATGCTGTGCTGCTCAGTGCATTTGGCACCTACAGCCACTCGGCTTTCTCAAAAGGGATGTATGGATTGATGGCTTGTCTGGCCATCTTCATCGGAAATGTCTATGGCTACACTTCGGGCAAACTGGTTTCCACACTCGACTTTCTCCGTGCCCACACTGCCATCTTCTCCACCGTGGCCAACTGTTTCATTTTCCTTTTTCTGGCCAGCCAGTTTGTCGGTTGCCTCCATTTCACCGGCATTCTCTCCTTGTTGGGCGACAACGATGGCATAGGGCTGTTTGTGCTGAAAATCCTGCTCTATGGCGTTCCGCTGCTGCTCTATGTGGTGCTTGCTTTTTTACAGAACGCCTTTAATCCACACTTTTCACACAGTGGCCGTTGACTCTTGCACACATATCGGCCATGCAGAATCAGCCAATGATGCGCACGGGGAATGTCGGCTTCGGGAATGTTCTTCACCAACTCTTTCTCCACTGCGTAAGGGGTTGTGCTTTTCTCTGATACCAGCCCTATCCGATGACTGACACGAAACACATGGGTATCGACAGCCATTCGTGCTTCGCCCCATGCCACACTTAACATCACATTGGCGGTCTTGCGACCCACTCCTGGCAGTGCTACCAAAGAGTCAAAGTCGCCCGGAACTTCACCACCGTGATTCTCCATCAGCATCTTGGCCATCTGTACCAGATGCTCGGCTTTGCTGTTCGGATAACTTACCGACTTCACATAGTGCAGCACCTCCTCCTTCGTGGCTTCTGCCATGACCTGAGGGGTGGGGAAGGCTGCAAACAAGGCGGGGGTGACCATGTTCACACGCTTGTCTGTACATTGGGCGGAAAGCATCACGGCGCAGAGCAACTGAAATGGGTTCGCATAGTGCAGTTCCGTGTTCGCCTCAGGCATTGCCTCTTGAAAATAGGCAATGAACCGTTCATATCTTTCTTTCTTGGTCATGCTTGTCTGTCAAAAATGTATGATGAAAAATGAGGTAAAAACGTGTGAAAAGATGTGTGATAAAAACTTGTGAAAAGAAAAATGTATGATGAAGAGTATAAAGTAAAAAGAAACGGACAACAGCCTCTTCGACCATTGTCCGTTTGTCAGTTCATGTTTCAAGAGAACTTTATGCTTCAGCAACTACAGGCTCGATGGATACTGTGCTGCGATTTTCGCGACCACGCTTGAACACTACCACGCCATCAGCGAGAGCGTACAGTGTGTCATCCTTGCCAATACCTACATTCTTGCCTGGGTGGTGCTTAGTACCACGCTGACGAACGATGATGTTGCCAGCCTTTACTGTTTCGCCACCGAAGTGCTTCAATCCGAGTCGTTTTGAGTGTGACTCACGGCCGTTCTTAGAACTACCTACACCTTTTTTATGTGCCATGTTGAAATTTCTGTCTTAAAATTGTTCTACTTTCTTTGAATAGTTTGTTAAAATCGCCAAGTGTGTGTGGACTTGTTAGGCTACGATTGACTTGACAAGCACCTGAGTGAACTGCTCGCGGTGACCTCTCAGTTTGCGATAGCCCTTACGACGACGCTTGTGGAACACGAGCACCTTGTCGCCCTTCACGAGTGGATTCACCACCTCAAGCACAACCTTTGCGCCCTCCACTACAGGAGTTCCTACTGTTACTACACCGTCGTTGTCTGCCAACAACACTTTCTCAATCTCAACAGTTGCACCTTCTTCCACATCCTGAATGTGGTGAACATAGAGTTTTTTACCCTCTTCAACTTTGAACTGTTGACCCTGAATTTCTGCAATTACGTACATTTTTTTTGAATTGTTTTTTAGGGTTCCACCGGCTGGCGAGACACGTTGTGTGCCTACTTATCCGAGCCACTCCGGCATAAATCGACTGCAAAGGTACGACTTTTCACGGTTCTGACAAAATTTTTCTTCACTTTTTTCTTTATCTTCTTCATTTCCACTGCATCAGTTCTCGCAGATAAGAGGTCAGTTCGTTAGCCATCTTCTCGTGTTGGCGCATGGTAGGGTGGCCATGCAGACCGATGCCGAGCGAGCCATCTTGTGGCGGAAAGTCGAAGCGATAGACTTCGTGGTCACCCTGTTGATGGGCGTAGTTGCGAGTGACATTCATCGCTTGCTGAGCAGAAAGCAGGGCTTTTCCTGTCATCATGGTGCCGCTGAGCAACACGATTTTCGCCTTGGGATAGTGCTTGCGCACTTGCTGATAGAGTCGTTTGAATCCTTGCAGCAATAACAGCGAGTCAGCACCTTGGGTAGAGGTATCGTTGGTGCCAAGGTTGATGCACACCACATCGGGCGTGTAGAGTGAGAAGTCCCATTCCTTCTTATTATTATATAATAATGTGTAGGGGTACTCCGTGTTCATGTTCACGGCATCGCCTGTTTGAGGACCATTGTAGCAACGATACACCCCAATGCCGCTACGCGCCACCACTACAGCCTGTGCATTGAGGGTGCGGGCTGTGCGGGCAGCATAAGAATAGTAGTAGTTGGCAGTCTCATCCAAGTAAGGTTCGTTGGGTGACTTGGCTTCGATGCCATAGCCACAAGTTATGCTATTGCCGATGAACTCAATCTTCCGTGTGGGCATCAGTGTGGCAGGAGCAAGTGTCTTGCCTTTATCGACGAAGAAGCCGTGAAACTCTGGCAATCGCTCATACCCCTCAGTGACGTAGGTGACGACAGCCTGATGAGTGCCCTCTTCCAGATTGCTGGCCAAATCCACCACCGTATTGTCGAGGAAAGACACTTTCTGTGCCTCGCCACCGTCAATCTCCACCATGAAGTAGCCACTTTGTTGCTTGCACATCATGGAGAGCGAGGTGCCAGTGAAGCCCGTGCGAATCTGCACGCCAGGATAGGTGAACACAGGGTGTAAAGAATCGGAGAAGTCAATGCGTCCGATATACTGGATGTTTGGGTCGGTGGGGTGGAAAAGCGTTTGGCTGGTGCTCTTTTCCTGTGCTTGTACACAAGAAAAGAGCATCATTCCTCCCATGAACATACTGAATAGTCCTTTCTTCATTATTTCTTTGATTTCTTGATGCGGACAACAGACATCGAGTACTGTGGCACATCCATCGTGAACTCACTGCCGACGGTCAGAGTGCGCGTCTCGTTCTTATCCCAGTTGCGTTGGCTGTCAGGCTCGCTCTCCTTGGCCAGAAGTGAGCATTCAGCCGTGGTGCTGTAGCCCTTCAGAGCCTCGTCGCCCAGTTGAACCTTCAGCGTCGAAGCCTTCGGCAGCAGACTGACCACCTTGATGATGAGGTCACCTGTCTGGCTGTCTTTCACCACAGAATAGTCGAGTCGTTCTTTGATGTCATTACCTCCACCTACTTGCAGGTCGGCATAGATATACTCGTCTCCACCGTTCTGACCGAAAGCCCGTTGCACGTAATAGTTGGCCGTGGGTTTCACTTCCGTGTTGTTGAAGTAGATAAGGTCAGGATTCCAGTTGGTGTGTTTTTCCTTGGCCAGCAGAGGTGCATACGACGACATGATTACCACGTCGGCATTTCTCTCCACGTTGGTCATATAGGCCGCCTCGATGAGAGCGTTGGCCACGTTGTTTCCCTTCGAGGCCCATTCGCCCAGATAGACTTTCGTGCCTTGACGGTCGTAGTTGTCGTAGAAGTTGCGGTGGTGGAAGTACCAGCCGATGGGGTTGTAGTAGTGTTCATCCACTATCTCGATGCTCTTCTCCTTGGCTTCTTTCCATCCATACTCGTAATCGCTGCCTTCCCAGAAGGGTCCAACGGTTCCGATGACTGTGATTTCTGGATGAGCCTTCTTCACACCTTCGATGAGGAAACGGTAACGCTCCAGGAACACATCGCTGATGAGGTCTTCGTTGCCAATGCCAAGATATTTGAGGTTGAAGGGCTTGGGGTGTCCTGCTTTGGCACGAAGTTGAGCAAGCGCCGATGTCTTGGCATCACCATTAGCCCATTCGATGAGGTCGATTAACTCCTGCAAGTAACTCTCCATCGTGAGGGGCTTGCCGTTGTAGGAGTAGGGCGATGGCTTGCCCTTCAATTCGGCTTCGAAGGGGATGCCACCTTGCTGACCGTTGCCGCCGCGCCAGGAGTTTTGGCAAGGCACTCCCGCTGCCAGCACAGGGAGAGGCTCTGCACCGATGTCTTCACAGAAAAGGAAGTACTCGTAGAAGCCCAGACCTCGTGTCTGGTGATAGTTCCAGATGTTCATGTCGGGCTGACGTTCCCACAGTTCTCCGATGGTGGCCTGCCAATGGTAGATGTTGTCGATGCCCTGGCCGTGGGAAGCACATCCACCAGGGAAGCGGACGAAGCGAGGTTTGAGGTCGGCAATCGTTTCAGCCAAGTCTTTGCGCAGGCCGTTGGGGCGGTTCTTGAAAGTTTCCTGCGGGAAGAGCGACACCATGTCGAGACGGATGGTACTGACTTCGAGCGGTTCTATCACAAGAATTGCTTTGTCGGTTGAAGCAGAAGCAGTTAAGGTAGCCTTCTGCTGCTGCCATTCCTTCGTAGCCTTGAATGTCTTTGATGCGATGGGAGAACCATCGTCCATCAGCGACACACGCAGAGAACCAGCCCCCTGTGTGAAGAGAGAAAGGTCGTACTTCTTGCCCTTCTGCACGGCGATGCCATCCCATCCACCGTTCATCAGTTTGGCACCAGGGGCAGTCGTCTTCAGCACAGCATAGTGTGGATTGTTCTTGTGAATGGGTGCTTGAGTGTCGATACTCCAGTCAGAGCCGTTACCCACCAGTTTCCATGCAGTCTTCGCATCCCAACCCCTGTGGTCATCGGCTGTGTATTCAAAGTCGCGGTTCTGAATCAATTCGGCATAGAGACCACCGTCGGCCGCATAGTTGATGTCTTCGAAGAAAATGCCCATTAGGTTGGGCGAAATGGCTTTGCGGTCGTCCCAACGGACAGTCAGCGTTGCAGCGATAGGTTCTTTACTGTTGGCGATGTGTGCGCCTGTCTCCACAAAATTTTCGCGATCCCATACAGCATTCTGTGCAGCAATGCGCTGCTTGGTCAGAAGGTTTTGCAAGCCTGAATAAGGGATGCGGATGATGTTGTTCTCCGAAGCCTTCTGCTGCTTGTCCATAAAGATGAGTACGTCATTCTGTGGAATGGTGATGTAGTCTTGTGGCTTCCATAGCGAGAAATTGTCAGACGAGGTGGATGCGGCATGCGGCAGTTTGGGGTTGGGAATGAAGGATGCGCGATATGTCTTCCCATCAAAAGAGAGGACAGGGTAGTAGAGTTTCTTCTCGCTTCCCCAGGGGCCATAGTCGCTTTCGAAGAGGTTGCACGGCACGTGCGTCCAGTGTTTTTTATCGACAGAATAGGCAATCTGAAAATCGCGGCTGCCATTTTTTACATCGGGACGCACCCACACGGAGTCGGGATGATTGGCCAGCGTTGTCATCGAGGTAGCCATCATCAGAGCAGTCAGTAAAAGATTTCTCATAAGTTATTATTCTTCAATGGGATTGACAACTGTAAAAGTGGCTGTTACTTTTCCCATCGATGAAGGGTCGATGTAAGGAGCACTGCCAGCGTAGGCTGCCATCGTCTTGGGAGTGACGGTCAGCATGTAGGTCTGCATTTCGGGCGTGGTCTCGCCAGCCTCGGGAATCTTGATGTCGAAGGTGGCCGTCGTGTTGGGGCTTGCACACGTAAACTCACCTGCAGCAATCGCTGGAGAAGTGGTATAAACGTAAGTCCCTTTCACATAGTTTCCTGCATCGCTGAAATTGACGGTAGCCTTGATGGTTTCGCCCGGTGAAGCCGTGGTTTTAGAAAACGTAATGTTCTTGAATTGAGGCAGTTTAGAGGTCTCATTGTCGTCGCTACATGCAGAACACATCACGAGTGCGGCAACAGCAACGGAAGCCAGAAAACTCAAGTTCTTTTTCATTGTTCGAATCATGTTTTTAGATGGTTTATTTCACAATTTTCGGCAAAGTTATTTATTTTTGCGGAAATATGAGTATCTTTGCACACATATTTTATAATTATTAAGAATTATGTTTAGCGGAATAGTAGAAGAATTTGCCACCGTTGTGGCCATAGAGAAGGAGCAGGAGAATGTACACTTCACGCTCACCTGCTCATTTGTCGGTGAGTTAAAGATTGACCAGAGTGTGGCTCACAACGGTGTGTGCCTCACGGTGGTGAAGATTTTTGATGGCAAGTATGTGGTCACTGCCATGAAGGAGACACTCGACAGGAGCAATCTCGGCCAACTGAAGGTGGGCGACAAGGTGAATGTGGAGCGGTCGATGAAGATGAACGGACGTTTGGATGGACACATCGTGCAGGGCCACGTTGATCAGACTGCCGTGTGTGTGGCAAAGATTGACCAGCAGGGCAGTTACACCTTCCGTTTCCAGTACAAGTTCGACCGTGAGATGGCACAAAAGGGCTACCTCACAGTCGATAAAGGTAGTGTGACCGTTAATGGGGTCAGCCTCACTGTGTGCAACTCAAAAGATGATTCTTTCGAGGTGAACATCATACCTTACACCTACGACAACACCAATTTCCATACCATCGAAGTGGGCACACTGGTGAATCTTGAGTTCGACATTATCGGCAAGTACATCGCCCGCATCCAGTCGTTCAATCAGTAACTTTCCACCAAACGCCCCCCGGCTACGGCACATCGTAGTCGTGGGGTGTGATGTGTTTCTGTACAGCAATTCCCATCATGCAGCAGATATGGGTTGCCTAAAAGTTTGATTGGCTGTATAGGAAGAAAGAAGGGAGGACACCCAATTTAGGATTTCCTCCCTTCTTTTTTGTAGAATAATACGCGGTGGGGTTACTCGCCTTTGACGGCTGCAATGCCTGGGAGCACTTTGCCCTCGATTGCTTCGAGCAAAGCACCACCACCTGTGGAGATGTAAGAAACCTTGTCTGCAAGGCCAAACTTGTTGACGCAAGCCACAGAGTCGCCACCACCGATGAGAGAGAAGGCACCTTCTTGAGTAGCCTTAGCCACTGCTTCACCTACAGCACGTGAACCAGCAGTGAAATCTTCGCACTCGAAGCAGCCAGCAGGACCGTTCCAAAGGATAGTCTTGGCTCCTTCGATAGCCTTGGTGAACTTCTCGCGGCTCTTGGGACCGATGTCGAGACCGTCCCAACCATCTTCGATAGCGTTTGATGGGAATGTCTTGATTTCTGCACCGGGTTTTACAGAGAACGTGGAGAAGTCGTAACCAGTGCAGCATACAGAGTCCTCGCCGAGCACGAGTTCCACGCCGTTCTTCTTGGCAAGTTCTTCCACACCGAGAGCCACGTCGAGTTTGTCAAGTTCTACGATAGAGTTGCCGATTTCGCCACCGTGAGCCTTCATGAAGGTGTAGGTCATGCCACCGCAGAGGATGAGTTTATCAACCTTGCCGAGGAGGTTCTCGATGATGCCAATCTTGGTAGAAACCTTTGAACCACCCATGATGGCCACAAAGGGACGCTTGATGTTATTGAGCACATTGTCAACAGCCTGTACTTCTTTTTCCATGAGCAGACCGAGCATCACGTCCTTCTTGTCGAAGTAGTCAGCGATGACAGCGGTCGAAGCGTGCTTGCGGTGAGCGGTACCGAAGGCATCCATCACCCAGCAGTCAGCGTAAGAAGCAAGTTTCTTGGCAAACTCCTTCTGGCTGGCCTTCATAGCCTTCTTGGCCTCATCATATTCGGGAGTGCCTTTCTCTACACCTACGGGCTTGCCTTCCTCTTCGGGATAGTAGCGGAGGTTTTCGAGCAGAAGTACCTCGCCTGGTTTGAGGGCTGCAGCCTGAGCGTCAGCCTTCTGGCAGTCGTCGGCAAACTGTACAGGAACACCAAGTGCCTGGCTTACAGCGGGAACAATCTGCTTGAGAGAGAGTTCGGGCTTTACCTTACCCTTTGGCTTGCCCATGTGTGACATGATGATGAGGGCACCGCCTTTCTCAAGGATGAGTTTGAGGGTGGGCACTGCACCGCGAATGCGAGTGTCGTCAGTGATGACTCCGTTCTGGATTGGCACGTTGAAATCTACGCGCACGATTGCCTTTTTGCCGGCAAAGTTGTACTCATTGATTGTCATAGTTTTTTGTTTTTTAATTGTTTGGGGTTAATTGATTAGAGTATGTCTTTTTGTTTCTGTCGATGTGCTTTGCGCTGAAACACTTCAAAAAGAAATCGCCCAGCGCATGGGACGGTTAATACTGCTCGTTCTCGTTGGGGAAGTTCCCTTCCTTCACGTCTTCCACATAGCGGCCAATGGCATCGGTCATGATGGTGTTTAGGTCGGCATAGCGGCGCAAGAACTTGGGCGAGAACCCGCGTGTCATGCCGAGCATGTCAGCAATGACGAGTACCTGTCCGTCGCATCCGCCACCAGCGCCAATGCCGATGACAGGGATTTTTAACTCGTTGGCCACCTGAGTCGCCAACTTGGCAGGAATTTTCTCCAGCACCACGGCAAAGCAACCGGCTTCTTCCAACGCATGAGCATCGCTGATGAGTTTCTTGGCCTCAGCCTCTTCTTTGGCACGAACCGAATAAGTGCCGAACTTGTTGATGGCCTGAGGAGTCAAGCCGAGGTGTCCGCAGATGGGAATACCAGCATCGAGTATCTTCCGCACTGCCGGGATTATTTCCACGCCGCCTTCCAGTTTCAGAGCGTCGCAATGGGTTTCCTTCATGATGCGAATGGCATTGGTCACGGCTTCAGTTTCGTTCACCTGATAGGTGCCGAAGGGCATGTCGCACACAACGAGAGCGCGCTTGACACCACGAACTACGCTCTTGGCATGGTAAATCATCTGGTCGAGGGTGATGGGGAGCGTGGTCCAGTTGCCAGCCATGACGTTGCTGGCCGAATCGCCTACCAGAATAACGTCAATACCTGCCGCATCAGTGATGCTGGCCGTGGTGTAGTCGTATGATGTGAGCATGGCAATCTTCTTGCCTTCTGCCTTCATCTGGATAAGTCTGTGAGTGGTGACCTTACGCTGGTCGTCCACTAAATATCCTGCCATAGTTGTCGTTTCTTTGCCGAGTGTTTTTCTCCGTTCCTGCATGGTCAACATGGCCTACCTTCTTGGGGGCACTCGGAGCGACTGCAAAGTTACATATTATTCTCAAAACTCGAACAACAAACGGGCATTTATTTGTCGTCCTGTCAGATAATTTGGCACTGCGTATTGATGATTTGCTATGTCTGTGACCCAATAATAACTGTTCACGTTGGCGATGTCGAGAATGTTGAAGGCGTCGATTCCCAACCAGATGTTGCGGAAGGCACGGCCTGCCCCCGTGAGAATGTGGCGGTCTTCGTTCTTGAGCAGTCGGTAACTGATGCCCAGGTCAACACGGCGATAACTGGGCATGCGGAACACCTGCTTTTCACGTCCGGAGTGAGGTGGGCCGAAGGGGAGACCTCCTGCATAGTGACCCTGCACAGTCACCTTCCATCGGTCGGTGTTGGGGAAGTAGTCGCTGAAGAAAACGGCACAGTTGAGCGTCTGGTCGGTGGGGCGGGGCACGTATTTTCCGCCGTTGATTTTTTCCTCAGTCTTCATCACGCCCACACTCAGCCACGAGTCTGTGCCCGGCACAAATTCGCCGTAGATTTTCAGGTCAAGGCCTGCCGCATAACCCTTGGCAATGTTGCCGCCATAATAGACCATGCGCACATTGTCGATGTTGTAGGGAATTAGGTTGCTCAGAGCCTTGTAGTAGGCTTCGGCTGTAAACTTGAAGGGGCGCATGTTCACGCGGAACTTATACTCCATGCCCAGCACGAAGTGGATGCTTCGCTGCGACTTGATGTCCTTGCGCAGAAAGGCCACCGTGTTGCCGTTCACCATCGTGGTGTCGCGCATCTCTTTGTAGAATGGAGTCTGGTAATAGACACCTGCGGAGAAACGGTAGGTCAAGTTTTCGTTGGCAGCCGGAGTGAAGGCCACGGTGGCACGGGGTGAGAAGAGGGTCTCCTTGTTCCAATCCCAATGGGTGAGCCGTGCACCATAGTTCAGCACCAGACTTCCGGCGGTCATTTCCCGTCGCCATGTGTCCTGTAGAAAGAGTTCGTAATGGAGTGATTTTTCGTTGTTTGAGGATGATAAGTTGTAGATGAGGTCTAAACGGTCGGAGGAGTGGGGGAGTGCGTACCCTGCCGAATCGCGCATTTCCCATTCGCGCATGGTTTCATCCACCTTCTCCATTTTCAGGAGGGCACCGTAGCGGAGTTGATGGCTCGTGAAGCGACTGTGTCCAGAAAGTCCCAGACTCATCATGTTTGCGTTCAGGCGGTTGCGGGCATGCTCATGGTAGGTGCCGATGCCCAGGCTCTCGGTTTCACCGTCGTTGTTGAGCCAATACTCGCCGTTGATGTCGTAGGATTCGCGTTCTTGAGTCCGAAATCCAGACCACTTGAAAGTGAGAGAGTTCATGGGGTTGAAGTGGTGAGTGGCAGACAAGGCACCGAAGTAGGTGTAGAAGCGGTCGCGCTCGCTACCGTCAAAATACACCTTAAACTCCTTTACATCTTCCGACGTGCCGAACTTGGTGGTGCGGTCTTTGGGGGTGAATCGGTAATCGTTGGTCGAAATAACCCCGATGAAATCGAAGGTCCAACGCTGATTGGGACTCCAACTCATGTAGGTCTGATAGTCGAAATCCCTGGGGTCATATTCGCCCTTGGTCTCGAGTGTTCCCAGGAGGTTTTTCATCGTCTTGTAGCGCACAGCATGGGTCATGGAGAATTTCTCGGTGCCGTAGCCGATGTAGCCGCTGGCACCCAGAAGGCTGGCACTCACGCTGGCTTCCAATCCTTTCACCTTCTTGTAGGTGATGTCCAGCACACTCGACATCTTCTCGCCATAACGAGCCTCGAATCCACCGGCAGAAAAGCCGATGCGTTCTACCATGTCGGGATTGATGATGCTGAGTCCTTCTTGCTGACCGCTGCGAATCAGCAATGGACGATAGACCTCTATGTCATTGATATAAACAGAGTTCTCGTCAAAAGAGCCACCTCGCACATTGTATTGCGAGGAGAGTTCGTTGTGGGTCGAAACGCCGGCCTGACTGGTGATGAGCCTTTCAACGCCGCCTCCCGAGGCATTTCCCATGTGCTTCATGTCCTGCATGTTCACATCGGTCATCGTGCTGGTCTGTCGGCGGATGTCTGTCACCTGCACTTCGCCCAATTCGTAGCCCAGTGAAGGCAGCATCACGCTCAAAGACACCGAATCCATCGGGTTATTGAGCACTCGCTTACGTGTTTCGTAGCCAATCATGGAGAACACAACCACCATGGAATCGGCACTTTCGCACGAGAATCGAAATTCGCCCTTTAGATTGCACACGGCACCGCATCCTGTGCCTTCCACACGCACCTGAGCCAATTCCAACGGCTCACGTTTGTCGTCCACGACTTTGCCTTTGATGACAACCGTCTGTCCGAAACTCTGCAACAGACCGCCAAAAAGGCAGCAAACAAACAGCAGCGTCGCCAAAATTCTGTGAGAAAAAACTGTGCCAATCTGTGCTAATCTGTGAGAGAATATGAGCATAATCAGTGTTTTTAATACTTGCGAAAACTGTAATGTATCGTTAATCATTTATTTTAACGAAAAACACACATTGTATATTGTATTAAAACCAAGAAAAGGATTGGCTCTGTGTCAGTCTGCCATGGAAAATACTTCAAAGAATCTATCTGTCAGAATACCAATCACTTTTGTATTCTAATCACGATTATGTTAAATAGTAATATTGTTTTCTCAATAAAAGATAGTAAAATTGGAAAAGATAAGCACCCCTGTTACCTCGTGAAGTTCACTGTGCTAAAATGGTTAAAGGAAACGTCGTTGCATATTCAATTGGTACGGCGTACAAATTGTAATTGGTGTGGCGTACAATTTGAATATGCAACGACGTGGGATTAAATGAGGATTCGTAGTGCATTTTATGTCCTATAAGTCGGAAAAGAATGGCGTGAAAGAATTTCTTTGTTGGATGTTCCGTTTTTTCAGGCGATTTTTTTGTATCTTTGCAACCGATTTACGCTCAAGCATGAAACGACTTCTACACATTATTATATATATAGGAGCATTATTCTGTGTCCACCCCCTCGCTGCTGTAGCCGACGGAGGCCAGTTTGTTGTGGTGCTGGATGCTGGCCATGGAGGCAAAGACCCAGGTGCCATCGGCTCCTCACCTCGCAATCGGGAGAAAGACATCAATCTGGGCATCACGCTGGAGGTGGGACGACTGCTGAAAGAGAACTGCCCCGATGTGAAACTCATCTACACACGAAGCACCGATGTGTTTGTGGAGTTGGGTCGCCGTGCGGAGATTGCCAACAAGGCGAAAGCCGACCTTTTTGTAAGCATCCATACGAATGCGCTGCCCAAGACGGCTCGGAAGGCTTCGGGGGTGCAGTCCTACACGCTGAGCCTGCGCACTGCCTCGACCAATCTGGAGGTGGAGAAACGCGAGAACTCGGTCATTGCGCTGGAGGGCGAGGCGGCCAAGAAGTATGACTACTACCCTTCGGCCGAAAGCAACATCATGTTTGAATTGATGCAGGACCACGACATGAAGGAAAGCGTGAATTTTGCCAAGATGGCGCAAGGAGAGATGGTGCGCACGGCAGGACGAAACGACATGGGGGTGCTGCAAGCCAATCTGGCGGTGCTGCGCCTCACCTATATGCCCAGTGTGTTGCTGGAAGTGGGCTACATCTCCACCCCGGCAGAGGAGCAATTCCTCATGTCCACCTCGGGCAGACAGACGATGGCGAAGAGCATCTACAATGCTATTGTAAAATATAAGTCCAAGAAGACGGGACGGGAATCGAAACTGGAAAAACCTACCCCCTCCCCCACTCCTGAACCTGAGCAAGGAACGAAAGCGGAACCTCAGAAACAGGAAACCGCCACATCGGCACCTGCCGACCCTGCTGCTCCTAAAGGGCCGAAAACGGTCTATCGAGTGCAAGTGCTGGCCGGAAGTGCCAAACTGAAGAGCAACGACCGCCAATTCAAGGGTCTGACCTGCGAACGCCACAAGAAAGACGGACGATACATCTACACCTACGGCGCGGCTGCTACCCTGAAGGAGGCTCAGAAACTGCGTAAGCAAGTGCTGGACAAATTTCCGCAGGCGTTTATCGTCAGTTTTGAAGAATAAGAGACAAAGAAGAATCTGTTAATCCTATATTTATCTATCATCAAGATGAAAGTCAGTAAAGAAATAAAAATCGCCCTTGTGGCTGTACTTTCAGCCATCATCATCTATGTGGGCATCATTTTCCTGAAAGGTCTGAAACTGTTCAACGACGAGGTCTCCTACTTCGTGGAGATAGCCAATGTGCAAGGCATGCCCACAGCATCAGACGTGCGCGCCAATGGTCTGAAAATCGGAACCGTGAAAGCCATCAACTTTAACTCAGACAGGCAGAACCTGACAGTGGAAATCACTATCAACCCGAATTTCAAGATTCCACAGGGCACCAGCGTCTATATGACGAAGGAGATGCTGGGCAGCGCGATGATGAACCTGCGACTGGGTCCCGACCCCACCGACGTTCTGCAACCAGGCGACACCATCAAAGGGTCACCCATGGTGGACTTGATGACGGAAGCAGGCAACTTACTGCCCAAAGTGGAGTCGATGCTGACGAAGGTGGATTCCATCTTGGGAGCCGTGAACACCATCGCAAATAACCCAGCCATCGAGACTTCGCTCGACAACATGGCAGCCGTGTCGTCCGACCTCAGAGTGACCACGCAGCGCATCAATGGCCTGCTCGGCAAGGATGTACCCCAACTGATGGCCAAGACGAACGTCATCTGCACCAATCTTGAAACAACCACCAACGCTATCAGCGAGATAGACGTGGCCGGCATGGCGCGGAAGGCTGATGCCACTCTGAGTGGTGTGCAGGAGATGACCTTCAAAATCAACACCGCCATGAACAGCAAGGACAACTCGCTGGGAATGCTGATGAACGACAATTCCATTGCCTTGCATGTGGATTCCACTCTGCAGAATTCGTCACGCCTGCTGGAAGACCTGCGACTGCACCCCAAGCGTTATGTTCACTTCTCTCTGTTCGGAAGAAAAGATAAAGAAAAGGACACGAAAAAATAAAGAGAAGAAGGACGTTATTTGAATATTGTTCAAACAATGTCCTTCTTCTTTTGAGCAGAGATTTAATCAAGACTAATCAAATAAAAGACAACAAATTAAGGAACGGAAATGATTGGGATGAAGTGATTGTTTCACATGTGAAACAATTATGTAACCGACTAAAAATCAAAGGATAAAAAATTGCACGAACAAAACAAGACCCTCTTGAACTTAACGAACGTAAATCGTTGAAAAAAAGCACATTTGCAAAAGCGGAAAAAACTGGAGGGGGAAATAAATTTTGTCAATTCAGAAAAAAAACCGAACTTTGCATCCGTTAAGAATTACACATGAGAATCACTAACCAAAATATGGTAGAAACAGTAGAAACGGAACTAAATCCAAAACACCTCTGGGGGAAGTGTCTCGACATCATTCGCGATAACATCTCCCCAGAACAATACGCTGCATCGTTTGCCTTTGTGGAACTGCACAGTTTCGAGGACGGCAAACTTGTACTCGACGTACCCAGCGAATTTGTGAAAAAGGTGTTGGAAGAAAACTTCCTGCCTCTGATGGCTTCTACTTTCAAGCGCGTGTTCAACGGCCGCATCAAAGCATTATATTATAATGTGGCGGTGGTGAAGAACAAGCGTGGTGGCGACGTGATTGAAAAGACGGAGATAGCCCCACAGGTGAAGAACGGCGCACCTCGCGATGATGCCCGCAAGACACCAGACGACGTGACGGCTCCACAGGTGCAGGACCTGGACTCTCAGTTGCTGCCCCACTATAACTTCGACAACTATCTGGAAGGTGACAGCAACCGTCTGGCACGTTCGGTGGGCGAATCTATCGCCAACAACCCTGCCAAGACGTTCAACCCCTTCTTCGTCTATGGCCCATCGGGATGCGGAAAGACACACCTCATCAATGCCATCGGCCTACGCATCAAGGAATTGCACCCACACATGCGTGTGCTCTACCTCTCGGCCCATCTCTTCACGGTGCAATACACTGATGCGGTGCGGCAGAACAAGGTGAACGATTTTATCCGCTTCTATCAGACCATCGACACGCTGATACTGGACGATGTGCAGGAGTTGTCGGGAAAGACTCAGACCCAAAACACATTCTTCCACATTTTCAATCACCTCCATGTTAACGGTAAACAAATCATCCTCTCAGCCGACCGTCCCCCCATCGCCATCCAAGGCCTGGAAGACCGCCTGCTCACCCGCTTCAAGTGGGGCATGCTGGCCGAAATAGAGAAGCCCACCCAGAATCTCCGCTACGGCATCCTGTCGGCAAAAGTGGAGAAGGAAGGATTGAAAATTCCAGCCAACGTGCTGAAATTCATTTCAGAAAATGTAGAAGACAGTGTGCGCGACCTCGAAGGCATCATCAACTCGCTCATGGCCTATTCGGTCGTTTACAACTGCGACATCAATATGGGGCTGGTGAAGAAAGTCATGCCGCGCTTTGTGGAAAAGGCAGAACATAAAATCACGATTGAAGATGTGAAGGAATGTGTGTGCGACTACTACAACCTCAAGGTGAGTCAACTCGACTCCCGCGTCCGTACACAGCAGATAGCCTTCGCCCGTCAAATGGCCATGTATCTTTCCAACCAGTTGACCGACAAGTCACACGTACAAATCGGCCTGAACATCGGCAACCGCAACCATGCCACCGTCATTCATGCTATCAAGCAAATCAAGGACATGATGGAAGTGGATGAAAAGACTCAACAGGATGTGGAGGAACTCACCAATATGCTCCGTGCGAAATAAGAGAGTTGCTTGTCCCTAAGAGACACTTCTGTGCAATCTGTGGCGAAAGAAGTGCGGAACACAAATCCATAAAAAAAGAACATCGATTATTAGTCTTTGTAATAATCGATGTTCTCTTTTGTCAGCAGTTCGATGGAAATGTAGTGGTCGCGCGGCAGATTCATCTTCAGCACACACGAGTTAAACATGGCCCGGAAGCAGTTGAGTCCTTGTGTCTGCGGATGTTGCGCGATGAGGAAGTCGGCCGACCCGTTCTTGATGCACTCCACGTTGGCATCTACGGCATCGTAGCCTAACAAGGTGACATGCGGGTGTTCCGGCATTTCCAGCCGGAGAAAGTCGGCGATGAGATGGATGGACGAGTTGAAGCAAAGTGCATGGCGAATGTCCTTGTTCTTCGTAAAAAATTCGCGCATGATTTTCTTCATTCCCTGTTTGTCATACACATAGAGGTTCACATCTACAATCTCTATCTGTGGACAACGCTCCTGCATGAACTGACGGAATCCCACCTCGCGGTTCATCTGTTGGCGGCTGGCCACACGCCCTTCGCCCAACACCTTGAAGAGGGCAATCTTCTGGGTGGAGGCATCGACTGCCAGTGACATGATACGCCCCGAAAAGGCTCCACTCTGCAGAGAGTCCTGTCCGTAGAAGATTCGGTGGTTGAACTCAGGCCAGTTGGAGTCGAGCAGAGCGTAAGGAATTTCTCGCTCATCCAACTGAGCCGTGAACTTGGCCATGATGTTATAGTTGAAGATGGGGCCAATGATAACCGTGTCGGGATTGGCCTCGAGCAAATTCAGGCATTCCAGTTTGAAGGATTCTGTGTTGAAGGGGTCGTAGCGGAAAATCTTGAACGAAATCTTGAAGTCGTTGCAACAGCGCACACCATCCATCAGTCCGTTCTCCACTCTCGCCCAGTAACTGTCCACCTCATGCATGGGCAGGATGGCTGCAAACTGATGCACACTGTGCGAGGCTAAAGCCGACGCATAATGGTTGGGGGTGTAATTGATTTCGTCCAGCACCTTCTGCACACGCTCCATGCTGATGGGCGATACATTGCCACGCCCATGAATGATGCGGTCAACCGTACCCACCGACACGCCTGCTCTTTCCGCAATGTCCTTAATGCGGACCTTGGATGTTATCTCCATACTTTCCTTAACAATACTTTTTGAATCCTTAATCTTATTGATGAGAACCGCGAAATGTTCCTAAAAAAGCATGCAAAGGTAAGGCTTTTTAGGCACATAAAAATACATTTACAACAAAATTTCGCCCAACGGCCATTTTTTGCAAATGAAAGCGTGTTTTTTTTACCAAAAAGAATTACCTTTGCAAAGAAAAATCCTAACTACATTATTAATTATATGGCTAAAATTGTTACTATGGGCGAAATTATGCTTCGCCTCTCCCCCGAAGGGAATTATCGTTTTGTACAAGCAGAAAAGTTCAACATCATCCCCGGAGGTGGCGAGGCAAATGTAGGAATTAGCCTTGCCAATTATGGACATGAGAGTGTTTTCGTCAGTAAGTTGCCCACTCACGAGATTGGTCAGATTGCTGTGAACGCCCTGCGCAAGTATGGTGTCTGCACTGATTTTATCGCCCGTGGAGGCGAACGTGTGGGACTCTACTATGCTGAAACAGGTGCCAGCATGCGTCCATCCAAGGTCATCTACGACCGTGCCCACTCTTCTATTGCCGAGGCAAAGCCCGAAGACTTTGACTTTGACAAGATTTTTGAAGGTGCCGATTGGTTCCACTGGTCGGGCATCACACCAGCCATCAGCGACGCTTCGGCCGAGTGTCTGAAACAGGCCTGCATCGCTGCCAAGAAGCACGGCGTGACTGTGTCGTGTGACCTCAACTTCCGCAAAAAACTTTGGACGAGCGAAAAAGCCATTTCCATCATGCGCCCTCTGATGCAGTATGTAGATGTGTGCATTGGCAACGAGGAAGACGCTGAACTGTGTCTCGGCTTCAAGCCCGATGCCGATGTGGAAGCCGGCGTGACCGACGCTGCTGGCTACGAAGGCATCTTCAAGGCTATGGCCAAAAAATTCAATTTCAAATATGTAGTTTCCACGCTTCGCGAAAGTTTCTCAGCCACTCACAATGGATGGAAGGCTCTCATCTATGATGGCAAAGAGTTCTACCAAAGCAAGCGCTACGACATCAACCCCATCATTGACCGCGTAGGTGGTGGCGACTCTTTCTCTGGCGGTCTCATCCACGGCCTACTCACCAAACCCACTCAAGGCGAGGCTCTGGAATTTGCTGTGGCAGCATCGGCCCTGAAGCACACCATTCCCGGCGACTTCAACCATGTGTCCGTGGCCGAAGTGGAGGCGCTCGCTGGTGGCAATGCCAACGGTCGTGTACAAAGATAAAAGACTCTTTTTTTCACATCTTCAATCCATCAAATAGAAATGGCTAAATTTGATAAACTTGCCGTCATGGCAAAGATTGGCGAAACAGGTATGGTGCCTGTGTTCTACCACAAAGATGCAGAAGTGGCAAAGAAAGTTATCAAGGCTTGCTACGACGGTGGTGTCCGTGCATTCGAGTTCACCAACCGTGGCGACTTTGCCCACGAAGTTTTTGCTGAGTGCGTGAAATACGCTGCCACCGAATGTCCAGAATTGGCACTCGGAGTGGGTTCCGTAGTCGATGCTCCCACAGCCGCCCTCTACATTCAATTGGGTGCCTGCTTCATCGTAGGCCCTCTCTTCAATCCCGATATAGCCCCCGTGTGCAACCGCCGTCTCATCCCCTATTGCCCAGGCTGTGGTTCTGTGAGCGAGGTGGGTAAGGCACAAGAACTGGGTTGCGACCTGACCAAACTCTTCCCTGGCGACGTCTATGGTCCCGCTATGGTGAAAAACTTGAAAGCCCCTATGCCATGGTCGAAAATCATGGTGACAGGCGGTGTGGCTCCCACCGAGGAAAACCTGACTGCATGGTTTAAGGCCGGTGTCTATTGCGTGGGCATGGGTTCCAAACTCTTCCCTAGCGACAAGGTGAAAGCAGAAGACTGGCAATACGTGACAGACAAGTGCCGCGAAGCCCTTGGATACGTGAAAGCAGCACGTGAATCTATTGCAAAGAAGTAACTTATTTACAATCAATTAAAACATATAAACTCATGAACATTTCAAACTTACAGAAAGCGCGTGCTGCCTATCAGCCCAAACTTCCCAAGGCACTTCAAGGCCCAGTGAAGGCTGTTGAAGGCGCACCCACTCAGTCGGTGGGCAATCAGGCTGAAATCAAAGAACTTTTTCCCAACACTTACGGAATGCCTGTCATCACCTTCCAACCAGGTGAACCCCTTGCGTTGGAACCATTCAACGTGGGCATCATCCTTTCGGGCGGTCAGGCACCTGGCGGTCACAACGTCATTTCTGGTCTCTTCGACGGTGTAAAATCGCTCAATCCTGCCAACAAACTCTACGGCTTCATCCTTGGCCCCGGTGGTTTGGTTGACCACAACTACATGGAAATCACCCCCGAACTGATGGACCAGTATCGCAACACAGGCGGTTTCGACATCATTGGTTCTGGCCGTACCAAATTGGAGGAGGAAGACCAGTTTGAGAAAGGCATTCAGATTTTGCGCGAACTTGGCATCAAGGCACTCGTCATCATCGGTGGCGACGACTCCAACACCAACGCCTGTGTGCTGGCCGAATACTATGCTGCCAAGAAGTATGGAGTGCAAGTGATTGGCTGTCCCAAGACCATCGATGGCGACCTGAAAAACGAGCAGATTGAGACCTCTTTCGGTTTCGACACCGCCTGCAAGACCTACTCCGAACTCATCGGCAATATTCAGCGCGACTGTAACTCTGCCCGCAAGTACTGGCACTTCATCAAGTTGATGGGTCGTTCAGCCTCTCACATCGCACTGGAATGTGCTCTGCAGTGCCAACCCAACATCTGCCTCATCAGTGAGGAAGTGGAAGCCAAGGCCATGTCGCTCGATGATGTGGTGACCTACATCGCCAAGGCCGTTGCTGCACGTGCAGAAGAAGGCAACAACTTCGGTACTGTTCTGATTCCAGAGGGCATCATTGAGTTCATCCCGGCCATCAAGAAACTCATTGCCGAACTGAACGACGTGCTCGCTCTGCCCGAGGCACAGAGTATCAACAGTGCCAATGAGCAACTTGAGTTTGTCAAGCGCAATCTCTCCAAGGAGAACCTTAACGTGTTCAAGTCGCTCCCAGCCGACGTGGCTGCACAACTCGCACTCGACCGCGACCCCCACGGAAACGTGCAGGTATCGCTCATCGAGACGGAGAAACTTCTCTCTCGCATGGTGGCCGACAAACTTGCCATCTGGAAACATAAGGGACTCTATAAGGGCAAGTTCGGTACACAGCACCACTTCTTCGGCTACGAAGGACGCTGCGCCGCCCCATCCAACTACGATGCCGACTACTGCTACTCACTGGGTTACAACGCCTCTCGCCTCATCGCCAACGGCAAGACAGGCTACATGTCGGTCATCAAAAACACCACTGCACCTGCTTCCGAGTGGATTGCCGGCGGTGTGCCCATCACCATGATGATGAACCTGGAGAAGCGCAACGGCAAGATGAAACCAGTCATCCGCAAGGCTCTTGTTGAACTGGACGGTGCACCATTTAAGTACTTCGCCGCCCATCGTGAAGAATGGGCCAAGCAGACCGAATATGTTTATCCTGGCCCAATCCAGTACTGGGGACCATCTGAAGTGTGCGACCAGACCACTAAGACCCTCCAGTTGGAACAGGCTAAATAACTCCACAGAGCGAAAGAACAACCCTACATTCTTTTAGATGACCGCTACAAAAAAGAAAGCAACGAAGCGTAAATCTACCAGAAAAAAGAAAGGCACGCGGCGAAACCCATTTCGCCGTGTGCCTTCATATATCCTCTGGACAGCACTTGCCCTCATCGTCGTCATCTACATAACCTTCTTCTACAAAACCTTCGTAGGCCCCTACTCCTTCCGCTGGAAAGCACTCTACGGCCACGTCACCTATCCTGATGGCAAAGTGCGCGGACTCGATATCTCCCACTATCAGGGCGACATCGACTGGAACAAACTGCGCAACGCACAGATACAGGGAGCACCTGTCTCATTCATCTTTGTCAAAGCCACCGAAGGCACCAGCCTCTGGGATGAAAATTTCAACCAAAACTTCTTCAATGCCAAGAAGAACGACATCATCCGAGGTGCCTACCACTACTTCAGTCCTTCCACACCAGCCAAAGAGCAAGCGAAATTCTATTGCAAGATGGTGCAACTCGAAGACAAAGACCTTCCACCCGTACTCGATGTGGAAGAAATCGGTTCCTACACCCCCAGCCAACTACAGCGCGAAGTGCTTAAATGGATGGACATTGTCGAGAAACACTACAACGTCACCCCTATCCTCTACACTGGCTATAAATTCCGCACCACCTACCTCAACACACCAGACTTCGACCGCTACCCCTACTGGATAGCCCACTACTACGTCGATTCCCTCCAATACAAAGGTCCTTGGGCTTTCTGGCAACATACAGACGTGGGTAAAGTCGATGGAATCAAAGGCAATGTCGATGTCAACGTCTTTCGAGGCGACTACCAAGACCTCATCGACCTCACCATCAAAACAGAAAATTAACGCTTCCCCTCAAAAACATCAACTCATGCAATACCTCTACGCCGACATCACTATCACACCCCACACCGACGACACTAGCGACATCCTTACCGCCCTGCTCGCCGACATCGGCTACGAATCCTTCGAATGCACACCCACAGGACTCAAAGCCTATATCCCACAAGCCGATTTCAACTCTCAAACCTTGCAAGACCTCCTCACCCACTTCCCCATCCCATCCGTCCAACTTGCCCACACCATCCACACTCTTGAAGATAAAGACTGGAATGCCGAATGGGAACAAAATCACTTCGCCCCCATTCTCCAGCGCCAATTCGGCATACTTCTGCGTCCCCGCATGGCCTTCGGCTCGGGCACTCACCCCACCACATACCAAATAGTCAACCTCCTCCAACACCATGACCTCACACATCAGCGGGTTCTCGACATGGGTACAGGCACAGGAGTTCTCTCCATTGCCATGGCTCAACGGGGAGCCGACTCTATTGTAGCCATCGACATAGATCCTCACAGCGTTGCAAACGCACACGAAAACCTCACCCTCAACCACATCACAGGTGCCACCGTACTGCTCGGCGATGCAACTGCCATCACAGGCACATTCCACACCATCGTCGCCAACATCCACAAAAACATCCTCACTGCCGACATGCCCACCTACACCCGCCACCTTGCCCCCGAAGGCATCCTCATCATCTCTGGATTCCTCACCGCCGACATTCCTCACATGCAGACCGTCGCCGACCAAAACAACCTCACCACTATCCACACAACTCATCAAGACGGATGGGCCGTCATGACTCTCCAGAAAAAACTTGATAGCAAACAAAAAACGCGCGACATAGGTGAGGGAGAAGGATGAAGACTACGAAACTTTTTATGGGTATTTTTTGCCTTAGTGTCGGCATTTTTTTGTATTTTTGTACTTTCAAAAGTGAATTCATCATCGTGAAACTGTATTAAGTGCATGAAAACCAAATCTTTTATCATAGTGGTCTGCATTCTTACCGCATTATGGACGGGAGGAATGTTTGGCTCGTGTGCCCAAACGAAGAATGTGACCATTGAGAACGACTCGGCGGCATTGCGACTGGCTGTGTTGCCCACGATGGAGTGTCTGCCTTTCTTTTATGCCGATTCCATCGGACTTTTCGACTCGTTAGGAGTGGATGTGAGATTGCTGACGTATGGAGCAGCGATGGACGCTGACACGGCGTTCAGACGAGGTTGGACGGATGCGATTGCTACAGACTTGGTGAAGGCTTGCCTTTGGCAGTCGGAGGGCGACACGGCGCATGTAGCGATGGTGGGCGACTTGCGGCTGTGGCTCGTCACGGCTCCGAAGGCTCGACTGTTGAAGGCGGAAAGTCTGAAGGAAAAGATTATCGGAGTGACGAGGCATTCGGCCACGGACTATTTTTCCGATAAGATTTTGTCTTCTGTAAAGATGAAAGACATAGACATTAACAAGCCACAAATCAATGATGTATGGATTCGTACTTTGATGGTTGATCAAGACCAGTTGGACGGTGCCATCCTACCTGAGCCATACGCCAGCGAGGCGGTTGCACGGGGGGCAAAGCGACTGAACGGTTCGGAGAGAATGGGAGTGGAGAAACTGATGTGTGTGCTGGTGGCTGATTCGGTCTATCGGGTACGGAAGGCAGATGTAGAGAAGATTCGTCAGGTGTATGACAGGGCTGTAGAGGCGATGAATAGGGATTCTGTAGAAGATAAGTTGGGATATTTCCCCGATGGATTCAGACTTGAGATGCCCGATTCACTTTTCAGATATGTGCCATTGAGGAGGAGCGTGGCCTTCCACGACTCGATGATGACGGATGTGAAGGCTTGGGCCAAAGAACGGATGCTGATAAAATGAAAGGAGGGGATAATGATGGATTACGATGACATATTGACGAAACTGAAAAAGGAAAACCTGGCAGAGACTTTTCCGCTGGTGAGACAAAAGGCAGCCGAGGTGGGCAACTGGGAGATGGCAGAGGAGGCCGAACGGCTCTGGACTACTTATCGGCAGATGCTGCAGTTCATGCTGCAAGGGGTGGACGACGTGCAAGGCGGACGCATTCGCACGGACATTTGCCAGCGGCTCTCGCTGATGGTGCGCCGTCTGGAGCGGCAGGAACGGTTGCGGAACCATGCGGAGGAGAAGTATGTGAGCACTCAGAAAGGGCTGTCCAACATTCCTTCTTTTGAACACCTTGTAAGCCAATTGGAGAGTCTTTCGGGTGAGATGGAGGAGGCGAAGACAGACGAACTGATGCGCGACTCCATCCGCCAACATCGGATGGAAGGTTTGACGGAATTGTATGAGACAACGGTGCAAAACTTGTTCAACTGGACGTGGACGAGCGACATCTGGCACAACACCGATGTGGAGCAAGCCAACCGCATCATCTTTTCCGACACCATCCAAACAGGCGACAAGGCTCTTTTTATTAGTGCTGTGACCTTGTCTTTACTCGAATTCATCGATATTTCCAAGGCACTTTTCCTGCTCGACTCCTATCTGGTGGAGGACGAACAGGTGTCGCAACGTGCGCTGGTGGGTTTCCTGCTGGTGTGCTGCCTCCACTTCGACAAACTCAGACGTAGCCAGGAACTGAAAGACCGCCTGAACATCTACCACGACGACGCGACGTTTGTCCACGATGTCTATGCCACCATGATGCAGTTGCAGATGAGTTGCACAACAGACAGTGTGACCTCACGGATACGCAACGACATCATGCCTGTGCTGATGAAGGGTGTGATGGGCAGAAAACGAGGGCAACAGAAGGACCTCAACCCCGATGAATTCGTGAAACACGGTGAGAATCCCGAATGGATGAACGATGAAAAGATGAACAAGAAGATGCACGAAATGGCTGAACTGCAACTGGACGGGGCTGATGTATATTTTGCTTCTTTCTCTACGCTGAAGGGCTATCCCTTCTTTCATCAGTTGCCCCATTGGTTCTACCCCTTCTCGCTCGACGAGAACCACACACCCGAACTGAAGAGTTTCTCCAGTGGCAATCTGAATCGTCTCGTCCGGCTGATTCTGAACGGAAGCCCCTTCTGCAACAGCGACAAATATTCGCTCTGCTTCACATTCTCGCAACTCGGCGGTATGGCAGAAAGTGCGGTGGAGGCGCAGATAAACGCCCAAATCCCCGATGGAATGGACATGGACGAACTGGCAGAGAGTGCCGACCTGCAAAAACCCAAGAAGGCTGACATCCGCAGGCAATATGTCTTTGACCTCTATCGTTTCTATCACCTCAATCCCTACCGACTGCAGTTTACTAATCCTTTCACTCTGCTGAAAGAACACCCCATCACCCCCTTCAGCAACGAATGGCTGACGGACTTGCTGACGGACGACAAGGAAGAGATGGCGCAGTATGCTGATTTTCTGATGCGCAAGGAATTTTATGCCTCGGCACTGGACATCTTCACGCAGATTGCTGACAATGAGTTTGATCCAGACTTAGCAGGTATTTGGCAGAAAACCGGCTTCTGCCACCAGAAACTCGGCCACACCGAAGAGACCATTCATGCCTATGCCGTGGCCAACAGCATCAAGCCGAACTCAAAATGGACACTGAGCCATCTGGCCTCGCTATGCTATGCGGCAGGACGGATGGAAGAGGCTGCACAGTATTATAAGGAACTGTTGGAACTCTCGCCAGACAACATGAAATACCTGATAAATTCGGCACAATCACTCATGAAATGTCAGCATTTCGACCAGGCAGAACCGTTGCTCTACAAGGCTTTCTATCTGGACGAAGAATCGCTGCAGGCAAAGTCGCTCCTGGCATGGTGTCTGCTTGTGAACGGAAAGAAAGAAGAGGCCCTTAAACTGATTTTTGAACTGCAAACAACGGCCGAACTGGGCGACGAGTCCCGCATGCTGTTGGGTGTCGTGATGCTGATGGATGGCAAGACACAAGAAGCATATAGGCAGTTGATGCCACTTTTTCAGGAGAAAAAAACGGACGACCTGCATGAGCGGCTTAACACGCTCTGTCGTCAGAAACGACTGAAAAAGGGGACCGTGACGCTCTTTCTGGATGCACTGATGCTGCAAATAGAATAAATGTCAATTTATCAAAAACATGCAAAACAGTACCTTATACCTTCAACGCCTTCGCCAACTTCTCCAGATGGAATACGACTCTGAGAAAGAAGAATTTCGTGTGCAGTCGGAGAAGATGGGCCTCAAGCGAAAGATTCATCGCGGCATCTGCTGGTACCCAGTCGAGGCAGGACGCAGTTACTACAACTCGCTGAACCAATTCGTCGTTGAAATCGTGAAAAAAGACCACAACGAGGACGACGAAGACATCGAACACCTGTTTGAATATGGAAAGCCCGTGCAGTTCTTCACTCTCAAAGCCTCTTCCCACCCCCTTTCCAACAGAAGAGAAGAACCATCCGGCCAGCAGTCATCTCTTCCTTCAGAGGGGGCGGGGGGAGGATTCTCCTATTTACCCTTTTCATCGACAGTTTCCTATGTGGATGGCGACCGAATGGTGGTCACACTACCCTCCTCGCAAGCACTCATCGACTTGCAGAATACAACGAATCTGGGAGTACAACTTTACTTCGATGAAACGTCGTACAAGACGATGTTTCATGCACTTAACGATGCCATCAACGCCAAGAACAATCGTCTTGCCGACCTGAAGGATATCTTTGCAGGGCAACTGAAACCCGAAAAGCGTACTTTCGCCCCCCTCTCTTTCCCTTGGCTGAACAAGACACAGGAGCAGGCTGTGAACGAGGTGTTGTGGGCAAAGGATGTGGAGGTGGTGCATGGACCTCCCGGAACAGGAAAGACAACCACGCTGGTCGAAGCCATCTACGAGACGCTGCATCGCGAAACACAGGTACTCGTGTGTGCCCAGAGCAACATGGCGGTGGATTGGATTAGCGAAAAACTGGTAGATCATGGTGTGCCCGTCCTTCGCATCGGCAATCCCTCGCGAGTGAACGACAAGATGCTCTCTTTCACCTACGAACGTAAGTTTGAGAGTCATCCAGACTATCCCGAACTGTGGAGCATCCGCAAGACCATCTGGCAAATCAAAGAGAACCACAAGCGTGGCGACAACGTGCATCAGAAGATAGCACGTCTGCGCGACCGTGCCAGCGAGATTGAAATGGCTATCAACGCCCAACTTTTCGATGAGGCACGTGTGGTGGCTTGCACCTTGGTAGGCTCAGCCAACAAACTCTTGGTGCGGCACAAATTTTCCACCCTATTTATTGACGAAGCAGCACAAGCCCTTGAGCCTGCATGCTGGATAGCCATCCGTCGGGCCTCGCGTGTCATCCTTGCCGGCGACCACCAACAACTTCCACCCACCATCAAGTGTTACGAAGCCATGAAACAGGGGCTTGGAAAGACACTCATGGAACGCATTGTGGAGAACCAACCTGATGCCGTCACTTTGCTCAAAGTGCAATACCGCATGAATGATGACATCATGAAGTTCTCCTCCGACTGGTTCTACAAGGGCGAGGTGGAGTCGGACGAAAGTGTGAAGCATCGTTCTGTGCTCGATCTTGAACATTCCATTCAATGGATTGACGGCAACGAAATCTTGCAGCAGGTGAACGAAGACTTAGAGAAGCAAGGTTCCCCCGAAGAAAAATTAGACATTGATTTCACCGAACAATTCATCGGCGAAAATCATGGACGCATCAACAAGGCGGAAGCAGAACTGGTGCTATCCACACTCAAGAATTACATAGACAAAATCGGGAAAGAGCGTTTCCTTGCCGAACGGCTGGATGTAGGCATCATCTCCCCCTACAAAGTGCAGACACAGTATCTTCGTCAGCAAATCCGCAAGCGTGAGGAGTTCCGTCCTTTCCGCCAGGTCATCAGCGTCAACACCGTCGATGGCTTTCAGGGCCAGGAGCGCGACATCATCCTCATCAGCCTTGTGCGCAGCAACGACAATGGGCAGATTGGCTTTCTTTCCGACCTCCGCCGCATGAATGTAGCCATGACCCGTGCCCGCATGAAACTCATCATCTTTGGCGACAAAGCCACCCTCCAGCATCATACGTTCTATCGCAAACTCATCCAGTACGTGGAAAGGTTGAAAGGAGAATGAATTCCATCTCCAACTTTTTTCTGAAAAAGCGTACCCCTCGGCTACGAAGTGCCGTACCCCTCGACTACGGCAAGGTGTACCCCTCGGCTACGCTCTTATGCCACAACAAAAAAAAGGAACCCTTGGATAGATTCCTTTTTGTAGTTCTTTGTAGCGCCTACGAGAATCGAACTCGTGTTCCATGCGTGAGAGGCATGTGTCCTAGCCGCTAGACGAAAGCGCCAAGTGCCCTGTAAAGGGCTTTGATTCCGAAGTTTTTTGTAGCGCCTACGAGAATCGAACTCGTGTTCCATGCGTGAGAGGCATGTGTCCTAGCCGCTAGACGAAAGCGCCAAGTTCAGAACGGCATTTGTGATTTTTTCTTCAGTGGCGGAAGGAGGGGGATTCGAACCCCCGGTACGGTAACCCGTACGTCAGTTTAGCAAACTGGTGGTTTCAGCCACTCACCCATCCTTCCGGAACCGTGCGTTCTGAATTGCTCCGACAAAGTGTGTTTCTCCTTTGCTAAAGGCACTCCCTTGTCTTTTGCGAGTGCAAAGGTAGTGTAAATTTTCCGTTCCGACAAATATTTTTGAGGAAAAAATCGTACCTTTGCGGAAAATTTGTGCTTCACATTAATATAATAAGAGAAATATGCATACAAAACAGGAGAAGATGGAGGCGTTCGGGCGTTTGCTCGACGTGATGGACGACCTCCGCGAGAAGTGCCCGTGGGACAGAAAGCAGACGAACGAGTCGCTACGTCCCAACACAATTGAGGAAACTTACGAACTCTGCGATGCCCTCATGAAGGAGGACAATATCAACATCTGCAAGGAACTGGGCGACGTGCTGCTGCACATCGTTTTCTACTCGAAGATTGGCGAGGAGAAGGGGGCTTTCGATGTGGCTGACGTGTGCCACAAACTATGCGACAAACTGATTTTTCGTCATCCGCATGTGTATGGCGACGCGGTGGCCAATACGGCTGGCGAGGTGGTGCAGACGTGGGAACAAATCAAGACGAAGGAGAAGGATGGCAACAAGACGGTCCTTTCAGGAGTCCCCGATGCTCTACCCTCTCTCATCAAGGCATACCGCATTCAGGACAAGGCGCGCAATGTGGGCTTCGATTGGGAGGACCGCCGCGACGTGTGGAAGAAGGTGAAGGAGGAAATCTCTGAATTTGAGGAAGAAGTGGAGACTCTCTACAATCATGCAGAGACAGATGAAGCCAAAGCCGCCGCCAAGCAACATGCCACCGAGGAGTTTGGCGATGTGATGTTCTCGCTTATCAATGCTGCCCGACTCTACAAAATCAACCCCGACAATGCACTGGAACACACCAACCAGAAGTTCATCCACCGCTTCAACTATGTGGAAGCAAAGGCCAAAGAAAAAGGCCTGGACTTGAAAGACCTGACCTTGGAACAGATGGATGAATGGTGGGAGGAGGCGAAACAGCAATTTGCACGGACCTAACTTCCAATTTCACCACTTTTCATTTCAAGAAGTATTTAGGTTTTCTTTGACGTGCCTCTTCCAGGCTTACCATGCTGGACTTCTCATCTGACTGTTCAGAACGGAGTTCGGCATATTTCTTGTCCAGTTCATCGGTCAGTTCGGCTCTTGTGGCAGGGTTGAGCAGACGGGCGCTGGCAATCACGTTCTGTGAGGCATCTTTCATCCAGAGAACAGGACCATGATAGACAGGCGCAATCTTCAAGGCTGTGTGGAGTTCGCTGGTCGTCGCACCGCCAATCATGATGGGGATGTTGGCACCTCGTTCTTCGAGCGCACGAGCCACATTCACCATCTCTTCCAACGAGGGGGTGATAAGCCCTGAAAGCCCGATGATATCGACTTTTTCTTCGATGGCTTTATCTACAATCGTCTCGGTGGGCACCATCACACCGAGGTCGATGATTTCGTAGTTGTTGCAGGCAAGGATGACGCTCACGATGTTCTTGCCGATGTCGTGCACATCGCCCTTCACGGTCGCCAACAGCACTTTTCCTGCCTTCTGCGCCCCTTCTGAACGGCTGGCTTCAATCAGCGGTTGCAGAATACTCACGGCTTTTTTCATCGTTCGTGCCGTCTTCACCACTTGGGGAAGGAACATCTTGCCGCTGCCGAAAAGTTCCCCCACCGTGTTCATTGCATCCATCAAGGGGCCTTCGATAATCTTCACCGGATTGTCATACAGTTTCGCTGCCTCGTCCAAATCGGCTTCCAGACAGTCACCCACTCCTTTGATGAGGGCATGCTTCAACCGTTCTTCCACCGTGCCGTTTCGCCAATCGTCGGCAGAACTTTTAGATATAACTCCTCCGTTTTTAAGTACTTCCTTTTCAGCCTCTTTCTCCTCCTTAATTCGAGCAGCAATTTCAATCAGTCTCTCCGTAGCATCGGGGGTGCGATTGAGCAGCACATCATCAATGGCAGTTAGCACATCGTCGGGGATGTCGCTGTAGAGCACCTGTGTGGCAGGATTGACAATGCCCATGTCCTGCCCTGCTGCAATGGTGTGGTAAAGGAATACGGCATGCATCGCCTCGCGGATGTAGTTGTTGCCCCGGAAGGAGAAAGAAAGGTTGCTGATGCCGCCTGAGACATGCGCACCCGGCAGGTTCTTGCGAATCCACTCGGTGGCACGGATAAAGTCGAGGGCGTAGTTGTTGTGTTCCTCCATACCTGTAGCCACCGCCAACACGTTGGGATCGAAGATGATGTCGAGAGGATTGAAGCCCACCTTTTCGACCAAGAGATGGTAGGCACGTTCGCAGATTTCTATCTTTCTTTCGTATGTGGTGGCTTGCCCTTGTTCGTCGAAGGCCATCACCACCGTGGCAGCACCGAGACGCTTGATTTCTCGGGCTTTCTGAAGAAACTTCTCCTCCCCTTCTTTCAGCGAGATGCTGTTGACGATGCTTTTGCCCTGCACACACTTCAAACCAGCCTTGATGACTTCCCAATCGCTGGAGTCAATCATCACAGGCACTTTGGATATGTCGGGGTCGCTCATCAAGAGATTGAGGAATGTCACCATCTCCTTCTTCGCATCCAGCAATCCGTCATCCATGTTGATGTCGATGACAAGTGCCCCATCCTCCACCTGCTTTCTGGCGATGGAAAGGGCTTCTTCGTAGTTCTTTTCGTTGATGAGACGGAGGAACTTGCGCGAGCCAGCCACATTGCAGCGTTCACCCACATTCACAAAACGGCGTTCAGGCGTGAGTTCCAGCAATTCAAGACCGCTCAACCACATGTTCTTCGGCTTTTCCACTGGCACATGCGGCTTTTTCCCCTCCACAAGGGCAGGATACAACTCGATGAATTTCTCTGTCGTTCCACAGCAGCCGCCCAAGATGTTGACCAGTCCCTCCTCCACATATTCCTTCACCTGCTCTGCCATCATGTCGGGGGTCTGGTCGTAGAGTCCCAACGAATTGGGTAGTCCCGCATTGGGGTGGGCAGAAATATAGTATGGTGCCTTCTCTGCCAACAACTTCAAGAAAGGTTTCAGTTGGCGCGCACCAAACGAGCAGTTCAATCCGATGGAGAAGATGTCGGCATGCTGCACACTCGCCAAGAAAGCCTCCAAAGTCTGTCCCGAAAGTGTACGACCAGCCGTGTCGCTCACCGTGATGGAAAGCATCAGCGGAAGACGCTTCCCTGTCGATTCCATCGCCTTTTCTGCCGCATAGATAGCAGCCTTGGCGTTGAGCGAATCAAAGATAGTTTCGATGAGCAAGGCATCCACGCCCCCCTCGATGAGGGCTTCCATCTGCTCCACGTAGGCATCCACCAATTCGTCGTAAGTGAGGCTACGTAAAGCAGGATTGTTCACATCGGGCGAGATGCTCAGCGTCTTGTTCGTGGGACCCACATCGCCCAACACAAAACGCGGTTTCATCGGTGTTTTCTGTGTGTATTCATCCGCCAACTGACGGGCAATCTTCGCACCAGCCAAATTCATCTCACGGCAATACCCCTCCACGTTGTAATCAGCCATCGACACCCTTTGCGAAGAGAAGGTGCAAGTGGTGATGAGGTCGGCTCCTGCCTCCAGATACTTCCGGTGAATGTCGGCAATCACGTCGGGACGGGTCAGACAGAGGATGTCATTGTTGCCCTTCATCAGCCCCGGCACATCCTTGAACCGTTCACCTCTGAAGTCCTCCTCCTGCAAGCCGTACTGCTGAATCATGGTGCCCATGGCACCGTCGAGTATCAGTATTTTGTGTTTGATGATATTGATCATAAAGTGAATAGTGAAAAGTGAAAAGTGAAAAATCTATTTTACCTGCCATCCGGTTGGCTGTTTATCAACAAAAGTAACTTAGATTTTTCACTATTCACTTTTCGTTTTTAACTTAAACATATTTTTTCTTTGCCCTGTCCATTTCCCTTCTGTCCTCTTTCTCCTTGAGTGTCTGTCGCTTGTCATACTCTTTCTTGCCTCGCGCCAATGCAATGACCAGTTTTGCCAAGCCCTTCTCGTTGATGAAGAGACGGACGGGGACGATGGTGAAACCGGGTGCTTTCGTGTCCTCCTGCAAGTTGCGGATTTCCTTGCTGTTCAGGAGCAGTTTCCGTTCCCTGCGCTCCACATGGTTGTTGTAGGAACCTTCGGAATAGAGAGCCACATACATGTTCTTCACCCAAATCTCTCCATTATTGATATAGCAATAGGTATCTACCAGACTCGCCTTGCCTGCACGGATGCTCTTGATTTCCGTACCCGTCAAGACGATACCAGCCGTGAAAGTGTCGATGAATTCGTAGTCAAACGACGCCCTCTTGTTTTTGATGTTCACCTGTTGCGGTTTCGTTATCTTTGTTTTTGCCATAAAAAACTAAAAATTAAAAGTTAAAAACTAAAAGTATAAGTTACCAGTTATGCGGATAGTTCCTCATTAGCAAAAGTAACTCAGATTTTTCACTATTCACTTTTCGTTTTTAACTTACATATACTTATCCAAATTCTCCACTATCATCTTCGCCACAGCCGGGGTCACCTCTTCCTGGTGTTCGTCGAGGAAATCGTCACCCAACTCGTTCAAGTCCTCCAACTGCTCATACAGTGCCATGAACTCCTCATCGCTCATGTCCCTGGAGAGTTCCCCCTGATGCTTGTGGTACTCCTTTTTCACCTCATACAACAACTTCGAGAACTTTTTCATCACATCCGATGTTGCCTTCTCGCCGCATGGTCTCCCCATAGAGGGGGAGATGTCCGCAGGACAGAGAGGGTCTTCTTCCTTTTCTTTCCCCCACTCCTTCTTCACCACCATCGGAAACGGTCCTTCCAACACGTATGGTGCATATCCATTCAGAATCAACTGAATGAAACCGCCCTCCATCACCTCGTCCAGCACATAGCGGTAACACAACACCGCATGCTGTTCCGCACTCAGCATATCCATGTTGTCGGCAGTCAGTCCACCACCAATCGCCGCCAGATATCCATCCGTCACCCATTCGATGAACCCGATGCCATCCAGCGTCTCATACTTTTCCCGTGCCTCTTGCTTGTCTAAATGTACCATTCTGTTGTTTTTAGGGTGCAAAGATAGTGAAAATTCGGGGTAAATTTAGAACAGTAAGTAAAAACTTCTCATTTACTCAAAAAAATTTACTCCGAATTTACTTTCCGAGACTGTGCGAAGCACACAAAAGTTTGGAGGGGGTCTTGCAACTCACTTCTTCCGTCCTCGATACACAAAACTGCCGATGGCTACGAGAAAGATGAGGAAAGTGACGACATAAGCCCAGATGTGGGTGACACGCGAGGTGGCACTGACGGTGTAGTCGCCAGGAATGAGCCGTTCGCCCGTAAGCGGATAATAGATGATGCCATTCTTGAGGACTCCTGTACCAGGATTCACTACCGTGCCAGGCATTTCAAGCGTGTAAGTTACAGAAAGCCAGAAGATGTTGAGTTGGTCGGAAAGTTCCTCAGACATACCCATCCCAAGCGGCGTTTCATCATCGAAGAATGGTGCGTAAGCATTGGAATGGAAGAACTTCTCAAACTCTTCGGTCACCTCCACCGCAGGCAACTGCGCCTGTCCGTCTTTTAGGAGATATTTTGCCAGCGAATCGTGTAGTGCCACGAACTGTTCTTTGTTCACAGGAGGATTCTGAATAGAGTCATAGTGTTCCACCATGTAGTCAAAGCACATCTTGAATAGATTGTCATTCATCCATTGTGAAACAAATGGTTCCATTTTACAGATTTTCTCCGATGCCTCCGACCCGTTAAGTCCTTCGAGCAGGTTGGGTTGTCCTGTGAACCAGAACCTGACGATGTCGTTGTCTGCATAGTTTGTGGCTGGAAGTTTGAAGGTGTCTGCCACTGTGCTGAAGGTTTCAGTATAGGTGTATTCCGTGTAGAACCAGCGGAAATGCTTTTCCAGATCCGCATTCGATTTCAGGCGTTCGCCATTCAGTTGCAGAGGGGTGTATTGGCACATCTCCTTCACATCCTTAAACTCGCGGTATTCAAGTGTGGTAGTTACAGTATCGTTGTCGCCGATGTCGGTGTGAGAACCCATAAAGCCCTCCATGTTGACACATTCCGGAACGGGAGCCAACGGGGCAGACGTGCTGTCCTTGCTCCACAGGGAATCTCTTTCTTCCTGAGTCATCACTTTGTTATAAATGACTTCACGCTCACAAGTGCCGTCTTCGTGAATAACGGTGTGCAATCTGACGTCCTGCTTTTCACAGGAGAAGAAAAGTGCCACTGATGCCAATAGCATCCAATATGAACTAATTGTAGTTTTCATACATCATCATTTTTAATTGTGTGTAACTAATAGGTTTTGGTTGACTTGCCTCTAAGTAGCGTGTGTACATGTTCTCGAGCGTGCTGCTTCGTGGAAAGTCTGTTGTATAGGCATGGGCACGTGGTGCCTCAGTCTTCACGGGTTGGTTGACATAGATGAACAGTCCTATGAGCAGGATGGCTGCCACGGATGTGATGGTGCGCAGCACCCTTAGCATCAGGTGAGGCTTAGCACTCCCTTGTTCCTCCCTTCTTTCCCCCTGTTCTTCTCTGTCGGGCAGGTTTGCCATGATGCTTTCCAGCATTTCATCGGGATTATCCAATTCTGGCTGCTGTCCTTTCAACCTGTCGAGTATGTCATCTATCTGTGTCATATCCTAATTGTTTTAATCGTTCTCGTATTGTTTGCCGAGCCACATACAGGTTGCTCTTCACCTGTTTGGCATCCAAGCCTGTTATTTCTTCTACTTCTGGCGATGAGAGTCCTTCCAGATGGCAGAGCGTGAACACCATCCTTTGCTTCTCCCCCAACCCTTCTGCCAACATTCTCACGATCGACACCCACTCCCTGTTTTCCAATGCCCTGTGCGTATCAGTATCGGAAGCATACCGTCGGAACACCAATTCGTCGTCTGGCATGGGAACCACATGTTTCATGCGTTTCAACCTGTCCAGACACAGGCGTGTGGCTATCGTATAGATCCATGTGGCAAAGTTCTTCTGGGTGTCATACTCTCCCATTCGCTGCCACACACGGATGAAGGTCTCCTGCACCATGTCCTTCGCCTCTTCCTCGTCGCACAGCAGTTTCAGAGTCAACGAAAACACCATCCGCTGATATGCCAGCACCACCCCACGAAAAGCAGTCTTCTCGCCTCGTTGGCACCTTACTATGATATCTTCGTCTATCTGAACCATTTTGTCGAATTTTCATCCATTATACGACTGGAAACCGAAAAAGTCAAATGGAGACCTCGCAAAATTAGTGTTTTTCTTTCAAAACTTGTTTCCGAATTGGATATTTTGCAGTTAATCCCTTCAAAAATTGGAACGATACAGAAAATGTGCTACATTTGTAATCACTTTTACTACACTAAAAACCAAAAAGCAATGAAAAAGACTACGTACATTTGGGCTATGGGGCTGGCACTCCCCTTGCTGTTGGGCAGTTGCAACAGCAAGAATGCTGCCGGAAACACCAGTGATGAAGACTCTACAGCGGTGGCGACCGTGAGTGTCCCTGAAACGGACGACGACACATCTGCTGAAGAATCAGAAGACGAAGCGATGATTTTCGATGACTGGTCCAACCGTCCCATCACGGTGAAAGCCGAGGACGGCAAGGTGGGCATCCACGCTTTTGCCAAGGCTTTCTGCCAAGAATATTCGGCGATTGAGCCTTGCGCTAAGATGCTGTCCTACCTGAAAAATCCTGCCTTTTTCGAGAAGTCGGAGGAAACATTTTATGTGGGAGACGAACCGAAGAGCGGCTATATCACCTGCAACTGGAGATTTGAGACTTCCAATGCCGTGACATTATGCTACTGGAATCGCAAGAACGGGCACCAACTGGTGGGTGTGACTGCGGAGCGAGGCATGGAAACAGAAAATGGATTAACGTGTCGGTACATGTTTTACGATTATGACAAGGCTACAGGACGCATGACACCAGACATGGATGTCGTGAAGGTGTTTGACAAACTTGCCGCCTCATACGAGGACATCTTCCTGTATCTGCCCGAAGAAGGCAAAGATATTGTCGTGTACGCTTTCAACTATGGCGACGACGACGAGTCAGAAGATGACGACACTTTCGAGGATTTCAGAGGAAAGTGGGACGGCATGACATTCACCATCGTTCCGAACAAGGAATAATACTGCCCCATCCATCACCACGCAACATCAAGCAATTCACCCACAAAGCCTTACGCGGTTTTGTGGGTGAAGTTTTTTTCTGGAGGCGAGAACAACTGGAAAAGCGAAAAGCCCATCGCTGGAAAAAGGACACCTGTAACGGTGAAAAGTCGAGTCAACGTGAATTAGAATTAAGTTCAATCCAGGGTCAACCCTTATCGTGAGTAAGCCCACAAGCAGTCAACCAAAATCGTTAAACGAAAGTCCGTGATTGTCTTTTTTTCACACGGACGATTGTCCGAACGCCACTCGGACAGTCGTCCGCCCGTCGCACGGACAGTTGTCCGAACGTGGCACGGGCGGTTGTCCGACCGGCACAAAGGAAAATCCATTTAGCGCATTCCTATCTTGTCATTGGTGGAAACCCTCTTCTTCCAGCATTTTTTGTTTCTTCTCAATCATATCCCCTTCGCGCTGGCCGCAGAAGCCGCAGAGGGAGCCATCGGCTGCAATGACACGATGGCAAGGCACTTCTGGAGCGAAGGGGTTGCGACGGAGGGCTTGGCCGACGGCTTGGGCACTCCGACAGCCGATGCGGCGAGCCAGTTCGCCGTAGGTGATGGCTTCTCCTCGGGGCACATTGAGGAGTTCCAGATAGACGCGGCGCTGGAAGTCGGTGATGTGGGTGGAGGTGAGGACACGTTGGCGGATGTCGTTTTGTGTTTCCATACGGATGAGAATAATGATAAAAAAAAGGGAAGAAAGCGTGAACTTTCTCCCCTTTTCTTGAGCCTCTTGTCGGATTCGAACCAACGACCCCGAGATTACAAATCACGTGCTCTGGCCAACTGAGCTAAAGAGGCGGGTGGGT
>OCVV012854860.1_pt1 | contig 81568 bp, 59 predicted proteins | sample 1539721 | NCBI WGS metagenome assembly OCVV01 (sample SAMN02144230, study PRJEB22623) | gut metagenome | biome: sheep rumen | host: Ovis aries | place: New Zealand
GAGCTGAGCGGTCGTGTTCACGAATAATCACATAAGGATTCGAAGCAAAACCACCCTTGAAGTAAGGACCCACAGGAGTAACGAACATCATGAACAAATACTCACTTGCAGGATGAACACCCACCTGAGCACTAATACCAATGAGCAGTGGACGTACATAAAGGGTAGCTCCCGTCTCGTAAGGAGGGATGAAACGCTCGTTCAAGCGAACCACCTTCTTCACCATTTCCTCGAAAAGTTCAGTAGGCACCTCTGGCATCAGAATGCCACGGCAGGTGGATTGCAAGCGAGCAGCATTCTCGTTCATGCGAAATACTCGCACCTTGCCATCAGGACAACGATAAGCCTTCAAGCCCTCGAATGCCTCTTGTCCGTAGTGCAAACATGTTGCAGCCATGTGGAGAGGAATTGTCTCCTCGCTGCAAGTTTCTATCTCACCCCATTTGCCATCACGAAAATAGCAACGTACGTTATAGTCTGTCTTGTGATATCCGAAACCAAGACTCGACCAGTCCATTTGTTCTGACATATCTATGAAAGTTAAATTAAAAATTCAAAAATAAAAATTAAAAATTAAAAGGGAAAAATTAAAAATTAAAAGCTTGGATGCTCAAGGCATTTTTACTTTTTAATTTCTATTTTTCACTTTAATCTGAATTATATCTTGCAAAATTACAAAATATTTCCCACAAAAGAGTTGAAGATGTCATATTTCTTGCTCAAAAAGCATAAATCTGTCACTCATTGATGGCTCCACAATGCTTGCAGATGCCTTTTTCCCTGATTTTTCTGCCACAATGTCCACAAGTCATCGTGCAACGAATATACTTGAAATAATAATAAATCAGATAAGCAATCAGAATCGGCAGCAGCAGATAACCCACATAGATGAGTATGGTCCAAGAAATGAGCAGGTAAACCAACATGCACAAACCTGCAATCTCGAACAAATAGATGATGCCTCGGAAAGAATAGAAATTGTTATACACCTCAATGACAACCGCCACAATCACTATCAAGGTGAGCCAAACCAAGGTTACCAACACCGCCATGATGGGAGGCAGAAGCAAAGGGTTCATCGTTGGGTGGAAATAGTATTCCTGCCAAAATTCAGGAACAAAGTTCTGCACACTGGCATAGAGTGCTGCTACACATGCCACGAGAATCAAGAGCAAAGGTGGATAAAAGGAATCCATTTCAATCAGATCCACAACCTTTAGCTCGGAGAGACCTATCGACATTTTCTGTTTCCTCATCTTTCGGAAGAAGAAAGCTATCACTCCGAATCCCAAGAAGGAACTCATCCAAATGGCTCTACTTCCCGTCATGAAATCAATCATTTGGGAAATTGGGTCGTCGGGCACAGCATTCTCCAAAAGTTCCGACTCTTTCACCCACCCCATCGTCGTTTGGTCGTGTGCCACCTTGATGAGGAAAGTATCTTCCATGGTGGAGTCGCTTGCCTCTATCCGTTTGATTTGTGCCACAACAAGCAAGTCCTTATTTCTTACCATACAAGTGTCCTGAATCAAATCTCCCTCACGAGGCACAAGAATCATGGAATCTGCTTTCAACTCAAAATTGAAGTTCGGTCCATAGTGATGAGTCAATCGAAACACCACACTATCCACCTGCTGCGGTGTGAGTTTTGGCACTGTGTCTGTAGATTCCTCTGTAGTAGGATTTTGCTTCGATTTATCAGAAGGCGAACCACTCACCTCAAAACGAGCCAAGAGGGAATCCTCTCGAGAAAGCTCCGACGTCAATTGCTCATTTTTCTCTTGCAACGAAATAGCTTCTTGCATCTTTGCTTCCACAAGAGAATCAGCGTCTGCCTGAAACTGCACAGCATCAGTTTTCTTTCCACAAGCAGCGAAAAGAAAGACTGAAAGCAAAATGAAAATGTAGTAGCAAAGATGTTTCATGCAAACCAAACTATTTCAATTTTTCGAGCAATCACGATTTTGATATTGCAAAGATAAAACTAAAATGCGATATTCGAGTACTTTCCACTATTATTTTTCGTAAAACCCTATTTCACAGCACAAAAAAACTGCAACATCGCATTTGATGCTGCAGCCTTTCGATATTCTTTAATTAATAAAGATAATGCTGAAAAGAACTTTCAACTATTAACTTTTCAATTAATAAATCCACTTCACATAGCAGAAGTCCTGACGGTGAGGAAGGTCTGCATTCTTAGGGTACATACGGTAAGCCAACTTAAAGGCACCAGCGTTTGGAAGAGCCAAAGTACCTTCGAATGTGAAGTTGTTGCCTTCGCGCTTCACCACCTGAAGTGGGTACTTGCCAGTGACGTGAGTCTTACCTTCTTCGTCAGTATGTGTTACAACGATTTCCAAACCTACAACATCGTCAAGTCCCTGTTCGTCAATCACATACTGAATCTTGTAGTGCTTACCACTCTCGAAGATACCATCGTCGATTGGGTCCTTCTTCACACTCACCACGTTGATAGTTTCCCAACGCTCAGCAACTTGTTCCTTCCAGAGAGCAATCTCCTTAGCTTTCTTGTAGTTGTCGGCGAAGAGAATCTTAGCACGCTCTGCAAGTGGAGTGTAGAACTTCGTATAGTAATCATCGAGCTGACGCTTCATCGTATAATGAGGAGCCACCTGAGCAATCGAATTCTTCACGGTGCGAATCCAACCCTCGCTGTAACCCTTAGCGTTACGAGCATAGTAAAGAGGAAGAATTTCGTTCTCGAGCAAACCATAGATAGTAGCAGCATCGAGTTGGTCTTGCTGTTCCTGGTTCTGATAAGTGCGCTTCTCTGTGAGAGCCCATCCAGCACCTTCACGATAACCTTCGAGCCACCAACCATCGAGCACGGAGAGGTTGACAACACCGTTCATCAAAGCCTTCTCACCAGATGTACCACTTGCCTCGAGTGGACGAGTTGGAGTGTTCATCCAAATATCCACACCTGTCACAAGACGGCGAGCCAACTTCATGTCGTAGTTCTCAAGGAAGATAATCTTACCGAGGAATTCAGGACGACGGCTGATTTCATAAATCTTCTTGATAAGTCCCTGACCTGCACCATCGTGTGGGTGAGCCTTACCTGCAAAGAGGAACTGCACAGGATAGTTAGGGTTGTTCACAATCTTCGACAAGCGATCCAAATCGGAGAAGAGCAAGTGAGCACGCTTGTAAGTAGCGAAACGACGAGCAAAACCGATGATGAGTGCATTTGGATTAATCTTCTCGAGAATAGAAACAATGCGAGAAGGGTCACCCTGGTTCTTCAACCAATCCTCACGGAAAGCACGCTTGATATAGTCAACCAATTTGTTCTTCAGCACTTGGCGAGTTTTCCAGATTTCCTCATCAGGAACATTGTAGATAGCCTCCCAAAGCTGTGCATTCGACTGATCCTTATAGTACTTAGCATCGAAGTTCTTGTTGTAGAGAGCCTTCCATTCCGAAGCTGCCCAAGTTGGGAAGTGAACACCATTGGTCACGTAGCCCACATTGTCGAGTTCCTCAGGGAAATAACCCTTCCAGATGCCGTTGAACATATCCTTTGAAACCTTACCGTGGAGCCAGCTCACACCGTTCACCCAAGAACTTGTGTTGCAAGCGAAAGTGGACATGCAGAAACGTTCTCCGTGGTCGTCTGGATTCACACGACCCATACCCATGAACTCATCCCAAGTGATGCCGAGCTGAGCTGGATACTGGCCCATGTACTTGCCAAAGAGAGCCTCGTCGAAATAGTCGTGGCCTGCTGGCACTGGAGTGTGAACGGTGTAGAGGGAAGAAGTGCGAACCACTTCGAGAGCCTCATTGAAAGAAAGACCACTCTTCACGTAATCTACAAGGCGCTGAACATTGCACAATGCAGCGTGTCCCTCGTTGCAGTGGTAGATGTCCTTCTTGATGCCCAGTTTCTGCAAAGTAAGCACACCACCGATACCCAGCAAAATCTCCTGCTTGATACGGTTTTCCCAATCGCCACCATAGAGAGAGTGAGTGATGGAACGGTCGTATTCGCTGTTCATTTCGTTGTCAGTGTCAAGCAAATAGAGCTTCACACGACCTACATTCACACGCCAAACGTAAGCATGAACTGTATAATTATTATAAGGAACGTCAACAACCAATGGTGCGCCGTTTTCATCCAACTGGCGCTCGATTGGAAGCTCTCCAAAGTTCTGAGCCTCGTACTTAGCCACCTGCTGACCATCCATCGACAGAGTCTGAGTGAAGTAACCGAAACGATACAAGAAACCCACTGCCACCATGTCAACATTAGAGTCAGAAGCCTCTTTCACGTAGTCACCTGCAAGGATACCGAGACCACCTGAATAAATCTTCAGTACATGGCTCATACCATACTCCATGCAGAGGTAAGCTACAGATGGACGAGTCTTATCAGGCTCAACATCCATGTATTCACGGAATTCCTTATAAAGCTTGTTCACACGCTTGATGACAGCAGCATCCTTAGCGAGTTCTTCCAATTTTTCGTAGTTCATTCTCTGGAGGAAAAGAACTGGGTTCTGCTGAACCTTCTTCCAAAGATCTGGATCGAGGTCTTGATAGAGGTGAGCCGCATCGTTGTTCCACGACCACCACATGTTGTGCGCAATTTCGTCCAGTGGTTGAAGTGCCTCTGGAATGTAACTTCTCACGCTAATATCTCTCCAGTTAGGAGTATTAACATTACTTGCCTTAATTTTCATATAAAACCTATTATGTTAGTTTTTTATAGTTTTTCCTTTATTTTCTTCCTTTTGCCTTTCTCAGGGCAATGTCGTAAGCTTGTTGATAATAAATGATGAAATGCTTCCACAGTGCTTTCTCAGCCAATGCAGCAGCATTCTTGCGAGTCTGTTCCACAGCCGTATTGTCTATCTGCGTGAAATTCACAACAGCATCACAGATTTCACTGGCTGCCTGTTCAAAATTGTAGTCCGAACGATGCACCGTGTGCACACCATCAAGCAGCGCACTCTGCCCACCTTTCACCTTGTTTGCCCAAAGACCGAAGCCTGCCAAGTCCGTTGTGATGCAAGGCACATGGAAAGCCACACTCTCCAACGGAGTATAGCCCCAAGGCTCATAATAGGAAGGATAAATACAAAGGTCCATACCCACCAAAAGGTCGTAGTAGCCAATGTTGAAGATGCCATCCTTTCCATCCAAGTAGCAAGGCACGAAAATCACCTTCACCTTATCTTCCAAGCGGTTCTGCAAGCCCAACCAGTTCATCTGTCCCAGCACGTGGTCCTGCTCCTGGTTGTTCAGATTGTGAGTGATGCGAGGATCTCCACAAGGCAGATTGTCCTTCTCCTTCGCAGCTAGCTTGCGCTGCAAATCAGGACGTGCCTCTTTCACCCATGCAGGCACCAAGATAAATGCCAGTATGTCCTTGTCCAGACGGGAATCATTGCGTAAGCGATTCATCGCATCCACAAACATGTCGATTCCCTTGTTCTTAAACTCATAGCGTCCACCGATGCTCACGATGAGTGTGTCATCCTTCAGATTCGTTCCCATCAGCGTGTTGGCAACATTGAGCATCAGTTTCCTCGACTTCTTCCTTGCCGCATCGAAAGGCTTACCAGCTTTTGGCACGAAGTCGTCCTCAAAGCCATTCATCAACACCACATCTGCCTCATGCTCCAACAACTGCTCACACTCAGCATTGGTGATGTCGCTCACAGTTGTGAAACAATCCACATGAGCTGCCGTTTGCTTCTCAATGGAATGCTTCGACTGCATATTCAGCTCCGTTGCCATCTGGTCGCCATTATAGCCCTTCAGACAATCATAGAGCGGTTTGTTGTTTCCTGCTATAGAACGTCCTATGCTCGTTGCATGGGTCGTAAAGATAGTACCAATGGAAGGACATGCCTGCTGCACATACAATGCACCCAGACAGGTCATCCATTCGTGAGCCTGATAAATCACATTGTCCTTCTTCGTCAAACCAAAGAAATTGTAGTAGCTCTCCACCACCTTGCCAGCAGCCCACGAGAACATGCTTGCCTCGTCGTAGTCACCATATGCATGCAGTGAATCCACCTGATAATACTCCCAAGCCCAAGCATAAATCGAGTTCTTCTCCTGAAAGAAAGGAATGAAATCCACCAAAATAGCAATAGGCTCGCCAGGAATCTTCCAGCGACCCACACGAATGTTCAAGCCATCCAACGCAGCAGCTTTTCTCCAAGCAGCCAACAATGTCTTGCTTTCCTTGAATAGTGGATTAACCTCATTAGCCCAAAAATCAGGGCCAATAAACATTACTCGGTCAGGCATCATGTCCTGCAATGTCTTGGCACGAGTAGATAAAACAGTATATATACCGCCTACCTTATTACATACCTCCCAAGAAGACTCAAATATGTAATCGGGTGAAAGTAATTTCTTTGGCATATTGATGCGAATACAGAATTAAGAATAAAGCACAAAGCAACTCAATAAGTTGCCACTCTGTCTATATTCAAAATAGGATAAATAATCTCTTCTACCTTAAATTCGCTGCAAAGGTACTGATTTTTTTTCAAGTTATAAAAGAAAATTAACAAAAAAAGAATTCAAAAACGCTCTGTGTTTTCGCACACCTTTTTTCATTATTAAAAAATCTCAAAAAATAGGAAAATGTGCTTAGTAATGATTGAATAATAACTTGGAATTATTATTAGTGAGTAATGAGCAGTGAGGAGTGAGGAGTTATTCCATCATTATTCAGTGAGAAATGAGAAATGAGGAGTGAGGAGTTATTCCATCCGGATGGCATTCACTTCTCACTCCTCACTACTCACTCCTCACTATACCCTCCCTCAAGGAGGTTGGGGGCCTTTATTTCAACTTCTGAATATTTTCATTCAGCGCTGCGATTTTCGTTTCAGCATCACTTTGCTTCTTACGCTCCAGTTCCACAACCTGAGCAGGAGCATTCGCCACAAATCGCTCATTCGAAAGCTTCTTTTTCACACCCACGAGGAAACCCTCCAAGTGCTTCAGTTCAGCCTCCATCTTCTGGATTTCAGCCTCCGTGTCAATCAGATTGCCCAGTGGCACAGCAAATTCCGTTGTGCCTACCATGAACGAAGAAGAACCGTCGCCCTTGGCTTCCACCACCATCACATCGCTCAGATTTGCCATCTTCACAATCAAGTCAGTGAATGCCTCCACAGGGTTTTTGCCCACGATTTCCAGTTCCATCAGTTCCTTTGGAGCGATATTCTTCTGATTTCTCACAGCACGCACACCAGCCACAATCTGTTTCATCACCTCAGCATCAGCCAGCAGCTTCTTCTCAGCCTCGCTTGGAGCATCCAGTTTCAGACTTTCCGTCATAATACTCTTCACACCCCTCGCTTCACGCTCAACGCTCAACGATTCACGCTCCACACTCCACGCTTCACGCTCCTCATTCACATGCTGCCAAATCTCCTCAGTGATGAAAGGCATGAACGGATGAATCACCTTCATCAGAATGTCGAAGAAGCGCAGCGTCTCCTGATAAGTCTTCTTGTCGATAGGTTTCAGATAAGCAGGCTTAATCATCTCCAAGTACCAACCCGAGAACTCATCCGTGAACAGCTTGAAAGCAGCCATCAAAGCCTCGCTCAAACGATATTTCGCATACAAGTCCTCAATCTCAGCGCACGAAGCCTTCACCTGAGCATCAAACCATTCAATCGCCTTCTTCGAACTCTCTGGCTGTTCTATCTCGGCAGTCTCCCAACCCTGAATCAGTCGGAAAGCATTCCAAATCTTGTTGCAGAAAGCCATACCATTCTGGCACAACTTCTCGTCGAACAGAATATCATTTCCAGCAGGAGCACTGAGCAACATACCCATACGCACACCGTCGGCACCGTATTGGTCAATCAGCATCAGAGGGTCAGGCGAATTACCCAAGCTCTTCGACATCTTTCTGCCCAACTTGTCGCGCACGATACCCGTGAAATAGACACTCTTGAAAGGCATATCACCCATGTATTCATAGCCAGCCATAATCATGCGAGCCACCCAGAAGAAGATAATATCTGGACCCGTCACGAGCACACTCGTTGGGTAGTAATATTTGATTTCCTCGTTACCAGGTTCGTTGATACCCTTGAACAAGCTGATAGGCCACAGCCAGCTCGAGAACCAAGTGTCGAGCGCATCCTCGTCCTGATGCAAGTCAGCCACCGTGAGGCTCTCGTCCCCACTCTGCTGCTTGGCAAGTACAAGCGCTTCCTCAGCATTCTCAGCCACCACAAAGCCACCCTTAGGCAGATACCATGCAGGGATTCTGTGACCCCACCACAACTGGCGGCTGATACACCAATCCTTGATGTTCTCCAACCAGTTCTTGTATGTCACCTTGTATTTCGTTGGATAGAACTTGATTTCGTCGTTCATCACAGGAGGCAAGGCAAGGTCAGCAAAGTGCTGCATGCTCAAGAACCACTGCATCGAAAGCTTTGGCTCGATAGCCACACCTGTGCGCTCCGAGCAACCCACCTTGTTCGTGTAAGGCTCCACCTTCTCCATCAGTCCAGCAGCCTCCAAGTCCTTCTCGATCTGAACGCGCACATCAAAGCGGTCCATGCCGACATACAGACCAGCAGCCTCGCTCAGCGTGCCATCATCGTTGAAGATGTCGATGGTCTCCAACTGGTGCTTGTCACCCAACATATAGTCGTTCACATCGTGAGCAGGAGTCACCTTCAAGCAACCCGTTCCGAACTCAACATCCACATAGTCATCCTCAATCACAGGAATCGTGCGGTTCACCAATGGCACCACCACCTTCTTGCCGCTCAACCATCTGTTCTTCGCATCGTTCGGGTTGATACACATGGCTGTATCACCCATGATGGTCTCAGGACGAGTGGTAGCCACAACAGCATAATAACCCTTCTCATCCTTGTGTATCACCTCAGCTTCAGCACCTGTAGGAGTCACCTCCTCACCTTCAGCAAGACGATATTTCAGATAATACAGCTTCGAATGCTCCTCCTTGTAAATCACCTCCTCGTCGCTGAGTGCAGTCTGAGCCTTAGGGTCCCAGTTCACCATGCGCACACCACGATAAATCAATCCCTTGCGGTAGAGGTCAACAAACACCTTGATGACCGACTTCGAGCGCTCCTCGTCCATCGTGAACGAAGTGCGGTCCCAATCGCAAGAAGCACCCAGTCTTCTCAATTGCTTCAAGATGATGCCACCGTGTTCATGAGTCCAGTCCCATGCATGCTTCAAGAACTCCTCGCGAGTGAGGTCAGTCTTCTTCACGCCTCGCTCAGCCAGTCTTCCCACCACCTTTGCCTCCGTAGCGATAGAAGCATGGTCAGTGCCAGGTACCCAACAAGCGTTCTTGCCATCCATACGTGCCTTGCGAATCAGGATGTCCTGAATCGTCTCGTTGAGCATGTGCCCCATGTGGAGCACACCAGTCACGTTTGGTGGTGGAATCACTATAGTATAAGGTTCACGCGCGTCAGGTTTCGACGCAAACAGCTTGTTATCCTCCCAAAACTGATACCATTTCCCTTCCACTTCGGCGGGATTGTATTTCGATGCTAATTCCATTGATTGATTGTTATCTTTCTTCGATTTTCAAAAATTCAAGCTGCAAAATTACAGCTTTTCCATCATTCTGCCAAATTTTTACCAATAATTCCCTTCAACTGAAAACAAAATAAACCTTCATTGGGGCACAACATAAGTTCGTACACTATAGCGCAAAAGTCAGTCCCCAATAGCTGAGGAGTCAGTCCCCAATAGCAGAGGAGTCAGTCCCCAATAAAAATGAAGTGAATCCCCTATCGCGTGGGAGTGAGAGTGCAGGGAGAGATGAATGAAAGGGAGGGGTGAGGTGAGGTGGGGTGCACCTCGTAAACACACCCTAACTATGGAAGAGAGGCACACAAAGATGAAAAGCCGTGAATCCAAAGATGAAAAGACGTGTATTTAGAGATGAAAAGACGTGAATTCAAAGATGAGGAGAGATAGTAATTGAGAAATCTGATTAATCTGTTAAATCTCCATGTAATAGTTAAATGGTATAAGGTTTCTTTAGTGGTTCTTGTGGGGATGATAATTGGGGATGGGGGTGTGAAAACGAGGTACACCCCACCTCACCCCACCCTTGTGTATGAGTAAAGGTGTGTTCTATAAATACTGATAAGAAATGTTATCGCTCTTTATTATCATTATTTATTTTATTCGTGATGATAGGGCTCTCCATTGAGGATGGAATAGGCTCGATAGAGTTGCTCAACGAAGATGAGACGAACCATCTGGTGGGAGAAGGTCATTGGGGAAAGGGAGATTTTCTCGTTGGCCCTGGCATAGACTTCGGGAGAAAAGCCGTAAGGTCCTCCAATGACGAAGACGAGTCGCTTGGATACGGTGTTTTGCTTCTTCTGAATCCAGTCGGCAAAGTCGATACTGCGAAAGGGCTTGCCATGCTCATCCAGCAGGACAAGGTGGTCGGAGGTCTGGAGCTGGCGCAGGATAAGCTCTCCTTCACTTCGCTTCTGCTGGTCGGCTGTGAGGGACTTTGTGTTTTTCAGTTCGGGAATGGTGATGATGTCAAATCCCACATAGTGCTTGAGACGAGCGGCATAGTCGTCGATGAGAGCCTGTATGTGGGAGTTAGCGGTGCGGCCAACGAGGAGAAGGTGGAGCTTCATGGGGAGAATGGGGTTAATGGGGAGGATGGGGTTAATGGGGAGAATGGGAAATATGAGGAAAAATCAGCGGGTGACGTTCTTGACGCCTTTCACGCCTTGGAGCTTCTTGATAAGGAGTTTGAGCTTGTTGAGGTCGTCGATTTGAATGGTGAGGTTGCCAAAGAAGAGACCGTCCTCGGAGGACTTGATGTTGATGCTGCGGAGAATGACGTTCTGTTCCTTGGCTATGATACTGGTGATGTTGGAGACGATACCGATGTCGTCGTTACCAATGACTCGAAGGGTGATGGGATAGAGACTGCTGCCCTTCCCTGCCCAACGTGCTGGGATGATGCGATAGGCAAGGTTCTCACGGAGGCGCTTGGCATTCGGACAGTCCTTGCGGTGGACCTTGATGCCTCTACCCGCAGTGACAAAGCCAAAGACATCGTCACCATAAATCGGGTTGCAGCACTTGGCAAGGGAGAACTCCACTCCCTTCACGTTCTGGCCAATCACCAACACGTCCTTGTCCTTGGTGTCCTGCGCATCGAAGTTCTGCACAAATTCCTCGGCAGAATGAGTGGGGATGTTCTCAAACTCGTTGTTCTCTCGCTTCTGCATCTCCACATACTTGTCAATGAAGGAGTTGACATCGAGCACTTCCTCAGAGATGTCGCGATAGAAGTCCATGACGTGCTTGTAGCCCATCTTCTTGAGGAGCTTCATTATCAGGGCTTCTTCCATCTCCACCTTGCGGTTCTTGAAGCGACGCTCGAGGGTTTCCTTGGCGAAGGTGGATTCCTTCAACTCCCGCTCATTGATTGCCTGTTTGATTTTCGACTTGGCACGGGAGGTGCGGGCGAAGTTGAGCCAATCGCGCTTGGGATACTGGTTCGCCATCGTGAGGATTTCCACTTGGTCGCCACTCTGCAACTTGGTGCGCATAGGCACGTTCTTGCCATTGATTTTGCCTCCTGAGCAATGGGAACCCACGTTGGTGTGTATCTTATAGGCAAAGTCGAGAACGGTGGCTCCCTTGGGCAGTTTGAAGAGGTCGCCCTTGGGCGTAAAGACAAAGACCTCGTCACTGTAGAGGTCCACCTTGAACTGGTCAACCAACTGCTCGTCGCTGCCTTGGTTTTCGAGAGCGGCACGAATGTCCTTCAGCCAGTCCTCGAGCTTGGAACCACTGTCTTTCACTCCTTTGTAACGCCAATGAGCTGCCAATCCGTGCTCTGCCACATCGTCCATTCGCTCGGTGCGAATCTGCACTTCCACCCACTTGCCTTCGGGACCCATCACCGTGGTGTGGAGACTCTCGTAGCCATTGGTCTTGGGCACAGAAAGCCAGTCGCGTAGGCGCTTGGGGTTGGGCTTATACATGTCGGTGACGATGGAATAGACCTGCCAGCAATCCGCCTTCTCTCGTTCCAAAGGAGAATCGAGGATGACACGGATGGCGAAGAGGTCATAGACTCCTTCGAACTGACACTTCTGCTTCTTCATCTTCTGCCAAATGGAATGGATGGACTTGGTGCGTCCCTTCACGTGGAACTTCAATCCTGCCGCAGCGAGTTTCTCCTCGATAGGTTTGATGAAATTGGCAATGTAACGGTCGCGGGAGCGCTTGGTTTCGTTGAGCTTGTCCTTGATGTGGTAGTAGGCATCATGCTCAAGGTATTTGAGGGAGAGGTCTTCGAGTTCCGACTTGATGAGATAGAGTCCGAGCTTATGGGCGAGAGGAGCATAGAGATAACTTGCTTCCGTAGCCACACGCTTGCGCTCTTCCTCTGTGCCTCGATCCTTGATTTGGCGCATGAGGTTGACACGGTCTGCAATAATAATAAAGATGACGCGCATGTCCTCAGCAAAGGAAAGGAGAAGGTCGCGGAAGTTTTCAGTCTCGATGGATGGGTTCTTGTCGTAGAGCTCATTCACCTTGATGAGTCCACGGATGATGTGCTCCACATCACTGCCAAACTCTGTGCCTACACGCTCGATGGGATAGCTGCCACGAGAGACGCTATCTTGCAGTAGGATGCTGATGATGGATGCACGGTTGAGTCCTATTTCCTCGGCACAGATGATGGCGGTTTGGAGGTCGAAAAGAATGGGGTTGAGGTCGAAAGAACCACGCTGAAGTGCGCCGTCCTTGACAGCTTCCTCGAGTATCTCTTTCACCTTGCGGGTATCATCGTGAGACATGGTGTCGCTCACCAACTCCTGGAGCTTCTTGAAGGCTTCAACTATCTGTGTCTTTTCTTCTTCGTGTATGATTTCGTGCGTGTCCATGAGGGAATTTTTGAGTGTTGAAAGAAATTTTCTATGCAAAGATAAAAAAAAACGATGTGTTTTGATACAATCGATTAGAAAATTATGTATATTTGGCATGTCATTCCAATTTTGAAGTAAAAGTAATATAATTATTCTAACAAACACTCATATCCTATGCTTACTCAACAAGATTTGGATTTGCTGAAAAAGAAGGGCATTTCCGAGGAAAAACTCCACAGTCAGTTAGAGTCTTTCAAGACAGGTTTTCCTTTCCTGAAACTTGCAGGTGCTGCTTCGCCAAAGCACGGAATCACGATTCCTACTGAGCGCGAAAAGAAAAGTTACTTGAAGGCTTGGGAAACATATTTGGCTGGGGAAGGAAAGGTACTGAAGTTCGTGCCTGCCAGCGGTGCTGCAAGCCGCATGTTCAAGAACCTCTTTGAATTCCTTGATGGTGCATCGGACACTCCCGACAACGACTTCATCAAGAAATTCTTCAGTCAGATTCACAACTTCGCTTTCTTCGACGAACTTGATGCTGCCTGCCAGAAGAACGAGGGCAAGGGCATCGACGAATTGGTGGCAGTTGGATGCTACAAGGCAGTGATTGACAACCTGCTCAACAGCAAGGGACTGAACTACGGCAAACTGCCTAAGGGTTTGCTGAAGTTCCACCGCTATCCAGAAGGTCCTCGCACTCCATTGGAGGAACATCTCGTGGAAGGTGCTCTCTATGCAGGTGGCAAGGACGGTAAGGTGAACGTACATTTCACTGTTTCGCCTGAGCATCGCCCATTGTTCGAGAAACTCGTTGCAGAGAAAGCAAAAGTGTATGAAGAGAAATTCGGTGTGAAGTACAACATCTCTTTCTCTGAGCAAAAATCAAGCACCGACACGGTGGCTGCTACCATCGACAACGAACCATTCCGCGACGAGGATGGCACAATCCTGTTCCGTCCAGGTGGTCATGGTGCGTTGATTGAAAATCTGAACGACTTGGATGCCGACATCGTTTTCATCAAGAACATCGACAACGTGGTGCCTGATCGCTTGAAGGGCGAAACGGTGACTTACAAGAAGCTCATTGCTGGTGTGCTCACCACCTTGCAGCACAAGATTTTCGAGTATCTGAATTTGTTTGAAAGCGGTGAATACACTCACGCTCAGCTGGAAGGCATCATCCGTTTCATGCGCGACGATTTGGGCATTCGCAACCCTGCTTTGAAGAATTTGGAGGATGCTGAACTCGTTGTCTATATGAAGGAAAAACTGAATCGTCCTATTCGCGTTTGCGGTATGGTGAAGAACGTTGGAGAACCTGGTGGCGGTCCTTTCTTGGCATACAACGACGATGGCACAATCAGCTTGCAGATTTTGGAAAGCAGCCAGATTGACAAGAACAACGCTGAATACGTGAAGATGTTCGAAAGCGGCACTCACTTCAACCCAGTGGATTTGGTTTGCGGCATCAAGGATTGGCAAGGCAAGAAGTTCGACCTGACGAAGTATGTGGACCCTAAGACTGGCTTCATTTCTTCGAAGTCGAAGAACGGTAAGGAACTGAAGGCATTGGAACTCCCAGGACTTTGGAACGGTGCCATGAGCAACTGGAACACCATCTTCGTGGAAGTGCCTCTCGAGACCTTCAACCCTGTGAAGACAGTGAACGACTTGCTCAGAGAACAACACCAATGATTACTCTGAGGGGTTGACTACGAACCACAGATTGAACAGATTAACACGGATTATAAGCAACCACGAATTTCACGAATTAAACGAATTTATTTAGGGTTATTATTTCATATTTCACGAACAAAAATGCTAGCATTTTTAAATTAGAGAAATTCGAAAAATTTTAAAAAAAAATTCGTGTAAATTCGAGTAATTCGTGGTTGAAAAATACAATTGAATGGATTAAAATAGTCCAAGTTTTTTAGTTAACTACCAATAAAAAAACGATAGCGAGATGAGTTTCGTTATCGTTTTTTTTGTGCTTATAAATAAGTAGGGGTTAGTGGTCGTAATACCACCAGTAAGTATCACCGAATTCACGGCGGGTTTTATTCGTTTGAATGAGAGGGTTGTAACTTAGGGAATCACGGAGATGGACGTAAGCCTCATATTGGGAACGAGTGAGAGAATCAGCAAGCTCTGGATTCAAGAGAGTCATTGCTTCCCGATAGGAACGAGGTAAGGAACTGAAATAGGTGGAATCCGTTTCTTCCTGAGGATAATAGGATGGAAGCAAGGAGGCGAATTGCTGCACTTTCTTTCGAAGGAGTAAACTGCAAAGATGATAATCAGCGGCTCTGCGACGCTGCACTGTGTTGGCATTCAAGCGACGGAGATGAGTTTCCTTGATGGAATCGGAACTTGCCAAATAGAAGCTATCGACTTCTGCCAAGGAATCGGCACGATGCTGCAAGAGTGGTTCCACCAATTTCAAAAAACTATCAAGCGACCTCACATTCTTCCCTTTCAAGGCTCCCAACGAGAAACAAATATCACCTGCATCGAAACGATAATGCAGGGTGTCGATGTCGTTCACATTCAGCAATCCGTTCACACCGTAGGGCTGAGGGTAATCGAAAAGATGTTCAGCCAAAAGTCCTTCCTTCGAAAGCGCATAACAACGGAGGTTGTTGAGTCGCTCGGTAGTAACCAACGACTTGATTCCCACTTGCGCTGCATCGGCATATTTTCCTTCCAAAATGAGGCGTTCCGCCTTCAGTTCATAATGATAGGTGTCGGGAGCTCGATGACATCCCCCACAGAAAACAATCATGACGAGCATCACCAAGTAGTTGGGCCAGAGCTTCGACGAGAAGGTGTTAGGATAAGTATCAGGAACCACCTCTTCCGCTATTTCCGCCAAACGAATTAGGACAAAAAACAGGATGATAAGCAGTGGTAACAACCAAGCCCACGCTCCCCAATGGAAATCGTTGATGGTGTCGCGGTTGAAATCGGTGAGCATGGCGAGCGCCAAGAAGGACGGATAGTAAGTGAGTGCATGCCAACGACTTGGCAATTTCACCACTAACGACACAATCCACTGCAAAATCTGCAAAACTGCAGTGATGACCAAAGCACCTACGGGTATGCTATAGTGGGTGACACCCCTTGAGAACACAAACTGAGCTTGTGCGAGGAGGTCGCCCTGCATGAAAAAGAGATAGGCGAAAGAGAAAAGTATAAACAGAATGCCGCAGGAGTAACGAATCACTCCCGCGGTTTTCATAGTTCTTGGATGATTATAATTCATTCTACATTTTATTTTTCAGCGGCTTTTTTCAGCACCACAGCGCTGCGAGCAGGGATGTAGAGTTTCAGCCAACCTTTGCCATCCTTCTCATAGATTGGGTCGTAGTTGGTGAAGTGGCGCACACTGTCGTCAGCCAAATCATTTCCTCCGTAGAGTTTCGAGTCGGTGTTGAGCACCACGTCGTAAGCACCCTGAGGAACGATGAATCCGTAATCGGTGAAGGAGCGGTTTGGACTGAAATTGAAGACGAAGAGCAAATCTCCACGCGAATAAGCGAGGATTTGGTCGCCATCGTTGTGCCAAACCTCTTGCACTGGAGTCTTCTGGAATCCTTTCACACCACCAATGAGCTTAATCATCGCCTCGTCGAAATCACCTAAATAGTGATAGCAAAGTTCGTGGTTATCAACAAGATTCCACTGACGACGCGCATACTTGTAGCTCCATCCGTTACCCTCACGAGGGAAGTCAATCCATTCAGGATGACCGAATTCATTACCCATGAAGTTGAGGTAACCGCCATTGATGGTAGAAGCCGTGAGCAAGCGAATCATCTTGTGGAGCGCAATGCCTCGGTTTGCCATGAAATTCTCGTCACCCTTCTTGAAGTGCCAGTACATGTCGGCATCGATAAGACGGAAGACAATAGTCTTGTCGCCCACCAAAGCCTGGTCGTGGCTCTCTGCATAGCTGATGGTCTTTTCGTCGGCACGGCGGTTGGTGGTCTCCCAGAACATCGACGATGGTTTCCAATCCTCGTCCTTCAGTTCCTTGATTGTCTTGATCCAGTAGTCAGGGATGTTCATCGCCATGCGGTAGTCAAAGCCATAGCCTCCATCCTTGAATGGTGCAGCCAGTCCTGGCATACCGCTCACTTCCTCAGCGATGGTGATAGCCTTTGGTTTCACCTCATGAATCACAAGGTTTGCCAACGTGAGATAAGCAATGGCATTGTCGTCCTCATGTCCGTTATAGTAATCGCCATAACCTCCGAATGCCTCACCCAATCCGTGGCTGTAGTAGAGCATGGAAGTGACACCATCGAAGCGATAGCCATCGAAATGGAATTCCTCAAGCCAGTACTTGCAGTTGGAAAGCAGGAAATGGAGCACCTTGTCGTTGCCATAGTCGAAGCAAAGGGAATCCCATGCTGGATGCTCGTGGCGGTCACCACGGTTGAAATACTGGTAAGGGTCGCCAGCAAAGTTGCCCAATCCCTCAATCTCGTTCTTCACAGCGTGAGAGTGAACGATGTCCATGATGACAGCGATACCATGCTTGTGTGCTTCATCCACCAACTCCTTCAGTTCCTCTGGCGTGCCGAAACGGCTGCTTGGAGCGAAGAAATTGGAAACATGATAACCGAAACTGCCGTAATAAGGATGCTCGGCAATTGCCATGATTTGGATGCAGTTGTAGCCGTCCTTGATGATGCGAGGGAGCACATTGTCCTTGAATTCAGTGTAGGTTCCCACCTTTTCCGCATCCTGTCCCATACCGATGTGGCATTCATAGATAAGCAGAGGGTCGGTGTTTGGCTTGAAATTCTTTTTCTTCCAAACGTATGGTGTTTCAGGAGCCCAAACCTGTGCGGAGAAAATCTTCGTGTTTTCGTCCTGTACCACTCGGTTGATCCAAGCAGGAATGCGTTCGCCTTCCCCACCCTGCCATTTCACGTGGAGCTTAAACAAATCACCGTGCTTCATGGCACGAGGACCGAGCTTCAATTCCCAGTCGCCTGAGTTCTTCAGACGCTTCATCTTGTACTTGTCCTGCTCCTGCCAGTTGTTGAAATCGCCAACCACGTAGATGTCAGTAGCATTTGGTGCCCACTCACGCAGCACCCATCCTTTATCGGTGCGGTGGAGACCATAATAAAGATAGCCATTGGCAAAGTCCGAGAGTTTCTGCTTGCCATTGTTGGTGAGCTGGTTGAGTTTCCAAAGCGCATGCTCATGTCGTCCGCGGATAGCATCCTCAAACGGCTCGAGCCATGCATCATTCTTCACCAGTCCGATATGTTGTACTTTCTTTGTTGCCATATTTTAATTATTTGTTTTTAATTTTTAATTCTTCATTCTACTCCCCTCTTCCCATCTCTCCCCTCTCAGGGGAGTTGGAGGGGTCCTGGGGTTGGGGGTGAGACTTTTAGTTCTTCACCTTGAAGATAACCTTCTGTATTTCAGGCTGGTCGCTCACACAAGGAGCATGTCCGTCCTGAGGGAAGAAGATGGCAAATTCGCCAGGGTAAATCGTAATGTACTGCTCAGCCAAACCCTCATAGAAAGTGATGTCTTTCTCGGCATTGTAAGGCTGCTCAGGCAAGTCGGCACGCGGAGTGTAGCCCATCGTTTCAGGGCAACTGATTGGAATCTGAATGTCGAGCATCACGTTGTGAGTTTCAAGGCGAGCCACTTCCTTAGTCTTGCCCTTAGCCACAGTGAAATTAGCAAAGAGGTCCTTTCCCGCCAGCTCAACCTTACCGGCTTCATGCTTCGCCAAATCAGTCTGCGCGATGAAATCCACCACCTGCTGAAACAAAGGATTCAATGCAACATACTTTGCAAGATTTTCAATTTTGTCGATTACCATAATATTATTATTTAAGTTAAAAGTTATGTTTTCTAATAAGAAGGGAACAATCTATAAGAAACGAAAGAAGCCCCTTCCATCTCCTTCTAAACGAGAGGAAATGGTGTGGGGCTATGATTTTTCTGGTTATTCCAGCTTGCCTCGCCTGTAGGTTCCACGGCGGATGATGCTACCGTTCTTGTCCTTTTCGACGAACATACCGTTACGGAGGTCGTTCTCATAAGAGCCTTCGAAACGAATGCCGTTGGCATCCTCCTCGACGCACTTACCGTTTTTCATGCCGTTCTTGAACTGTCCTTTGAACTTAGAGCCGTCTGCCATGCGCAGCACACCTTCACCGTCCATTTCACCGTTCAACCACTCGCCATCGTAGAGGTCGCCATCCTTGTTCGTGTATTTGCCACGTCCGTTCTGCTTGTCCTCAATCCAATAGCCTTCGTATTTGGACCCGTCGGGCCAAGTGTAAGTGCCGAAGCCGTCCATCAATCCGTTCTTGAACTGACCCACATACTTGCGTTTGTCAGCATACACAAAGATGCCCTGCCCAGTGCGCTCGCCATTCACATATTCACCCTCGTAGCGGTCACCATTTCGAAAAGTGTAGATGCCCTTGCCGTGGGTCACGCCATCTTTCCAATTGCCGTCATACTTATCACCATTGGCATAATTGTACGTGCCGTGGCCATTTCTTGTGTCGTATGCCCAGTCGCCATAGTACGAACTGCCATCTTTCCAGTCGATGAGTCCACGTCCGTGCTTTCTGTCATCCTTCCACTCGCCTTGGTAGAAGATGCCGTTTGCCCAAGTATAGGTTCCTTCGCCCTCACGTTTGTCCTGCTTCCACTCGCCCACATACTTGTCACCATTATAATAGGTCATCGTACCCTGTCCTTCTTGGTAGTCCTTGTACCACAACCCCTCATATTTATTATTATTAGCAAAATAGTAAACGCCACGTCCGTGCTGATAATCCTCCATCCAGTCGCCTTCGTATCGTTCACCGTCGGAGAAAGTGTAAGTGCCGTGTCCCTGGCGTTTCCCTTTCACGTATTCACCCACGTAGGTATCGCCATTTCTGAATTTCGTTTTTCCCTTGCCATAAGGCTTTCCGCTCTCCAAATCACCATAGTACTGCGCACCATCCTTCGGAAAAGTATAGGTGCCGATAGTCACCTTTTGAGCGGAGGAAGTCAGAGCGAAGGCGAAGGAAAAGAGCAGAGGGAATATATATTTTTTGGTAGATTCCATTCTCAAAATTTGTGTTCGCTTTTTAAAATTTATGCAAATGTAAGATTTTTATTCCGCATCTGCAAGCAAACACCAAAATCATTAAGTTTTATTAAGGTAGGTTCTAAAAAAATCTGAAATAAGTATAATTTAGACATCATTAGAACCCACCATAACGACATTCTCGCAGACCGATTGGGAACGTACTTCCGAAACAATGGGGATGTACTTCAGCAACAATGGGGACAAACTTGAGTAACAATGGGGACGAACTTGAGTTATGCCCCAATGAAGTTGGACGACTGTCCCATTGGCAGAAGTCACATACCCCCTAAGAGTGTTTCCCTAACCAATCGAAAAGCATTTTTGCTCCATCTGCTTCACTTCACAACAATCCTCTCGCCCTTCGAGTGTCCAGCAAATTCGGAAGCGTATGCACACTGAATCGTTGCTACACCTAAGGAGTAGTTTCCACTGCGAGTGACATAGAAATCCAAATCAATCGTAGCACTTCCCTTGCGATACCAGTCGAAGAAGACATCGGCAGAAGCATCGTGAAGCGAGAGATAGCCTCCACGTCCACCCAAGAACTGATAGCCCGAGCGCAATTTCAGTGGTTCCAAACACGCAGCATGTTGTGCACGAATCTGCACGAAGTCCATGTCGCGGTCGGCATTCACCGTCATGCGAATCTTCACCTTATCGCCAATGGACAAAGCATCGCCAGCCTTCAGTTCACGCCATTCCTTTCCGTTTCCATTCGACACCTCAACGTATGCCTTGCGGGAAATGCTCAGTTCCCCACTCGAATGCTGCTGAACGACATCGAGATTCTCAAGGAACTGCCCATAGACGCAACCCCACGAAATGCCTTCCGACATCTTCGTCACACTGACAGAGCTTGACTTCAACATTTCGGCAGGCACTGGCACCTTGGAATAACCTACTCCCGCAGTTGGAGAATTCTGTTTGGATGTAAGTGAGAGTGATGTGTTAGGAGTGGCTGAGAATACCACCTTTGGCAACTCAGGCTCGTGGAAGGTTTGTTCAGGCGAGATGGTGAGCAACAAATCGACCACCTGAATGGTGTTGATGATATTGTCCCACTTCTGCGTCTGCTTCTGACGGAGCAACCAGAGCTGCATATCTGGTAAGAACGCCTTCTCCTTTTCAGTTTCCATGAAGGCTCTCATGGCTGCCACATGGGTTGGTATGCGGTAGTCCATCCATGAATAATGTGCCTTCTCCGTGTCGAAATAGCGTCCCATGCCAGGCTTCGTAACGGTGTATTCAGCCAACGACTGGATAAATTCCTTTGCTTTGTCCTTGCGTCCTGCTTGCTGCAGCACAACAGCCACGTTGGCACGTCCGTACATGGTAAGCGCACCTACCTTGTTTTCCACTCGATTGAGATAGGTTTCCTTCACGCTCTGTGCCTCAGCGTTCATCTTGTGCTCAGCGAGATAGCTGGCATACATCCAACGGAAAGAGCTCTCGCTTGGCAAAGATTTCTTCTCCTTCTTATAATACTTATTATAGTACTCCACTTCCTTGGCATCTACGAACTGCAATCCCTGTTCCACCATTTGGTTGACGTTTGCGTCAGCCTCATTTTGCGAAGCAAGATAGTGCTTCAGCATAGCAAGGTGCTCGGATACCGAGAGAGTGACGTAGTAGTTTGGCTCCATACCATCAAACCATGCCCATCCGCCATTCGAATACTGCAACTTTTCCAGTTTCTCCCGAGCTTGCTGAATGCGATGGTTCAGAAGGTTCTCGTTGAAGAGTTCACAGAGCTTATGGCGCTGCTCGGTTTCGTCTTGTGCATCGAGCACCCAAGGGGTTTCGAGCAAGAGGATGTCCTTCAGCTGCTGGTTCTTCTCCAGCTCGCTCTGCAGGGTGGTTTCCTTTCCTTCCTCTGCGCTCCACAACTTGATGAGGTTCTGCAACTTAGGCATACGCTTGGCAAGGCTCTGCGCAACTCGGTTGGCATAGAGTGCAACCGACCAGTCGATGGCATCATCGTCTTCTGGATTCGCCACGGCATGAAGTGCCATCACTGCGTTCCACGAAGGATTGTCGGTGTATTCAAACACCATCTTGCGCTGAGTGGCAGTTGGGGAATTGTTGTTGAAGAGTGTGCTCAAATCCACTTGCTTCTCACCCTTGCCTTCGATGTAGAACGGTACGGTTTCCGTCAGGTATTTCTTGCTGGTGAGGATAGGCAACCAGTTTCGTTCTCCATCGGAGAAAGTCTTGTTTCCTGCCGAAATCTCACAAATGAGCATGCTATAATCTTCAGGAATGTCGTAGTCGAAGCTCACGGAAGTGGTCTTTCCTGCCTCCACATTGAACTTCTGCGTACTGCTCCACACTTCCTTTTCGGTTTCAGGGTCGAGGAGTCGGATGATAGCATTGCCTTCCACAGCCTTTTCACTCTGGTTGATTATTCTCGAGGCAATGCTCATCTTGTCGCCATGGCGTACGAAACGAGGCATGTTAGGTTGTACCATCAATTCCTTGCGAGCCACAATGTTGCTCGTCATGCTGCCATAATCCATGTCCTTCGTGTGAGCCAATCCCATGAAGGTCCATTCGGTCAGGCTCTCAGGAAGGGTGAAGGAAATCTCCACTTCTCCCTTTGCGTTGGTTTGCAGATTTGGATAGAAGAACGCTGTCTCGTTGAAGTTCTCACGGAGTGGAGCAGAATGACTGCTTTCCCCTGCCCCATTCATGCCCGAAGCAGGCAGCAGAGGGTTTTCATCAACGACTTCTTCTTCGACTGCTGCACCTGTTACCAAAGGACCACCTATGGTAAGATTTTCGTCAAATGCTTTTTCATACTTGACTACATCTCCGAAATCAGCACTTTGAGCACCAACACTTATTTCTCTGAGCGGAGCACCAGAAAGTACCATTCTACTATTACGGAAATCACTGAATGTGTATTGATATGGGTTGAGACGGCTGAACACACGACTCATCTCCTTTTTGAGCGACGTTTTGAAATCGAGTGACATTCCACCCAAGTGTCCGCCAGAAGCGAAGTTGCTCGATAGAAGTGGAAGTTTGCGATAGAACTGCAAACTAAACGGCCAAGAGAGCTTTTCATACACATCGAGCGATGCATCATACATTGTTGCCATGAGCTGAGCAGGTACAGGCTTGCCCTGCTTGTCCACCACGCGCATGGTCCATGTCTCTTGCTGACCTGGAGTCAGTTTATCGCGGAAGGTAGTCCAACTCAGTGCCAAATCCTTTTCAGGCAAAGCCAGTCTGATATGTTTCTCCATCTTGTGTTTCTTTCCGTTTTTCACGTATGCCATCAGCACCGTCACTCCATCGCCATATTCTGGCTTGTAGTCGAGGTGCAACTTCTGCAATTCTGTGCCCTTCACCTCCATGCGCTTCAGTATCATCTTTTCGTTGCTGACGACATAGAGATAAGTCAAAGCATCCTCCTCTGCCAGGGCATACCAAATGTCAATACCTTCGCTTGGCGAGAACTCATCCTTCTCGCTCGTGAAGAAGTCGTTCTTCAGGCGCATCTTGCGACCGATACCCTTCTCATCCCACCAAATCAATTCTGCCTTATAGCGAATCGTATTGTTTTTCGAATCTTTGGCGGTCAGCTTCAAGTCGTAGGAACCAAACGACAATTCGTTCAAGCGGTCGATTTCGATGTCCTTGCCTGCCTCGAATGTGCCACGTCGCACTTCTTTGCCATCCATGTCTTGCAGTACCCACTCACCCTGAGCAGGCACATCCACGCCCTGTGCGTTCTTGGCTCTTACCTTGCCTTTCGCCACCTTGGCTCCACTGGCAGTCTTCTCCATCTCCACTTGCAGAGAGAATTCCTGCTTGCTGACTCTCACACTGATTTCACCCTCGTGGGTTTCGCCAGCCAAGTCAGTCACCTTCGCATTCAGATTATACATCAGAACTTCAGGCGTGCGCCAGAGCTTTTGTTCTTCATCTTCTTCCTCATCGTCGTCGTTCACAAACCTGTCACCGTCCAAATATACTTTCACACGGAATTGTCCGTTCTCGTCGGTCAGCATTTCACCATCATCCACATATTCGAGATTTTCATCCCATCGCCAATACCAGAAACTACGTACACCCGACTGCACTTCCCATTCCACCTTGGCATCCTGAACAGGCACACCACTATAGGTTTTCACCGTTCCTATCAGTTCGATGGAATCACCCACCGAGAAGCGTCCCTCAGGCTTTTCTATTTCGACCGTGAAGGTAGGACGCTTGTATTCCTCCACACGGAAAGAGTGGCTTTCTTCACCGAACGACAAACTAAAGCGGCCATTCAACCTGTCCTTTGGCAAAACGAAATCGGTGCTGGCACAACCGAAATCATCAGTCCTCACCATGGTTCTTCCCACTTCCTGCCAATTGGCATCACGAAGAACCACCTCCACTTGCTCATTCTTCACAGCCTGAGTCACATCGCCATCCTGACGATACACCAATCCCGACACATGGACTGTTTGTCCTGGGCGATAAATGGCACGGTCGGTGAAACACTGGTAAATGATGTTCTTCCGATTGCCTCTGTAATTATCAATATTGCCAAACAAGTAATTTTGGCAAGTGTCTCCCTCACAACGAATCGCGATCACTTCTCTCACTTTGTTTCCAACGATAGCTTCTCCGTTCTTGTTGGTCAGGTATTCCTCCTTCATGCTTTTCCACTCTCGACCCACTCGTTCACTCCAAGTTCCTACCACTTTACATCCTTCCACAGGCCTGCCCGAGAGCGCATCCACTACTATAGTCATTCGCTCACCCCAAGGCATAATGAAGCACATCGTCTTGATGCTCGAAAGATGCAGCTGAGTTTTATCACGCACACTTCCCGACTCCAGTGTTATCCAATGGAGTCCAGCCCCTTGCTTCATCTTCAGTTCTTCAGTCTGCAACTCCTCCGCCGTTCCTTCCACGTAAGGGAAATTCAGTATCTTCCACACTTTGCCATCCACCTTCACTGTCACTGTCTTCACATTGCGATGACGAATAAACACGCTGAATTCCTGGTTGGCATAGAGTTCATCATACAAATTGTTGTCTTGTGTGATGCTCACCTCTGGCTTGAGTGCCTGAATTTCCATATTCTTGATGGTATTCGCAAGCTTGGAATCGGGCCACTGCTTCAGCGCCCAGCGAGCGAGTTCCAATTGCTGAGTGTAGGTGAGCGGTTTCTTTGTGTTATTCACATTACTCATGTATTCAACAAAGGCATCAGCACCTGTCTCCATGTTGAGGTTCTGCTCGTACATAGTCTTTAACTTCTGGACGAAGTCATTCTCTCCCAGTCGCTTGCTCTTGCTTTGCAACTCCGTCTGATACTTCCACGCCTTCATTTGCATCAAGTTGGCAGCGTCAACCATGCCCTTATCCTTGTAAATCCTTGCCGCCCTCTCATACATCGCCACATTTTCCTCAACGCTAAAACTGTTACGATTGTCCAAAAAGAGGACCACAAGCGAAAGCACATCATGCTGGTAGAGGCGGCTATCTACGCCCTTCTTGTAGAGCGATTCGTAAGCTTGGGCATTCACGCCAGCGAGCGCCTCCATATTTTCAATCGACTTGCGAGCATACTCATCCTTGCCTGTATCGAAACGCTTCCTATAGTCCTCATTATAGCGGGTAATGCTATACGGAATTCCCGAATAAACGGATGCCATCAATGCGTTTTTCAGAGCCTCTTCTGCCACATTTCCCGTAGGCATGGCTTCCAACTTGTCGATAGCAATAAAAGCGCTATCGGGCGAGATGTTGCATTGCGCCGTCATCAGCATCATTCCCGCCTTCATCAGTTGTCCAAAGTTCTTTTCTTTCTCCGCTTTGTCGTAAATCTCAAGAATGACCTTCTCCGCTGAACGTGGCTGGTCTTTCTTCTGATACTCCTCAATCTGTTTCCATAATTGTTCGTAGTTGTCCATAGTCTTTTTCTTGTTGTTTTTTGCTGTTTGGGCATCCATGTTCATGGCAAGCAACATGGTGAAGAATACCAAACTGACAATTTTCAATGTTTTCATATTTTCAACAATATTTCGGGGTTCATGTTCGAATAACGACAAAGATAAGTCTAAATTTTGGAATTGATTTGCATTTTAACAAACTTTTCATTACTTTTGCACTTTTAAATATAGCAATCTTTGGAAACGCGAAAAATAAATATCATCTACACAACCGACGTGCACGGCAACTACTTCCCCTTCGATTTTCGCAGAAACCGATGGGGCAAAGGCAGTTTGCAACGCGTGCATGCTTTTGTGGCACAACAAGTGAAGCGTTTCTCAGGTTCCACGATTCTCATAGATGGCGGCGACATGTTGCAGGGAGAACCGGCATCCTATTACTTCAATTTCGAACATCCCAGCGAGCGTCACAAGGTGGCTGACATGTGCAACTTCATCGGCTACGATGTGGGAGTGATTGGAAACCACGACATCGAAACGGGACATGATATTTTCGACCTCTTCGTTCGCAATTGCAACTTTCCCATCCTCGGTGCCAACGCCATCAACCTCGAAACCGAACAGCCTTATTTTGAGCCTTACACCATGCTGTATCGCAGTGGTGTGAAGATTGCAGTCATTGGCTTCATCACTCCTGCCATTCCTCACTGGGTGCCCACCCGCATGTGGGAGGGAATGCGATTCGAAGATATTCGGGAAAGTGCACAGAAATGGATTCCTTTCGTGAAGGAACAGGAAAATCCCGATTTCATCATCGGCTTGCTCCATTCGGGCATGGACGAGGGCATCGTCACTCCTGAATACCACGAGAATGCCGTGCGCGAAACGGTGTCGTCGGTGGATGGTTTCGACCTCGTCCTCTATGGGCACGACCACCATTCCAATATGGAGGAAATCGAATCACCATCAGGCAAAAGCGTAATGTGCGTCAATGCAGGAAGTTACGCTTATTCCGTAGCGGAAATCAAATTGAAATTCTCGCTCGACGACGATGGGAAGGTGGTGAAACATGACATCGACCCTTCCATCAAATACATCGGCACCATCAACAATCTCCACGCTGCCGAATTCAAACGTCACTTCAAGAAGGACTTCAAGGAGGTGAAAGACTATGCCTCCCGACTCGTGGGACGTTTCACGGCAGGTGTCAACATTTCCGATGCCTATTTCGGTCCATCGGCATATATCGACTTCATCCAATATCTCCTCCTACAAGCATCGGGAGCCGACATCAGTTTGATGGCACCGCTCTTCTTCAATGCTTCCATCGATGCAGGCGAAATCCACGTGAGCGACCTTTTCAATCTCTACCGATTCGAGGACTGCATCTACACGCTCTGTCTCACAGGAAAGGAAATCAAGAACTACCTCGAAATGAGCTATGCCAACTGGACGAACCAAATGCACTCCATCGACGACAACCTCCTGTTGCTCAGTCCAATGAAGAGCAATCCCGAGCGCATGGGATTCACCAATTTCATCTTCAATTTCGACTCTGCCGCAGGCATCATCTACGAAGTGGATGTGACGCGTCCTCAAGGTGAGAAAATCACCATCAAACGGATGGCAGACGGTCGCCCATTCAGTGCCGACGCTGAGTACTTGGTGGCAATGACAGCATATCGTGCAAATGGCGGTGGTGAACTGCTCACGAAGGGTGCAGGACTTTCCAAAGAGGAAATCAAGAAGCGCATCATCGAGTATTCCGAGCACGACATCCGCCATTACATTATGGAATATATCCAGCAACATCACGACGTGGAACCTCATCCGCTCCACCACTGGCGCTTCGTGCCTGAGGAATGGGTGAAAGCCGCCGAACAGCGCGACCGTCAACTCCTTTTCAACAAGCCATCCGACAACGACAACAGCTCCATCCAGCTCGACTAAATAAAAAAGAGGCCCCCTCCCATCCTCCCCAAGGGGAGGGAAAAGTGAGGAATTAGTAGTGAGTAGTGAGAAATGAAAGCCATCCGAATGGAATAACTCCTCACTCCTCATTCCTCACTCCTCACTCTCTCTCCCCCTCGGGGGAGCAGGTGGGGGCTTTGAAACTTCATTTACCAATGATAACAATTCTCGGACCAACAGCCTGCGGTAAGACCAGCTTTGCTGCCCATCTTGCAGCCAAACTCGACGCTGAAATCATCAGTGCCGACAGCCGTCAGGTGTATCGCGGTATGGACTTGGGTACAGGCAAGGATTTGGAAGATTACTGCATAGATGGCAAGCAAATTCCTTACCATCTCATCGACATCGCTGAGCCTGGAGAAAAGTACAACGTATTTCAGTTTCAACGCGATTTCCTCAATGCTTACCGCGACATCACCCAACGCAAAAAGATGCCCATCCTCTGCGGAGGAACAGGACTCTATTTGGAAAGCGTCATCAGAAACTACCGCATGTCGGAGGTACCACAGAATCCCGAACTGCGCAAGCAATTGGAAGATAAGTCTCTGCCAGAACTGACCGAGATACTCAGTCGATACAAGAAGCTCCACAACACGACCGATGTAGATACTGCCAAGCGTGCCATCCGTGCCATCGAAATCGAGGAATTCTATCGTACTCATCCCGACAACCAACTGGGCACAGAACTCGTTCCTTCGGCTCGGCAAACGCTTTCCGAAATCCAGCAGCACAACCTCATCATCGGACTCAGTATCGATCGTGATTTGAGGCGAGAGCGTATTTCAGCACGATTGAAACAACGTCTCGACAATGGTATGCTGGATGAAATTCGCCACCTCCTTTCACTTGGAGTAAAACCAGAGGATTTGATATATTATGGTTTGGAATACAAATACTTAACACTTCACGTGATAGGTCAACTATCCTACGAAGAGATGTTCCGCCAACTCGAAATTGCCATCCACCAATTCGCTAAGCGACAAATGACATGGTTCCGTGGCATGGAGCGACGAGGCATCCTCATCCATTGGATTGATTCGCAACTACCCATGGAAGAGAAAATCAACCGCGTCATCTCTCTCATTTCTCATTAATCTCTACTTTGGAGAATACGTTTAAAGTTTAACGAAGTTAGTTAGGAATAACGTGAAGCGTGGAGCGTGAAGTGTGAAGCGATTACATCCGGATGGCATTTTTCACTTTTCACTTTTAACTTTTCACTTTAAAAAATCCTTTTAAATCCTTTAAATCCCTGATTTATTCTTCATTCATCCATGATCTGGTTCGTTTTTCTTGGAAACAATCTCTTGCTAAAGAAGCAAGGTTCAGCATATTCAGTACCACAATCCGACACTGCTCCAACCCCCACTTTTGAATGGACCACCATTCAGGAACTCCCCGAGCTCGACGGCATTCCCTGCAAAGCCTATTCGCTCAGCACACCTCCCAAGGAGGGACTTGCTGAAGGACTTGTCACCGTGGATTTGCGCCAATCCTACTACCTCCTACCCCGTTCACATTACTTGATGGCAGCCAAGGCATCCGAACTGCTCTATTGGGATTTCAACACCAAGTACTGTGGTATTTGCGGAGCACCCATGAAGCGACATACCACCATATCAAAGCGTTGCACAAATTGTGGGAAGGAAGTGTGGCCACAAGTAGCTCCAGCCATCATTGTTCGCATTCGCAAAGCAGCTACGAAAGATGCTGAAGGACACATCGTTGAGCCAGAGAAGATTCTCCTTGTTCATGCTCGAAACTTCCGTCATTCGGAGCGCATGGGACTCGTGGCAGGATTTTTGGAAACGGGAGAGACACTGGAGGAATGCGTGATTCGCGAAGTGCATGAAGAAGTGCAGTTAGAAATCACCAATCTCAAGTATTTCGGTTCACAGCCTTGGCCCTATCCTTGTGGCATCATGATTGGTTTCACAGCCGACTACGTGAGTGGCAGCATCCATTTGCAGGATGAGGAACTCTCACGAGGTGCATGGTTCGCTCGCGATCAGATGCCAGAGATACCCGACAAGATGTCCATCGCACGACAACTCATCGACAACTGGCTCAACTCATAACTGTCTTCTTTCTGATGTAGTGAGGATGAAAAATGCTTGAAAGGACAAAAAAATTGCTAAAAATAATACAATGATAAAACTTTTGCTTATATTTGCAAGTTGAAAAGTGACATACGCTCACTTTGAGTGAATCAAAAACAAGCAAAAACAAATAGCAAATCAAAGACTAAAAACTTGAGCCATGATGAAAAAAACTAATGTATTTCTTCTTTCCCTGGCAATTCTGATGAGCGGAACTGCCACGAGTTGCCACGACAGCACAAGCTATATGGGCACCATTGCTGGTGCACAATTGGGAAGCACCCTCGGCGGCGCCATAGGATGGCTGGGCGGAAGCGGAAGAGGTAGATCAAACGGTTCTGCTCTTGGTACAATCGTTGGCACAGTGGGTGGTGCTGCTATCGGCGCTGCCATCGCTAACAATGCATCGAAAAAACACACCGAATACATGGGAAGCGACGCCAACCAGTACGCTTTCGGTTCGGATGAATGGAAGCGGGAAAGCAGCCGCGTGTATGGTCAGAACGACGTGAAAAGCTCTCGTGATGGCTATGCTTCGAATAGCAAGCTCTACATCAGCAATCTTTCTTTCCAAGACGAGAACGGCGATGGTAAATTGAACAAGGAAGAAACCATCATCGTGTCTTTCACTGTACAAAACATGGAAGACAAGAAAATGGAAGTTGAATTATTCCTCCTCGAGCCAAACTACTATAGGGATTTGGAAATTTCACAACCTAAAACTGTTTCCATTGCACCTCGCGAGATGGTTCGCTACAAGGCTAAGGTGTATTGCAAACATAATCTGAAAGGAAAGACACTGAACCTCCAAGCACATGTTCGCAGTCAGGAAATTGGCGATCTGTATGAGGTTCTCAATGTGAGATGCGATAAGTAGGAATGTTTAAAGTTTAACGTTTAACGAATTTAGTTGGCATAAAACGTTTAACGAAGTAACTCAAAAACTCATGAGATTTTGCTCGTAAAGAGTGAAATCTCATTTTTTTGATGGTTTTTCAACTTACGTTTTCGGCTTTTCAAGTTTTTGTTGTATCTTTGCACAATTTATGTGCATAGCACATGTATTTGAATCAGGAAAAAGTAAAGGTAGGTTCTAAAATTATACATAATATGGGCAACAGGAGTATTGTGTCGATAGCCGACTACAGCAGAGAGAAAATACAGAATCTGCTCGACATGGCTTCAGAATTTGAGAAGGCACCCAATCGTCGTCTTCTGCAGGGGAAAGTGGTGGCAACCCTGTTTTTCGAGCCTTCCACTCGCACTCGTTTGAGTTTTGAAACAGCTGCCAACCGTCTGGGCGCTCGTGTCATAGGATTCACAGACCCAAAGGTGACCAGTTCGTCGAAGGGTGAAACGCTGAAGGATACCATCAAGATGGTTTCGAACTATGCCGATGTCATCGTGATGCGCCACAAGTTGGAAGGAGCAGCACTGTATGCGAGCGAGGTGACTCATGTTCCGATTATCAACGCTGGAGACGGTAGCAACCTCCACCCATCGCAAACGATGCTCGACCTCTACTCCATCTACAAGACTCAGGGCACGCTGGAGAACCTGAACATCTACATGGTGGGCGACTTGAAATACGGACGCACGGTTCATTCCCTTCTGATGTCAATGCGCAAATACAACCCAACTTTCCATTTCATTGCTCCTAAGGAACTGGAAATGCCTGACGAATACAAGCTCTATTGCCAGCAGAACCATGTGAATTATGTGGAGCAAACAGATTTCACAGAGGACACCATCGCTGATGCCGACATTCTCTACATGACTCGAGTGCAGCGAGAGCGTTTCACAGACTTGATGGAATATGAGCGAGTGAAAGATGCATACATCCTGCGTGCAGATATGTTGGGAAAGTGCCGCGACAACATGAAGATTTTGCACCCTCTGCCTCGTGTGAATGAAATAACCTACGATGTGGATGATTCCAAGCATGCTTACTATTTTGAACAAGCTCAGAACGGACTCTATGCTCGTGAAGCTCTGATTTGCGATGTGTTGGGTATCACGCTGGAAGACATCAAAGCAGACAAAACTATCATTTGATTTACGGATTTAATGATTGACAATTTACAGATTGAAGATTGACGATTTACGGATTGAAGATTGAAAGATTGAAAATGGAAAAGCGAAAAGATTTATTAGTGGCAGCGCTGGAAAGCGGAACTGTCATCGACCATATACCAACAGATAAGGTGTTCACCATTGTTCAACTGCTGCAATTGGACAAATGCCAGGACCAAGTGACTATCGGTAATAATCTCGAAAGCCAGAAGTTTGGCAAGAAAGGCATTATCAAGATTGCAAACCGTTTCTTCTCGGATGCTGAAATCAGTCAGTTGGCTGTGGTATGCCCCAACATCCGCCTCTGCCTCATCAAGGACTATGAAGTGGTGGAAAAGAAGCAAATCGTCCTACCCGACGAACTCGACAATGTGGTGCGCTGTGCCAACCCTGTCTGTATCACTAATAACGAACCGATGAAGACGGTTTTCTACGTGACGGACAAACTACGCGGTGTGGTGAAGTGCCGTTACTGCGGAAAGGAACAACAGATAGAGAATATCAAGTTGGTCTAGGATGAAAAAGTGAATCAGGGATTTAAAGGAATCAGGGATTTAAAGGATTTAAAAGGATTCTAATAGAGTGAAAAGTGAAAAATGCCATCCGGATGTAATCGTTTCACGCTCCACGCTTCACGTTATTTCCAACAAACTTCGTTAAACTTTAAACTTTAAACGATAAATTTTAAAACTCAATAAAATAATAATGGCAAAAAGATTTGCAGAACGTGCACGTCTGGACTTAAGCGAAGTCAATAAAGAAGTGCTCAAGGATTGGAATGCAGAGGATGTATTCCACAAAAGTGAAACAGAACGCGAAGGTTGTCCTTCATTTATCTTCTTCGAAGGTCCTCCTTCAGCAAACGGTCATCCAGGCATCCACCATGTGATGGCACGCACACTGAAAGATACCATCAACCGCTATAAGACCATGCAGGGCTTCCAAGTGAAGCGCAAGGCGGGTTGGGACACCCACGGACTCCCTGTGGAGCTCAGTGTGGAGAAGGAACTCGGCATCACAAAGGAAGACATCGGCAAGACCATTTCCATTGAAGCATACAATGAGCGCTGCCGCAAGAACGTGATGATGTACACTTCTGAATGGAGCGAACTCAGCGAGAAGATGGGCTATTGGTGCGACTTGGAGCATCCATACATCACATACGATAACAAATATATCGAAACCCTTTGGTATCTCCTCAAGCAGCTCTACGACAAGAACTTGCTTTACAAGGGATATACCATCCAGCCTTATTCCCCTGCCGCAGGTACGGGACTTTCGAGCCACGAGTTGAACCAGCCAGGTTGCTATCGTGACGTGAAGGATACCACCTGCACCGCCATCTTCAAGGCACTCGAACCTAAGCCAGAGATGCAGAACTGGGGTATGCCATGCTTCTTGGCATGGACCACCACTCCTTGGACATTGCCATCGAACACAGCTCTTTGTGTGGGACCAAAGATTGACTATGTCTGCGTACAGACCTACAACCCATACAATGCAGAGAAAATCAGTGCCATGATGGCAAAGGACCTTGTGAATGCGTATTTGAAGCCAGAAGGTGCAGAGCTTCCGATGGACGAATTCAAGCCAGGCGACAAGGTGGTGCCTTACCGCATCGTGGGAGAATTCAAGGGTACCGACCTCGTGGGCATGAAGTATCAGCAGTTGATGCCTTGGGTGAAGCCTTGCGAGAAGGTGGATGACAATGCTGCAGATTTCGTAAAGGCAGCAGCAGAGGCTCATCCTGAGAAAATCTTCAGCGTGGGCAAAGACCAATTCGTGGAAATGGAAGCAGAGGCATTCCGTGTGATTCCTGGCGATTATGTCACAACTGAAGACGGTACGGGTATTGTCCACATCGCTCCTACATTCGGTGCTGACGACGCCAAGGTGGCAAAAGCCGCTGGCATACCTTCCCTCTTCCTCATCAATAAGGGTGGTGAGACTCGCCCAATGGTGGACCTCGTGGGTAAGTACTACCTGATGGACGAACTGGCAGACGAGTTCATTGCTGCCTGCGTTAACAAGGAAGCATACAGCAAGCATGCTGGCGACTACGTAAAGAATGCCTATGCTCCTGAATTCAATGTGGATGGCAAGTACGACGAGAAAGCTGCTTCGAAGGCTGAGGACCTCAATATCGTGCTCTGCATGGAGATGAAGCAGGAAGGCATCGTCTTCAAGATTGAGAAGCATATCCACAACTATCCTCACTGCTGGCGTACCGACAAGCCTGTGCTTTACTACCCACTCGACTCGTGGTTCATCCGCTCTACCGCTTGCAAGGACCGCATGGTGGAACTCAACAAGACCATCAAGTGGAAGCCTGAATCAACAGGTACAGGACGCTTCGGCAAGTGGCTCGAGAACCTCAACGATTGGAACCTCTCTCGTTCTCGCTATTGGGGCACTCCACTGCCAATCTGGCGCAACAAAGACAGTCGCGAGGAAATCTGCATCGGTTCGGTGGAAGAGCTCTACAACGAAATCGAGAAGGCTGTGGCAGCTGGTGTGATGGCAAGCAACCCATTGAAGGACAAAGGATTTGTGCCTGGTGATATGGCACAGGAGAACTACGATAAGATTGACCTCCACCGTCCATACGTGGACGACATCAAACTGGTGTCAGCTACAGGCAAGGTGCTCACTCGTGAGACCGACCTCATCGACGTGTGGTTCGATTCTGGTTCCATGCCATACGCTCAGATTCACTATCCATTCGAGAACAAGGAAGCATTTGACAATCGCACTGTCTTTCCTGCCGACTTCATCGCTGAAGGCGTGGACCAGACTCGTGGATGGTTCTTCACGCTCCATGCCATCGGAACAATGGTATTTGATTCCGTTGCCTTCAAGGCAGTGATTTCCAACGGACTCGTACTCGACAAGAACGGACTGAAGATGTCGAAGCGTCTTGGAAACGGTGTGAATCCATTCGAATGCATTGAGAAATACGGAACCGATGCTGTGCGCTGGTACATGATTACCAACTCCCAGCCTTGGGACAACCTCCGTTTCGACCAAGAAGGAGTGGCAGAAGTGAGTCGCACATTCTTTGGCAAGCTCTTCCAAACATACTCATTCTTCACGATGTATGCCAATGTGGATGGATTCGATTACTCACAGCCTGACGTTCCATTCACTGAGCGTCCAGAAATCGACCGATGGGTACTCTCCGAACTCAACACCTTGGTGAAGAACGTACAGGAAAGCCTCGACGATTATGAGCCAACCCGTGCAGGACGTCTTATTCAGACATTCGTCATCGACAATCTCTCCAATTGGTATGTACGTTTGAACCGTAAGCGTTTCTGGGGTGGAGAAATGGATGCAGACAAACTTTCGGCTTATCAGACACTTTATATTTGTTTGGAAACTATCGCCAAACTCATTGCTCCTATCGCTCCATTCTATGCAGATCGCCTCTTCATGGACCTCATCCATGGCACAGGGCGTGAGAATGTGACAAGCGTTCATCTTTCACTTTATCCAAAAGTGGATGAGAGCTTGATTGACAACGAATTGGAAACACGCATGGAACTGGCGCAGCAAATTACTTCCATGGTTCTTTCTCTCCGAAAGAAGGAGCAAATCATCGTGCGTCAGCCACTGCAGACCATCTCCATTCCTGTCACCGATGCTCTACAAAAGGAGCGCATCGAGCAGATGAAGCAACTGATTCTCGACGAAGTGAACGTGAAGGAATTGCAGTTCGTGGAAGGTGGTGCAGGCATGCTCGTGAAGAAGGTGAAGTGCAACTTCCGTGTGATGGGTAAGAAGTTCGGCAAGATGATGAAAGCGGTGAGCAACGCCGTGGCAGAGCTCACTCAAGAGCAGATTGCAGAACTCGAAAGCAAAGGACAAATCACCATTCAGGCTGAAGGACAGGATGCCCTCATCGAATTGGCTGACGTGGAAATCTACAGCGAGGACATTCCTGGATGGACCGTTGCTAACGAAGGCTCCCTCACCGTGGCACTCGACATCAACATCACTCCTGAACTGAAGAACGAGGCTGTGGCTCGCGAAATCATTAAGCGCATCCAGGGTATCCGAAAGGACAGTGGTTTCGAAATCACCGACCGCATCCAAGTGGTCATCTCCGAGTCACCTGCTATTAGCGAAGCGCTTGCTGGATTCAAGGACTACATTGCCAGCCAGGTACTTGCCAACTCTATCGAGATGGGGCAACCTACCGAAGGTACAGAAGTTGATTTCGACGATTTCAAAGCCATCATTCATGTCAAGAAAGCATAAGTCTATATTATCCATTGCCCTCATACTGTTTGTCATCATCCTCGACCAACTCATCAAGGTCTGGGTGAAGACAAACATGTATCTAGGGGAAAGCATCCACATCACAGACTGGTTTCAGATACGTTTCATTGAGAACAACGGCATGGCGTTCGGTTGGGAAATGGGTGGTAAATACTTTCTCACCTCCTTCCGCATCGTAGCAGTGATTCTCATTGGCATCTACATCTTCCATCAAATCAAGAAGAACTCATCCACGGGCTTCATCGTGTGCCTCTCCTTGATTCTGGCAGGTGCAGCGGGCAACATCTTCGATTGCCTCTTCTATGGCATGATTTTCAACAACCCTCCTTACCCTGGAGTTGCACAACTCGTGGAATGGGGAACGGGTTACAGTGAATTCATGCTGGGACGAGTGGTGGATATGTTCTACTTTCCTCTTGTGGAATGGAACATGCCTCAGTGGGAATGGCTGAACAAAATTGCATTTCTCCCCGATGCAGGAGAGCATTGCATCTTCTTCTCCCCCATCTTCAACTTTGCTGATGCATCCATCAGTTGTGCCATCGTTGCATTGATTCTTTTCTATCACAAGATGTTCACAGAAAACGAAGATACCTCCCATTGCTCTGAATAAAAAACGTTATTTATTTTCACTCTACTCCCCTCGCCTCTTGGAGAGGGGTCGGGGGTGAGGCTTTATTCTTTATCTCCATGCGTAAGTTCCTTCTCTTCATCTTAGCTCTCGTCACTTTCTCCTCTTGCGAGAAAAGCACGACTCATGTCATTTCGAAGGGAAAGATGAAGAAGGTACTCTACGATTTCCATCTGGCTCAAGCCATGTCTGAGGACTTGCCATACAACGAACGGGAGAAGGCGACAGACTATATCCAAGCAGTGTTCGACAAGCATGGCATCACCCAAGAGGAATTCGACTCCGCCGTTGTTTGGTACAATGCCCACAACGAGGATTTGCAGGACATCTACAAGGACCTACAAACACTTTACACACAGGAGCAGGAGCAGTTGCAGCTCACCACAGGTAATGACGCTGTTGCCGCCTTCATTACAGAAGGAGGCGACACCGCCAACATCTGGTCGGGTCCTTCAACCATCTTGTTGAGAAATCGCAATGTATTGAATTTGAGTAAATTCACCATCAAGACCGACTCCACCTTCCACCACGACGATAAATTCATCCTCATGGGGGATGTGGAATTCGTGCTTGAAGACAAAAACATACACGATGTGTTCCTCAGTGCCTCCCTCGCCATTCGCAATTCTGAGGGAAAGACATTCAGTCAGGTGCGCCAGCTCAATAGCAACTCCGACTTCCGACTCGAAGTGTCATCCTCTTCAGGCAAGGAACTGAAGCAGATTTCCACCTTTTTCTATTATATAGGGAAATCCGACACCAAGAACTTCTGTATGGTCAACAACATCCGACTCATCCGAATGCACAAGAAGCGCGAAGAAGGACAAACCATGATTGGCGACTCGCTGAAGAAAGACGAACTCAAGCCAGTTGCTCCAACCCGTCAGCGTGGTCCACGTCTCACACCTGAGCAAATTCGCAAGAATGTGCAAGAAGACAGCGAGGAGAAAATCAAGATTCGCACCGCACCAGAAGTGAGAACACCAAACAAGTACGGTTCAAGAAAAAGAAGAAAAAAATAAAGGTTTACCATCATTCTACTCCCCTCGCCATTTGGAGAGGGGTCGGGGGTGAGGCTTTCATTCATCATTTCTATGCTTCGTCGAGTAGCCTCAAACATTGTCATCTTTTCCGAAAATGTTCAATACACCAATCATGTGTTGGAACTGTTCAATTCACGCGTAGTGAACCACTATCCACTTCGAGGTGAGATAGCGATGACGGAATGGCTCGGTGGAACCATTATCGTGGAAAACGGAAAGGCTTACCACATCACAAAGCACGCCGACGGAACTCAGCACAAACAATTGCTGTAGCTATAGCCACATTGAGCGATTCCGTTGATTCTCTTTCTGCAGGATAATTAGGTATGAATAGTTTTTCAGTCACCAAGTTCTCCACCTCCTTCGACACTCCCCTTCCCTCGTTGCCCATCACAATCAATCCACGCTGCTCCAACTGTCTTCCATACAGATTTTCTCCATCCAAAAAAGTGCCATAGACAGGCGTACCATTTGGCAAGTTTCCAATCATTTCCACTAAATCTACATAGTGCACCTTCACGTGTGCCAAACCACCCATCGTGGCTTGCACCGTTTTCGAATTATACACGTCAGCACAACCTTTTGAGCAAAACAGATGCTCGATGCCAAACCAAGCAGCCAGACGAATAATCGTGCCGAGATTGCCCGGATTCTGTACTTCGTCCAATGCCAGACACAACTCCTTCGAAGCGACGTTGGAATCAAGTTGCCAAATGGGTTGTTTCAACACCGCAAGAACCTGCTGAGGAGCCTCCAGACTGCTCATCTTCCGCAAATCATCGGCGGTGACAAAATCGATTTGCACCCCATTTAAATCGAAGTTCTGAAGTCGAGAAGCAAAATCAGAGCATTCCACCACTACCAAATAAGTAGGTTCAAACCCTGCATTCAGCAAATCGCCAACAATCTTGGGACCTTCAGCCACAAACACAGACTCAGCCTGTCGATGCTTTTTCATCTCAAGCGACTTCAGATATTTTATTTTGTTCTTGCTAATCATGTTGGCAAAGATAGCGAATTTAATTCTAATTCTTCATTTTTAATTTTTACTTTTTCATTTTTCATTTTTAATTATCTATCTTTGCAACCGAAATACGGTAGAACTACATCATCAATGAAGGGGATAAAAAAAGATTATTCAGCAAACAGAGTCAATGCTTCTCCATCCTCACAAAGAGGCTGGGGCTATTCTTTTTTGCATCTCTTCACTCTTCATTCTTCATTCTTCATTCTCCTTCTCACATTCGCCTCCTGTTCCGTCGATAAGTTCATCGAGGAGAATGAGTTGTACCTAAAGAAAGTGAAAGTGATTTCCACCAACAAGGAAGCCACCAAGGAGTACTACCTTTCGAACTACGTCCTCCAAACGCCCAATTCCAATTGGTTTGGTTTCAAGGTACCCATGAACATTTATTGTCTTTCCAACCCCAACAGCAACAGTTGGGTTTCGAAGACACTCCGCAAAATCGGTCAGAAGCCCGAAATCTACAGTGTGCAAAAGGCTTTCAACACCATCAGCGACATGGACCAAGTGCTGGCGAATGCGGGCTACACGCACAACTACATCGAGTTGAAGCAGGACGTGAAAGGGAAGAAACTGAAACTCACCTACATCGTTCACCCAGGAAAGAGGTATCAGGTTCGCTCCCTCAAAAGGAACGTGGAAGACTCCCACCTACAGCAAATCCTCTGCGAGCAAGACACTGCGAATTCTCTCCTTCGTGTGGGCATGCCGCTCGACATCAATCTGCTCAACCAGGAGCGCTCCCGCATCACGTCCATGCTACGAAATGTGGGCTACTATAAATTCAACAAGGACGACATCAGTTTCGAAGCTGATACCGCCAACGGAAACTACGATGTGGACCTCCGCATGAATGTGAGCCTGCACTTGGAAAATGGACGTTCCAACCCAGAGGAGCACACGCAATACAGAATAGGAGATGTCACCTTCCATACCGACATCATGGGAGATAGCACCCACCAAAACACAGTGGAGCACAAGGGTTCCACCATCTATTATTCCGAAAAACTGCATTTCCGTCCGAACCTCCTCACCTCAAACACACTGCTGAAGCCAGGAGAACTCTACAACGAAGACCATCAGCGACGCACCTACAACAATTTCATGCGCCTGAATGCCATCTCCTACTCCAACATCCGCCTCCAGCAACGGAACCAGAGCGACACGCTCGATTGCCATATCACCGTCAATCACGCACGTCCCCACTCTATCTCCTTCGACCTCGAAGGAACCAACTCGGCGGGCGACCTCGGAGCTGCCACCTCTTTCTCTTATCAGCACAAGAACATCTTCAAGGGTTCAGAAAATTTCTTGATAAAACTGCGTGGTGCCTACGAGGCAATTACGGGACTCGATGGATATGAGGGACACAGCTACACCGAACTGGGTGGAGAAATGCGCCTCTCCTTCCCCGGTTTCCTCCTTCCCTTTGTCAAAAAAGAATTTGGTTCCCGCCATCATGCAACGTCCGAAATCTCCCTGCAGTTCAACCGCCAAAACCGACCTGAATTCAATCGACGCGTCTTTTCTGCTGCATGGCGCTATCGCTGGCAAAGCCATCAGTCGCGCGTGCAACACCGCTTCGACCTCTTGGAAGTGAACTACATCAACATGCCGTGGATTTCTCGCACGTTCCGAGAGCAGTACCTCGACTCGTTAGGCAGGCAGAACGCCATTCTCCGCTACAACTACGAAAACCTGCTGATTACCAAACTCGGTTACTACTATAGTTACAACTCACTGGGCGTTGCCAATGCGAACACCTACGGAAAGAACGCCTACACCATCCGTTTCAATATTGAGACATCAGGCAATTTCCTTTGGGGATTGAGTCATGCAGCCCATTTTAGCAAGAACAACAACAGCCAATACGAATTCCTCGGCATTGCATACGCCCAATACGTGCGAGGCGATTTCGACTTTGCCAAGAGTTTCCGCATCGACAAAAACAACTCAGTGGCAATCCATGCAGCATTCGGTTTGGCATATCCTTACGGAAATTCCAATCAGTTGCCATTCGAAAAACGATACTTCTCGGGAGGTCCTAACTCCGTGCGAGGATGGACAGTGCGCTCGCTCGGTCCAGGCGCCTACAAGGGAGCAGACCGACAAATCAACTTCCTGAACCAAAGTGGAGATATCAAGCTCGATTTCAGTGTAGAGTATCGAGCCTTCCTATTTTGGAAACTCAATGGAGCACTTTTCGTTGACGGAGGAAACATCTGGACCATCCGTCAATACCAAGACCAACCAGAAGGCGAATTCCGTTTCGACAAATTCTACAAGCAAATCGCCTTCAGCTACGGCATCGGTCTGCGTCTGAACCTCGATTTCTTTATCGTTCGCTTCGATGCTGGTATGAAAGCCATCAACCCTGCCTACGATACAACCCGTGAGCACTACCCTATCGCTCATCCTAATCTGGATCGCGACTTCGCCTTCCACTTCGCCATCGGTCTGCCATTCTAATTAAATACAGCTCAGTCTCTATATATTCGAAATTTTGTGACATTTGTACATTTGTACATCAAAAAATTTTGTTAACTTTCATTCACATTTCATAAGAAATACGTTTACTTTTATTAAGAATATTAATTATATAAATATACCATTAAATATCTCCGTATGGTGAAGAGTTCCCGAAGCCTTAGCCATGTCAAAATTTCTTAGAACTTCTGCAGGCGATATGAAGACAGACTTGTTAGAATAGCTGCGATATATAAGTAGGACATCATGTGAAGAGATTACTCCAAAATGTCAGAGGAAGAGGATATTTGAGGTTCGGGAACTCTTCACCATACGGAGTTAAATATAATATAAAAAATATTTTTAATTATAATATTATTTATAATATTATAATTAAAATTCAATCCGTGATTTTTCTCTTCTCACTAAATGTGAAAAGAAGTTAACAAAAAAATTTGATGTACAAATGTACAAATGTACAAATGTCACAAAAATCATTAACTATATACTATAAAATAAAATTAATTGATATAAATCAAAATAATTCCCTTCTGTTTGGGCTTTTAACTGAAAACGTGTATAATTTCATTGTTTTCAGAGGGAAGCCCAGTCTGATTTTTACACTGCACCACTACGACACATACACTCCACCGCTACTACACAAACACTGCACCACTCGCACGAATGATTTGCACCGCTTTCACTGCATTTGTACTGCGTGAAGCGTGAAGTGTGAAGCGTGAAGTAGAGAATTATAAACAAGACTCAGACATCTGTTTTTTCCTTGAACTTCTTTTCACGGTTAACATCACGCTAAAAGTTCCGCTGTAAAAAGCAAGAAATATAACAACAAAAGGCACAACGAATGCATAAAATACGTATCTTTGCAGTCAAATTCAAAATTTTTTTTCTTTAAATATGTATAGAACACATACCTGCGGAGAACTCCGCATTGAAAACGTGGGACAAAGCGTCACACTGGCAGGATGGGTGCAGCGCGTACGCAAGATGGGCGGCATGACATTCGTGGATTTGAGAGACCGCTACGGCATCACTCAGTTGGTATTCAACAGCGAAACGAATCAGGAACTGAATGAGCGTGCCAACAAACTGGGGCGCGAATACGTGATTCAGATTGTCGGAACAGTGAATGAGCGCTATAGCAAGAATGCGAATATTCCAACGGGTGACATTGAAATCATTGTCAACGAACTCAACCAGCTCAATGCCAGCGAGGTTCCTCCATTCACGATTGAGGACCAGTCGGATGGTGGTGACGATATTCGCATGAAATACCGTTATCTCGACCTGCGACGTTCATGTGTGCGCAAGAACCTCGAACTGCGCCACAGGATGTGCATCGAGGTGCGCAACTACCTCTCCAACCTCGGTTTCCTCGAGGTGGAAACACCGATGCTCATTGGTTCCACTCCTGAGGGTGCTCGTGACTTCGTGGTGCCTTCCCGTATGAACCCAGGTCAGTTCTATGCACTTCCTCAGAGCCCTCAGACCTTGAAGCAGTTGCTGATGGTGGCAGGTTTCGACCGTTATTTCCAAATCGTGAAGTGTTTCCGCGATGAAGATTTGCGTGCCGACCGTCAGCCTGAATTCACTCAGATTGACTGCGAGATGTCGTTTGTCACGCAAGAGGACATCATCCAGACTTTCGAGGGCATGGCAAAGCATTTGTTCAAGACACTCCGCGGCGTGGAAATCAACGAGCCATTCCTTCGTTTACCTTGGGCTGAAGCTATGCGCCGATTCGGTTCGGACAAGCCAGATATGCGCTTTGGCATGGAGTTCGTGGAACTGATGGACACGCTGCAATGCGGCACCTTCCCTGTGTTCGACAATGCTGCCTACATAGGCGGTATCTGCGCACCAGGTTGTGCTGTATATACCCGTAAGCAACTTGACCAATTGACCGACTTCGTGAAGCGTCCTCAAATTGGTGCGAAGGGTTTGGTTTATGCACGCGTGCAGGAAGACGGCAGCGTGAAATCGAGCGTGGATAAGTTCTACACTGCTGAGCAGCTCGATGCACTGAAACAGAAGATGGATGCCAAGCCAGGCGATTTGATTCTCATCCTCTCGGGTGAGGATGCCATGAAGACTCGCAAGCAGCTGTGCGAACTGCGTCTCGAAATGGGTGAGCGCCTCGGACTTCGCGATAAGAATAAGTTTGCCCTCCTGTGGGTAACAGAATTCCCTATGTTTGAATGGAGCGATGAAGAGCAACGCCTCATGGCGATGCACCACCCATTCACCCACCCTATGGATGAGGACATCGCCTTGCTCGACACAGACCCTGCTGCCGTGCGCGCTGATGCTTACGACATGGTTTGTAATGGTATCGAAGTGGGTGGCGGTTCTATCCGTATCCACGACCCTAAGCTTCAGGCAAAGATGTTTGAGATTCTGGGCTTCACACCAGAACGCGCTCAGGAGCAGTTTGGTTTCTTGATGAATGCCTTCAAGTATGGTGCTCCACCTCACGGAGGATTGGCTTACGGTTTGGATCGCTGGGTAAGCATCTTTGCTGGACTCGACTCCATCCGCGACTGTATCGCATTCCCTAAGAATAATTCGGGACGCGACGTGATGCTCGATGCTCCTGCTGCTATCGACCAAAAGCAACTCGACGAGCTGTTCTTGAAAATCGACTTAAAGGAAAGGGAAAATTAAAAATTAAAATATTAGGAAAGAAATTAGAATAATTAGAATAATTATATCAGAAATTGTGTGTTTGAAATAATACCAAATTTTTGGAGAAATTATTCTAATTATTCTAATTTCTTTCCATATAAAATATGATTTGTACTAACTTATTTCTTAAACGTTACTTAACATCCTTTTTCCATTTCATTTTAAAAAACTGCTTGTTTTCCCCATTCAATCGGAATAGGATTTTTCCATCGGGGTCGATGAGGAACTTGGTGGGAAAGACTGACACTCCGTATTTTTCCGCTAAACTATTCTCCTTTGTATCTCTCACCTGAGTCCATTTCAGTTTATAATCCTCCACGATTTCTTTCCATGCTCTTTCCTCATCGTGGCAATCCACACTGATGATTACCAATTCCTCCCGATGCTTCTTGTGGAATCTCTTCATGTCGGGAAGTTCCTTCATGCAGGCTTGGCACCACGTTCCCCAAAAATCCAACAGCACATATTTCCCTCGCAAAGCACTGAGAGAAACTTCATTTCCTTCTTTATCGGAAGTAGTGAAATCTGGAGCCATTTGAGCCTGCAAGCCCAAAGGGAAAAGCATCCATGTGATATATAATATAAGGTATCTCACATTCATTTTCTGAAACAACTTGTTTTGCGTGCAAAAATAGAAATTTAAAATGGAAAGCGCAAAATGATGTTGTAAAATTCATACATTTCATAAAAAATGTTTTCGCATTTTGCTATCTCCCTATTTTGTCGTACCTTTGCATAAATCATTCATGAATGGGAAGACTCTTAGCAATAGATTATGGTAAAAAGCGAACAGGCATTGCAGTAACTGATATTCTGCAAATTATCGCGAACGGACTTTGCACTGTTGAAACACCTAAACTCTTAGATTTTTTGGCTGACTACCTTTCGAAAGAATCTGTGGAGCGCATCATTGTTGGGCAACCCAAGCAAACCAACGGAGAAGATTCCGAAAACATGAAGCGTATCACTCCCTTTGTGAACCGACTTCGCAAACTCTACCCCTCTATTCCTATCGTATTCTACGACGAGCGTTTTACTTCCGTTTTGGCACATCAAGCCATCCTTGAAAGTGGCATCGGGAAGAAGGAGCGACGAGAAAACAAAGGACTTGTGGACAAAATCAGTGCCACCATCATTTTGGAGGATTATATGGCTGCTGCTAAAGCGTGAGGCGAGAAGAGTGAAAGAATATTAGGAGCCTTGCGGATGGCAATTTAGTTTTGAATTTTTAATTTCAATTTATTAATGATACTTCCAATGTATATTTTCGGCCAACCTGTACTTCGTAAGGTGGCTGAAGACATTCCAACAGATTATCCTAACCTGAAGGAACTCATCGACAATATGTTTGAAACGCTGAAAAAGGCAGAAGGCGTGGGACTTGCTGCTCCTCAAGTGGGTTTGCCTATCCGTGTGGTAGTTATCGACCTCGACTGCATCAGTGAGGATGAGCCTCAATTCAAGGGTTATCTGAAAGCCTTTATCAACGGACATATTATTGAATCGAGTAAAGAAGAGAATAGTTTCGAAGAGGGTTGCCTCTCTGTTCCTGGCATTCACGAAAGTGTGAAACGTCCCGAAAAGGTGCGCATCCAGTATCTCGATGCCGACCTTCAGCCACACGATGAATGGGTGGACGGATTTGTGGCACGCGTCATTCAGCATGAGTTCGACCACTTGGAAGGCAAAATGTTTGTGGACCGCCTCAGTCCTCTCCGCAAACAAATCATCAAGAAAAAACTGCTTGCCATGTCGAAAGGTAAATATCAGTGTGGTTACAAAACCAAAGCAAATCACTAATCCGGAAGAGAAACGCATAAGAAAGGAAAAATGCTCCAACGCATCATCTATATAGTTTGTTTTCTTGCATGTTCACTCTGTTCTGAGGCGCAAATCAACACACAAAGAATGATGGATGTGGGGCGCAATGCGCTCTACTTCGACGATTATGCGTTGTCCATTCAATACTTCAACCGAGTTATTCTTGCTAAACCCTATCTCTACGAGGCTTATTATTACAGAGGTGTAGCAAAGTTCTATCTGGAGGATTTCTTGGGAGCTGAGCAGGATTGCTCGGAAGCCATCAACATCAATCCATACTTCCCAAAAACCTACGAACTACGAGGTCTGTCGAGAATCAATCTCGGAAAATATGAATTGGCGGAACAAGACTACAGAATGGCTTCCGAAGTGCAGGCTGAAAGCAAAGCCATCTGGCATAACTGGATTCTCTGTAACATCGAACTGAAGGAGTTTGAGCGTGCCGATTCCATTTCGAGCATATTCATCAAGCATTGGCCTAAATATGCCGATGGCTACATGATGAAGGCACAAATCCAGATGGAACTGAAGGACACGACCCAAGCGGAAGTGCTTGTGGATAGTGCACTGAGTGCAGACAAATACAATGTGCCATCTCTCTCCCTCAAAGCCTCCTTGCTGATGAATCGTGAGGAGTGGAAAGAGGCTGAAACAACATTGGCAGAGGCAATCCGACTTCAACCCAAGAACACACGAAACCTCATAAATCGAGCGCTCGCACGCTACCATCAGAACAACCTGCGCGGTGCCATGTCGGACTACGACCTCGCACTGGATATCGACCCAAAAAACTTTGTGGGACACTACAACCGAGGATTGCTCCGCACGCGTGTGGGAGAAGACAACCTCGCCATCGAGGATTTCAACTTCATCCTGAAAATAGACCCAACGGATGTGATGGCAATCTATAACCGAGCTGAATTGCTCTTCGACACAGGCGATTATCGTGGTGCCATCCGAGATTATACCACACTAATTCAAACCTATCCAAACTTCCTGCAAGGCTATCAGCGTCGTGCTGAAGCCAAGCGCAAAATTGGCGATGTGAAGGGTGCACTGAAGGATGAGGACCATATCATTCGTGAACAAATCGCGCACCGCTATGGGTATCAATCGAAAGCCAGCAAGACGGCTACGACTCGAAAGAAGAGCGAAATCGACCTCGATGATTATCAAGCTCTTGTGGTGGATGACGAGGAAAAGAAGGAATACGAAAGCGAATACCGCGGTAAGATTCAGAATAAGGAAGCAGAAATGAAGCTGCTGCCTCCAATGTCATTGACGTCGTATCAAATTGCAGCAAATGCTCCTAATCCTTATTTCGACACAGCCCTGGAACATCTGCTTGTGGAGGAATACGAACCAGCTATTCTGGATTTCACGGAAGCAATCAACAACCAGCCGAACATGGCTGAAGCATACTATAATCGTGCCTACACTTACGCAGCAACACGTAAATACAATTTGGCACTGGAGGACCTAAACAAAGCCATCCAACTTCGTCCACAATTCCCTCAAGCTTACTTCAACCGAGGTATTGTGAAAATCTTCATGGGCAAGAACGATGATGCCACTGCCGACCTTAGCAAGGCGGGAGAATTGGGTATTTATCAGGCTTATAGCATCATCAAACAGAATGCAGCAAAGAAGAAAAAGTAGAGATGAAAGAGAGATTTTTTGCATCTCATTTTATTAATAAGGAGAAAAGTGTTAACTTTGCACGATTATTACGCTTAAGGCAATATAAAAACAAAACATATCATGATTAAAATTACATTCCCAGACCAATCAGTGCGCGAATACGAGGCTGGTGTAACAGGTCTGCAAATCGCTGAAAGCATTAGTTCTCGCCTTGCTCAGGATGTCATTGCATGTGGTGTGAACGGCGAAACAACTGAACTCAATCGTCCAATCAACGAAGATGCAAACTTCGTGCTTTACAAGTGGGACGATGAAGAAGGAAAGCATGCTTTCTGGCACACTTCTGCCCACCTCATGGCAGAAGCTCTTCAGGAACTCTATCCAGGCACTCAGTTCGGTATTGGTCCTGCTATTGAAAACGGATTCTACTACGACGTGATGCCACCTGAGGGAGTGAAGCTTTCGGATGCGGATTTCCCAAAGATTGAGAAGAAAATGCAGGAACTTGTGCAGCGCAAGGAAGCATTGGTGCGTCAGGACATTTCCAAGGCAGATGCCTTGAAATTCTTTGGCGACAGAGGTCAGAGCTACAAGAATGAACTCATTGAAGAGCTCGAAGATGGACATATCACGACATACACCCAGGGCAACTACACAGACCTTTGCCGTGGTCCTCACCTCATGAACACCGCTCCTATCAAGGCTGTGAAAGTGCTTTCGGTTGCTGCTGCTTATTGGCGTGGCGACGAGAAGCGCCCAATGATGACTCGTGTGTATGGCATCAGCTTCCCTAAGAAGAAGATGCTCGACGAGTATTTGCTCAAACTGGAAGAGGCAAAGAAGCGCGACCACCGCAAGATTGGTAAGGAAATGGAACTCTTCTTCTTCTCCGACCGTGTGGGTAAGGGTCTCCCAATGTGGCTTCCTAAGGGAACTGCACTCCGTATCCGCTTGCAGGATTTCCTTCGCAAAATCCAGAAGCGCTATGGCTATCAGGAAGTGATCACTCCGCATATCGGTAGCAAGAGCCTCTACGTTACTTCGGGTCATTACGCACACTATGGCAAGGATTCTTTCCAACCTATCCACACACCTGAGGAGGATGAGGAATACATGCTCAAGCCAATGAACTGCCCTCATCACTGCGAAATCTTTGCTTGGCAGCCTCGTTCCTACAAGGAATTGCCAATCCGCATCGCTGAATTCGGTACCGTATATCGCTACGAGCAGAGCGGTGAGCTTCATGGACTCACTCGTGTTCGTTCTTTCACTCAGGACGATGCACACATCTTCTGCCGCCCAGACCAGGTGAAGGAGGAGTTCATGCGTGTGATGGACATTATTTTCATCGTGTTCAAGGCTCTCGATTTCAAGGATTTCGAAGCACAAATCAGTCTTCGCGACCCTAACGACAAGGAAAAGTACATCGGTAGCGACGAAGTTTGGGAAGAGGCAGAACGTGCCATCATCGAAGCGTGCGAGGAAAAGGGTCTCAAGGCTCGTGCAGAAACAGGCGAGGCAGCTTTCTATGGTCCTAAGCTCGACTTCATGGTGAAGGATGCTATTGGCCGTCGTTGGCAGCTTGGTACGATTCAAGTGGACTACAATCTCCCAGAGCGCTTCAAGCTCGAATATACAGGTTCCGACAACGAAAAGCATCGCCCAGTGATGGTTCACCGTGCTCCATTCGGTTCCCTCGAACGTTTCACTGCCGTTCTCATTGAGCATACTGCAGGTAACTTCCCTCTCTGGCTCACTCCTGACCAAGTAGTGATTCTTCCTATCTCTGAAAAGTTCAACGAATATGCTGAGCAAGTAAGTGCTTACTTGAATGAGCATGATGTACGTGCTACGGTAGATGACCGAAACGAAAAGATAGGTCGCAAGATTCGCGATAACGAGCTGAAACACATCCCTTACATGCTCGTTGTTGGTGAAAAAGAACAGAACGAAGGTACTGTTTCCGTAAGAAAACGTGGTGCTGGAGACGAAGGAAGCATGAAATTTGAAGATTTTGCAAAGAAAATTGAAGAAGAAGTTCGTCAAATGACAGAAAATTTCTAACTTTGCACCCGATTTTGGATTTATGTGAGCCTTCGGGCTCACTTTCAATTTAAATTTTCAATTAAAAAAGTTTAAAGTTTAACGTTTAACGTTTAACGAAGTTACACTTCTCCGCGAAAACTTAGAACTTAAAAACTCAAAAACTTAAAAACTCAAAAACTTAAAAAAACCGGTAAGAGCCACAGTTAATGAAAGGTGACAAAAACAAGTTTCAGTACAGAATCAACGAACAGATTCGTGTACGCGAAGTGAGAATCGTTGGCGAGGATATTGAATCTACAGTAATGCCAACACGCCAAGCACTACAACTTGCAGAAGAAAAAGGAGTTGACCTCGTAGAGATTTCTCCTAATGCTCAGCCGCCGGTTTGTCGTCTCATCGAATACTCCAAATTCATCTATCAACAGAAGAAGAAGCAGAAGGAGATGAAGGCGAAGCAGGTAAAAATTGAATTGAAAGAAATCCGATTCGGACCTCAGACCGCTGAAGCCGACTACAACTTCAAGCTGAAGCACGCAGTGGAATTCCTCAACGATGGCAACAAGGTGAAAGCCTACGTGTTCTTCAAGGGACGCTCCATCGTGTTCAAGGAGCAAGGCGAAGTACTTCTTCTTCGTTTCGCTAACGACCTCGAGGAAATTGCCAAAGTGGAAAGCATGCCAGTACTTGAAGGAAAGCGCATGAGCATCATCCTCGCTCCAAAGAAAGCTGGACAGCCAAAGAAGAGCCAGCAGAAGATGGATGCAGAAAAGGCTAAGGCAAATGCAGAAGCAAAGGCAAAGGTTAATGCAGAAGTTGCAAAACCAACCCCTGTGGTTGAAGCAACTGAAGAATCAGAGAAGAACGAGTAGGAGTAATCTGTGGACAACCCCACCAATTCCTCACTCCTCACTTCTCATTTATACCTAAACAACATGTGCGTAACGTCCTGGTATATACGTTGCCACAGCTAATAATAATTAAAACATAAAGAAAAAATGCCAAAAGTAAAAACCAGCTCAGCTGCCAAGAAGCGTTTCAAGCTTACTGGCACAGGAAAGATTAAGCGTCAGCACGCTTACCACAGTCACATTCTGACTAAGAAGACCAAGAAGCAGAAGAGAAATCTCGACCACAGCGCAATTGTCGTAAAGGCAAACCGCAAGCAGGTTCTTGACCTCCTCGTTCTTCGTTAATCCAAATTCAGTTTGAGAAAACGAGAAAAGAAATCTTTCCAAGTAAACAAAAAGTTAAACCGAATGATTAGCATAAAGTTCACGAAGTAGAAATGCCGTGGCGCTAACATTCAAAAAGAATCAAAATTATGCCAAGATCAGTAAATCACGTAGCATCACGTGCAAGAAGAAAGAAGATTTTGAAGCGCGTTAAGGGTCAGTTTGGTGCCCGTAAGAACGTGTGGACAGTTGCAAAAAATGCCTATGAGAAGGGTCTCACCTATGCATACGTAGGCCGCAAGCTCAAGAAGCGCGAGTACCGTTCACTTTGGATTCAGCGTATCAATGCAGCAGCTCGTCTTGAAGGTATGTCTTACAGCCAGTTGATGGGTGCCATCCACAAGGCAGGTATCGAAATCAACCGCAAGACTCTTGCCAACCTTGCAATGAATAACCCTGAAGCATTCAAGGCTATCGTTGATAAGGTGAAGTAGTAGAAAACACTACACACAAACTACAAATAGCAAACACCCAGCAGTCCATCGATTGCTGGGTGTTTCTTTTACCTATACTTTTTATTCTTCGAAAAAAGAAACTATCATTATCTCATTTCCTTTTTATTCATTCACCAAGCACCTTCCATTCTTCGACATTCCCTCTGCTGAAATATACATCTGCTCGCAAGTGGAGTTGTTATAAAACTCAATTGTTGCTTTTCCCTGAGCATCCGTTTTCACCGAAGGTTGCCAATAAATGGTACGTCGGAAATCATCCATCGGAGGAATCACAGAATAATCCTCCATCTCAAATTTGCTTGGCACATTGAATCCCTGGAAATGCGTATTGCGATGTCCTTTCTTGCTGGCGGTAGAGTAAGTGGGATGTGTATAGACAAAGAAGATGGCAGGGCTATTTCCTTCAATATCAGAGCATATAATATAGGAATTCATCACATTTGCCTGCTCCACGATATATACCGATTTCACCTCATCGAGAAAGGTAGGCATTGGCTCAATATTGGGTTCTTTAACATTGAAAGAATTAATTCGAGTTGCACCGAGACTCGTAGTTCCAGCATACTTGTTATTTAAAATCCAAACAATTGGCCTTCCATTGTAACTTGGACCATCTATAAAGAAATTGCCACTGCTGTCACTTGTCTCAGCTGCAATAAACTTGATTGAAGGGTCTGGGGTTTCACTATTCATATCTTGACTGAAAGTCAAATCCGTTCTTTCCAAGAATTTATTACGGGATGAAAGCCATTGATAGACAGTAGGTTGAACTTCTCCCTTATCAGCTATCTCATCACTGGCTGCGTCACAATCATAGAAAAGCAACGCCTTGCGCCTTCCGTTATTCTCATTATACCATCCTCCATCGAAGTCAGTCCAATAGTGCTTCTTTGCTTTTACTTTCACTGTTTGGGTAACAAACTCCCGCTTACCCACTCGTCTTCTTAACGCACCATCCTCACCATCACCAAATTCATTAGTTGCGTCAACTTTCTTTGGTTTGAAAAAATTAGCTTTATTCTTTGGAATCATGGAAGTTTCCAACGAGGAAAGGTAACGTGATTTAGGAGAGAAGTGTCGATTGATAGCAACAATATAACTTTTCAACTTATCTTCCAAACGGGTTTGGATGGATAATTTCCATTCTTCTTCTATATCAGGCAGCACAAAAGCATAATTTCCCGCTGAGTCCGTCCGACATTCACCGCTCAGATGTGCTCCATCTTTATTGTATAAATAGGCAGTCAAATCCACACCATTCACAGGATTCTTTTTAATCCATGCAGAAAGCGAAGGACGGAGTTGTCCAAATATATACAAATGGTCTTCAATTTGCTGAATGTTCTCAAAAGGATGAGTTCCCGCTATCAAATTCCAATCATATCGACGCCATCCTTGCACCAGCATCAGTGTATCAGCGGCTAAACGATGTTCTTTATCATCTGCCTCAAAATAGTAGTCGGGATTAGCCACGTATCCACCCAACTCGCTTCCCAACAGCATCCAGGTATGAATACTCCCCTGCTTTCCGTTTGTGAGTGTACCAGCATCCATGGCAGAAAAAGAGAAATCTGCATTAGGGGCAGTCTGCACATCAAACTTCACCTTTCCACAAGGAGAAAGCGTTTCCGTCTGGGTGGTAAATCGAATGGAATCCACATCATTCACTCGAGGGCAAATAAAGAAAAGTCGTTCAGCTTGGATTTGTCCATTTGTGGAGAACAAAGTAAACTGATTCACTCCTGGGCGAAGTAGATTTCTGTCTATTTCCAATTGCACAGCAGATTCCGATTTCAAGGTATCTGCTCTCACAATCCGTCCTCCATTCATGATGGTGTATCCAAGAAGCCTCCCATGCATGGCAGGAGTGCTCATCATCAGAATCTTCACATCTCCCTCATCCACCGCATTCACTCTCACCACACATCCCTCAGCCTTCGGAGCAGGCAAACTGAAAGTATGAAGTTTTTTCTCCTCGTCTGTCAGAATCAATGTCAGTTTTTCTCCCTGCGGTATGATTTCGAAAATTCCTCTTCCATCGTCGCCAGAACGTACCACGGCAAGCGCTTCTTCCGTTTCATTTTTAATCACTCCTCGAGTGGGAACAGGGGTTCCATCCTTATCAGTTACCACAAATGCCACCCTACTCTGCAATCCTCTCACCAAATCTCCTCCTTCTGGATAGAAACTCACATTGAATCCCTTTGCTTTTCGTCTCTTTCCATCTTCTGCCTCCAAAGCATTCTCATCCTCATCCCTATCCCTTTCAGGTAAACGATGTCGGAAACTCAATTCATCAATCGTAGGCTTTGAATAATCCCCTTCTTGCTCAGGTTCTTTGAAAATAGGAAACACACGAGAAAAAGCCGTAGCATCACCAAAATTCATCATGTAGCGAGTGAAAGCACGCACCTCATAGAAACCTGTACCAAGAATACTATCAAGCAATATATCTCCTTGAGCCTCACCGTTTTCCACTTTCAACTTTCGCTTTTGAATCACATCGCCACTTGGATTCAAAAGTTCAACATACAAAACCTTGCTGATATTACTGGGAGCACCTGTATCTGCCCTTCGCAAATACGCCTTAAACCAAATCCGTTCTCCTTTGAAATATCCCGTATTGTCGAAATGCAAATACACTTTTTCCTGGGGCATCGACTCATTGAAAAGCATGGCATGCTTCACGTATGTCAGCACACTATCAGTCTGTTTGTCCAAATCTTGTGCGAAAGCAAAACAGGAACAAATACAAGTAAGGACAAATATACAAAGCCTTTTTTTCAATATCATACGCCAAGAATTCTTTATGTTTCAGAAAGGAGAATCAATGAGCATTAATAATGAAATCCAGATAATCAGGAAGGACTGACAGTCGAAGTGGCACGCAAGATTTTTCTCGCAAGAAACGTCCATCGAGACTGATGCTTGCCTTGCCCACATCCGTAAATTCCAACTTTTCAAGTCGGTATGGATGCACATTCTTATAATTCAAGAACTGACCCTTGCCCAACATCCAGAATCCCTGAAAAAGTTGCCACCATTTCGGACGGGTAATCACCGACATGTCCAAAAAGCCATTATATGGAACAGCATTCGGAGTTTGTCCATAGCCCGTAGCATTTCCGATGCAAATCGACATCACATTTTGCCGCTCCTTCTCTGTGTCTGCCACAAAAGCAATGTTGAAAGACTTGCGAGAAAAAATCTGTCCGATGAAAATTGGAATCAGAGACAGTTTTTTGGAAGGAATCAAACTCTGATAACGATTTGTCAATTCAACGAGACGGGCACCTAAACCTATATTCACGCAATTAAGAAAATAGCGCACCTGCTGAGCATGATTCTCATCCTCATACTTACAAACTCCCACATCTATTCTCTTCAACCTTCGAGCAAGTATGTTATCCACTGCCTGCTTGAAACTATCCACAGGAATATCCCAAAACGAAGCAAAATCGTTTCCTATTCCCGCAGGAATCATACCCAACGCGAAGCCTTCAGGTAGCAATGGCAGAGACAACACACCGTTGATAACGTCATTCAGAGTACCATCGCTGCCTATAACAACCAAGGTCTTGCATCCCTGTTGGCATAATTCTCTTGCCTTTTGTCCAATCTCTTCTTTTCCGTCAGAGGCAAAAAACTCATATACCACTCCCTTTTCTTCCACGTAGGGACGCACTTGCTCCCAGCGTTTCAGAACTTTTCGAGAGTGGCTATTACATACAATGCCCCAGGTGTTTGGGTTTCCAAAAACTTTTTCAGAACACCCCATCAAATAGACAATTGGTCGAGTACCTTAATCAAATTCTTATTCATTGGTTTATCGCTACGAATGGCATCAGCAAACGGCACATAGATAACTTCATCATTGCGAATGCCAATCATCACATTGCGCTGTCCATCCATCAAAGCGTCAATAACTCCTGCACCCAAACGAGTGGCAAGAATGCGGTCTCGTGCTGTAGGACTACCTCCACGCTGCAAGTGTCCAAGTATAGAAACACGCACATCGTATTGAGGATACTCCTTCTTCACTCGTTCTGCATAGAACATGGCACCACACTTTGGACTTTCGCTCACGATAACAATACTCGAGTTCTTGCTCTTACGAATGCCTCGTCCAATGAAATGCTCCAATTGGTCGGCATCAGTACTATCCTCAGGGATAATGGCAGCCTCCGCTCCACTGGCAATGGCACTGTTCTGAGCCAAGAAACCAGCATCACGTCCCATCACCTCCACGAAAAAGATACGCTCATGACTGTTGGCAGTGTCACGAATCTTATCCACGCACTCCACAATCGTATTCAACGTCGTGTCGTATCCTATCGTAAGGTCCGTGCCATAAAGGTCATTGTCAATCGTTCCAGGCAAACCAATGCAAGGCACATTATACTCCCGAGCAAAATTGTGAGCACCCGTCAGTGAACCATTTCCACCTATCACTACCAAGGCATCAATGCCTTCCTTCTGCATAGTGGCGTATGCCTTTTCACGTCCCTCTGGAGTCATAAACTCCTTGGAACGAGCACTTTTCAGTATCGTACCACCACGAGCCACGATATTGCTCACACTCTCAGAGGTGAATTCTTTGATTTCGTCGTTAATCAAACCATCATAACCACGATAAATACCCTTCACCTTAAATCCCTTGCTGATAGCAGTACGAGTCACCGCACGTATAGCAGCATTCATACCTGGTGAGTCACCACCCGAGGTCAATATTCCTATGCAATTAATCCTTCTCATATTGAATCATTTTTAAAACAGTCCTTTTAAAGTCTTCATTCTCAGTAAGCTTCGGTTCTGCCGAAGCCTTTTTTTACGTTAGTGTGTCAGCCAGAAGACAAGCATACCAGCTGCCCAAGCCACAGCCACACGCCAAACGATATGTCTCCAGTACCACGAAAGACGGATGTTTTCCACCTCCACCACTGCATGTCCAGCCAATGTTCCCACATAAAGCAAGCAACCACCAATGGCGCTGCAGAAGGAAAGCATCTGCCAATAACTACCATCCATCACCGTATCAGGAGTGCTATTCAGTTCAAACATATTCATTCCAGACATCACGAATGGGATATTATCCACAACACAAGAAAGCAAGCCCGTAATGGCACCGTAGGCATACACATTATGGAAATTCTGAGTAAGGAAATCACGTGCAGCATCCAAAGCACCACATTCCTTCAGTGCACCTACACCCAGTGAGATACCGATATAATAAAGAATCAGCTGACTACCGATAAATTCCGTGTTTCTGATATAATCCCTACGAACAAAGAAGATATTGCCATTCAAGCGAAAAGTAAATGCACCTTCCAACACCCAAATCAACGCCAACACACACATGGCTCCCAAGAAGGCAGGGAAATGCGTGATGGAAGAAAAGGTTGGAATGGACCACAAGCCCACAATACCCACAACAAGCATCACACTTTTCTGCCAAGGTGCAAGCAACGAATCATCGCCACGATACGAGCGAATGAACGAATAGGTTTCTACCCTACCATGTATCAAGAATGACAACAGGAGATTGAACACGCAAAGTGAGATGAAACAAGGTAGGAAAAGTCCCGCAGCAAATGATGAAGCCGTCACCACTCCTCTCACCCACAGCATCAACGAAGTCATGTCGCCAATCACAGTGAAGGCACCACCCAAATTGGCAGCGATGAGAATGGCACAAGCATAAATCACCCTCTGACGATGATTGCTTACCAACTTACCCATAATCGACATCATCAACACCGCAGTTGTCAAATTATCCACATTGGCAGAAATCACGAAAGTGATGAGCGTGAGCGACCAAAGGAATCGCTTACCACTACTCATGCGCAACCACTTGATGAGGGAATCGAATACACCATCATGGAACATCACCTCCAGGATGGTATTTGTAGCAATCAAGAAGAGAATGACAGAACAAGCCTCGATGATATAATGAGTCATCAGGTGTTGCGACACAAAACTGCCCACCGTCAAACCCCTTATCTCGTGCGTAGCCTGATAAGCGGCATACTCCTCAGGATGCATCAATTGCAAGAAATCTCCCGCCTCAAAAATATAGAGAATCCAGACAATGACTCCGCAGAACATGGCTACTGCTGCTCGGTTGATGTGGTTGATTCGAACTGTACTCATCAACAAATAGCCTGTGATCAGCACCGCAACTATTATAAGAGTCATCATTACCATTTGGAAGGGAAGCTTAGGTGAAAAGGGGTTGTGTATTTTCTGGCTAAGAGAGCGACAAGCGGGACTCGAACCCGTGACCCTCGGCTTGGGAAGCCGATGCTCTACCAACTGAGCTATTGTCGCAAATCAGCGTTCTTCTCGCAATTTCACCGCAAAATTAACAAAAGAAAATCGCAAAGCAAAAAGAGATTGAAAGTTTTTTTGTATTTTTGCAAAAAATCACAGATTCAAGCACCTTCCTGTGCTTTATAACACGTTATATTGACCATATTCCCATTCATCAAATCCGTAAATAGTAAATTCGTAAATCCGTAAATCTCTCGATGATTCTCAAGCATCTCACCATATTAAACTATAAGAACATAGCCGACGCCGACCTCAACTTCTCGCCCAAAATCAACTGTTTTGTGGGTAGCAACGGAGAAGGCAAGACCAATGTGCTCGATGCCATCCATTTCCTCTCGTTCACCCGAAGCGCCACCAACACGATTGACGCCCTGAACATTCGTCACAATGAAGAAATGATGATGCTTTCAGGCACCTACGACCTAAATGGGATCGACGAAGTTTTTTCCTGCGGACAGAAGATACACCAAAAAAAGATGTTCCGGCGCAATCAAAAGGCATACAAACGAATGTCGGAACACATCGGTTTGCTGCCCCTGATACTTGTCTCTCCCTACGATAACGAATTGATATTGGGAGGCAGTGAGGAGCGACGTCGATTCATGGACATGGTGATTTCCCAGTACAATCCCACCTATCTTTCCCTCTTGGTTCGCTACAACAAGGCACTCCAGCAGCGCAATGCCCTACTCAAGCAAGAAGAGCCAGCCCCTTCTGAAGAAATGCTGATGGCATACGAAGAAGTAATGGCAGCCACTGGAGAGGCAATCTTTCAGGAGCGCACCGCCTTCATCGAGAAACTCATTCCCGTATTTCAGAGATACTACACACGCATTTCCGAGAGTCACGAGAGCGTAAGCCTCAGTTACACAAGCCATTGCCAGCGAGGTCCACTACTTGAAGTGATACAAAGAGACCGACACAAAGACCTCGCCATGGGCTATTCCCTTCATGGCATCCACAAGGACGACTTGACGATGCTGCTCAATGGATTCCCTATCAAGAAAGAAGGCTCTCAAGGACAAAACAAGACGTTTCTCATCAGTCTGAAACTGGCTCAATTCGATTTCCTTCAGCAGCCAGGAAGCAAGACAAAGCCTCTTCTCTTGCTCGATGACATCTTCGACAAACTCGACTCAAACCGTGTCACCCAAATCATCAATGTAGTGGCTGACGAGGAATTCGGGCAAATATTCATCACCGACACCAACCGTGAAAATCTCGATCGCATCCTCGAAAAGAGTCAAGGCGACTTCAAAATCTTCACCGTCAAAGGAGGAGAGATTAGGGAGAAGTAAGATTCTTCATTCTTCATTCATCATTCTTCATTTATATTTCCATGCGTCGTTCAAACTCAGAACATATATCAGAAATCCTACAGCGTTTCCTCCGAGAAGAGGGATTGGAAACGCCACTCAATCAGCACCGCCTTATCAACTCATGGAGTGAGGTGATGGGGCAAGGCATCATGAAATACACGGGAGACATCTTCATCAAGAATCAAACACTTTATGTACAGATACGTTCCTCCGTTCTAAAACAGGAACTTATGATGAGTCGCCAGGCACTTGTAAAACGTCTCAACGAGCACATCAACGCACAAGTCATCACCGACATTATCTTCTATTAGAAAGCCTTTTCACCACCACTCTTACGCTATAGCATCACCACTCCTATTTTATAGGGGACGTACTCTTACGCTATAGGGGACGTACTCCTACGATATAGGGGACGTACTCTTACGCTATAGGGGTTTCACTTCAGTACGTTTGGGAACGGACTGCCAGTCCGTTGGTAACGTACTACGAGTCCGCTGGTAACGTACTGTCAGTCCGTTGGTGTCGTATTTTCCTCCAACAAGAAAAGCGCTTCCATCAATCCCTTCAAGGGCATTAGCAAAACAAAGTTTGCATTTTTTACATAATTGCATCCAATCATGATAAAAATGTGAAATTTGAGATATTCCACTTTAAAAAATTTTGGGTTTCTCAGAAAATCACGTAAATTTGCAAAACAAAACAAGGGCTTTCCACTCTTGCAAATTGTTCGAACCCTCAATAACAATAATTCAGTGCAAGAAGGTAAAAAGACTATAGTTTAAACTTCACTACATATTAAAACAAACAATGGAAAAAAGTAATTTGCAGATTGCACGCGCTGCATATCAGCCAAAGCTCCCTCAGGCTTTGCTTGGTCCTGTGAAGGCAGTAGAAGGTGCTCCAACTCAATCGGTTGGCAATCAGGAGGAAATCAAAGCATTGTTCCCTAACACTTACGGTATGCCTGTGATTGAATTCGAGGCAGGCGAAGCTCAACAGCTTCCTGCTATCAATGTCGGTGTCATCCTTTCGGGTGGACAGGCTCCTGGTGGACACAATGTGATTTCTGGTCTTTTCGATGGTATCAAGAGCATCAACCCTGACTCTAAGCTCTATGGTTTCATTCTGGGTCCAGGCGGATTTGTTGACCACAAGTACATGGAACTTACTGCCGACATCATCGATGAATACCGCAACACGGGTGGTTTCGACATCATCGGATCGGGCCGTACCAAGCTCGAAAAAGAAGAACAGTTTGAGAAGGGTATCGAAATACTTCGTGAGCTCAACATCAAGGCTCTCGTCATCATTGGTGGCGACGACTCCAACACCAATGCATGTGTGCTCGCTGAGTACTATGCTGCTAAGAACTATGGCGTTCAGGTGATTGGTTGCCCTAAGACTATCGACGGCGACTTGAAGAACGAGCAGATTGAGACATCTTTCGGTTTCGATACAGCTTGCAAGACTTATAGCGAACTCATTGGTAACATCCAGCGCGACTGTAACTCGGCTCGCAAGTACTGGCACTTCATCAAGTTGATGGGACGCTCTGCCAGCCACATCGCTCTCGAGTGCGCTCTCCAGTGCCAGCCTAACATCTGCCTCGTAAGTGAGGAAGTGGAAGCAAAGGCTATGTCTCTCGACGACGTAGTGACTTACATCGCAACAGCAGTTGCAAAGCGTGCTGAGGATGGCAAGGACTTCGGTACAGTACTGATTCCTGAAGGTCTCATCGAATTCATCCCTGCAATCAAGAAACTCATTGCTGAGCTCAACGACGTTTTGGCTTCTGACGAAGCACAGAACTTAGGTCGTAGCCAGCAGATTGACTTTGTGAAGCAGCACATCTCTCCTGAGAACCTCGCTGTGTTCAACTCACTCCCTACCAGTGTGGCTCGTCAGCTTGCTCTCGACCGTGACCCTCACGGAAACGTTCAGGTGAGCCTCATCGAGACTGAGAAGTTGCTCAGTGCTATGGTTGCCGCTAAGCTCGACAGATGGAAGAAGAGCGGTAAATATACAGGTAAGTTTGCTACTCAGCACCACTTCTTCGGCTACGAAGGACGTTGCGCAGCTCCATCCAACTACGATGCTGACTACTGCTACTCACTCGGTTACAATGCTTCTCGCCTCATCGCTAATGGCAAGACTGGCTATATGTCCATCATCAAGAACACAACAGCTCCTGCTGCTGAATGGATTGCTGGTGGTGTGCCTATCACCATGATGATGAACCTCGAGCGTCGTAACGGTAAGATGAAGCCTGTAATTCGCAAGGCTCTTGTGGAATTGGATGGTGCACCATTCAAGTATTTCGCAAGCAAGCGCGACGAATGGGCTCGTGAAACGAAGTACGTTTACCCTGGACCAATCCAGTACTTTGGCCCAACAGAGGTATGCGACCAGCCTACCATCACGCTCCAACTCGAGCAGAAGAAGTAAATTAGTGGCAAAGAAAAAGACAAAGAAAAGACGCAAAAGCCGCAAGAATAGCGGTGGAATACTACGACGGATGCCCTCACAAATCCTGTGGGGGCTTCTCGTTGTTGTAATCGTTATCTACATCTTTTTCTTCTATAAGACATTTGTTGGCCCCTACTCTTTTCGTTGGAAAGCACTCTATGGGGAAACAAAGTATCCCCCTGGTTCTGTGAGGGGTATCGACATTTCCCATTACCAAAATAGAATCAATTGGGACAAACTGCGAAATGCCACGATTCAGGATTCTCCTATCCGCTTCGTCTTTATCAAGGCTACTGAAGGAACGGATAAGTTTGACATGCACTTTAACTTGAACTTTGCACAAGCCCGAAAAAACGGCATCATCCGCGGTGCATACCATTTCTTCAGCACAAAAAGTTCTGCAAAGAAACAAGCCGAGTTTTACTGCCGCATGGTGCAATTGGAAGAAGGCGATCTTCCTCCTGTACTCGATGTGGAAACAGAAGTGGATAAGATGTCGGGCTATTCCCGAAACAAATTAAGGGAAGAGGTTCTCACTTGGCTCAATATCGTTGAGAAGCACTATGGAGTGAGACCGATTCTGTATGCTTCCTACAGTTTCCGAAACCATTACCTCAACGACGAAACATTCAACAAATATCCATTTTGGATAGCCCACTACTACGTGGACACGCTTCGATATAAGGGGGATTGGGCTTTTTGGCAACACACCGATGCAGGACATATCGATGGTATCAAAGGATATGTCGATGTGAATCTCTTCAATGGTGAAATGGAAGATTTGGAAAAGCTATTAATAAAAAGTGAGAAGTGAAAAGTGAGAAGTGAAAAATTCTTCATTCTACTCCCCTCGCCCTTTGGAGAGGGGTTGGGGGTGAGGCTTTTTATTTTCTTTCCAATTCCTTTTTTAGGAAAGGAGCTGTATGTCCTTTGCCAGAGCGGGCTACTTCCTCTGGAGAACCACAAACGATGAGTTCTCCGCCTCTTCGTCCGCCATCAGGACCTATGTCAATGATATAGTCGGAATTTGCTATCACATCCAAATTGTGCTCAATCACTATCACCGTATTGCCTTTATCTACCAATCGATGCAACACTTTGAGCAAGGCTTGAATATCTGCAAAATGCAAACCCGTGGTAGGTTCATCCAGTAGATACACCGTATGGCCCGTGTCTCTTCGTGACAATTCCGCTGACAATTTCACGCGCTGACTTTCGCCTCCCGACAATGTGGTGGAGGGTTGTCCCAACTTGATATAGCCCAAGCCCACTTCTTGCAGCACCTTGATTTTGCCGAGAATATTAGGTTGATTTTCAAAGAATTCCACAGCTTCGTTAATCGTCATATCGAGGACATCAGCAATGGATTTTCCCTTGAAACGCACTTCGAGCGTAGCACGATTATATCGTTGTCCGTGACACACTTCGCAAGGCACCTGAATGTCGGGTAGGAAATTCATCACAATCGTTTTGTAACCGTTTCCTCCACATGCTTCGCATCGTCCTCCCTTCACATTGAATGAAAAACGCCCTGGTTTGTAGCCACGGATTTTTGCCTCTGGCATCTCCACGAAAAGTGAACGAATATCGGAGAAGACACCTGTGTAAGTGGCAGGATTGGAACGAGGGGTACGCCCCAAAGGAGATTGGTCCACACTCACCACCTTATCTACTAAATTGATGCCTTCGATGGAGTCATATTTCAGAGGGTCCTTCAGGGAACGATAGAACTTCTGAGAAAGGATAGGTTGCAAAGTATCGTTCACAAGGGTAGATTTACCAGAGCCACTCACTCCCGTCACGCAAATCAGTTTTCCCAAAGGAAATGCCACATCCACATTCTTCAGATTGTTTCCCTGGCATCCATGCAGCACAATCTTTCTATCATCTTCATAAGTCCATTTTCCTCGATCTTTCTTATCCATGTGCTCCTCGCCTCTCAGCCAGCGAGCCGTGACGGTGTCGGCCTGAAGGAGTTGAGCTGGAGTACCTTCGAACACCACCTCGCCTCCATATCGTCCAGCTCGTGGACCTATATCCACAATATAATCGGCAGCCATCATCATGTCCCTGTCATGCTCCACAACAATGACCGTATTTCCCAAATCGCGCAGTGCCTTCAGCGAATGAATCAATCGCACATTATCCCGCTGATGCAGTCCGATACTTGGCTCATCCAAGATATAGAGCACATTCACCAATTGAGAGCCAATCTGAGTGGCAAGACGAATGCGCTGACTCTCTCCACCCGAAAGTGAAGCCGTTGGTCGGTTGAGATTCAAATAATCGAGTCCCACATCGAGCAGGAATTTCAAGCGTTTGTTGATTTCCTTCAGAATCTCCCCAGCGATAGACGCCTGACGCTCAGACAGATGTTCCATGATATGCGTTCCCCACTCGTAGAGCTCGCTCAAATCCATTTTCGACAAATCGTAAATGTTGTGCTCACCAATCTTGTAGCACAGCGACTCTCTTCTGAGTCGAGCACCCTGGCAATCGGGACAGGTGCACACCCTGTCGAAGGATTCTGCCCATCGCTGTGCCTGTGCAGAACTTTCATCCTCACCCAGTTGCCGAATGAATTTGGCAATGCCTTCATACTCACAGAAAAAATCACTGCTGGTGTGCACTTTCGCTGCCTTGATGCAAATACGCTCATCCGAACCATAAATCACATCGTGCAGTGCCTCTGGGGAGAGGTCCTTGATAGGTGTTTTGAGGTTGAAACCATACATTTCAAGCACAGCCTCAATCTCGAAAAATATCATGGAACTCTTTGCTTTTCCAAGTGGAGCCAGTCCTCCCTCACTCACACTGAGATTCTTATTGGGAACGATTTTGTCCTCATCAATCAGACTCACGTATCCCAATCCCTTGCATCGAGGGCAATAACCTTCGGGGGAATTGAAAGAGAAATTATTGGGTGCAGGATCGTTATAACTGATTCCCGTGGTGGGACACATCAGTTTTTTACTGTAATACTTAGGCTCATCACTCCCCCTTTCCAACAGCATCAGCAATCCCTCGCCTAATTTCATGGCAATCTCGATGCTTTTCTTCAATCGTTCCGTATCCTTAGAATTCGCCACCAACTTATCCACCACCACTTCGATATTGTGGTTCTTGTAGCGATCCACCTTCATGTCGGGCACTATGTCCATCACCTGCCCATCCACACGCATATTCAGATACCCTTTCCTGCGCATCGACTCGAACAGCTCACGATAATGTCCCTTTCGGCTTCTCACCACGGGAGCCAATATATAGATTGCCTTGCCATCGTAATCGCTGAGTACCAGGTCCAGTATCTTTTCCTCGGTGTATTTCACCATCTTCTCCCCCGTGGCATAACTATATGCCGTGCCAGCACGAGCAAAAAGCAAACGCATGAAGTCGTACACCTCAGTAACAGTACCCACAGTGGAACGAGGATTCTTATTAGTGGTTTTCTGCTCAATGCTAATCACAGGACTCAGTCCCGAAATCTTATCCACATCGGGACGCTCCATCCCACCAAGAAAATTACGGGCATAGGCAGAAAAAGTATCAATATAGCGACGCTGGCCTTCGGCATAAAGCGTGTCGAAAGCCAAACTCGATTTACCACTTCCACTCAGTCCCGTGATTACCGTCAGACTGTTGCGAGGGATGGTAACATTGATATTTTTCAGATTGTGTACTCGAGCACCGAGCACTTCGATATTATCCATCAATTCCGCCGTTATTTCAATCTCGATTCAAAGCACTTGTTTTAAATTTCTACGGAGTATAGGAGTATAGGAGTTCCTCTTAGTGAGGAATGAGCAGTGAGAAATGAGGAGTTATACCATCCGTATTCATCGCTTCACGCTCCACACTTCACGCTTCACACTCCACGCTTCACTCATTAGCCGTAGCACTATTATCATCCGCAGTTTGGTTATAGCCAGACAACACACTGATGGTTTTTCTGATTTTGTAATGCAATCCATCGCTTCCTACCGCATCCAGATACAGAAAATAAGCACCATCCTTCACGGGCTTGCCGTTTTGCTTAGCATCCCAACCATCTTTCAGGTTCTCAAGCGTGAAGGTATGCAGTTTCTTTCCCCAGCGATTCACAATCACGCCACTCGCTTTCACAAGGGACTTATACTCAATGATTAACTTATCGTTCAGGTTGTCATCATTGGGCGAAACACCATCAGGGCAAATGAGTTTCGATTCACTCACCACCACACTGATGGGTTGCTCCGTTTGCAACTCTACGCTATCGCCCTTTTCATCCACGAAAGTAACATAGAGCTTGATGCCATAACCACCCGATTCCGACAGTGTATAAGTGAATTCCTCGTCTGTGCGAACCAAAAAAGTTGATTCTTCGCCCTTATCCGAACGGAAGATTTTCCATTCACACATATAATTGTACTTCCCGCCAGCATCATCTACATTGGCAATGCAAGTAATCTCCAAAGGAGCATCACCAATTTCAGATTTACCTTCTTCCACCATGACGTCCTCCGTCGTCTTGGACGACTCGTTGTATCTCACGAATTTCACCACTGGAGCGATGGATTGGGCATACATCCCGAAACTAAATCCACATACAGCGAGAAGCAGCAAAAAATATCTTTTCATTTTACAATAATTCGTTTTATGATTTAGAATGCATCATGCATTATTATTTAGAATGCAAAAATAACGATTCTCAACGACATTTTTGTATATAAAAGCAAGAAATTATTCAAGGAAAATCTTTTTAGTTTTTGTGATATACACATTTTTTAGTAATTTTGCAGTTTGAAAAATTGTGCAAATATCTTTCGAGACAATGAAAATAGCAAAAAAATTATTGTTCGGCATTTTGTTCTGTGCATTATCAACAACCGTTTTGGCACAGAAAACCGTGAAGCATGAAGTACAAAGTGGTGAAACCCTCTATTCCCTCGCCCGCAATTATGGTGTGACAGTGGATGCCATCAAGCAAGCCAACACCTTTATTGAAGGCGAGAACATCATTGCTGGGCAAGTGATTACCATTCCCAATGCAACCAAATCTGGTACGGCAACGACGACTTCTTCCTCTAACCCAACCGCTGTTGCTCCAGCCAAACAAACTCCTTCGCTTCCTCAAACTCAGCCATCCAAGAAACCTGGATGCAAGTTGATGCTGCTGGTGGAGAAAAAGACTACGGTGTATAGCATCTGTAAGGAATATGGAATCACCGAAGAGGAATTCCATCGTGCCAACCCTGAGGTGGAAAAATCGAAAATCAAAAAGGGCAAGTATGTCTGCATTCCTTATTCTGCACAAGAACTGGCTCAGCAACGTGCCGCAGAGGAGAAGCGACAAGCCGAAAAGCGTGCTGCTGAAGAGAAAGCAAGAAAGGAAGCTGAAGAGCGTGCTGCCATCAAGCAATATCCTAAGTTGAATGTGGCTGTCATCCTTCCTTTCGACTTGAATTCCAAAAACAAATCGAACGAAGCTATCAAAGTAATCGACTTCTACGAAGGTTTCCTCCTCGCTGTAGAAAACCTCAAGAAGCAAGGCGTTTCCGTAGATATTTATGCTTACGAGGAAAAGGGCACAACGACCAACAGTATCGACACCATCCTCACCCAGCCTATGATGCCGCACATGAACCTCATCGTAGGACCTATGCGTGTGGAGCACATCCCTGCCATCAGCCGCTTTGCCAAGCAATACAACATTCCTCACGTAGTGCCTTTCTCCACGAATGCCACTGTCACTTCCTCTTCCCCTACCACCTTCCAAGTCAACACTGCCGTGAAATCCTTGTATGGCAAGGTGTATCAACTATTCATGGAGCGAAATCCTGATTGCCGAGTGGTATTTGTGAATTGCGACGGAACAGGCAAGGAGGACTATATTGCTGGTTTCAAGAAAGCACTCACCGATAAGGGACACCCTTTCCAGTCGTGCGAATTGTCGGAGGTGAAAGCCATTTCGAAAATCATCCCTGAAACGGACAAGCGACTCGTGTTCATCCCTACATCTGCCTCTCAACAGCATCTTCAGCAATTGGTTCGCAATCTCAATGCCAACACAGCTAACGACATCACCCTCTACAATGTCTCGCTCTTCGGCTATCCTGAATGGCAGACTTTCAAGGAGTCCAGCAAGCAAAGCATGCGCAAGTACAATGCCTCCATTTTTGCCACTTTCTACACCAACAGCCGCAGTTCCGACGTGAGCAACTTCAATGCTAAGTTCAAGAGTTGGTTCAAACGCGACCAATTCAACTCATATCCTCTCTTCGGCCTTCTGGGCTACGACGTAGGTCATTTCTTTATTACTGGTCTCAACAAATTCGGCAACAAATTCTGCGAGCGTCAATCAGGACACAACGTCTCCGCCCTTCAGAATCCGATGCATTTCGAGAAGCGAGGTGCAGAAAACGGTTTTGTTAATACCAGCCTGAAGATTATCTCCATGTAAATTCTTTAACGTTTAAAGTTTAACGTTTAACGAAGTTAGGACGTGGAGCGATTCCATCCGGATGGCATTTATCACTTCTCACTTTTAGAAAATCCTTTAAAATCCTTGATTCACTCATCGCTTTTATCCCCACGGACTTTTGGGAGTATAGGAGTTTTCTTTAAAAAGAATCCTAATAAATCCCTTAAATCCCTGATTCTTTTATCACTGCTCGCTTTCCTCTTTTCACTGTCCGCATCGGCTCAAGTGGGAGAGCGTCGCACCGACCTATCCGTTGGTGGCAGTGCAGGTTTTCTGCTTTCGCGTATCGACTTCACCCCCTCCATCAAGCAGAATTGGAAACCCGCACCGACCTTCGGATTCACAGCACGCTACATCTGCGAGAAATATTTCACAGCGATTTGCGGTGTACAGTTGGAAGTGAACTATGCCAACATGGGATGGAAGGAACTCATTGAAGACGGTTCTCTCAACGAATACCAGCACGATATCCACTACGTACAGCTTCCCATGCTCATGCAAATGGGTTGGGGACGCGAACGCAGAGGTTTCAAATTCGTGTTCCAGGCAGGTCCCCAATTAGGCTATGCCATCGGTACCAGCGAGAAAAAAGGTGGAGCTGGGGCATGGGACATATCGAAACGCCCTAACAACGTGGTCTATCAATACAGCCACGACATCGACAACAAGTTCGAATATGGCATCGTGGCAGGAATGGGTTTGGAATTCTCCTCCCTAATTGGGCATTTCATCCTCGATGGTCGCTACTACTTCGGACTCTCCGACACCTACGATTCCTCCAAGAAAGGTAAATTTCCCCGATCAGCCAACCAAGCCATCGTCGTGAAACTCAACTACCTTTTCGACCTCCACAAAACTAAAAACACTGACATAAAATAACTATTCATTTCTTAGTTATTACTTCTTAAGAATCAAAAAACTAACTCCCATACTAACATGAAACATCAACTCATTCTCACAACCCTCTTGGCAGCCTTTTTCGCACTGCCAACCCAAGCTCAAAACACAGAGCCAAAAGTAGCCTATCTCTTCACCTACTTCACAGGCAACGCTCCTGAGCAAGAGCAAATCTGCTACGCTCTCAGCGATGATGGCTACAACTACACTCCTCTCAACTATGGTGCTCCTGTCATCAAGAGCGACACCATTGCCCTCACTGGCTGTGTGCGCGACCCTCATATCCTTCGTGGAGAAGACGGAAAGACCTTCTACATGGTGGTTACAGATATGAAATCCAGTCTTGGATGGAGTTCCAATCGTGGTATGGTCCTCATGAAATCGACCGACCTCATCCATTGGACCCATTCCACCGTCCATTTCCCTACCAAGTACCCAAAGACTTGGCGCAATGTCATCCGAGTGTGGGCTCCTGAAACCATCTACGACCATCAGGCTAAGCGCTACATGGTGTTCTACTCCCTCCGCACAGATGACCCTAACTCCTTCGACCGCATATACTATTCCTACGTGAACGACGACTTCACCGACCTCATCGGTGAACCACAGTACCTCTTCGATAATGGTGCTGCCACCATCGACGGCGACATCGTCTTCAATCCTGCCGACCAGCTCTACCACCTTTTCTATAAGAGTGAATCGGGTCGAGGAATCTACCAAGCAACAGCCAAGCAACTCACTGCTGAGCGAGGACAGCGCAACGGAAGCCAGTGGACCAAGATTGATGGACATGTGGACCAAACGAATGAAGCAGTGGAAGGCGTTGGCGTTTGCCAAACCATCGACGGAAGCTCATGGATAGTCATGTACGACTGCTACGGCAACGGACACTATCAGTTCTGCAAGAGCCCCGACCTCAAGACTTTCCAAGTGGTGCAGAACACCAAGACGGAAGGCATGTTCACCCCTCGTCACGGCACCATCATCCCTATCACTCAGGCTGAGAAAGACCGCTTGCTTAAGGAATATGGCAACTACAAGCAGCCTATCCTCCCAGGTTTCCATGCAGACCCAGAGGTGCTCTATTCCCACCTAACCAAGAAATACTACATCTACTCTACCACCGACGGCTATCCTGGCTGGGGTGGATATAAGTTCAACGTTTTCTCCTCCTCCGACCTCATCAACTGGAAGGACGAAGGCACTATGCTCGACGTGAAGAGCGACCAAGTAGCATGGGCACGAGGCAATGCTTGGGCGCCAGCCATTGAGGAAGTGAAGCAGAAGGACGGTTCTTACAAATACTACTTCTACTTCAGTGCCGATGCAGGCAGACGCAAGGAAATCGGCGTTGCTATTGCCGACAATCCTGTGGGTCCATTTGTAGATTTCGGCAAACCTATCATCAGCGACCTTCCTGAAGGAGTGCGTGGAGGACAGCAAATCGATGTGGATGTATTCACCGACCCTAAGTCGGGCAAGCACTACATCTATTGGGGCAACGGTTACATGGCAGGAGCAGAACTGAATGCCGACATGACGAGCCTCAAGCCAGGCACTACCGTAGTGCTCACACCAAAGGGCGGTACACTCCAAACTTACGCTTATCGTGAAGCTCCATACGTATTCTATCGTAAGGGTACATACTATTTCCTTTGGTCGGTAGATGACACAGGCAGTCCTAACTACCACGTTTGCTACGGAACCTCAAAATCTCCACTCGGACCAATCGAGGTGGCAAAGGAGCCTACCATCCTTCAGCAAGTGCCAGAAAACAAAATCTACGGCACTGCCCACAACTCCATCCTTCAGATTCCAGGCAAGGACGAGTGGTACATCGTCTATCACCGCATCAACAAGAACTACATCGAGCGTTCCATGAGTCCTGGCACCCATCGTGAAGTCTGCATCGACAAACTCACCTTCGCCAAGGATGGCACCATCATCCCTGTCATTCCTACCCTCGACGGACCAGCACCGCTGAAAGTGAAAAAATAAAGGACCCTCCCCCCCTTCCCCTCCCTGTGAGGGCGGGGAGTAGATAGTCAACAATATTATCCCAATGAATGGTGACTCAATAGATAATTTATTAGATCATTCAACAAGCAGAGTGTCCACTCCCCTCCCTCACAGTGAGGGAAAAACCATCCGGGTGGCAAGCCTCGGACTTGAAAAAGCCTCCCCTCGGGGAGGTTTGGAGGGGGCCTTTTCCCTCCCCCTCGGGGGAGCTGGAGGGGGGCTTCCCTCCCTTATCTTCGACCTCGATGGTACCCTCCTTGATACCCTCGACGACTTATGGGCAAGCGTAAATCATGCGCTTGCCTCTTTTTCTTTACCTCTACGAAGCAGAACCGAAGTGCGCCAGTTCCTCGGCAACGGTGCAAAGGTACTCATCCACAAGTCCCTACCCGAAGATAGCGACAAGACATTGGAAGAGCAAGTCCTCTCCACTTTCCGTCAACACTATCTTCTGCATAGCCTCGACCAGACGCATCCCTACGAAGGCATCATCCCTCTCCTTCAGCAGTGCAAAGCTCTCGGACTGAAAACCGCCATCGTAAGCAACAAACCCCATGCAGCGGTGCAGGAGCTCCATCAGCATTTCTTCCCAACCCTTATCGACCTTGCCATCGGAGAGCAGCAGCCCCACATCCGTCGGAAGCCGAATCCCGACATGGTGCTGAAGGCGATGGAACAACTGGAAGTTTCTCCCGATTCATGCATCTATATAGGTGATAGCGAAGTGGATATAGAAACTGCCCAGAATGCCCACATCCCATGCATTGCAGTGTCTTGGGGGTTCCGCGATAAGTCTTTTCTCCAGTCCTTCTCCGTTCCCATCATCGATTCTCCAAAAGAAATATGGCAATATATCTAAGTTGTTGAAATACAAAAAAGTAGCATCACTATAGTTGTGACGGTGCAGCGTAAAAGTCGTGATGGTGCAGCGTAAGAGTTGTGATGGTGCAGCGAATGAGTCGTGATGGTGCAGAATAACACTCATGATGGGGAGGAGAAACATAGAATTATGAGTTACATATTACATTCGTACGAAAGTGGTGTGTTTTAGTAAATTATCAAGAGGAAAAGGGGATTTTCTCGTTTTTTTACATTAAATTTGCAACGATTCAACCATTAACTACATAAACTATCAATATGAAAACTGTTTTTGAAATGGAAAAACGCCTCCTTCTCTGTCTTCTGTTGCTGATAGGCTTCGGAACGAATGCCGTGGCGCAGACGCAGCAGACAGTTACTGTGAATGGACAGACAGTAGAGAAGACTGTCGTACAAATCACATTCGACAAGGACCAAGTGGTGCTGCATTTCAGCGACGGGCTTACCCAAACAGCCGACATGGATGATGTGTCTATCGCCTTCAGTCCGTCGGACGCTGAAAGCATCAGTTCTCTTCAAAGCAATACGTTCACCTTCCACGGAGTTGTGAACGGGCAACTCACCATCGGAAATTTGCTGGAAGGAACACATCTCACCATCTTCAACGCAAACGGACAGCGAATGATGTCTGCCCAAAGCACTGGCGGAACTACCACACTTCAAGTATCGCAGCTCCCTGCGGGAACATACATCCTGAAGGCAGGCTCTCAATTTGTTAAATTTCAGAAAACCAAATAGATAGAACCATCATGAAACGTAATCATATACTCATAGCATTACTGTCGCTTGTGGCACTCAGTGCACAGGCACAAACTTGGGATTTCGCACAAGTGGGAAGTAGCGATGCCTTCGCACAGTTGGCGAACGACAACACGCTCTGGTACTTGGATGAAACCAACAATCGCTACAGCTATCAGCAAGCTCTGAACAACGAGCAACTCTCTGCCAACGGCAGCACATGGAGCTTCACGCAGGGACTTTACTTCACGGCTCCTGCCATTGCATCGGGCAAGACGCCAGCCGATGGTGTGGTTCGCATCGACGGAAAAAAAGGCTGTCTGAACCTGAACGGAAAAGTGGATGTTCGCATCGCCAACCTGAAAGCAGGACAGACCGTCACCGTGGTGTGCAAATCATCGAGCGGTTCAACGGCTCGTGGCATCAACGTGCAGAACATCACCCCTGTATCGGGTTTGTTCAACGAAACATCCCTTGAGCAAGTGACCGACGTGGGAACTGTCACAGAGGATGGCGACATCACGCTCACGTCCTCGGGTGGACTCTACGTCTATAGCATCGCAGTGAGTGAAGATGGAGGCGGTGATACCCCTGAAGACCCTGACACGGATGTTAGCGTCAATGCTGTTCCAATGAATTTGGGTGTGAACCAAGCATACCTTTCTCTGAAGAACGGCGACGTGAAATACTACAACACCGCTGCACTCCAAAGCATCGACATCGAAGGTGAAAACGTCACCGTGAAACCTTTCAACGCCAGCATCAACGACTTCTACAAGGGTAGCGTCAACCATATCTCTTTTGCCAAGAAATCGGAGCAGGGCGAGGATGCAGAATTCACCAATGCTGAAGGCAAGGTATTTATCAACAAGGCGAAAGGTTGGTTGGAATCTGCCTACGTGGAATGGCAGGTGCAGGAAGGTGTGAGCAACTATGCTGTATATATAAAAGGTGGAAGCTATACCGACTGGACGAAGTTGGATGCAGAGCTCGTCAGAAACTACGGCACCTACGGACGCGCTGATGCTGTCGGACTGGTAGCAGCCACCAACTACGCCTTGAAAGTTGTGCCTGTCGTAGAGAACCAAGAACTCACAGCGCAAGCTAACGAGGCAACGGCTATCGCCGTGAAGAACTACCAGCGCATAGGCTTTGCCCACAAGAACTACACGGGCGTAGGAGCCTACAACGACGATGGTTCGCTCAAGCAGAACGCCGTGGTGGTGTATGTCACAAAAGCCAATGCCAAAACTGTGACTGCAAAGCTCAACAGCGGCACCTTCACAGGCATTCAAGCTATCCTCGCTGCTTATGAGAAAGGCAACGTGACAGTTCCGCTCGCAGTTCGTATCATTGGTGCCATCAACAATGGCGACACCGACCCATTCGAAAGTTCTGCGGAAGGTATTCAAGTGAAAGGAAGAAAAGCTGACAGCGAATTGAACATCACCATTGAGGGTATCGGCGAGGATGCAACCATCAAGGGATTCGGTTTCTTGGTACGAAACTGCAAGAGCGTGGAATTCCGCAACTTGGGTATCATGCGCTGCATGGACGATGGCATCTCGCTCGACACCGATAACTCAAACATCTGGATTCACCACATCGATGTGTTCTATGGAAAGCAAGGCAGTGGCGACCATGCGAAGGGCGATGGCTCTATCGACGTGAAGTCTAATTCCAAATTTGTCACCATCGACAACTGCCATTTCTGGGACACAGGAAAATCGTCCCTGTGCGGCATGAAGGACGAAAGCGGTCCTAACTACATCACCTATCATCACAACTGGTTCGACCACAGCGACTCGCGCCATGCCCGTGTTCGCTCCATGAGTGTTCACATTTGGAACAACTACTACGATGGTTGCTCGAAATATGGAATCGGAGCCACGATGGGTTCCAGTGTATTCTCCGAAAACAACTACTTCCGTGCTACGAAGGATCCAATCATGATTTCCCTCCAGGGCACAGATGCCAAAGGAAGTGGCACCTTCTCGGGTGAAGATGGCGGTATGATTAAGGAGTATGGCAGTCTTTTCACAGAGAAAGGCTCCAGCAGCAACTACACTCCAATCACTTACGCTTCCAACAACAAGAGCTTCGACTTCTATCAGGCTTCCACCCGCGACGAGCAGGTACCAGCCAATGTCGTATCGCTCGTTGGTGGCTATCACTACGACAATTTCGACACAAATGCATCTGTCATGTACGAATACACACCTGACGCTACCCTCGATGTGCCAGCTCAAGTGACAAGCTACTTTGGTGCAGGACGTCTCAACCACGGCGATTTCTCCTTCACCTTCAGCAAATCGGAAGACACAAACTACGAAGTGATTCCTGAATTGGCACAGAAAATCGATTCCTACAAATCTTCTCTTGTTGGCATCTTCGGACAAGACGAAATTGGCGGAGGTGGTGAAAATCCTGATAATCCTGACAACCCAGACAATCCCGATAATCCAAGCGTTGAGGGTGTGATTTCCGCCCCCACTTATTGTGTCTTCGACAAGAGCGGCAATCCATCCAATGCAGCCTTCGACGTCACAGGTAATGGTTCCAACTCGAAGGGTTCTGTTACTGTGAACGGTGTCACTTACGACACATGCCTCAAGATGGAGCAATCCACCAGTGTCAAGTTCGAAACAAGTAAAGACTTCACGCTCAAGCTCTACTTCGGTCCTAACGATTCAAAAATCAGCATCAAGTTGAATGGAACGAAATACACTGGAAGCGTTGGAACGCCTATCACGATTTCCCTCCCTGCAGGACCACACGAACTGACGAAGGCAGATACCTGCAACCTGTTCTACATCGGCTTGGAAGAATAAATTATCTGGTCCCATCCTACTCTCCCGAGGAGAAGGAAAAGGGAAAAGGGGAAAATGCCATCTGGACGGCAACTCTTCACTTTTCACTTCTCACTCTTCACTCTTCACTTTCTTCTCTCCCCCTCGGGGGAGTCGGTGGGGGGCCAGACTAAAAAAAACTGTCAGCGCTGTGAGCGTTGGCAGTTAATTGTGTATATAAGTATAAAAATGTTTCGCAGAGGGAAGAAAGAAAAATCTCGTTTTCGTTTTATTTTGCTGGTGTTTCAGCAGGAGTTTCAGCTGCGCCGGAAGCAGGGAAAGAAGGAACGTTCTGAGCATCAGTCTGTGCAGGTGCACTCTGCTCAATGAGAGGATTCTCTTCAACTGTTGTCTTGGTGATGAAAGCAGAAGAAACAACGCTCAACACAACCATTGCAATAGCGAGTCCCCAAGTAGCTTTCTCAAGAAAGTCCGTTGTCTTGCGAACGCCCATAATCTGATTTGATGCGGAGAAACCTGATGCCAAGCCACCGCCTTTGCTCTCCTGAATGAGAACGATTCCGACCATCAATACTGATGCCAAAAGAATAAGTACAATAATTAATGTATACATTTTTTAAAGCTTTAGAATTTCTGATTTTTCAATGCTTGTCTTGGGCATTGTGCCCAACAACGACTTCAAGAAGCCGCATTTGAGTTGCAAAGGTAGTGTTTTTTTCTGGATTATTCAAACAAATTTTATTTAATATTTCCAAAGCCTGCTCATAACGACCTTGTTTTATCAAAATACTCACGATTTTCTCGTTGTATAAATCATCATCCACCGTTTCGTTGTAGTCATTATTGAGGATTCCAAGCTCATCTTCATCATTGATTTCAGGCATTTCATAACGTTGCCTACCACTTGTTTCCTTGATAAAATTATCAATGAGTTCCGCTCCTTGCAAAGTAGGTGTTTCTGTTTCAAGTGCCTGTATATCTTGCATTTCGAGGAAAGTGGCATAATCAGAAGTTACCTCAGCAATGGTTGGCACATCATGAGGCAGCGTATTACCATTTTCTGATGCTTCCGTAGGAGGAATCTGCGATTGCAAAAAGTTATCAATGAGATTCACAGTTCGATCATCTCCTTCCGTAACAATCGAATTCTCCACGGTTTCACTCTCTTTCTGACGCTCAACTTCATAATGTATTCCTTCAAACATCTGAAAAAGGGCAACTCGGTCGGGCACCAGTACACTTGCCTTTCTGAGTTCATCACCAAATGACTTGTCACGAACAGCAAAGAGATTGGCAACATAAAGCAGACGAGCCGTTTGATGGAACGGATAATCCTCCACCATTTTACTTAACTCAGCCAAAGTGCTGTGATTCAATTTGCTTCTATCGTTTATGAGTTCTGAGAGATCCATCTTTTGAGAATGAGAAAATGAGAAATGAATTGGGCTATTGGAATTATCACTTCATAATTCCCCTACGTGTCAGTGCCTGGGTATATTTACGAGCATTGGCAGCATGCTGGGCAAATGTAGCGGCAAAATTATGAGAGCCTGAGAAATCTTCCTTGGCACACATGTAAAGATACCCATGTTCCTCAGCATTTAAAACGGCTTCCAAGCCTGCAACTGAAGGGATGCGAATAGGTCCAGGAGGAAGGCCCAAATGCTTGTATGTATTGTAAGGGGAATCGGCGTTGAGGTGCACATTCAGCACACGACGAATAGAAAAATCACCAACTGCATAGATGACCGTTGGGTCACTCTGCAAAGCCATATTCAGTTTCAGACGATTGAGATAAAGACCTGCAATGCGAGGTTTCTCAGGATTATATGCACTCTCCGAATCCACGATACTTGCCAAAGTAGCGACTTGCACAGGGTCGAGATTGTGTGCCTTCGCCTTTGCCAAACGCTCTGAATTCCAGAACTTATCGTGCTCTTCCTTCATTCGCTGCATGAAATCATCGACGGACACATCCCACAACACCTCATAAGTGTTCGGTATAATCAACGATGGCATGGTTTGCTGTGTCAATCCGAATTCTGCACTCACTTTTTCATCAGTGAGAGCCTTTACCAATGCCAAAGAATCAATCATCAAGTTCTTTGTCACTCGTCCTGCGAAATCTGCCAAAGTACGAGTGGTAGGAACCACCAATTTGATGGATTCTTGCTGATGGTTTCGCAAGTCTCGGAACAATTGCAACATCGTCATGTCGGGATGGATGGCATAACGTCCTGTACGGATTCTATCTCCGTATTTACCATGTGAAGCCAATGCCTTGAATCCCAACATCGTCTTTGGATGTGCCAAGGATTCCACCTTATTCATCACGGAATCCAAATTATCATCCTCATCCACATACACATATTCCTTCTGTTCATTGGTCAAATTAGGACCAATGGCATAATAAATGGCTCCTGCAGCAACTGCACCCAACGCTACCAATCCGATCAGCGTTCCTTTTACTATTTTATTCATAAAATTGAGTTATTCCAATACATCTTTTACAAGATACATTCTCCCAAAAGAGAATACTATCTTTTTAAAATCCTTTCAAAAATGCAAAGTTACGATTTTTTTTCCACTCTGACATCTAAATACAAAGATTTTAAGTTGACACGGACAAAACATATTCTGAAGCAAGAAACAAATGCTTTTTTTGAGTAAAATCAAATCAAAAAGGAATAGAATAAACAGAAAAATCACTACATTTGCAGCTATCAAACTAATAATTCTTATCAACCATGAAAGAGTCTCATCATTTTAACAAAGCCATTTCATTCATCTTGCTTTTCCTCACTGCATCATTTGCTAATGCGGCTAAATCTGTCTATATTCCAAGAGGATGGGTGTACAATTCCTCAACGAAAGAATATATTGAAGATGGAAACACGAACTTGCAATGGTCTTTCAGTAGAAGTAAGCAAAGCGAAAATTGCATTATCTTTTGGCAAAAGGGATTTGGCAATAACCCAAGTAATGCTCCTTCACTGAATGGCGTTGATATGACAATCGACGTGGATGACATCCTTGCAAAAGCAGAAGCATTTTATGAACTGGAATGCTCTCAACTTGGATTTGTCAATCCCGAGACATCAAATCTGAAGAAATATAAGTTGATGATTCTGATGAATTACTCAAGCGATTGGATTTGCTACGGTGCAGGCTATGATTTCCAAGTGTCTGCACTCTGGCTCAGTCCTTCCACTTGCAAACCAGCGGGTTCAGCACTTGCTCATGAAGTGGGACACTCCTTCCACTACATGTGCTATGCAGAGGATTCCAATCATGGCACTAATTTGAGTTGTAACACAGGGTTTCATGGTGCCGTAGGAAATGGTGCTACGATTTGGGAAACTACTGCTAATTGGCAAGCCCTACAATCCTATCCCAATGAAGTGTTTACAGAAAGTGGTACTGTCGATATTTTCCAAAAGTCCCACAACTACGCCTTCACTCATGAATGGCATCGCTACCAATCTTATATGTATCTCATCTACCTCGTAGAGAAATACAATGATATCCAGACCGTTGCAAAGGTTTGGAATACACATGAAACTGATATCAAGGATTTCAATCAGGTGCTCATGGATTGTAAGAACTTGAGTGTGGAGGAACTCTATAAACTGCATTTTGATTTTGCCATGCATGCTGCAACCTACGACTTGGATTTCTGTAAACCTTATCTTTTGGATAGCTACATCGGAAAATTCAATTTCAACAAAGTGAAGCTTTCTGCCGGCAAATATCAAGTGGCATACAGCAGTTGTCCGCAAAGCACGGGATTCAATGTGATTCCGCTCAATGTTCCGTCATCGGGAACGACCATTACGACAAAGTTCACAGCCCTTACACCTGGTTGTGCCCTTGCCACTGGCGACCCTGCGGAATATCTTAACGGCACATCAGTCTATACTTCTTCGAGCAGAACAACCTACAATCCTGCTGTTGCTGCATCGGCACGCGGATTCCGACTCGGTTACGTTGTCCTGAAGAAAGATGGCACTCGTGAGTATTTCGATGATAATACCATCCACTGCACAGGAACAGGAGAACAGACAGAAAACATCACCCTGACTGTACCTGCAAACGCATCACGAATGTGGCTTATCGTAGCACCAACTCCAAGTACTTACATACAACACAAATGGGATGAAAACGTAGAGAACGACGACCAATGGCCTTACCAAGTGGAATTTGTCAACACCGACATTCTGGGTGAACCAACTCTCGATGGACGCGCCATTGCCGATGCCACTATCACCTACGATGTTACGCTTCGTCCAGCAAGTGATTACAGCGGTGCCACCATCACCTTCAATGCTTCCGACATCGCCGCCATCGGTACTGCGTTCCAACTGGGAAGCGACGATATTTTCAGAAGAGTTGCAGATTACAGCTCCAACGGTCCCGAAAAAGGACAAATCATGAACTATGCCGCCAATGCTGATGGTAGTTTGCAAGAAATAGGGCGAACCACCAATCCCGACTTTGGACATTGGTTCCAACCCAACGGCAATGCAGCCTTTTATGGCAATAACACCGTAGTTTATGCAGAATTCACGAAAAGCAACAAATCGGTAACGGTAGGACAATTCCCAAATGCCAATAGCAACGGCACCCGTCACACCATCCGCGAATCCTTGAAATACAAGGACATGAACGACAACACAGCTATCGTCTATCTGGTTTTCAATGTGACATTCGACAGCAGTGCCACCAGCAACAGCTATACCATCTCCAACATCGAACTTTCTGGACTGAAAGGTGATGTCAATCTCGACGGCAAAGTTGACATTTCCGATGTTGTTCTAATGGTAAACTACATCCTTGGTGACAACTCTCTCACGAACGTACCAAAATATGGCGACATGAACGAAGACAACAACATCGATATATCAGATGTAGTAGCACTCGTCAACATTATTCTTGGGAACTAAACGGCTGACGTGGTGGAACTGATATTGTCTGCCATCTGCCTTGTCTGCTGACACGAAGAATTCCTCTCACTCATGAACAACTCCCTATGAAGCATAGCCAAGTGATACTTGCCATAGGTCTGCGTCAGCTTGCCTGTCAACATTCGTTTTTCTTCTGTTAGGTAAATAATCGCAGAATTGCTTGGTAGCATCAAATAATTATTGTAATTTTGCCATCTGAATGATGGCATAATGCCATCACAAATAAAACAATATGATTATGGCACAGTCGGCAATAACAGTAAGGATAGATTCTGAAATGAAATCGCAGTTTGATGAACTCTGCAATCAGTTTGGCATGAGTGCAAACACAGCTTTCAATATCTTCGTCAATGCTGTGGTGAGGAGTCGGAGCATACCGTTCACCATCAGGGGAAGCAGAGCTGAACAGCCCAGTGCGCTCGAACTTTTTATGAAGCAGCGCAAAGTTGCAGAGACCAGCAATGAACCGGAAATGACATTGGACGAAATCAATGCGGAGATTCGTGCTGCAAGGGAAGAACGAAGTAAGAAGCAACAGGTTGGCGAATGATTTACGCTGTGATAGACACCAATGTGCTGGTATCAGCTTTGATAACGCACAACTCAGAGGCTGCTACAGCAAAAGTTGTAAGGCTTCTGTTAGAACAGAGCTTTATACCGATGTACGATGAAGACATCATCGCTGAATACGAAGATGTGCTGCATCGTGCGAAATTCCAGATTTTACCCGAAACAGCCGATGCGCTCATATCTCATATCACTGAAAACGGCATAGAGGCATCGAGAATCAACTTTAAAGAGCCAATGCCAGATGAAGACGACAGAGTATTCTTAGAAGTGGCATTGAGCAAGGAAGATTCATTTCTTGTAACAGGCAATCTGAAACATTATCCCATATCAACGCGTGTAATAACTCCAGCACAGTTTCTTGAGATTTATAAGCAAGGGATAATTGAGGAGTAATAACTCTAAAAATGAAGAGAAGAAGGAGTTTCATACACTCCAACAAGCGGATGTTTCTTCTGTTAGGCAAATAATCGCAGAATTGTTTGGGAGCATCAAAATATATTTCTCATCTAACTTCATAGCATTGACTCTACAATTGTAAATTATTGGTGTCCGCAAAACATGTTTTTGTGGCTAACTATACTTATTTTCCTGACTTCGGGAATTATTCTGCTTTTATGACATTTTCAAAATTGTTATATTGATTATCAATACGTTACGAATTAGTAAAGGGTGATT